>Ga0255204_1000037_pt1 | contig 46173 bp, 38 predicted proteins | sample Miss_Colum_RepC__2_FD_188418 | JGI IMG/M metagenome (GOLD analysis project Ga0255204, IMG submission 188418) | Freshwater microbial communities from Mississippi River, Louisiana, United States - Miss_Colum_RepC_8h | ecosystem: Environmental > Aquatic > Freshwater > River | place: USA: Louisiana... | reverse complement strand
CCTGTGGGACGTTGCCGGATTGTGACGTGGCGGGCGGCGGAACGTGACCTGATGGGTTCAGGTTGCTCCGGCTCCGCTGTGTGGCGGAGCACGGGTTCGGGCGCTTTTTAATCCCGCGTTTACGTCGGAACCCGTTTTTACTTTTCGAGCTGCCGGGGAGCCCCGAATCAACTGCGGAGCCGCGACAAGCGCACGCTGACGTGGCGCGTCTCCGGGATGATGAACTTCTTCACCTCCACGGTCACTGCCTCCGCGCCGAAGTCCGCCAGCACCATTGCCGCGATGTCCGCCGCGAGTTTCTCAATCAGCTTCCAGCTTCGGCCCTCGCCAAAGGCCAGCAGGCGGCGCGAGACAGCATAGTAGTCAATGGTCTCGCGCAGGTCGTCGCTGGCGGCGGCGCGGGTGAAGTCGCGCTGCATCTCGACGGTGAGCAGCAGCCGCTGCGGCTGCGCCCGTTCCGCCTCCGGCACGCCGACGTGGTAGTGAACTTCGAGGTCGGTGAGGGTGATCGTGTCCATGTTCGTGTAGCCGCCGACGTGAGAAGGCGGAGTGGATGACTTACGCTTCCGCCTCCTCACGTCGGCGGCTACCAATCACTTCTTCCAAAAGAATCTTCGTTGGCTGGTTCAACTCCATCCCCATCGCTTCCGTGATGGTCACCCACTGAAACTCCTGCGCCTCGTCGTTCAGCGTGACCGGCGGCGCGCTGCCGAAGGCGCGGCAGGTGTAGTTGAGCAGGAGGAAATGCGCGTCGCGGTAAAACTCCTTCGAGTGGATGCAGTCCTGCACCATCACGAAACGGATGTCCGAGATGTCCAGGCCGGTCTCCTCCTTCAACTCGCGACGCAGCGCATCCTCGGAGCGCTCGCCCCACTTGATCTTGCCGCCGGGGATGCCCCAGAGATGCGACCACTTGTGCGTGCGCAGCATCAGCACGCGGTCATCCGCGTCGAGGATGAGGCCGCCGACAGTGGAGATGGGAACTGGTTGAGAGTTGAGGGTTGAGGGTTGAGCGGCGAGGCGCATCTCACCGCGAGTGAGCAGGTCGCGGAGTTCGCCGAGGTGCTCGACGATCAGGTCCGGCGCGGCGGCACGAAGCTGCGGGAGCTTGTTGTAGCCGGTCAGCACGGCCACGGAGTGGATGCCACCGTGCTTTGCCGTCTCGATGTCATGCGCCATGTCGCCGATGAAGAGCGTAGCCTGCGGATCGAGGCCGTTCTCGGACACGAGCTGCTGGATGACCTGCCGCTTGTCCCAGACCCCGGTGTAGGGCCGGTCAATGAACCGCCCCAAATCCGAGCTGGTGGACTGCGTCTGCCAGTGGTCTGGGTGCACCGTGCTCAACAAAAACGTCCGCACGCCGCGCTCGCGGCAGAAGACCAGAAAGTCCCGTGCGTGCGGCAGCGGCTCGACGAGATCCTGCACCTCACGGAACTTTGCGTGAAACCACGTCTCCAACTGCGCCATCGGCACGCCGGGCAGGTGGCGGTCGTAAAACGGCTGGAACGGCAGGCAGAACTCTGCGCGGAACTGGTCGAGCGACAACTCCGGCCGCCCGGCGGAGGTGAAGCAGTGATTCGTGGCGCGGAGCACAGCGGGCAGGTCATCCACCAGCGTGCCCGACCAGTCGAAGATGATGTTCCGAATCATGCGCGGGAACTTTGCGGCGACAGCGGTGAGATGCAACGGAATCTTCCCCATCCGTAGGAGACGACGTGAGGAGTCTCACTTCAACCCGAACTCCGAGGCAGGAATTGAGCAACCACGGATGGACCCCGATGAACACGGATGGGAGCGATCCCCGCGCCGGGGTTGGAAATTTGCCCAGCCCCAAAGTCAGCCGCTGAACAGTTCATCGGGCTGGATCTTGCTTATCCGTGTTTATCCGGGTCCATCCGTGGTTCAACTTCGGCGTTCGGGTTCAAACGTGGAACGCAGAACCCGGAGCGCGGAACAAGGTTAGAGACTCCTCACGTCGTCTCCTACGTGCTACGGGGCGAGGAGCTTCTCGAAGCATACGAATGGCCCCTTGCGCATCGTCGCGGTGCCGGTGCGGCGGTAGCCAAGCCGCTCGTAAAGCGCGAGCGCGGCGAGGTTCGCAGTGAAGCAGTCGAGGTGGATGGCGCGGAAACCCTGCGCCTGCGCGCGCGACTCGGCGTGGGCCATGAGCTGCTTTGCCAGGCCGCGTCCCTGCGCCGCCGGATGCACCATGAGCCGATGCACCACGGCTGCCGGTTCGCCCGCTGCGGACCAGTCCATGCCCTGCCAGAGCGGGTCGTGCGCGGTGTTCAGCGTGACGCAGGCGATGATGTCACCTCCCTCGCGCAGGACGTGCAACGTCCCCGCCGCGAGGTCACGGGAGAAAACGGCTGCGTCCGGATAAACCTCATCCCACTGCTCGATGCCATCGCCCCGCATCTGGGCGATGCAGGCGTCTTTCAGAGCCAGCAGTTCAGGCAGGTCGGCAGCAACCACTTCGGTCATGGCTTGCGCGCCGGCAGGTAGCGCTCCAAATCCCGCAGCGCCACCACACGGCACCCCTGCTCCTTCAAGTGGGCCATGTAGCTTTCAAACTTCGCCGGGTCCGTGTTGACCCACGGATGCTTGCGGTCCGGCACGCCGTGGAACGTCATCACGACGATCTTACCATCCTTCGCCAGCGCCACGGCGGCTTTGAACTTCTCCAACGTTGAATCCGGCTTGCCATCAAAGGCCTGCGGCAGCGTGAGCGGCTCGTCCACCTGCGGATCAAAAGCCCGGGCACCTCCGGCTCGCGCGAAACGGTAGCCGCGCTCCCGCAACAATTTCACCGCCCCCTCGCTGGTCTGGTAGGCCGGGTAACAAAAACTGACCGGCCGGGGAATGCCCCGCTGGAGGCACTGCTGCTCGATGTATTCCACATCGGCGGCCAGCTCCTCGGCTTTCTGCCGCGGCACGCCCAGATGCCGGCGCGTGTGGTTCCCCACCTCGAAGCCCGCGTCATGCAGCCCCCGGATCTGCTCCCACGTCATGTAATTGGTCTTGTCCGTGGCGAACTCAAAACCCTCCGTGATGAAGAACGTCGCCCCAAAGCCCAGCCGCTTCAGCAGCGGGGCGACAAAGGTGGCGTGACTCGCCACCGAATCATCGAACGTCAACACCACCAGGCGGTCCGGCACCGGCTCCGCCGCGCCCGCCACGACGATCAAAACCTGCAACCAAACCCAGCCCAAACAGCGTCTCATGCGCGGCAGCCTAGCGGTCGTCCCCGCCCTGCACCATGCGAAATCCGCTGCAATCGCTGCGTATATTGCGGGGCTTCGGTGTCATCAAACGTCCGCAGCCATCTGTCACCCTCGCGGCCCAAAGCGCCTCGCACAATCCAGCCTCACGCTGCTCGGGCGGCCGCGACCCACCCCCGTTTCCGTCGCGCCGTCTCCGGCCCGGAATACAGCTCGCTGAACAGCCAGCGCAATCCCGCCTCCAGCTCCCCAACCGACATCTGCGCGGGCCGGTAGTTCACATCGAACAACGTGCAGCCCGGCCAGAACTCGTCTGCCAGCAAGCGCCCCTCTCGCTTCAGCCGTGCGTGAAGCGGCGTGCCAGGGAAAGGCGTCAGCACCGTGCATTGCACCTCCGCCAGCCCGGACTCCCGCACGAAATCCCGCACCAGCGGAAACACCTCTGGCGTGTGGGTATCCAACCCGAGGATGAAGCACCCATTCACGCTCACGCCGCGAGCTTGCAGCGTGTCAATCACCCGACGGTAACGCGGCGCTTGCCGGCGCTTCCACTCCGCAGGGTCCAGCCCCGTGAGGTCGCTCGCCACCGGGCTTTCCATCCCGATGAGCAGTTGACGGCAGCCCGCCTCCGCCAGCAGGTCGCAGAAAGCCGTGTCATCAGCGACCGAGGCATCCGTCCCGGTGAACCAGTGCAATTCCTCGCCACGCAACGCCGTGAGCAACTCCCTGCCCCATCGCCGGTCCAGAAACGTGTTGTCATCCGCGAACTCGAAGAACGGCTGGCGAAACCAGCGCTTCGCCGCGCGAATCTCCGCGAGCACCTGCGCCACCGGCTTCTGGTTGAACCGCCGCGCAATGAGCAAACTCGCCGCACAAAACTCACACGCCCGCGGACAGCCCCGCGAAGTCTGCACGGTCACGCGGTTGTAAGCCCGCCCCGCCAGCAAATCGAAGCGCGGCTCCGCGTAGAGTCGCGGGGCGAACACCCCGTCCGTCGCCCCCACGTAACGCCGTTGCAGTCGCCCCGCAGCCGCGTCTTGCACCACCAACGGCCACACGCCCTCCGCGCCATTGACCACCACCGCGTCGCAGTGGCCCAGCGCCTCGTCCGGCAACACGGAGACATGCAGCCCGCCCATCACCACCGGCGTCCCGCGAGCCCGATACCGCGCCGCCACCGCGTAGGCGTCTTTAATCCGCGCCGTCAGCGAAGAAATGCCCACGAGGTCGAACTCCGGCCACTCCGCCACCTCGTCAAGCGCGTCCACTTCGAGATAAGTCACCTCATGTCCCGGCGGCGTCAGCCCCGCCACGGTGAGCAACCCCAAACTCGGCAGCGATGCGATGACCCGCCCACGGCGCACAAATCCCGGCAACGTCACCCCCAGCGCGGCGAGCTCGGGATTGAACACCCGCACACCGCTCATGGCGATGAGGCCGATGTTCATTTGTCCAGCACCGCCTCCAGGCGACCAGCCAACAACTTCCACCCTGGCTCATGTGCCCGCCTCTCCGCCGAGGCTGCCGCTTTCATTCCGTGCAGATAAAATTCGTTCTGCCTTAGCCAAGCTTTCCCCTCGGGCAACCGTGCCAAGCCATCCAACATCGCCACTAATCCTTCCGGCTCCGCCGAGTAAACCCAACTCCCACGCTCCACCCACTCGATGAACTTCGCCTGGTCGCTTCCATCCTTGGGTGCTCCAAACTTGTGGCCGCTGTGCGATACCATCTCATCGAGCTTCTTGAGCATCACCTGCTTCAGCCATTCCGGGTCGTTCGGCTGGAGCGCGCCTATCACGCGCGGCAACTCTATGAACGTCCGCCACTCGAAGGTCTTTGGCGGCAGTGGCACGGCAGGCGCGAATTGCTCCGGCCGGTGCGCCGCAAGAAAATCCACCGCCTCGCGAAACTTGCCCGCCTCCATCAGTTGACGGGCCTTCGTTGTTCTCGCCACCTCCATCTGCGGCACGATGGCCATCGCAACCCACAGAACCGCCAGCCCTACGAGCAACGCCGCCGGCACCGTGGCGGCCTGCTGTGCAGGCAGAGCGCGAACTCCCTTGGACCGAACCACGAGGGCAAGCACCAACGCTACCGGCGTGCCGTAGAGCGCCCCGGCCATCACAGCGTTCAGCGCTGCGAGCAGCAGGTCCTCTTCCGGAGAATTTCTCATTCCGCCCATACCTGACATGATCGCCTTGCCGAAGGCGGGGCTGAAAAAAGAAACGGCAAAAGTCTCAATGCCCGCCGCCAACAACACCCACACCAGTGCCGCTGGAAACGCCGCGTTGCAGAGGACTTGCAGCACTCTGGACATCAGGAGCACCCGCCACAACGAGACCACGCCCAGCAAGGCGAGGTTCGCCCGCGTGGCCATCATGCTGTCGAGAAACCGCTCTACCGGCAGCGCATAAAGCCATGCGATGGGTGCAGTCATCCAGAATAAGGCCATGAAGCAGCGCCAGCCGCCGAAGAAGTTGGCATCCGTGCGGTCCTCCACACCCATCCGCCAGCGGGCAAGCCACCCGTAGGCCACGCCATAGAGCCACGTCCCTGACACCAACGAGAAGAGCAGCGGCCCGAGCAGCCAGCGCAGCGGGTTCTCACCGATGAACATCTGGTCGTAGTTGCGCGGGATGGTGGTGATGAGCACCAACACCAGCCCGGTGGCGAACGTGGCGCGGGACTGCGCCACTTCACGAATGGCTCCGGCGTGACCGCAGAGATACAGAAGAATAGTCCACGCGCTCATGGTGCTGCGCCGGAGCGTGCGCGAATGGCCTGCCCGATTCAACCCGAACTCCGCCGAGGGTGTCGTGCCTCCGCTATCGCTCGATCACCCGATAAAACCGGCGCGGGTGCTGCGGGGCGTCGGAGTCTTCGAGGGTCAACAAACCATCCGTCACCGTCAGCGGGACGTTCACCCTAACAGCCGCAGTTATGCCCACGAAAGGCACGAAGGGACAGGTGGTTACGGAAGTGCGCTCGTTCACCTGGTGGGTGAACGCGGGGAAGTCACCCCAAGCCTTTTCCTTTAGTGTGTTTGGTGGGTTTCGTGGGTTCCACTGCGGAATCTAGGTTCGCGCGCACCCAGTTCGTGCCGTGCAAATCCGGGCTGGCCCACACCTCGAAATTCCCCGTGTCGCCGAGCATGAGCGGCGTGCCGTCGTGGTCGCCGAAATGCAGGCGGAACCCGCCGGTCCCAAGCCGCTGCGGCGGTTGGAGGCGGGGGTAATTCAGCACGCGCAACGTCGCGAGCGCGCTGGTGTTCGTGCCGTCGGGGCCGGTCACTTGCACTGAGTAGCCGCCCGTGTGTGCCCTCGTCCCGGCGGTCAACACGAGGCTCGGGCTGGGCGCGCCGGGCAACGCGGTGTTGTCCCGCAGCCACTGGAACGTCGGTGCGGGCGGCCCGTGGCGGCGGCGGTGAAGGTCACATGTGGGCCGACGAAATCCGCCTCCTGACCTCGGCGGCTAACGCGACTACTTCGACTGGAGCTTAAACTCGCCGTTGTTGCCGTTGGAGGCCTTGTAGCTGCCGTTGAGGGTCTTGCCGGAGACGAGTGCGGACCATTGGTAATCGAAGCCGTCCACCTTGGTCGTGCCGGAGAGGGCGGTGTTCGCCCCATTCTGCTTGGGCGTCATGAGGGCAGTGTAGCTGATGGGTTTGCCCAGCGCGGTGCCGGTGAACTTGGCAATCCACTGGCCGTTCTGCTCGCCGATGACGGTGCAGATGAGCTGGCCGTTGGTGTTGTATTTCCGGTTGTTCCACGTGCCGGACCAGGACTTGGTGGGCTCGGCGGCGGACACGGTGAGGAGCGTGAGGAGGAGGGCGGACAGGGCAGCGAGGGGGAGTTTCATAAGCTTGCGTGGGCTGGCCACAGCGGTTGGCAGCGGCCTTGTGAGAAGGAATAGCACCAAGGGCGGGAATCTTACGAAGAAACTTTTTGCTCGGGTGACAGGGTTACGGTTGCGGGGCGAAGGGCGGCGGCGGCGTCTTCACGCGGGGCTGGCCGCCGCCACCAATGGTTTGCGGGCCGTTGTTCACGACCACTTGCAGGTGGCGGATGACCTGGCCGAGTTGGGCGTGGAAGTTGGGCGGCAGGTCGGCGGGGGAGGCGAGGTCGGCGCAGATGACGAGGTGCGGGCTGCCGGCTTGATGCCACTCGGTGAACCACTCGCCGTCGAAGGCGTCCTTCACGTAGAGGCCGTAGTCTTGCAGCGCGCGGGCGCGGGCATAATTGAGCTGGTTCTGTTGCTCGCGGGCGTAGCGTTGCAACTCGGCGCGGATGAGATTGGCGGCGATGGCCCGCAGCCACGCGCGGAAACTGGTGCCGGGGGTGAACCGCGCGAGGTTGCGGAAGGCGAAGATGAACGTCTCGTGCGCCACTTCATCCACGAGGTGCGCGATGGGGAGCTTGAGGGCGATGAAGGCGCGGAGGTGGTCGAGATGCGCGTCCACGAGCGGCTCGAAGGCGGCGGCATCGCCCGCCTGCACCGCGCGGACGAGCGCGGCCTCGGTGGCGGAATTGGCGGTCGGTTCAGCGAGCATCGTTTGACCCGGTATAGCGGGCCGGGCTGGCGACCTTACAGAGAAAATTACGCCACGGATTCAGGGCGGAAGACCGATGGCAGAGTCTCGACCGGGGTTCGCCCCGCCTGACTGGTGGCCATCAGGGAGTTGCCTTCGCCATTTCCCGCAGCGCGGTCTTGAGCACCTTGCCGGTGGCGTTGCGCGGGAGTGCGGGCAGGACGCGGTAGTGGCGCGGGACTTTGTAGTCCGCCAGCTTCTCGCGCACGAAATCGTGGAGCGCCTTGTCGTCGAGCGTCACACCTTCCGCCAGCACCACGAAGGCCAGCGGTTGCTCGCCACGCCGGGCGTCCGGGACGCCGATGACGGCGGTGTCCTTCACGCCGGGGAACTTGTGGATGACTTCCTCAACCTCGCGCGGATACACGTTGATGCCGTTGACCAGCAGCATGTCCTTCTTGCGGTCGGTGATGTAGTAGAAGCCGTCCGCGTCGCGATGGCCGAGGTCGCCGGTGTAAAGCCACGCGTCGCGAATCGCCTTCGCCGTTTCCTCCGGCTGGTTCCAGTAGCCGCGCATCACGTTGGGGCCGCGGATGCACAGCTCGCCGGTCGCGCCGACGGGGAGTTCCTTGCCCTCGTCATCGCGGATGCTCAACTCCACGCCCGGAATCGGCAGACCGACACTGCCCGCCTTGGGCGTGCCGTGAATCGGATTCACTGTCGCGACCGGACTGCTCTCCGTCGGGCCGTAGCCTTCGATGAGCGGCAGTTTCGGAAAGCGCGCGTGGAACTGCTTCAGCACCTCCAGCGGCAACGGCGCGCCGCCACTGACGCACAGCCGCAGCGAGGGCAGCTCAATGCCTGCCGGCAAACCCGCGAGCGCGCGGTGAATCGGCGGCACGGCGGGCAGCATCGTTGCACGGCGGTGGGTGATGTCCTCGAGCACGTGCTTGAACGGGCTGACGGACTTCACCAGCACCACGCTCGCGCCCTGAAGCAGCGGGCAGAGCGTGCCGACGGTGAACATGAAGCTGTGGAATTGCGGGAGCAGCACGAGCAGCCGGTCCTCGTCGCGGAAATCGAGGCAGGTGATACAACTGCGGACGTTCGCGAGAAAGTTGCCATGCGTGAGCATCGCGCCCTTCGGATGCCCTGTCGTGCCGGAGGTGTAGAGCAGCGTGGCCAAGTCCGACTCGTTCAAGTCCACCGGAGACGGCGCCTCCGCCTCCGACAGCGCGCCGAAGTCCTCGATGCGCAGGAACTTCAGCTCCGGCTTGAGCGCGGCGAGCTTGGCTTGGTTCTCCGTCAGGCTGAAGTCGGTGATGACGATGCGCGCCCCGGAGTCGCCGAGAATGAACGCGACCTCCTCGGGCTTGAGGAAGTTGTTGATGACCGTCACCACGCCGCCCGCGCGCCAGACGCCAAAGAGCGCGGCGGGAAACTCCGGGCAGTTCTTCAGCCACACCGCCACGCGGTCGCCGCGCTGGACGCCAAAGTCCTTTGTGAGCGCGCGCGACAGCCACGCTGCGCGCTGCGCAACCCAGTCGTAGGCCAGTTGGGCCTCGCCCCAGAAGATGGCGGGATGGTAGCGGCGGCGCGCGACGGTCTCGGCGAAGGCGGCAAAGAGGTTCATGGGCGAAAAGTTAGGAGAAGAATTCCCCGGCTCCAAGCCTCAAGCGGAGGGCGTGGATTGGAGCTTGGAGCTGGGGATTTGGTGCTTATCCTGCCCCGCGTGATTGACACTGCGGAACGGCTCGCCGAATTCCTCCCTCGTCTCCAGGCGGCGGAATGGATTGCCTTGGACACGGAGGCAGACAGCTTGCACGCCTACCCGGCGAAACTGTGCCTGCTCCAGTTCAGCATCCCCGGCGCGGACGTGCTGGTGGACCCGCTCGCGGCCCTCGATCTCACCCCGCTCTGGGACACGCTGCGCGGGCGCGAGCTGCTGCTGCACGGGAGCGATTACGACCTGCGCCTGCTGCGCGAGCACCACGAGTTCGTCCCGCACAAGATCTTCGACACGATGATCGCCGCGCGGCTGCTGGGCGTGATGAAGTTTGGCCTGCAGGATCTCGTGGGCCAGACGCTCGGCGTCGCGCTGGAGAAAGGCCCGCAGAAAGCTGACTGGGCGCAACGCCCGCTCACGCAGCGCATGGAGGAATACGCGCGCAACGACACGCGCTACCTGCACCCGCTCGTCACCCAGCTTCGTGAGCAACTCGTCGCCAAGGGCCGGCTCACCTGGTGCGAGGAGAGCTGCGCTGCGCTCGTGGCGGAGTGTGCCATCCTCCCGCCGCCGGACCCGGACCGTGAATGGCGCATCAAGGGCTCGGCCCGCCTCACCCGCGAGGAAATGGCCGTGCTGCGCGAGCTGTGGCACTGGCGCGAGAAGGAGGCCACCCGTTGCAACCGCCCGCCGTTCTTCCTCCTCAGCCACGACGCGCTGCTGGACATCGCCATCGCCGCGGTGGATGACGTGCCGCTGGACCCGCTGCTGCCGCGCTGCTTCGCGCCGCACCGCCGCGACGGGGTGCTGAAGGCCGTCGCTCGCGGGCTGGCCATCCCATTGGCGGAGTGTCCGCAAAAACTGCGCGGGGTTTCCTACCATCCCACGGACGCGGAGCGGACGCGCTTCGACCGGCTCAAGGCGCACCGTGATCGCCGCGCGGCGGAATTGCTCATTGATCCAACCCTCATCGCGAGCAAGCAGACGCTGGAATGGTTGTCCCGCACTGGCAGTGACCCCGGCGCGTTGTTGCTCAAGTGGCAGCGCGAGTTAATGGGAAGCTGACGCCCCATAGTTTGCCTACACGGCCTCCAACGGCGCTTTCGCGTCGCCGAAGGTCTTCGGCCGCACGTCCATCTTGTCCATCATGGATAGGAAGAGGCGGCAAAGCTGCCGGTCGGGCTTGTCCTTGTAGTCGAGGGCGCGACCGCCCTTGAGGCGACCGCCGGCACCGCCGAGGAGGACCACCGGGAGCTGGTCGTTATCGTGACGCGCGCCGGCCATCATGCTCGAGCAGTGCATGAGCATCGTGTTGTCGAGCAACGTGCGCGAGCCTTCCTGGATGGCGTCGAGCTTGCGGGCGATGTAGGCGAGCTGCTCCATGAAGAACTGGTTCACCTTCAGCCAGTCCTCGCCGTCGCTGTGCGAGAGCAGGTGATGAATCATGTAGTCAATGCCGTTGCCCTTCTGCTGCACGCTCGGGAGGTTTGGGAAGCGCAGGGCGCTGTGGTCGTTGTTCAGCTTGAGGGTCGTGATGCGCGTGGTGTCGGTCTGGAAACCGAGCACGAGGAGGTCGCACATGAGCCGCATGTGCTCGCCGATGTCCTGCGGGATGCCATCGGCGGGGCGCGCCATGTTTGGCTTCTCGAGCGTGGGCCGCCAGCCCTGCACCTCGCCGCGTTTGCCGGCGTTCTCGATGCGCTTCTCCACGTCGCGCACGGAGTCGAGATACTCGTCGAGCTTGCGCTGGTCGGCGGCGCTGATTTGGCGGCGCAGACCGGTGGCATCGGCGAGGACGGCGTCGAGCACGCTCTTGTCGCCCGGCGTGGCGGCGTCCTTGAACAAGCGGTCGAAGGCCAGCGCGGGGTAAAGCTCCAGCGGCGTCGGCGTCGTGGGTGAACTCCACGAGATGTGCGAGCTGTAGAGCATCGAGTAGTTCTTGTGCACCGACGGGTTGGAGTGCTCGCAGCCCAGCACGAGGCTGGGCACCTTCGTGGAGCGGCCGTAAGTCTGCGCGAGCAATTGGTCAAAGCTCGTGCCGGAGCGAATCTCCCCGCCGCTCGCGATGGGCGCGCCCGAAAGCATGTTGCCCGTCTGCGAGCTGTGGATGTTCCCCTTGCGCGCCTCCTCGTGATACAGGCCGCGCACGAAGGTCAGCTTCTCGCGGAAGTCCGCCAGCGGCGTGAGCACGCGGCCCAGCTCCATCGCCTTGCCCTCGCCCTTGGCCCACCACTCCTTCGAGTGAAAGCCATTGCCGGAGAAGAGCACCGCGAGCCGCACCGGCGCTTCGCTGGCGGGCTTCTGCCTCGGCTCGTCGCCCCAGACGTTGAAGGACTCCAGCCACGGCAGGGCCATCGTGACGCCGACACCGCGCAGGAAGGCGCGGCGGTGGAAGTGGTGTGTGCTCATATTGGTTTCAAGTTACCAGATGCGGGACGCGCCCAACAACGACAACGGCGTGTCGGGCGAAAGAATGGTGAGCCCGGCCTCGATGGCCTGCGCCGCGAGCATCCGGTCAAAGGGGTCGGCGTGCGTGCGTGGCAGTTCGCCGCTGCGGAAGATGGCCTCACGGGTCAGTGGGAGCGGTTGCAGCCGGTGATAGACAAATTTCCGCGGAATCCAGTGTCTCGGCGCATCCGGCAGCGGGAGCTTCCCGACGGAATGTTTGAGCGTGACTTCCCAGATGCTGGCGTCGCTGACGAACAGTTCGGCTGTGCCATCGTCCAGCGTCCCGCGCGCCGTGGCCGACAGCATGGTGGGCTGCTGCGCCATCCAAAGGAACGTGCAGGTGTCGAGCTGGTATCTCATAGCCCCCATTCCTTCAACTCCTGCGGCGTAAGGGGAGCAAAGGCCGAGTCGGGAAAGACAAACGGCTTCCCTTCAATGTCACCCACTTTCGGTCGTGGCGTCTGCTTCTTCGGCTTTGGGGCGTTGGCTGGTGCGAAGGCCGAATCTGGGATGGGGAACGGCACGTCGAGTGTTTCCCCCACCTTCGGCCGTGGCTTTGGCTTCGCAGTCATTACCGGCACGAGCTTGGCCACCGCTTTCTTTCCACGCGCAATGACATATTCCTTTCCCAACTCCACCTCGGCGAGATAGCGGGACAAATGCGTCTTGGCTTCGTGAGCGGTGATGGTCGTCATGGCAGCATTCGTAGTCTTGCCAAATAGCTTAGTCAACCGCGCTGGCCAGCCCACGAATTTCCCGGAACTGCCGGCTCTGCACAATCAGCTCCACCGCCGTGGCCACGCGGTGTTCGCCTGCAGCAAGCCGCTTCAACATCTCGTCAATCAGCGGCTGGTCGCTCAACTGCACGCTGCGGCCGAGCGCGAAGCCCAGCAGCTTCCGGCAGAACTGCCGCTCGAAGGCGTCGCGCCGCTTGGTGAGCAGGTAGGTTCGCAAGCCGTCCATGCCGTCGAGATCCACCCCGTCCGCCGTGCGGGTGCGCGAATCAATCGGCAACCCGGCGGCATCCTTCGCGCGCAGCCGCCCGATGGCGTCGTAGCGCTCCAGCGCAAAGCCGAACGGGTCAATGCGCGTGTGGCAGCTTGCGCACTTCGGGTCGCCGCTGTGCCGCTCGATGAGCGCGCGCTCCGTCAGGCCCGCGGGCGCTTCCTCGGGCAGCACGGGCACGCCCTTGGGCGGACGCGGCAGGCGTTCGCCGAGCAAGGTTTCGCTCAACCAATTGCCGCGCAGAATCGGGCTCGTGCGGGAGGCGCCGCTTTGCTTCGCCAGCGTCGCGCCGAAGCCCAGGACGCCGCCGCGGCCTTGGGCGCGCACGCCGTCCACGCGCCGCCAATCGTCGCCACTCACGCCCGTCAGCCCGTAGTGCTTCGCCAGCGTCCCGTTGACGAAGGTGTAATCCGCATCCAGCAGCGCGAGCACGGAGCCGTCGCGCTGGAAGAGGTCGGTGAAGAAACGAATCGGCTCCTCGTTCAACGCGCCGCGCACTGAGGTGAAGGTCGGGAAATGCCGCTCGCTCTTCTCGTCCAGTTTGTCGAGGTCGCGCGTGTGCAGCCACTGCGCGCCGAACTCCACCGCCAGGCGGCGCACACGCGGGTCCGCCAGCATCCGGCGCGTCTGCGCGGCGAGCACCTCGGGGTTGCGGAGCTTGCCGGTTGCCGCGAGCGACGCCAGTTCCGCATCCGGGGCGGAGGACCACAGGAAGTAGCTCAAGCGCGTGGCCAGCTCGGTGTCGCTCACGGGCGACTGCGCCTTGCCGGCTGCGGGCTGCTCGAACTTGTAGAGGAACGCGGGCGCCACGAACACGCGGGCGAGCGTCATGCGAATGGCGGTTTCGTGCGGCAGCTCCTGCGAGCGGAGCTTGTGGTAAAGCGTCTTGAGCTCCTCGCGCTCGGCGCTCTTCAGCGGGCGACGCCACGTGCGTTCGGCGAAGTTCACGACCGCTTCGATGTGCTTCGGCTCGGCGGCGAGCAGCTCTTTGCGGAAGGCCTCGGCGCGTTGCTTGATGGGCTCGCGCATCGGCGTGAAGGCGCTCGGGTCGGCATCCTGCGTGGCGTATTGCCAGAGCTGCTCGAAGGCGTCCACGAGCTTGAGCGGGCTTTGACTCACGAAATGCAACTCCGCCCAGAGCCGCTCCAGCTCGGCGGTTTGCGCGTCGTCGAGCAGCAGGCGGCGGAGCTGGTCGTCCTCGCGGTAATACAGCGTGAGCGTCACCACCTCGTCCACCGGGACAATCTTCGTGTAGCAGAGCGCGGCGGGGAAAAGCTGGCGGAACTGGTCGAGCGCGGCCTCGATGCGTTTCCGCGCTGCGCTGCCGTTCGTCACGAGAATCGGTGTGTCGGAGCCGATGGGCCGTTCGCCATCCGACCAGGTGCCCTTGCCGCCAAGCTCCTTCGCCGCGCCCGCCGCAAGGCCGGACGCGCTCGCGGGCTTGGTGTGAAGCACCTGCATTTGCACGCTGCCCTCCGCGCCAGTCTCGCGGTGGAGCGTGGCCGTGGCCACGAACTCGCAGCCCTCGACGAGGTCGGCGGGCAGGCGCACTTCGAGCAGTGACGGCGCGCGGACGCAGAGATTCGCGGCGGGCAGCGCGGAGCCGTTCGGGTGCTGGCCGAAAAGCGCGGGGTCAAGTGCCCACGTAGCCGCCGAGGTAAGGAGGCGGACCGCGTTGGTGGACGAAGCATCCGCCTCCTCACCTCGGCGGCTACTCGCGATTGGGCTCTTGAACAACGGGCCACCGAGCGCGGTGAGTTGCCGGTGGAGCACGGCGTCGGGTGCGTCCTTCGCAAGGCTGGCTGGGCCGCTGGCCAACAACTTCTGCACTTCACCGGCGAGCCGGCCCCTTTCCGCTGCGTCCGTCGCCGCGCGCCACTTGGCCAGCAAAGAGCCGGCTGGGACGATGGAGTCCGCGCCGCCGCCAGCGTCCGGTTCGCTGTAGAAATGCCAGACGCCCGGATTGCCCAAGCCGTCCGCGTGCGGGTTGCCGGCGAGGATGCTCGCCGAGACGTCGCTCGCGAGGTTCCACCGCTTGCCGTCGGTGGCCTTGATGTCCAAAGCCAACGCCGTCATGTCGCACGAGTGGTTGCCGTCGCGTGGGCCGATGATGAGCGAGAGCAAGTCGCCGGGTTGCACGGCGAGATTTTCCTGCGCCGGGACTTTGACCTCGCGCGGGCCCTGCGCCGTGCCGGCGGCGAGGCGCTGGCGCGTGCTGCCGCGCCGGAGTTCGAGCGACCACGTCACGCCGTTGCCGCACTCGGGATGCGCGGGCTGCACGGTGGCCTCGACGCGCACGGTCGCGGCGACCGGGCTGTTCCAGCCGATGCACACGCGAAACTTCGGCGCGGGGTGGACGCCGACGCTGTGCGGCTTCATGTGGCCGGGGATGCGGACGGCGTTGTCGGAGGAATTCGCCAGCACGCTCAGCGCATCCGCGCCGGTCCAGCCCTTGATGAAGTCGTAATTGTTCGCGCTCTCCAGCTTCTTCGTCATGTGCGAGGTCACGCGCACGGGGCCGCCGCCGATGCCGAGGTAGTCCAGCCACGCGGTGAGCAACGTCGGCTCGACACCGTGCTTCGCCGCGAGCGCGGCAACTCCGCTGCGGTCAGACAACACGCTGGCTTCGTCCGCTGCGGCCAGGCACTTCGCCACGCTGGCGGCCACGCGTTCGCGCTGCGTCTGGAAAGCGAGCACGGCGTCGCGCACATCGCGCAAGTGCAGGTCCGGGCGGCCCGGGGCGACGAGGCGCGGGTTCTCCCAGACGGCGAAGTCGCTCTCGTTGCCGTCGCCGGCATCGGAGGCGAGGAGGTAGAGGACGATTTCGTTGCCGCTGGTGGGCGCGGGGAGTTTCACGCGCACTTCCTGCGAGGCGGCGAGCGGCACGACGGGCATTTGCCACGCGCTCGGGCCGTTGCGCTTGCCGATGTGGCCGACGGTGGTGAAGCGCCACAAGGCGCGCTGCCATTGTGCGATGGTCGCGACGAGCGCGGGGGCGTCGGTGGGCTTGGCGGTGCGCCACTGCGCGCGGAGGGGGTCGAGGAGGAGGGAGGGCTGCGAGTCGTTCAGGGCGGTCCAGAGGGTGGAGAGATACTTGGCGTTCAGGCCGCGCTCCTTGGCCAGCGCGATGAGGGCCGCCGAGGGCTCGTGCCGGCGGCTTGTAGCCGCCGCTCCTGTGGCCGGCCCGCGGAGCGGCGACTGCAAGTCGCCGGCACGGGCGCGCAACTCAATCGTCGCGGCGAGATACTTTTCCAGCGGCAGCACGCCGCCGTCCTTGGTGTCGAACTTGATGCCTTGCAGGTTCACGGCCGAGCCGCCGCCTTTCTCGGTGAACTGTGCGTAGAAGCTGCGGATCGCGGCGAGACGCTCCTCGGTCCAATCACGCTGGGAGGTGATGGGCGAGAAGGCGAGGCCGCCCGGCAGCAGCACGGCGTGGGCGGCGAGGTCTTTCGCGGCATCAAGATACTTCGTGAGCAGTGCGGGCGACATGACGAGCGCCGCGCCGGCGTTCGAGAAGCCCTCGCCCGCCGCGCCGTCGGTGGGGAACTCGCGTGCCGGGTCGAGCGCCGCGACGCCCGTGAGGTCGCGCACGGTGTAAGTGTATTCGGCGTTGCTGAGACGCCGCAGCACGACGGGGCCGGGGTCGCCCGCGTTGGCCAGCGCGATGTCGTGGAGCGTGCCGCGCACCCAGGCGACGAGCTTGGCCTTCTGCGCGGCGGAGAGTTGTGGCTTGTCTTTCGGCGGCATCTCGCTGAGTTCGAGCTGCTCCTCGACCTGCAGCCAGACTTTCGGGTCGCGCTTCACCGCGTCGAGCGACGAGAAACGCTCAAGGTCGAGGTCGCCCTTGTGGTCCTTGGTCGAGTGGCACTTGAGGCAAAACTCGTTGAGCAGCGGGCGGATGTCCTTCTGGAAATCCGCTTGGGCCGCGCGTCCACCAGGCGAAGGCAGGGTGAGGGCTGCGGCCAGGGCGAAGATTTTGGTGAGGTATTTCATGAGGCGAAGGCTCTTGGTGGGTCTCACTCTTTTGTCGGCAGCACGGGCAGCCACTCGCGCCAGCCAAGGATGTGCTCGCGCATCTTCCGCTCGCAGGTCGCCGGCGATTGCGTGCGGAAGCATTTCAGCAGTTCACCATGAGTGGCGACGGTCTCCTCGCGGGTTCCTCGGGTCTGAATCTGTTTCGAGCGATGCAGGCGGCCGAGCCAGAGCTCCAGTTCGTTGCGCAACGAGCGCCACAGCTTCAGCAGGCGGGCATTGCCGCTCGCCACCAGGATGAGTTCATGAAAATCGAGGTCCAGATGGGTCACTTTGATCAGCGATGTGGCGCGGCTGGTGGCCGCGATGTTCTTCTCCAGCGCGGACGCATCGGCCCGCAGGGCCGGGGCGGCCAGCCGCGCCGCGACCGGCTCCAGTGTCTGCCGCAATAAGAACAGCTCCTCAAAGTCCGTGGGGGAAAGCTCCTTCACGTAGGCCCGGCCCGTCTGGCTGAACTTCACCAGTCCATCCCGCTCCAATGCAAAGAGCGCCTCCCGCACCGGCACCCGGCTCACGCCCAGCTCACGCGCCATCGCCGACTCCGCAATCAGGGTGCCGGGTTCGAGGAGCCCGTCCACAATGCGCACGCGAAGGATTTCCGCGGTGTGTTCGGTGCGGGGTTTGGGTGCGGACACGGAGGACATTTCGTTCATAAGCGGCAGGTGATTAAACGGTATACTAAACGAGTTATTCACCAGGTGGTTAAAAGTCACGGGAGTAACCGGCGAGCCAGCCGCCATCAACCGGGATGACGGCGCCGTTGAGGTAGGAGCTTTCGGGGGCGGCGAGGAAGAGGACGGCGTGGGCGATTTCTTCGGGCTGGCCGGGGCGGCCGAGCGGGATGTGGGCGAGCATGGCCTGGACGCGATCGTTGAACTTGCCGTTTTCGCCATAGAAGAGCTGCTTCGTGCCTTCACTGAGGATGGAGCCGGGGGCGATGCAGTTGGTGAGGATGCCCTGCGAGCCGAGTTCGATGGCCATGGTGCGGGTGAGATTGACCACGCCGGCCTTGGCCGCGGTGTAGGCGCATTGGAGGCGCGCGGGGACGAGTCCCATGACGGAGGAGATGTTGATGATGCGGCCGGTTTTGCGCTGGAGCATGTGGCGCGAGGCGGCCTTGCTGACGAGGAAGAGACCGGTGAGGTCCACGCGGAGGATACGGTCCCATTCCTCGGCGGGAAAGGCGTCAATGTTCACACGGTGGGCCATGGTGTTGATGCCGGCGTTGTTGACGAGGATGTCGAGACGACCGTGCGCGGCGATGATCTGGCTGATGGCGGACTCGACCGCTTTTTCGTCGGTGACATCCATGTGCAGGGCCGTGGCTCCGGGCGTGGCGGCGGCGAGCTGGCGGGCCCCTTCGAGGTTGATGTCGGCATAGACGACTTTGGCGCCGTTGGCGGCGAGGGCGGCACAGATGGCCTGGCCGATGGCACCGGCGGCACCGGTGACCAGGGCGACTTGGTTGTCGAGATGGACTTTCATGGGTGGAGAAATTTACTCGAGGCCGAGGAGGGGCTGCTCAATGAGGTGGCGGAGGGTTTGCAGAAAGCGGGCGGCGGCAGCGCCGTCGTTGACGCGATGGTCAAAGGTGAGACTCAGCGTGAAGCGGTCGCGGGCGGTGCAGCGGCCGTCGTCGAGCGGCACCGCCTCGCGCACGATGGCCCCGATGCCGAGGATGGCGGATTCGGGGGGATTGATGACGGGAGTGAAGGCTTCCACGCCGAGGCCGCCGAGATTGGTGAGGGTGAAGCAGGCGCCCTGCATGTCGGCGGCAGCGAGCTGGCCAGCGCGGGCGGCGGCGATGAGCTTCTGGGATTGCGTGGCGATCTGCATGAGCGAGGAGGATTCCACGTCGCGGATGACGGGGACGAGCAAGCCGGCGCCGGCGTCCACAGCGAGGCCGAGGTGGATGAACTCGGGAAGCAGCAGATGATCCTCCGCCCAGGTGGCGGCGAGCATGGGATGCTGGCGCAAGGCGGCGGCGGTGAGCTTGAGGAGAATGTCCGTGAAGCTCGGCACGAGGCTGCTCCCTGTGGCCTTGAGTTGCGCCCGGAGCGTGACGAGCTGGGTGGCGTCACACCGGCCGGTGATGGTGACGGGAACGGTGGTTTGACGGCTGTGCATGAGCCGCGCGGCGATGGTGCGCCGCTGGGGAGTGAGCGGCACTTTTTTGAAACCGCTGGCAGATGGAGTGGCAGCAGCCGCGGCGAGGACATCGCGCTCGCGGATGCGCCCGCCCTGGCCGGTGGGGGAGAGCGTGGAGAGATCGACGTGATGCTGCCGGGCGGCGCGGCGGGCCCGGGGCGAGGCGGGGACGGAATCGCCGGCAGATTCAGGAAGGCCAGCAGATGGGGACGCATTTCCCCCCGGTTCAGTCGGGGTGCTGATTCCTGGTTCGGCAGGACTCATCTGCGTGTTCTCAGAATCGGCGGCCGTCAGCTTCTCCGAGGCTTCGGCGTGAGCGGGGGAAGCCGTTTCGGCCTCGGCGAGGAGCCAGCCGAGGATGCGGCCGACCTGAACCGTTTCGCCTTCCTTGGGGGCATCAGGCGCGAGGCGGAGGAAGCCACTGTCAGTGGCCTCGACATCCTGCGCGGCTTTGTCGCCTTCGATGGTGAAGAGGGGCTCGCCTTGCTTGATGTAATCGCCGTCCTCTTTCAGCCAGGCGACCAAGGTGCCTTCCTCCATGGACCAGCCGAGACGCGGGAGTTGGATTTCGATGGGCATGATGTGGATCTATTCGGCGCAGAGGTCGCGGATGGCCTGCGCGATGGTTTCGGCATTGGGGACGACGGCGGCCTCCAGCGTGGGACTGTAGGGCGTGGGGGAGGGTTTGCCGTTGAGGCGGCGGATGGGGGCGTCGAGGTCGTCGAAGCCGCGGTCGGCGAGTTGCGCGGCGATTTCTGCGCTGACGCCGCAGTGCGCAAAATCTTCGTCCACTATCAAGAGGCGACCGGTTTTGGCGACGGAGCGCAGGATAGTGTCCACATCGAGCGGGGCGACGGTGCGCGGGTCGATGAGTTCGACTTGGATGCCTTCCTTGGCGAGCGTCTCGCAGGCCTGCAGGGTCTTGTGAACCATGAGCGCGAGCGCGACGACGGTGATGTCGCTGCCTTCGCGGACGACGGCGGCCCGGCCGAAATCAATGAAGTATTCCTCCTCCGGCACAGGGCCTTTCACGGTCATCAGCTCGCGGTGTTCGAGGAAGAGCACGGGGTCGTCGCAGGTGAGCGCGGTTTTGAGCAAGCCCTTCGCGTCGCGCGGCGAGGAGGGCACCACGACGCGCAGGCCGGGGAAATGCGCATACATGGAGTAGTAGTTGCCGCTGTGATGTGTCGCCGCGCAGTGGCCGATGCCGATGCAGCCGCGCAGCAGCACAGGCATCTTCAGCCGGCCGCTGCTCATGTATTGCATCTTGGCAATCTGGTTGATGATCTCCCCTACCCCATCGAGCACGAAGTCGGCGAACATGAAGTCCACCACGGGGCGCGTGCCAGTCATCGCCGCGCCACCCGCGAGTCCGACAAAACCGCGCTCGCAAATGGGCGTATCGCGCAATCGCTCCGGGCCGTGAATGGCAAAGAGGCCGCTGGTGGTGGCGAAGTTGCCGCCGCGTTTGCCGATGCCTTCGCCGAGCACGAAGATCTTCGGGTTGCGGGCCATTTCCTCGGTCAGGGCTTCGAGCGTGGCCTTCATGAAAGTCAGCTCGCGGGTGTGGGCGTTTGCTGCGGGCACATCGCGCGGAGGTCCGGGGCGCGGCGCGGCATAGACGTGCGTGGTGGCGCTTTCGGCGGTGGGATAGGCGCTCTTTTCGGCAAACTCATGCGCGGCTTCGGCGAGCGCGGCGACTTCCCTCTCAATGGCACTGAGGTCGGTCTCGCTGGCGAGTTTTTGATCGAGCAGATGCTTTTTCAGCCGCGCGATGGGGCAGCGCGTCTTCCACTGCTCGACGTCTTCACGCGTGCGGTAGGTGAAATCGCCCATGCCCTCGGCGTGAGCGCGGGTGCGGTAAGTTTTGCATTCGAGCAAGGTGGGGCCTTCGCCGTTGCGGGCACGCGTCACGGCCTCGCGAGCGGCGGCATCGACGGCGAGCACGTCGTTGCCGTCGAGTTCGATGCTGTGAATGCCATAAGCCGCGCCGCGAGACGCAACACTGGGATTGCCGGCGACGGATGAAAAAGCAACTTCAGTAGCGAACTGGTTGTTCTCGCACACGAACAGGACCGGCAGCTTCCAGATGCTCGCCATGTTCAGCCCTTCGTGAAACGCGCCGTTGTTCGCCGCGCCATCGCCGAAGAAGGCGACACCCACATTGCCAGTCTTCATGATCAAGGAACTGTAGCCCGCGCCGGTGGCTTGCAGAATGCACGGGGCGACGATGCCGCTGGTGCCCATCATGCCAATCTCGGGCGAGAAGAGATGCATCGAGCCGCCGCGACCGCGCGAGCAGCCGGTCTCGCGTCCGTAGAGTTCCGCGATGAGCTGGCGCGGCTCCATGCCTTTGGCGAGCGCATGACCGTGACCGCGATGCGTGCTGAAAACGGCGTCGTCCCGGGTCAAGTGCGCGCACACGGCCGTGGCGATGGCTTCCTGGCCGACATACGTGTGGCACGCGCCGTGGATGAGGCCGCGCTGGTGCGATTTCGCGAGGCGCTCCTCGACCATGCGGATGACGAGCATGGTGCGGTAAAGCGCGAGAGGTGAGGTTTTGGCTGAAGAACTCATGGAGGGGCGTCGAAGATTCAGGCGGTTTTGGGTTGGAGACGCAGGAAGGTGAGGAGGATGCCGCCGGTGATGAAGCAGGCGGCGAGGAAATGGAGGCACTGCATCTCGTTGTAGCCGTTGGTGCGCAGCCAGCCGGTGACGTGATTGCCCGCGTAGCCGGCAAAGTTGGCGCCCATGTTGATGAGGCCCGTGGCGGCCGCGGCGGCCGTGGCGGTGAGCGTGAGCGAGGGAAGCGTCCAGAAGGGTGCGATCCACGAGAAGGCGGCCAGCGCGGTGAAGCACAGCCAGATCATCTGCGTGCCAAAACTCTGGCCGGGAATCGTGCTGCACAGGAGGAAAATACCGGTGGCAATCATGCCGCCGGCAGCGTGCCATTTGCGGTCGCCTGTGCGATCGGCGGTGTAGCCGGAGACGAGCACGCTGACGATGCCGCAGGAGTAGTAGAGACCGCTGTAAAACAGCGTCATTTGATCGGACCCGCCGGAGAGATTTTTCACCGTGGTGGGCAGCCAGAAAGTGAGCGCGTAGCCGCCGCTGTTGCCAATCATGACGGCCAGCACGAGCAGCCACACCATCGGCAGACGCAGCGCCTGCCACGCGGAGATCTTGCCGGTGGCATCCTTGGCGGCGGCCTCGGCGGCGAGTTCGCCCTCGAGATGATCGCGCTCGGCCGGAGTGAGCCATCTGGCATCGCGCGGACGGTCGGTGAAACAAACGAGCACCACGACGCCGAGAATGACGGCGGGAAATCCTTCGACGATGAAAAGCCACTGCCACCCATCGAGCGCGAACCATTTCGCATCGAGCAGCAGCGAGGAAACCGGCGCGCCAAACGCGAGGCTGAACGGCACCGCGATCAGCAGCCAGGACAGCGCCCGCGACCGCTCGCGCTGCACGAACCAGTGCGAGAAATAGACGATGATGCCGGGAAAGAAGCCCGCCTCCGCCACGCCGAGCAGGAAGCGCATCCAGTAGAACTGCTCCGGCGTCTTCACGAACGCCATCCCCGCCGAAATGAAACCCCAGGTGATGAGGATGCGCGCAAACCACTTCCGCGCACTCCAACGCTCGACGAGCAGCGCGCCGGGAATCTCCAGGATCAGGTAGCCGATGAAAAAGACGCCAATGCCAAAGCCGAACACCGCCTCGGAAAAGCCGAGCGCTTCTTTCATGCGCAGCTTGGCAAACGCCACGTTCGCCCGGTCGAGGTAGGAGATGATGTAGAGGAGGATGACCAGCGGCAGAATGCGCCACGCGACTTTGCGGCGCAGGGCGGGGACATTGATGGCGGTGGGTCCGGAAGGCGCGGGATTCATGATGTGCTGATCAAGGTTGCCGCACGAGCGCGCGGCCGTGGCCGCTGCGAATGCCTTCGATTTTGATGGGGGCGAAAAGGAACCTCGCACCCTTTTCCGGCACGGTTCCGAGACCGATGAGAAACTCGACGAGCAGCACATTGTGCTTCGCCGCGGCCCAGCAGGTCACGAGCGAGGGATCGCGCTGCACGCCGCCGGCGTTGGGTGCATGGATGCCGGTGCAGCGCACGCCGCTGCTGAGCGAGCAGCGCGATGGCTTCAGGCGAGAGCGCCGGCCAGCCTTCGGACTTGCCTGCGAGCGGCGCGGCGAAGCATTCATTCTGCGCGGGGGCATCGGGGAACGGCTTGAACTTCGCCTCCGTGTAACCGGTGCGGAAGAGCACGATCTCGCCCGCAGCGATGGGGCCGTGCGCTTTTTCATGATCGAGCATCACCGCCAGAGTCGCGGACATGATCCCGCTGCCGACCAGGTCGAGGTCGGGAGCTTCGATGAATGTCCGGGACGCTGACATGATGGGGAAGAGATGGGGAAAGGGGCTTATCTGGTTGAACCCACTCCATTGACCACATTTGGCAGCGCCTCGCCACGCACGGCTTGAAGGGCGATGCGGGCGGCGGTTTCGCGCAGGGTTTTCACCGCCGGCGGACTCACGGAAGCGATGTGCGCGGCGAGGATGACGTTGGGCATCTTCCGGATGGGATGGTCGGCAGGGATCGGCTCGGGATCGAAGACATCGAGCGCGGCACCTGCGAGGTGACCGGATTGCAGGGCGGCGGTGACGGCAGTGCTGTCGGCGAGATCGCCACGGCCCACGTTGATGAAGATGGAGCCCGCTTTCATCTTCGCGAAGGCTGCCGCGTTGAAGAGCTGCTTCGTCTGCGGATTCACGGGGCAATGCGGCGAGACGATGTCGCTTTGCGCGAGCAACTCATCAATCGAACGCGCGGCCACGGCGCCCGCTTTGATGATCTCATCGGTTGTCACGACCGGATCAAACACCAGCACGCGGGCCTTGAACGCCAGCAGCCGCTTCACAACTTCGCGGCCGATGCGTCCGAAGCCCACGATGCCGATGGTGAGCTGCTTCAGCGCCGACATCGCGCTCGCTGGCGTGGCAAGCCCCCACTGGCCCTCGCGCAGGCGCAGCGCATTCGGCACGACCTGGCGGGTGGTCGCGAGGATGAAGGCAAGCGTGTGGTCCGCGACTTCATCAATGCAGTAGTCCGGGATGTTGCACACCGGGATGCCTCGCGCGCGGGCGGCGGCGCAGTCCACGTTGTCGAAGCCGATGCCGTAGCGCACGATGGCCTTGGCTTTGGTCATCGCCGCGACGACTTCGGCGTTCACAGGTGCGAACTGCGCGATCACGGCCTCGGCATCGCGCACGAGTTCGGCAAGTTCCGCCGGCGAACGCTTTTCTTTGAAGGAGACGATCTCGATGCCCGCAGGACGAAGCACAGCTTCCTCCAGACCGAGATCGGGGAAGGTGTAGTCGGTGATGGCGATGGTAGGCATGGTGGGAATCGGGTTCAGAGCGGAGTTGGGAAATCAGTAGAGGGGATTGGGATTAAGAGTAAGAGCAGGAGTCAGAGTAAGAAGCCGCCGGTTTTCCCTCATAATCTTGCCCATATTCTTAATCCCAATCATCTCCAGTTGATTTGCCAGTAACGAGGCGTCGGGCGATGGAATGCATCTTCGGCATGAGGTTGGAGATGGCTTGCCGGCTTCGTTGGGCGCTCATGCCAGCACCTCCTTCACCGCATGGCTCCCCTCCACGCCGGTGAGCCGGAAATCGAGTCCCGCGTGGCGGTAGGTGAGCTTCTCATGATCGAAGCCCATGAGGTGCAGAATAGTGGCGTGGAAATCGCGGACATGGACGGGGCTCTCGACAGCGCGCAGGCCGATCTCGTCGCTGTGGCCGTGGACGATGCCGCGCTTCACGCCCGCGCCGGCGAACCACGAGCTGAAGGCCCACGGGTGATGCTCGCGGCCCTTCGCGTCGGCGGTGTTGTTGAAGGGCGTGCGGCCAAACTCAGTGGTCCACACGACGAGCGTGTCCTCGAACATGCCGCGCTGCTTCAGATCGCGCAGCAGGGCGGCGATGGGCTGATCGACGTTCCTTGCCAGGCCCGCGTGCGACATCATATCGCCGTGCGAGTCCCAGTTGCCGCCGGATGAACCGGTATCGACGAGCTCGACGAAGCGCACACCACGTTCGATGAGCCGACGCGCGGCGAGGCATTGCCAGCCGAAGCCCGTAGTCTGCCCGCGCTGGAGGCCGTAGCCGGCGAGCGTGGCATCGGACTCCTGCTTGAAATCAAACGCGTCCGGCACGGCCATCTGCATGCCGAAGGCGGTCTCGAAAGTCTGCATCCGCGCGGCGAGCAGCGGGTCGCCGGTGCGCGTGGCGAGGTGTTCCTCGTTCATCTGGCGCAACGCGGCGAGTTCGAGCTGCTGGCGGTTTGTCGGCAAACGCGGCGCGACATTCGCGATGGGCTCCGCGCCCGGCACGACGAGCGTGCCCTGATACGCGCCGGGCAGGAAGTCGCTCGCGAAGACCTGTGTGCCTGCGTAGGTCTGCTTCGGCGCGATGACGACGAAGCCGGGCAGATTGCGGTTCAGCGTGCCGAGGCCGTAGGTGACCCACGAGCCCATGCTGGGCCGCGATTGCGCGAACGAGCCCGTGTGCATGCCGAGCGTCGCGTTGTAATGATTCGAGTGCGAGGTGTGCATCGAGCGGATCAGCGCGATGTCGTCCACGCACGTCGCGATGTGTGGAAACAGCCCGCTCACCTCCGTGCCGCACTGCCCATGCTTCGCGAACTCCCACTGTGGGCGTTTCAGGTAGATGCGCTCGTAGCCGGGGCGGCCTTTGATCTCGGGATGGTCGGCCTTGATCTCCTTGCCATGCCCTTTCACCAGCTCCGGCTTCGGGTCAAAGCTGTCCACGTGCGACACGCCGCCGGTCATGAAGAGGAAGATGACGTTCTTCGCCTTCGCCGGGAAATGCGGAGCCTTCGGCGCAAGCGGGTCCGTGCTGTCCGCGAGCAATCGCTGCACGATGCCGGGAAACACAAGTGATCCCGCTACGGCGGAGCGGAGGAAGTGGCGGCGAGGGAAGAGCGGTGAGTTCATGGTTTAATTTTCGAGGTTGCGGATGGGAATCACCGCCAGCTCAGCGCTGTTGAGGTTGCCTTTGCGTCCGCCGTTGTTCGAGAAGCCAACGTAGAGTTTGCCTTCGTGCTCGACGGCGCAGGGGTAGCTCAATGCGGACTTCGGATCCGATTCACCGGGACCATTGTGCTCGGCGTGCCGGATGACGAACACTTTGCGCAAAACGTCTTTGCCCGGCTCGCTGATGGCGATGGTGAGCGGGGAACGGCGGCCGCCATTGTTCGCGGCGCTGGTGCAGACGAGGTAGCGGCGACCGTTGCTCAGCAAGCCGGCGGCAGGCTTGCTGGTCGTCATGGGCAGGTTGCTCTCGGCCATCGTGGTCCAGGTGCGGCCGAAGTCGGTGCTCTTCGAGATCAGGGCGAGCGCTTTGCCGCCATAGCGGGCGATGTTCAGCGCGTTCGGGCCGTCCACGATGAGCGACGACTCGCCCCACAGGCGGATGCCTTTCTGCACGGGGATGCCGACAAAATCCCATTTCGTGAAATCATCCGCACGGCTAATGGCGACTGCGGCAGGGAAGGCACCCGTTTCGGAGTAAGGTCCCGCGCTGATGCCGGGCATGATCCAGTTCCCATCGGTCATCTTCACCGGCTGATTCAGGGCCCAGAAGCCATTCTCGAGCACTACGCCATGCTTGGTCCACTGCCCGGTCGCCTCATCGAGTGAGTAGGCCCGCGTGTGGATGCGTTCCATTCGTTTGTAGTAGGCGCCATGGAAAGCCCACAGCTTCCCGGCATGGGAAACAAAGACTCCATGACTCACGGCGAGGTCTTTTTCCTCTCCCGCGTCGATCGCCCGCAGAGCGCTCCACGTTTTCCCGGCATCATCGCTTGCGCGATACTGCGCCTCTTCGGTCACCGTGTTCTCCTCACCCTTGTTGTGGGCGAATGAGGCATACAGCCTGCCCTTGTGCCAGCAAAGGCCGACGCCGTGGAGAAAGGTGTAACCGTCCGCGTCCTTGTCCCATTTCTTGATGACGTGAAACTCCACCCCGACGAGCCTCGGCAGATCTTTGGCCTCCCCGAGCCTCTGTGACCGATCCCACAAAGGAAAGTCAGCGGCCTTCGGCTTCGGAAGTTCATGCACCGCCAAACTCGGCCGATAACTCGCCGCGATCTCTTCCGCCGTCAGCGCGCGCGGATATACCGCGAACTCATCCACCGCCCCCGTGAAGGGCTGGCGCACCTGGTCCGCATCCCAGATGCCGCCGAGCGTGATGGGAGCCTCCGTGGCGGCGACAGGCTGCGCGAGCTTCACATCACCCGCAGGATTCCCATTCATGAACAGCGTCGCTCTGTCCGCATTGACCACCAGCGCGACAAGATGCCATGCGCCGGCCTTGAGCGGATCCGCGCAGGAGATCGTGCTCCAACCGCCCTGGTGCAGATGCGCCTTCAACCGCCCGTCCGGCTCGATGGTGAGGCTCCACTGACGCTCCTGACGCGAGTAGCGGTTCTTGCCGGCGAGCATCTGCTGTCCGCTCGCGAGGTCATACGGATTGAACCACAGCGACAGCGTGAACTCGCCCCGCGCCAGCTTCGCGCTGTCCTTGAGTTCGGCAAGCGACCTGCCATCAAACACCAGACATTGCCCCGCCGCTCCCGCCGCCGTCGTCAACGCACCTCGCACGACCAACGAATCCGCAACGCTCTCCAGCGGCCAACGCGCCGATCCTGCCCCGCCACGGTTCATGCCGTGCGCCTTGCTTTTGACGAGATTCTTCAGCGCCGCGTCCTTGCTGACGAGCTCGCCAGCTTGCACGTCCTCCTCGCGGAAGCGGGCGAAGAGGATCTCGGCTGCGCCGGTGCGCTCGCGGTCGTAGTGGATGTAGATGTCGCCGTTCGGGGCTTGGGCGATGTCGGGGTAGGAAACGTTGGTGCGCTCGTCGAGCAGCAGCTTGCCGGACCAGGTCTTGCCCTCGTCGGTGGTGAGGAAGGCGGTGAGCTCCTGCCGCGCGGGAGTGGCTTTCGTGATGTCCTGGCCGTGCCGAATGACGAGCAGGTTGCCCGATTGCAGGCGGCGGATGACGGCCTTGCTGTTCACGTGCGGAAAGGCGGTGGACTGGGGCTGCCAGGTCTTGCCGCCATCGGCGGAGAAGCTCTGGAAGGTTGCCTTCATGCCGCGCGAGAGCATCCAGAGCCGACCATCGTTCAACTCGGCCACGGTGTGCTCATTGAAGCAACTGTCCTTGAAGATGAGGCCGCCGTGGTAGCGCCAGTGGCCGCCTTCGTCGTCGGAGACAAAGACATTCGCGCCGCGCACCGCATCCAGCTCGCGGTAACAATCGGCAAAGGGCTTGTCCATGTGCCAGCGCTCCCACAACGACACCGGCAGAATCCATTCGCCGTTTTTGCGCACGATGGGTTTGTTCAGCGACGCGCCGAAGCCGATGTAAACCGGCTCCGTCCACCCGGGCTTCTCCGCATCGGGATCATCGCAGCGGACAAACCAGTTGCTGCAACTGCCATCAAACATGCCGACCGACTGATGGAAGAACAGCCAGAGCCGCCCCTTCGGATCGCACCAGAAGGAGCCGAGCCGCGTGCCCATCTTCAACCCTTGCGCCTGCGGGTCGATCACGAACACGGGGTCGCGCCAAGACTTGCCCTGGTCATCGCTGTAGCTCGCCAGCAGATAGGCATTCGGTCCGTCCTGCCCGCCCGCCCAGCAGGTCCAGAGCCGACCCTTCTTCGTGGACTCCATGCTCGCCGCCATCGCGAAGGGCAGGAACTTCTCCGCATAGGCCGGGAACGGATCAAAGATTAGCTTCGGCGTGACATGGATGCTGTTGAGCAGCTCCTGTGTGACTTTGACGGCGTGTTTCGGCGTGTCTGCGGCGTGCAGCATTTCAAGCGGCGCGAGCAGCAGAGCGGCGAGGAGGTTGAACGCGGTTTTCATGCTTCAATCCACATGCAGGAACTCATTGCTCGCCAGGAGCACGCGCACTTGGGCGGTCCATTGGGCGGGGGTGTCAGCGGGATAGCTGGCGAGGAAGGACTTCGTGCGCTGCGTTTCGGCGGCGGTGGGCTGGCGCTGGAAGAGGGCGCGCCAGGCGGCGGTGATGCGGGCGTCATCGCCGGGCAGTGACGCGAGTTTTTTCGCCACAGCATCGGCCTGCGCGTGGAAGAAGGGATCGTTGATGAAGTAGAGCGCCTGCGTGGGCACGGTGGTGGTCTGGCGGGCGGCAGTGGTGGCGTTGGGGTCCGCGCCGTCGAAGAGCGAGAGGAAGGGATGCCGCCGCTGGCGCTGCACCATGAGGTAGGCGCTGCGTTTGTTGGTCTCATAGACGGCGTTGAAGGGTCCGTGCTGGGTGAACTTCCATGTGCTCTCGGCAGGAAAGGGATGCGCCTCGGCGGGTGTGAGGTCGAGCTGGCCGGAGGCGGTGAGCAGGCTGTCGCGCATCTCCTCGGCGGTGAGGCGGCGGCGCGGGAAATGCGCGAGCAGGCGGTTGTCGGGATCGGCTACGGTGGGCGCGGCGCTGGCGCGTTGATACGCGGCACTGTTCAAGATGAGGCGGTGCATGGCCTTCACGCTGAAGCCGCTCTCGACGAACTTCGCCGCGAGCCAGTCGAGCAACTCGGGATGCGTGGGCTTCTCGCCGCGGGCACCGAAGTCGTTCGAGGAACGCACGAGTCCCTTGCCGAAATGCCATTCCCAGAGGCGATTCACCATCACGCGGGCAGCGAGCGGCGACTTCGCGATCCACTCGCCAAGTTCCTTGCGCCCGCTGCCAGCTTCAGCGGGCACTGGTTCACCTCCGAGGATGGACAACCAGCGGCGCGGCACCTCGTCGCCGAGCTTCTCAGGATCACCCCGCAGATGCAGGCGGTCATTCTTCGGCTTCGCGTCCACGACGGCATAGGCGACAGGAATCACCGGCATCGGCTCGGGCTCGGTGATCGGCTTCAGGCTCGCGCCGAGCTGTGCCAGCGCGGGGCCATACTCCGGCGCGGCGATGTGTTTGAGCTCAAAGGCCACGCCATCGCCGCCGGTCGGATGTGCATCGGCCACGCGTCCGCTCAACGTGATCTCGCCCTCGACCGGGCTGATCCACGCAACCGCCACGGGACGCTTCGGGCCGGGATGCACGAAGAACGACTCCGCCGCGAGCGTGGTCCACACCATCACTTGCTGGTCCGCCGAGTTCACGAACACCGAGGGCTCGCTGCCGAGACTCCAGGATTTCAAAGCGCTGTTGCTGCTGATGCTCTGGCGTTGCTCGGCAAGGAACACCGGCGTGGTCGTCGTCTCGAGGAAGCACCACGCCGCACCGTCGCGTGCGGGATGCGGATTGCCCTTCATCAGGTCCGGCACCAGCTCCGCCACGCTCCAGGAACGCTTCGTTCCCTCCGTCTCTGCTATGCGCCACTCGACAAGCGTCGTGTCCGCGCCGTGGCTGGCATTGGGCGAAACCGCGAGCTGCATGACCTCGCCTTTGCGCACGCGAACGCGCTGCTCGAAGGGCACGCTGGTTCCTTCGGCGACTTTGGAATCGGCCAGCACCCGGCTGCTCGTGCTGCCGAGCTTCGCGATGACCTCGCCAGCGGACTTGGAGGCGGTGAGCTGCTGTTTCTTTGCGGCTTCCATTGGCGCGTTCTTTGCCTGCCACTGCTTCAGCAGCGCATCGGCCTCCGCCTGCGGGATGAGCGGCACCAGGTCGCGCGGCTGGCCCTTTGGCTCACATCCAGGAAACGCGAAGCGCGTGCTGCTGAAGATGCCGTAGAGCGCGTAGTAGTCCTGCGAGGTGATCGGGTCGTATTTGTGATCGTGGCAGCGGGCGCAGCCGGTGGTGAGGCCGAGGAAATTCTTCCCCAGCGTGTCGATCACGTCCTCATGGGTGAGGTGCATGTCTTTGTCGATGTCGTGCCCAAAGCGCCGCGCGATGGCGAGGTAGCCCGTGGCGACGATGCCTTCCGCGCGCTGCTTTGCGTCCGCTTTGTCGAAAAGGACGTCCCCCGCGAGCTGACGGCGCACAAAGTCGTCGTAGCGAAGGTCGCGATTGAAGGCATCGAAGACCCAGTTCCGATAACGCCACGCATGCATGAGGGGACGGTCGGTGTTCTCGCCCGCCGTGTCGGCATAACGCACGACATCCAGCCACCGGCGACCCCCTTGCACGCCGTATTGCGGCGAGGCGAGCAGGCGCTCGGTGAGATTTTGGGCCGCGGATTGCGGATTGCGGATTGAGGCAGCGACGAACGCTTCAACTTCCTCGGCGTTCGGTGGCAGGCCGGTGAGGTCGTAGCTCATGCGGCGGACGAGCGTGCGCGGATCGGCCGGCGGCGCGGGTGTGAGTTTTGCCTCAGCCAGCTTGGAGCCGATGAAGTCGTCGATGCTCTTCGATGCATCCACCTTCGGCAGCGGCTGAAAAGCCCACCAGGACTTCGCCTCGTCCGCTTTCATGCCCGCGATCTTCGCCGCCGCCACCCGCGGATCAGGCACGCCCTGGCGCACCCATTCAGTCAGCGCCGCGATCTCTGTGTCCGGCAGTTTGCCGCCCTTCTTTTTTGGCGGCATCGCAAGGTCCTGATCGGTGTGGCGGACGGCTTTGATGAGCAAGGACTCATCAGGCTTGCCCGGCACAATGGCCGGCCCGGAGTTGCCCCCCTTGGCCCAACCTTGCCGGGTGTCCAGGAGCAGGCCGCCTTTGGAATTCACGCCCGAGTGGCACTCGTAGCAGCGCTCGACCAGCACCGGGCGCACCTTGGACTCAAAGAAGGCGTGCTCCTCGGCCAGCAGTGTCAGAGCCGAGGCTTGGAGAAGCAGGGCGATGATTCGAGGTGAAAGGAAGCTATTCATGCTGTGAAGTGCGGCGGAATCGGCGGCCCAACTCGGACTCGTCGGCGGGCTTGGTTTCACCGGGCGTGGTGACCGGCGCGCGGCGCAATAGGCGCAGCTTGCCACTGCCCCCGGAGCGCGGGTCTGCGACCCGCAGCAACGCCCCTAGCCCGCTGCCGTCCGAGCCTGCCAGCGCGGCAGAGGAGTCGGAAGTTACTGCGGGGCGCAGACCCGCGCTCCGCCGGCTCCGGGGGCAAGCTGCGCCCGGCGCCATGCTCTCCTCAATAATGCGGCTGCGCGGCCCGGTGGTGGCGTGATCCGCTCGGGGCGCGGAAGCGGGTGGCAGGTTCATACGGTATGCCGAAGCAACATGACCAATCGGTATACCGTTGCAAGTTTGTTCTTTCGGCCAGATGCCGTGAACAGCCACGCATGAGCCAGGGGAGGATTGCGGTCCAGCCAGTGCTGGCTCCGTCTGGGGATCGCCGTGCGCCGGCTCAGGCGAAGATGTCCTTCACGACATGCCCATGCACGTCCGTCAGGCGGAAGTCGCGGCCGGCGTGGCGGAAGGTGAGGCGTTCGTGATCGAGGCCGAGGCCGTGGAGCATCGTCGCGTGCAGATCGTGCAGATGGACCTTGTTCTCCACCGCCTCGTAGCCGTGCTCGTCGGTCTTGCCGTAGGCCAGGCCCGGGCGCGTGCCGCCACCGGCCAGCCAAGTCGTGAAGCCTTTGTTGTTGTGACCGCGCCCGTCCTGGGTCGGGTCGTCGGGCGTGCGGCCGAACTCGCCGGACCAGACGACCAATGTGTCGTCGAGCAGGCCGCGCCGGGCGAGGTCGGTGAGCAGGCCGGTGATGGGCTTGTCAATTTGCCCGCAGGCCTTGGGCATGAGCGTCGAGACGAAGCCGTGGTGGTCCCAGTCTTCGTGGGTGATTTCGATGAAGCGCACGCCGGCCTCGGCCAGCCGGCGCGCGAGCAGGCATTGCCGGCCAAAGTCATCCGTTGGCAGGCCGTTGCCGATGCCGTAGAGCGCCTGGGTGGCCGGGCTTTCGCCGCTGAGGTCGAGCACGCGGGGCAGCTCGCTCTGCATGCGGAAGGCGAGTTCAAAGGACTCAATGACCCCCTCGAGCCGACCATCGTGGGCCTGCGCGCGCGACGTTTCCTGGTTGAGCGATTGCAGCAGGTCGAGCTGGCGGCGCTGCGTGTCGGGCGCGAGACGCGGGCTGGTGAGGTTGCCGACGCGGGCGCGGGCGATGGGCTTGCCGGAGTCACCGATGCGCGTGGCGGCAAAGGACGCGGGCAGAAACGAACTGCTGTAGTAGCGGCTGCCGCCCAGCGCGGAGAGCGGGTTCAGCGCGACGAAGCCGGGCAGGTTGCGGTTCTCGGTGCCGAGCCCGTAGGCAATCCACGAGCCCATCGAAGGGCGGATGAACTGGAAACTGCCGGTGTGCAGTTGCTCGAGTGCTTGCGGATGGTTTTCGTTGTCCGTGTGCATCGAGTGAATCATGCACAGCCGGTCCGCCTGTGTGGCGAGGTGCGGGAAGAGGGAGGACATCCACAAGCCGCTTTGCCCGTGCTGCGTGAACTTCCACTGGCTGCCGAAGAGTTTGGTCTTCGGGTTGCGGCCGGGCTTGAGGTTGTCGGCGTTGAGCTGCGGCTTGTGGTCGAAAGTCTCGACGTGCGACGGCCCGCCGCGCATGCACAGGAAGATGATGCGTTTGGCGCGGGGTGCGAAGTGCGGTGCCTTCGGCGCGAGCGGACTGGTGGCTGCCAACTCCTCAGCGCACAGGCCGGCGAGCGCGAGGTAGCCGAAGCCGCCGCTGACGGTCTGGAGCCACTGTCGGCGGGAGAAGGGAGGCGCGGGGAAGGTCATCGAGTGACGGAGTTGGGTTGGCTACAGGCTGAAGAAAGGAAGGCAAACGTGGTGGATGGGAAAACTGACATGGGGCGGACGGTCCCATCGAAAAGCTGGCGCGCTGCCCACGCGTCCGGGTAAAACGGCCAACTTGGCCGTGCTCGGCGGCAACCTGCCGCCGAGTTTCGGCACCGCCAACGCTCGAACGGATTGGCACGTGCCCGGCGCACGCACGTGCCGAGCGGCGGGCGAGTCGCCCGCCGCAACGGGCCGGTGGCCCGTTCCACCCAGACCTCAACCGGCTCGCTCCGGCATTGCGTTGTGCGTCGCGTCCTCATTCCCCTTCAAAACGAAAACCGAAACTCCGCGCTGGCTAGCAGCACTTGCGCAAGGGAGGTCCATTGCTCCAAGCGCGCCTGCTCCGCCGTGGGCGGCGATTTCGGCGCGGGCGAGAGCGGCTCCGGCTGGGTCAGGTAGTTGAGGAATCGCTCGCGTTCCGCCGCCGTGGGCGGACGCGAGAGCACGCGACGGAAGAGCCTTTCCAGCGGCTCGGCATCACCTGCCGATGCGCCCGCCAGCACCGCCGACGCGAGGTGCCGCGCCTGTGCCAGCAGCCACGGGCTGTTCATCAGGAACGACGCCTGCGCGGGCACGACGGTCTCGTCCCGCGCGCCCAGCGCCATGCTGGGCTCGGCAAAATCGAAGAGTTTCAGCACCTCGGGCAGCACGCCGCGCACGACCGGCAAATAGACGGCGCGGTGCGCGTGGACCATCTGTGTCTCGACGAGCTGCGGGTTGAAGGAGAAGAGCTCGTGCGCCTTGAAGAGCGGGAGGTCCGCGACCATTGAGCCGGCGCGGGGACGCGGATCGAGCTGCCCGCTCACGGCGAGCACGGCATCGTGGAACACCTCGGCTTCCAGCGCACGCGGGCGTTTGCGCCAGAGGAAGACGTTGTCCGGGTCGCGCTCCTGATTCGCCGCATCCACCGCGCTGCCGAGCTGGTAAACGCGGCTCAACACCAGCGAGCGGATGAGTTTCTTCGTGGACCAGCCGTCCGCGACGAACTGCGCGGCGAGATGATCCAGCAGCTCGGGATGCGAGGGCCGCGCGCCGTTCAAGCCGAAGTCGTCCGGCGTGGACACCAACCCGCGCCCGAACAGATGCTGCCAGACACGGTTCACCGCCACTCGGGCGGTGAGCGGGTTCGCCGGGTGCGCGAGCCAGTCGGCCAGTTGCCGCCGCCCGCTCTCGCGCGGCGCGATGGGCGCGAGGCCGGGCACTTGAATCACCTGCGGCAAGCCGCGCGGCACGACCTCGCCGAGGTTCTCGATGGTGCCGCGAATGTGGATGCGCGAGTCCTCGGGCTTCGCCGCCTCGCGTGCCGCGAGAGCGAAGGCAGGCTGGGGCGGAAAGTTGGTTTCGAGATTGAGGACGGTGGTTTCGAGCGTCTTGATTTTCGCGTCCCACTCCTTGATGACCGCCTCCATCTTCGCGATGTCAGCCTCGATTTTCACCGCGTCCGCGCCGGGCTTTTTGAGCTGGGTTTTGGCGTCGGCAACATTGCGCACGATGCGGTAGCGGCTGGAGCGTGCGTCGTTGCGCTCCTGCACGCGGGTGGCGAGGTCCTGCAAGTGCTCGGCGGCCTTCGGCGCGAGCGCGGGGGCATCCGTGCCGATGGGCTGCAGGTCGGAGTCGTTCACGCACTTGATGCCCATCGGGCCGCGTCCGTAAAGCGGCTGCGTGCTGCGCAGGATGCCGGCGAGTGCGTAGTAATCACGCGTGGGGACGGGGTCGAACTTGTGGTCGTGGCAGCGGGCACAGGCGATGGACAGCCCGAGGAACGCGCGGCCGATGACTTCAATCTGCTCGTCAATCACGTCCATGCGGAACAGCTCGCGCTTGGTCTCCTCCAAGGCCTTCGCCCCCAGCGCCAGAAAACCCGTGGCCACGATCCGCGCGTCACGTTCCGCTCCCGAGCCCGGCAGCAGATCACCGGCAACTTGCTCCCGGATGAACTGGTCGTAAGGCAGGTCGCGGTTGAACGCGCCGATGACCCAGTCGCGGTAACGCCAGGCGTGGTGCCAGGTCATGTTACGCGCCTTGCCGTTGGACTCGGCGTAGCGGGCGAGGTCCAGCCAGTGCCGGCCCCAGCGTTCGCCGAAGTGCGGGGAGGCGAGGAGGCGGTCCACGAGCGGGGCCAATGCGGAATGCGGAACGCGGAATGCGGAATCCTGTGCTCCCGCGCCGCAGTCACGCGCGAAGGCCTCGACCTCTTCAGGCGTCGGCGGCAAACCGGTGAGGTCGTGGTGCAGCCGGCGGATGAGCGTGCGCGGGTCGGCGTCCGGGACAGGTTTCAGCCGCTGCTCTTGCAGCTTCGCGAGGACAAAACGATCGACGGACGACCGTGGCCACGCGGCGTCCTTCACGGCGGGCACGGGTGCCGATTTTACTGGCTGGAAGGCCCAGAAGGAGCCGGCGTTTTCGAGTGTGAGGCGACGAGGAGCTTCAGCGGTGGCGGCCTTGGTTCCGGCGAGCGCCAAGCAACCTAAGCCCACACCTAGGAGCAGGCAGGCAAAGCAGCGCAGTCGGTGGACGATGGAAAATTGGTTCACGCCTCCCATGGATTGAACAAGTTCACGCCGGTGCGCGCCATGTCGGTGGTGTTGCGGGTGGCGAGCGTGAGGCCGTGGACCAAGGCCGTTGCGGCGATGAGGCTGTCCACGGTCGGCAACGGCTGCCTCCAATGTGCCGCCAGCAGGTTGCCCCATCCGATGCTGACCCGGTCGTCCACGGGCACAATCCGGCCGGCAAACCGCTGGCGCAGGTCATTGTTAATCCACGTCTGTAGGCTGCGTTTCTTCTGGCCGTCTGGCAGGCGCGCAGCTCCGCTTTGCAGTTCGCCGAGCGTGATGGCGCTCAGGAACAACTCCGACTCTGGCTGCGCATCAAGCCAGTCCATCACCTTGCGATTCGGCATCCGTTGGTGGGACTCCGAAATCACGTTGGTGTCCAGCAACCAGCTCACAGCTTCACCTCGCGTGGAAAGTCACGGACGCGTTCGAGGTTGATCCCCGAGCCTTTCAGTGGTGACTCGGCGAAAAACTCGGACAGCTTCTTTTTCGGCTTGGTGGCCTGCTGGAACTCCTTCACTGCGACGACCACGACTGCCGGCTTGCCGTGGCGCGTGATGGTCTGCGGGCCTTTGTTCAACGCGTCCTCCACGACCATGCTGAACTGGTTCTTGGCTTCCTGTAGTTGCCACGTGTTCTTCATGCGGGGACGGTTGCCCAGCGATTCTGGCCTGTCTAGCCAGAATTCCCGAAAGTCCAGTCTTCCTCTCCTCCGTCTGCGCCGCCCAAGTCACCGGCCAGACCCTCAACGTGGACGCGCATTTGTGATGCACTGGTAGCGGACGTGGACTGCGTGGCCCCCTCTCCCAGCGAGAGAGGGATGGAGCGAGGGAGAAAGGCCGCTGCTTCGGTATCAATAGCCTCGAAACCCACCCGTCCATCTCTTCTCTCGCAAGGCCATGTTAGAATGTTTGGCAGCCCCTTCAACGTCTGGAAATAGCGTCAGATAGTTAATGTTCATCTTGTTTAGGCATCGGAGCACTTCAGCACGCGCAGAGTTGGGAATCAGGACTTTTGTGAGCAGTGAAACTTTAGCGCCCGTGCGTTTTCTAACCCATTCATCTACCGACATATTGTCTGGGGTATAAACGTGATAGCCACCTTGACTATGAATTCGGCGGTTTTCTGTCGTGCGTGGCTTGTAAATTCTCAACTGCCGCTTTTCACAATGTTCAACCTCAATCTCACAAATCCTTGCTTGCCAATGAGGAGGGATATTCGATTCCGCAAGCATCTGTTCGTGCGCACCGCTTGTGAAGGCGAAGTTGTCGTGAATGTATCGCTTGAATTCATCCGAATATGGTGGAGACGCCAACCTTTGCTTGAAGGCTCGAATCCCATCCGTTTCCCGAATATGATAGTTGAAAGCGCTAACCTCATGACAAGAGAGTCCGAAGACGGCACGATTGCCTTCAAAATCCTTGTCTATCTCTGCAAAAGCAAAGAAAAGAGCAACGTAGGGATAAACGGTCCAATCAATGAGTGGCGTCGAAAGCCCGTGATGCTGCCCCAAAGACCACAATCGAAGCTTCTCTTCTTCTGAGTCCGGATTTTTCGTCGAAATGTCGAACTCCTTTGAAGTGCAGCGGGCCACTGCATCACGGAACTCATCAAGGTGGCCAAATTCTGCGCGGCTTTCCCGGGCTAAGGTTGACTTGATTTCCCATTCCGCACGCCTTTGTCCCCGCCAAAGGAATGAGCCATTCATGTCACCGAAGCCGACATTCACAAACTCAAAAAGGCTGAGCAGTTAGGTGCCTCGACAACGCGAATGCCATTCTCACGCGAGACTTCCTTCCAAGGTCCTGGGCCGTAATTTGAAGGAGGGAACTTCATAGCTGGTTGGACGGTTTGCCCGTTGCAGCGGCTGTTGGCTCATCCCTGGGTTTCTTCCGTGCCATGCGGGAAACTTTAGGCAAACCCTTCGGCATTGGGAAGCGCGCTCGCGCTCAGGCGAAGATGTCGCTCGCGACGTGGCCGGCGACATCGGTGAGCCTGAAATCGCGGCCGGCGTGGCGGTAGGTGAGGTGCTCGTGGTCCATGCCCAGCAGCGCGAGGAGCGTGGCGTGCAGGTCGTGGATGTGGATCTTGTTCTCGGCGGCGAACCAGCCGTAGTCGTCGGTCGCGCCGTAGGCAATGCCGGGTTTCACGCCGCCGCCGGCCAGCCACATGGTGAAGCCCTCGGGGTTGTGGTCGCGACCGTCGCGTCCGCCCTGCGCGGCGGGGGTGCGGCCAAACTCGCCGCCCCAGAGGACGAGCGTGTCTTGCAGGAGGCCGCGGGCTTTCAGGTCCTTCAACAGGCCGGCGATAGGGCGGTCCACTTCGGCGGCGTTCTTCGTATGGCCTTTGCGGAGGTTGCCGTGTTGGTCCCATTGCACTTCGGCGTCGCTGTGGGAAACCTGGATGAAACGCACGCCGCGCTCGGCGAAGCGCCGGGCCATGAGACATTGGCGGCCGAAGTTCTCCGTCACCTTGTCATCGAGGCCGTAAAGTTTCTTCGTCGCGTCGGACTCGCGCGAAATGTCCTGCGCCTCGGGCATGGCCATCTGCATGCGGAAGGCGAGCTCGAAGGAATTGAGTCGGCCTTCGAGGGCTTGGTGCGGGCCGGTTGCCGCGAGGTGGTCGCGGTTCATCGCGGCGAGGAGGTCGAGTTGCTGGCGTTGTTCGCTCGGCGCTAGTCGCGGGTTGATGTGGCGGACGAGGGCCTTGTCCGAGGGGACGGCGGCGTTGCCGATAGGCGTGCCCTGTGTCCAAGCGGGCAGGAAGGCAGCGCCCCAGTTGTTCACGCCGCCGTGCGCGAGCGTGGGGCAGATGGTGATGAAGCCGGGAAGGTTTTGGTTTTCCGAGCCGAGGCCGTAGTTGACCCACGCGCCCATGCTGGGGCGGACGAAGTTGTCGCTGCCGGTGTGGAGCTTGAGCAGCGCGCCGCCGTGGGCGGGGTTCGTGCCGTGGCAGGAGCGGAGGATGCAGAGGTCGTCAATGCACTGCGCGACGTGCGGGAAGAGTTCGCTGACGGGCAGGCCGGACTGGCCGTAGTTTTGGAATTTCCAGGGCGACTTGAGGAGGTCGAGCGTGGGGGCGAATTGCACGCGCGGCTTCTGGCCGGGGTAAGGCTTGCCATCGTCGCGGTCGAGGAGCGGCTTGGGGTCGAAGGTGTCCACCTGCGAGGGGCCGCCCTTCATGAAGAGGAAGATGACGCGCTTGGCGCGGGGCGTGAAATGCGACGGCTTCGCTGATGCGGGGGATGGGGAAGGGGAGATGGGAGATGGGGACTTCTCCGCGAGCAGGGACGACGCGGCGAGCCAGCCGAAGCCGACGGCGGAGCGCTGAAGCGCGGCGCGGCGGCTGAGGGGCGCGGGCTGGAACGCGGGATTCATGGACACATGCTAGCAGAAAAGCTGACCGGCCAAGGCGGGCGGTCATTCGAGCCGATTTGCCATCCGTTGCCATCCGGTCATCAGGCCATCGCGGATGCGGCACGTCAGCGGAGCGGCCGGAATCGGCTGCCCATCGAGCGATGTAACTTCAACGATGCCCAGTGAACTGAGCGTCAGGAAGCAGCCTTGTGCAGAACGCAAGCGCACCGCATCCGCTGCAGTTTCGCGGAACGGCAGTTTATGTGCCGCACACCATGCCAGCACCAGTTCGCGAGTGGTTCCCGGCAAAGCGCCCGTTGAGAGCGGCGGAGTGTGAACTGTGTCCTGCTCGACCCAGAACAGGTTTGCGCTCGTGGCCTCCGCCATTTCGCCGCGCGGGTTAAGCAGCAAGGCATCATCGGCTCCGGCGGCTTCGGCCTCGGCGCGGGCGAGGACGTGGAGCAGTTTGTTCGCGGATTTGCAGGCGGAAATCGCATCGCCTGCCGGCACGCGCAGCGACGCGGTGTGGAGCTTCCACTGCGGGGCGGCCGGGCCAAGCGGCGGCGCGGGGTGCAGCGCCATCACGAGCGTGGGCGAGTCCGCACCGCGCGGGGAGTAACCGCGTTGGCCGATGCCGCGTGAAAGCGTGAGGCGGAGGATGGCTTCGGAAAGCTGGTTCAGCCGGCTGAGTTCGCGGGCTTGGGTGCGCAGGAAATCCGAGGCGAAGGGCAGCTTGATTCGCAGGGTCTCCACGCCGGCGGCGAACCGTCGCCAGTGGCCGCCCCAATCCAACGGCACGCCGTTCATGACGCGCAGAGTCTCGAAGAGGCCGTCGCCGTAGAGGAAGCCGCGATCGAAGGCGGACACGACCGCGTCGGACTCCGGAACGAACTGGCCGTTGAGGAAAACTTTCACGCCTGGATGCGCGCCTGCCGGTTGAAGGCCACCGCTTCCGCATAGCGCACGCCCGTGCCGCCGAAGATGTCGAGCGCCGAGCCGATGGTGAGATGCACGCGGCCTTGGCCGGCCTGCGTGACCGCTTCCAAGTCCGCCAGCGAACGGGCTCCCCCGGCGTAGGTCACCGGGATGGGGGACCATTTGGCCAGCTTTTCCACCAACGCCAAATCCACGCCTTGGCACAGCCCTTCCACATCCACCGCGTGCACGAGGAACTCCGCGCAATGGCCGGCCAACCGCGCGAGCGCTGCCTCGCTCACGGTGAACTCGGTGAACTTCTGCCAGCGGTCGGTGACCACCCAGTATTCGCCAGCCCGCTGACGGCAGCTCAGGTCCAGCACCAGCCGCTCTTTGCCGATGGCGGCGACCAGTGCTTGCACGCGGTCGAAGTCCAGCCGGCCATCGCGGAAGACCCAGGAGGTGACGATGACGTGGGACGCGCCGGCTTCGAGCCAGCCGCGGGCATTGTCGAGGTTCACGCCGCCGCCCAGATGCAGTCCGCCGGGATAAGCCCCGAGCGCAGCGCGGGCGGCGGCTTCATTGCCCGGTCCCAACTGGATGACGTGGCCGCCTTGCAAGCCGTCGCGGCGGTAGAGCTCGGCAAACCACGCGGCGGGGCGTTCGCTGACGAAGTTGGTGCGCAGGCCGGCACCGCTGTCCTGCAGCGAGCCGCCGACAATTTGCTTCACCTTGCCGTCGTGGAGGTCAATGCAGGGCCGGAACACGCGCGGAGCGTAGGCGGGCGGCGGACCGGCTTCAAGCCGTAGCACGGCGGTGGCAGCAACCAGACCGCGCCGCTCAGCGGACGACAAACGACAAATCAACTTCCGCAGGCACGGACGAAAGCGCCCGCCGCCGCAAGTTCACCTCAAAAGGCCGCGCGAGGCTGTTGCCCGCCTGATCTTCGATCGCCGTCCCAACCCGCAACACATGCGGTCCTGCGGCCCAGGCCCGCTCGGGCACAAAACGCCAGGCCTGCTCGGCAGGCTCGACGGTGATGACGCCTGCGAGGGGCGTGTCCGCCTGCACCACGCGCAACTGGCGGTGCAGCGTCGCCCAGTCCAGCGGGTTCGGGAAGGCAACGCGCAATGCGTCGCGCGTGCCGGCGGCGGGAACGTGCATCTGCCAGCCGTTCGTGGTGAGCTGCTCGTGCAACGGCGAAACAGCGCGGAAGGCTTTGGTCACATCCCCGCCCAGCGGCACGCCGCGCGCCGAGGGCCAGCGGCCATCAATGACGAGCCGGTAGTCGCCGCCCTCGGTCAACACAGGGCCGAATTCAACGTTCAGGTTCACGCCCGTCTTTTGCCGGCCCGGGTGAAACCACAGCGTGAGCCGACGGCCATCGGGCGACCACAGTTCGGTTTCGCGGAAGGGGGCTTCCACCGGTTTTCCTCGCGCGTCCAGCAGCCGACAGTGGTTGAGGAACACACCGCTCTCCATCGGCTCGGAGAAGACGAGGTAGAACTTCAGGTGGTTCGCCGGCAGGCGGAGGCTGGTGGGATAGATGGCGAGCAGCTTCGGCGCAGGGGCGGGCGCGGGTGCGGCCGTGCGATGCTCGGCGCGCAGGCTCAGGCCAGAGCGTTCCAGCCGCGCCGTGTAAGTCTGGCCGGGCAACAAGGGCAGACTGGGGCAGAAGCGGAGCTGTGCGCCGGCGAGCGAGTAAGTGCCGGCGAGCGGGTAGGTGCCGGGTTTTGGTTCGCCGAGCCAAAGGCCGAACCACGGCTGCGCGGCGCGATTGAGTTCGGCGGCAGAGTCACTTGGCCAAGGGGATTTGTCCGGGGCCTCCGCAATCAGCGAAACGGCGAGTGGGTTGGCTTGGTCCGCTTCGAAGCGGAGCGCGGCGAGGCCGGGCGGTGCCGCAGTCACGGCTGTCCCCATTGCGAGCAGACAGGAGCCGGCGACCAGCAGCCAGCATGAGAGGGTGAAGGAGCCGGTGAACATGTAGGCGAACGCGCGACCCGTGCCGGCGGTTTGCAACCGCCGCGTTGCGCGCGGACTGCTTGATGCCATCACAAACTGCTGTTCCCTGCGGACGGCGGTTGCAAACCGCCGGCACGGGGTATGGAGCCTCCGCACGTCGGCTGCCACCGCCGCGATCACGGCAGCGGCGCAAGCTCGAGGGCGAGCGTGGTGCCTTGCTCGCGCAGGACCACGACCTCGCTGTTGCTGAGCTTGTCCACATGCACCGCGCCGAAGAGGCTGTCCACGATCTCGATGCCTTCCGGACCCTTGGGTTGCTTCACGTCGCGGCGCACGGCCTTCTGGTTGATCTTCCCTTCATCGCGGACCTTCACATGCGACATGTCCACGCGTGCGCCCCAGTATTTGCTGGGACCGAACAGGTTCTGGTGAAAGCGCTGCGTGTGCGTGACGAGCCATTGCTTGCCGTCCTTCTCGTAGGTGAACATGTCGAGCGGGCGGTTGCCGGAGCCGAGTTCCACCACGCTGGTGCCCTTGACCTGCGCGTTGGGCTTGAGGTCGTCCAGCTCGAACTTCGCGATGGGCGTGCAGGCGAACGAGCCGACGACGTAGTGCTTCCCGTTCTCCTCCATCGGCACAAAGCTCGTGATCGGGGCCTTGGTTTCCCACTTGCCGTGCGCGACGTGGTAGGTCTCGGCGCTCACCGGCATCGCGCTGCCACCGTGCGCGAGCGGCAGAGACAGGGTGAAAATCTTGCTGGAGAACTCCTCGTTCGAGGAACCGGCGGCCAGCACGCGGTCACCGGCAAAGGCGACGTCAGAGACGTTGCCCACCTTGGCGGTGTCGGAGATGGGCAGGGAGACGCGCGCGTGCCGGGTCTTCTCGAAGCTCAACGGGCTGGCCTGACCATCGGCGGTCACGACGACGATGAGCGAGGCATTGTCGGGCTTGCGGAGGACGGAGAGATAGATTTTGCCGCTGGCCTGGTTCACGGCCATGTCAATGATCTGGATGCCAGCCTCTGGCGCGCCGAGGCGGGCGGCGAGGAGCGCGCCGATGTTGTCCACGCGCTGCTTGAGCTTCTGCACGGGGCCGGTGTCGCCGGTTTCAATCGCCACGATGGCCGCGTGACGCGGTTCGGTGACAAGCAGCAGGCCGCCGGGGCCGAAGGACATCGCGCCGACGGAGCGGAGCTTGGGGTCACCGGTGGCGGCATCTTTAAGATGGCTGGCGGCGGGGAGGGTGGTGGACAGCGCGGCAACCAAGGCCGCGCCCGTGAGCAACAGGGGGAATGAGCGCATGGAGACTTAGGCGAAAGCGGGCGGCGTGGCATTCACGGGCAGGAGCTGCCAGCCCTGCCGCGTGGCAGAGCAGCCAGGGCCTCGTGATGCGGGGCGCAGAGCAGACCGCTGGACCCGGCGAGTGGAAAACCCGCCGCGTGGGACTACTTCTTGGGCTCTTCCTTCTTTACCGGCGGCTTGGCCCCGCCCTTGGGATCGAGGTTCGCCATCAGTTCCTCCTGCGTGACGGTGGACTCGACGCCGTTGGCGGGCACTTCGGCCTTGGCGATCCAGAGGATGGCGTTGAGGACGATTTTGCGCTGGTCGTTGTTGCCCCAGCCGAGGTGGTTGTGGCCGCCGGTGAAGCCGAAGCCGCGCCCGCCGCCGGCGCGCGTGGCGACCCACATGACGTGCTGGGGCTCGCCTTTCTTGAACGCCTCGCGCACGGCAGGGTTGCCGCTGTGCGGACCATCGCCGCGCTTCATGGTGCTCTCCGGCGGGAGGGCGCTGAGGATGGGCGTCACGTCCTTCATGCCGTCGCGGAAGCGCATGTGAAAATACCATTCGTCGTTCGTCTTGAAGGGCTTCACGCCGCTGGTGACGGGGTGCTTGGGCAGTGACTTGAAGTCGCCATCCCAGTGCGGATTCACGGACCAGTGCGTCTCGAAGCAGCCGCCAATCCAGTCGCGGAACTCGGCATTGCCCTTCTGCGTGGTCGGCTCGACGGCGTAGTGAATCGCGCCCAGGCCGACGCCTTTCTGCATGAGCGCGCCGATCTTCTGGAGCTTGTCCCCTTGGAGGAAGGGATGGCCGCCGCCGCCATCGCTGTAAACGACCACCGCCGCCGCGCCCTCGAAAACCTTCTCATCGCTGACCCAGCCATTGGTGTGGACCTCGGTGACGATGCCTTTCACGCCGGCAAGGGACTTGGCCAGCAGCAGGCAGCCCGCGCGGTGCTCATGCGAGAGCGGTCCGTGGCTGGGCCGGCCGGCGATGAAGATAATTTTGGTGTCGGCGGCGTGAACAGCGCACGCGGCGAAGAGGGACAGGGCGAGGATCAGTTTTTTCATTTCGATTGCGGGTTCAGACTGAACGGCCGGGCCGCGGCTTCAAGGTGAAACCGCTCGCGGGCGCGGTCTGGCTTCAAGACTGGGACGGTGGGCTAGAGGATGACTCCGGCCCGGCCTCGGGCGGCGGCCGGCGGAGGACAGCCGCGACGGCCGTGGCGAGGATCATGCCCATGATCAGGGTGCGGATGGGTTCGAGCAGCAACTGGAAGATGAGGGTTTGTGAGACGTTGGCGATGGCCTCGTGGCGGCCCACCTCCTGTTCCTTTGCACCCGCCGCGATCAGCCCAGCTTTTTGCCACTCCCAAGCGCGTTGGAGCCAGCCGGGATGGAGCACCCGGCTGTAGAAGGTGAGGAAAATGCCGCTGAGAAAGGCCGCGATGGCACTGACGGTCAGCCCGGTTTGAAAGCCCTCGCCGAACTCGATGAAGCCGCCCTGCTGCTGGTCGCGGCGGTGGCGCACGGCCAGCCAGATGGTGATGGCGAAAAAGGCCGCGCCAACTTTCTTGCCGTGTTGCGCGTGCTCGAAGTGATCGGTGTGCCAGCCCATCCGCCAGGCCAGCAGCGTCCAGCCGACCACGCCCAGCACGGCCAGGAGCGCAAACTTGAATTCTGCTTTGAACCGCATCTCGGGGCGGACTCTAGCGCGGAGCGCCGGTCCGGGGGAAGGCGGCATTCAGTTGGCGCAGAGGGGTGAGGCGCATCTTGGCACCCGCACCACGGCCAGTGAACTTCCTCGTCCTGCGACGCAGAGGGCTGAGGAGAGGGGCACTTTGATCATACAGCGGTAATGCCACTTCTCACCATGAACCTGTGCCGGCGACTTGCAGTCGCCGTCCGTGGGGCACCGCAGTTCGAGGTGTCTCTGAGCCGGAACGATGCAGCTGGAGCGCCGGCTTCCCAGCCGGCTTACCGCGTTCGGCGAAGGGAGGGCTACCTTTTGTCCGACGGGCGGCGGCGCACCGAACAGTGCTCTGAAGCTTCTGGACTGGCACCGCACCTCCGGCTCCTCCCAACAAAAGCCGGCTTGGAAGCCGGCGCTCGTGTGCCCGGCAGGGGCATGGTCTATCGGGATGAAACGTTCCCGACGGGGGCTTGTGACGCCAACCGTAGCTGAACCGCCAGGTCGCCTCCGCAAGGAGGCGGCGCGAAAGGG
>Ga0255204_1000026_pt1 | contig 54278 bp, 38 predicted proteins | sample Miss_Colum_RepC__2_FD_188418 | JGI IMG/M metagenome (GOLD analysis project Ga0255204, IMG submission 188418) | Freshwater microbial communities from Mississippi River, Louisiana, United States - Miss_Colum_RepC_8h | ecosystem: Environmental > Aquatic > Freshwater > River | place: USA: Louisiana... | reverse complement strand
CGCCGTGTATGAAACCAAACGCAATCCCGCATGACCCCACCACTACAACCGCAACCCGCACCGCTGACAAGCCACCAGTGGCTCCCCCGGCCGCGCGCCATCGCTTCGCCCTCGGCCTGGACGTGGACCTCACCTACTGCGTCACGGCGATCCAGTGCGACCACGGGGCCATCAAGCCCGCGCAGAAGCTCACGCGCGCCCAGCTTCTGAAGTGGGTCACGGAACAGGTCGCCGCCGGGCACGCCGTCCACACGGTGTATGAAGCGTGCGGCTTCGGCTACACGCTGCACGAGGCGCTGGTGGCCGCTGGGGCCCAGTCCCTCATCACCACGCCGGTGAAGCTCTCGCCCGAGCGCCGGCGCAAGAACGACCGGCTCGACGCGCGGGAGCTGTGCGTGCGGCTGGCGCGGCACCTGGACGGGCACGCGCACGAGCTGCGGCCCATCCGCATCCCCAGCGCGGCGGAGCGGGAGCGGCGCGAGCTGGGGCGGCAGCGCAACTTCTGGGTGCGCGAAGTGCGCCGGCTGGAGAACCACGGGCGCGCCCTGCGCCTGGAGTTCGAGCATGCGACGCTGCCCGGTGGCTGGGCGGGCCCGCGCACGTGGCCGAAACTGGCCAGTGAATGCAGCGCCTTCGTGCGGGAGCAGTTGGAACCGGTCGTCGCGCAAATCCGGGCGGCGAAGGCCACCATCGCGCAACTCACTAAACAGGTGGAAGCCACGGTGAAAGCCGAGGAAGTGCCCACGGGTTTGGGCGCGCTGACGGTGGGCTTGGTGGAGGGCGAAGTGTGCGACTGGCAGCGGTTCCCGGGGCGCAAAGCCATCGGCAGCTACACCGGCTGCTGCCCGAGCGAGCATAGTTCCGGCGGGGTGCAACGCTTCGGGCACATCGACCGGCACGGCAACGCGCACGTGCGCACGCTGCTGGTGGAGGCGGTGTGGCGGCTGTTGCGCTGGCAGCCCAACTGGCACGCGCGGGTGAAGTATCGGGAGAAGCTGCTGCACGGGGCGAGCTTGAAGAAGAAGCTGGCCGTGGCCCTGGCGCGGCAACTGGCCATTGACCTGTGGCGCTGGCGCACGGGGCGGTGCAGCGCGGCGGACCTGGGCTGGACGACGGAACGCGGAACGCGGAGTGCGGAGTGCGGAACGAAGCCCACCGCGCCCGCCGGCTGAACCCCAGACCCCAGACCCCAGACCCAATCTTGAACCCACGGACCTTCCGACGTGAAACGCTTTGGCCGCAGGGTGGAACGCAGCTCGGCGCTGCAGCTGGTGCCTTCGAGGCATCCTCGGTTAGATGGGGCGCGTTCCCCCTGTGGCTTCCCCCAGTCAGGCAAGACATCATGGGCTGCCCGCGCGGGCATGCTCGAATAGGAGCTGGTGACCGGGACATTACCGGGCACGACGAGGGAAGCTGCGCCCTGCCAGGCCAGGCGAGCCACGAAGGAAAGACCGGGAAAGGAAAACTGCTTTGAGGGAAAAGACCCGCGGCCCAGCGCCGTGAACCAGAGGGAGGTGGCTGGGAGCAAGACCCCGCCCCTCGCGCCCGCGCCCGCCGTGGCTGCGCTGTCGCTGCGCCACGCGGGGGCAACTCCCTGACCCAAGAAAACCACTCGTTCCTACCTCCAACTGTTGACAACCCTCATAGGCGCTGCAGCGCATGGTTAGGCCACGGTGTCATGTCTCTCATAATCTGGTCAGTGTCGCAGACGAATCAAAATGGTGTCGCTTCAACTCGCGCTTGATGGTCTGGGTCACGTCGCCGAGGTCGCTGCGATGAATACCCCGAACCGTGAAACTCGTAGTGGAGGCATCCACCTCCTCGATGCTGACTGCGCAGGTATCTCGCAACGCTCGATAAACGTCCTCTCCGAAATTGCGAAAGCGATGGATGATGTCGGAAGTCGGCTCATCTGAAATCGCAATCTTGATGGCTGCGCTCATGGCGTGCGAAGTGGCCTAACGGATACAGCTAAGCGGCAAGCGACACATAAGCCGCTGCTGTTTAAGTGAGTGATGCGAGAGCTTGTCCGCTTCAGCGAATGGTTCAGATGCACGGCCCTGTGGTGTCCTTACCACTCCGGCAGGCATAAGCGGAGAACCGCTGTTATGTAGGCCGTTGCAGCCGGGCGGCTCCAACTGCGTTGAGCCGCCCGGCTGCAACGGCCTACTGCCAAATAACCCGGTTCGCCGATTTTGCCCACGAGTTTCTATGGGGTTAGGCCGTGTCATCGGAACATTATGATTGAGCAACTGGATTGTCGTTGTTCAGGGTCATCGGCGTGCAGGCTAAAACTTCAGGAACGCCTTGTCCAGCAGGGTTCTTGTGCAAAGGGCCGTTTCTTTATTGAATCGGGGAAAGCAACCATGTCTGTCCTTTCGCTCGCTTCTCTCCGCAGGGGATGAATTGAGTAAGTCTATCGTCCGAGATCCCGAAATTGCGACCGGGTGGAGGGGTTCGGTGTCTCACCGCGCCGCCGAGGTGCAGTGGCGTCCGGGTGGTCGGCGGCGGGCTGAGGGCAGCCCGGCGGTTCAGGGGTAGCCATCACGGTCCAAAGCCGAGCGTTGGAGCGTGAACCGCCGCTGATAGGGCGCGCTATTCCTCGTGGTGCGGGACGCTGGCGTGGCTGCAAACCCCGCGGGTGCTGGCGGCGACAAAGTCGAGGAGCTGCTTCGCCGCAGGGCCGAGCGGGCTGGCCCCGGCTTCCGCGAGCGCGTCACGCCGCAGCTTGCCGCTGAGGAAGAGCAGGTGATACAGCCGCTTCAGCTCGGTGCGCTGCTCCGCCGTGAAGCCGCCGCGCCGCAGGCCGATGGTGTTCAGTCCGCAGATTTCATTGATGCCCGTGGCGATGCAGAAGGGCGGCACGTCCTTGCTCACCGCCGCGCCGCCTTGCAGCAAGGCCAGCGGCCCGACGCGGCAGAACTGGTGCACGAGCGAGTTCGCCGAGAGGAACGCGCGCTCGCCAATCACCGCAAAGCCGGCGATGGCGATGCCGTTGCAGAGGATGGCGTGGTCCCGCACCTGCACGTCGTGGCCGACGTGCGCGTTGCCCATGATGAAGCAGTGCGAGCCGATGGTCGTGGCGGTGTCCGGCTTGGTCGAGCAGTGGATGGTGGCGTGCTCGCGGATGACGTTGTCGTCGCCGATGACCAGGCGCGTCGGCTCGCCCTTGTATTTCAAGTCCTGTGGCGTGTCGCCGATGACCGCGCCGGCGTGGATGCGGTTCCGCGCGCCGAAGGTCGTGTGCCCGAGAAGATGCACGAACGGCCCGACCACGCAGCCGGGGCCGAGGGTGACGTGTCCCTCGATGACAGCGTAGGGGCCTACCTGCACGTCGGGCGCGAGCTGGGCGGTCGGGGCGATGATGGCGGTGGGGTGGAGCATCGGAAGTGATCAGTATTCAGTGTTCAGTAATCAGTGGCCGAGCAGCCGCTGTCCGCGACTGAATACTGAACACTGAATGCTTTCTTCAAGTTCACGAGTAGAAGTAACCCAGCTCCCGCAGCGACGCGAAGTCCCGCGCCCGCTCCGTCGTCTTCCGGCCCAGCATGATGTGGTCGAGCACGTCAATCTTGAGCAACTGCCCGGCGCGGATGAGGTCGCGCGTGACCTTGATGTCCGCCTCGCTGGGCGTCGGGTCGCCGCTGGGGTGGTTGTGGACGAGCACGATGGCGGCGGCGTTCGCTGAGATGGCGTGCTTGAAGACTTCACGCGCGTGGACATGGATGGAATCCAGCGTGCCTTGCGAGATGCGCTCCACGCGGATGAGGCGGCGGCGCGTGTTGAGCAGCAGCACGAGGAAATGCTCTACCTCGTAGCCGCGCGCATCCTCGCGCAGCAGGTCGGCGATGCGCTCGGGCGAATCGAGCAGCGGCGATTCCGCGCGCAGTTCGGCGGCCATGCGGCGGGCGAGCGTGAACGCGGCCTTGAGCGTCACCGCCTTGTCCCGCCCGATGCCCTTCACCTCGCAAAGTTCCTTCACCGACGCCTGCGACAGCCGGTCGAGCGTCTGAAATTTCGCGAGCAACTCCTGCCCGATGACGAGGGCGGATTTTCCCTGCAAGCCGGTGCGCAGCAGGATGGCGATGAGGTCGGAGTTGCCGAGCGCGTCCGCGCCCTCGGCCGCGAGGCGCTCGCGCGGTCGCTCGGCGGCGGGGATGTCCTTGATGCGCGGGCCGCTCATGAGTGCCTTGGAGCGCGGCTGTCCCAGCCGCAGCACGGTTCGCCCGCCACGAACCGCACCTTCATTCCCCAAACGCTGGCGCCGACGCAACTTGCTGCGGCTGGGACAGCCGCGCTCCACCGGCGTTTGCCAATGCGCTGACCGCTCATAGCTCCTTCACCACGAACGTCGCGAACTCCGCGTGCAGGTGCGGCGGGATGCGGGCCTTGAAGCGCGCCGTCTCGCCGCTGTAGTCGCGCTCCACGATTTGCGCGACCTCGTGGAGCTTCGCCATGACGGCCGCGTCGGCGTGCGGGATGGACAGCTCCACGAACTGCCGCACGGGGCGCAGCGCAGTGCCCAGCTCGCTCATCAACGCCTCGAAGCCCTGGCCCGTGCGGGCGGAGACGGCCACCGCGCGCGGGTGCGTCATCAGCCAGCGCGCGACGAGGTCCGGCTCGGCATGATCAATCTTGTTCAGCACCAGCAAGGTCGGCTTTTCCCCCGCGTGGATTTCCTCCAGCACGTCGTTGACGGCGCGGATGTGGTCCTCGGCCTGCGGGTGCGTGCAGTCCACGACATGCAGCAGCAGGTCCGCCTCGACGACTTCCTCGAGCGTGGCCTTGAACGCCTCGACGAGCCGGTGCGGCAGCTTGCGGATGAAGCCGACCGTGTCGGACAGCAGCACGTTCTGGTTGGTCGGCAGGCGTAGCCGGCGCGTGGTCGGGTCCAACGTGGCGAAGAGCTTGTCTTCAGCCAGCACCGCCGCGCCGGTGAGCTTGTTGAAGAGCGTGGACTTGCCGGCGTTGGTGTAGCCGACGATGGAGGCAAGCGGCCACTGGTTGCGCTGCCGGCCCGCGCGCTGCGTGGCGCGCTGCCGGCGGACCAGGTCGAGTTCCTCGTCGAGCTTCTCGATGCGTTCGGAGATTTTCCGCCGGTCGGCTTCCAACTGGGATTCGCCCTCACCACCAATGGCCCCCATGCCGCCGCGCTGACGGGAAAGGTGCGTCCAGTAACGCGTCAGGCGCGGAAGCAGATACTGGAGCTGCGCAAGTTCGACCTGCACCTTGCCTTCGCGCGTGCGGGCGCGTTGCGCAAAGATGTCCAGAATGAGCCCCGTGCGGTCTAGCACCGTGCCTTCAAAAATCTTCTCCAGGTTGCGCGTCTGGGCCGGGGACAGCTCGTCGTCGAAGATGATGGTGTCCACCTTCAACTCGCGGCAGGTCTTGGCGAACTCCTCGGCTTTGCCCGTGCCGATGAAGGTGGCGGGGTGGATGGATTCCAGCTTCTGCGTGCCCTCGCCCACGATGGTGGAGCCGGCGGTGCGGGCGAGTTCCGCGAGTTCGGCCATGGCGTCCGCAGTGCTCCAGGGCGAGCCGGCTTTCAACTCCACGCCGACGAGGAAGACGCGTTGCGCCCGGTGGTTGGGGTCTGCGATGAGTGCTTTCAAATCAGGTTGGGGCGGAGCGTAGCACGGGGCAGGGCGGGGCGGAAGGGTGGTGTGTGCCGGCGACTTGCAGTCGCTGTCTGTGAGCGACGATCGATTCGGACGGCGACTGCAAGTCGCCGGCACGGGTCATGGCTTCGCAGGCAGGTTCAACTCCAAGCCCACATCCAGGCGCACCGAGGTGCCGGTGGCATCCAGTGTCGGGGTGAGATTGATGGTTGGTCCGAGTTGGGTGCCGTCGGGCTGCGCTTGAGTCACGGAAACGGTGGCGGCCTGACCGTTCGCGGTGAGCACGCGGGGCGTGCTGAGGGTGGACACGCCGGCTTCCTGTTCCGCCAGCTTGAGCAACGCCGCGAGCCGCCCAGAGTCCAAGCCTGCGGCGCTCTGGCTGCCGGTTTGGTCGGTGCGCAAGTCTTGCAGGCCGAGCCGGTCGAGCAGGCGGTCAGGCAAGGTCACCAGGTAGGTCTGGAGCAAAACCTGCCCCGGGGCATTCGGATCCGTTGTGGGGGTGATGAAACCAACGATGCGCTGACCGGGCTCGTCACCAGCCCAGCCGCCGATGGCGAGCGCGTGTCCGAGCGGAACCTGAGCCGTGACCGTGCTGGTCAGTTTGGTGACGGGCGGAGCTGCCGGAGCCGGAGCCGGAGCCGGGACAAGTGGACGGCGGACTGCCGGCGAGTTGGTGGGGGTGGCAGCCCGTTGCTCACTGCGCAGGCGGGTGACTTCGTTGCGGAGCCGCGCCAGTTCAACCAGCTCGGAATCGGAGAGAGAAGGCTTGCTGGCTGGTTGCGGTTTGGCAGCCGATTCCAGCTCGCTGAGGACCGCCATTTGTCGGGACTGCTCACGCTGGCTCGCTGCCAGTTCCGCCTGAATCTGCGCCGAGCGATGGTGTGATGAAAGCAGCGCGAGCAGGAGCAGCAAGTTGCAACCCAAGGAGCCGAGCAGGAGAATTCGTTGGCCGCGCCGCATGGTCATCGGTTGAGTGTCACCGGCCCTTGAGCCGCACCATGGTGGCGCGCTTCATGTCGCGTTCGTCGTCGCGCTCTTTCAAGTCCTCACGCTTGTCGTGCTGGGCTTTGCTGCGGCCCACGGCCAGGGCGACCTTCACGCGATGGCCCTTCCAATAGAGCGAGAGCGGGACCAGCGCCAGCCCCTTCACCTTGTTGGCCTCGTGGAGCTTGCGGATTTCGGAACGGTTCAAGAGCAGCTTGCGTGGGGCCTTGGGCGTATGGTTCTCCCGGTTCCCGTGGCTGTATTCGTCAATGTGCATGTTGTGGAGCCACACCTCGTCGCGCTCCACCCGGGCGAAGGCCTCGTTGATGTGCACATGGCCGGCCCGGATTGCCTTCACCTCCGTGCCGCGCAGCACCAGGCCGCACTCGACAGTCTCCAGGACTTGGTAGTCCCGGCGGGCTTTTGAGTTGCTCACGATTTCCGCCATAAACAAAACCAGCCAGAAGGGGGAACCTTCTGGCCGGCGGGCAAAGCTTGAATTGGCCGCTTAATGCTTGCGGCGCTTGCGCGGGGCGGCCTCCGCCTCGTCCGTCATTTCCGGCGCGTCCCACTGCATCTTGTCTTCCACGATCTCCATCAACGCGATATCCGCCGCGCCCATGGTGACTGGGGCTTCGATGAGCGGGCGGTTGCCCGAGTTGAGCTGCCGCACCCGGCGTGAGAGTAGGTTGACGAGGAAGTTGGGGTTACCAACTTTATCCAACGCTTTCCGAACGAGTTCTGGGTTCATGTCTTTTGATGGCACCGAACAGAGCCGCGCAGGTTACTGGTCGGGGGCGGGCAAGCAATAGAAAAGATCTGCTTCATCACGACGCTCGCGCGGCAGGGTTGGGGGAAGGCTTTGCTCCCCAGCGGTCAATGGGGCTGGAAGCGGAAGGCGGCAACGGGCGGACGCCAATTTTCTTGCGGCCACTCCATCCGGCAGAACATCGTGCCGTCAGTTGTGATGCTGCGGGCGGCAACCGATGCCCTCAGGAAACACAGTGCTGCCTGTGCGTGCCCCGGTTTTGGGGACGAATTGTTCATGATGATCTTCGCCACCAAATGGCCCCGCGTCCGCTGGCTGCCCCCGTCCCCGCGCGCGGAGGGGCGATCATGACTTCCCCCGCTGGAGAGCGAAAGCCGGCGTTGCTTCATGTGGTGGGTCGCCGGCTGGTGCTGGCGTGTGGCATGGCCGCCACCTTGGCCTCCGCTGTGCTGGTGAGCGCCGTGCTGATATGGGCGAGCGCCGAGTCCCGACGGGAACTGGCGGCGCTGGCGGCGCTGCTCGCCGAGTCAGCCGCCCCGGCGCTGGTGGCGGACAACCCTGCGCAGGCACAGCGCGCGCTCGACACTCTGCGGGCCAGCCGGGCGGTAACGGCTGCGGCCGTTTATCGCCTCACCGGCGGACCATGGGTGCAGTTTCGTCAGCCGTTGGGCGAAGCCGTGCCCGCTTCAACGCCTGCGACGGAGGGCCATGCACCAGATCGCGGCGAGGAGACGCTTCGGATTCGTTCCCGTGCCGGCACGACGTTGGGCTGGGTTTGGCTGCAGGCCGACCCGGAACGGCAGCAGAGGCTGGTGGTGAAATGCCTGGGCTTTGCCCTGCTGGCCGTGCTCATTTCCGTGGCGATGGCGGCGGCGTTCGCTGTCCGCTGGAACGGGCACCTCCTGCGTCCGCTCGACCAGATCCGCCAGGTCTCTGAGCGAATTGCGAGCGAGGAGAACCTGGCCGTTCGTGCGCGCCACACGGGTGCCCCGGAGTTCGAGCCGCTGGTGGCCGCCTTCAACCAGATGCTCGGGCGCATTCAGGCACGGGATGGGCAACTGCGCCACCAGTGTGACCAACTCGGCGAACTGCTGGCCCAACGCACGGCTGAACTGGCTCAACTCACCGCCGCGCTCAAAGAAGCCCGGGCGGACACGGTGCGCGCACGCCAGGCGAAGACAGCCTTCCTTTCGCAAATGAGTCATGAACTCCGCACGCCGCTCACCGCCGTCATCGGTTTCAGCGAGATGTTGATGGAAGAGGCGGAAGCCACCGGCTCGGTCTCCCTGCGCGCGGATTTGGAGCGCATCCAGAAGGCGGGCCAGTCCCTGCTCGGTTTGATCAACGAGATGATCGACCTCGCCAAAATCGAGGCGGGTGAGCTGACGCTGCAAAACGAGCAATTCGACGTGCTCGGACTCGCCAACGAGCTCTTCGCCGCCTTGCAAACGGCCGCCGAACTGCACCACAACCGCTTGCTCCTTGAAGCCACGCCCAACCTGCCGCCGATGCAGGGGGATCGCAGCAAGCTCCACCGGACGCTGCACAACCTCCTGGACAATGCCCTCAAGTTCACCGAGCGCGGAGAAGTCCGCCTCCGGATCACTCCTGACTCACGGGGCGCGGAGGAGCAGATGGTCTTTGAAGTTTGCGACAACGGCATCGGCATGAGCACCCCGCAGTTGGAGAGCTTGTTCCAGGCAGGCGCGCACCCGGAAGCCGGCATCCGACGCAAGTTCGGCGGTCCGGGACTGGGGGTGGCGATCAGCCGCCAGTTCGTCCGTGCCATGGGCGGCGAGCTTGCCGTGCGGAGCGAAACCGGGCGCGGCACCAGCTTCACCGTGCGCCTGCCGCTGCACGGTCACGTGCCGCCTGCTCCTGCGCGGCCGCTGCCGGAGGGGGGGGGCGCCGCCGGTGGCCGTTCCACGGTCGTCCTGGTCATTGATGATGATCCCAACACCCGCGCGCTGATGGTGCGCTACCTGACCAAGGAGGGTTTCACCGCCCACACCGCCGCCAACGGTCGCGAGGGCATCGAACTGGCCCGCACGCTTCTGCCCGCCCTCATCACCCTGGATGTGATGATGCCCGAGGTGGACGGCTGGACCGTCCTCTCCATGCTCAAGGCCGACCCGCAGCTCGCCGGCATTCCCGTCGTGATGCTCACCATGGTGGCCGAGCCCGACAAGGCCCTCCCGCTCGGAGCCTCCGAGTTCCTCACCAAGCCGGTGGATTTCAAACGCCTTTCCGCGTTGCTGCACCGGTATTGCCCGGAACCCGGCCACCGGCCGATTCTCATCGTGGAGGATGACGAGATTTCGAGCCACCTCCTCCGGCGCAATCTGGAACGGGAAGGGTTCACCGCCCTCGTCGCCGCTGATGGCCGGACCGCTCTTGACCTGATCCAACTGCATCTGCCGGCGCTGATCCTCCTCGATCTGATGATGCCGGAAATGGATGGCTTTGAGTTCGCGGAGAAGCTCCGCTCCCGCAAGGGCATGGCGGATGTGCCAGTGGTGGTCCTCACCGCCAAGGAGCTTACGGAGGAGGACCGGCAGCGATTGCGCGGCAACGTGACCAGCATTCTGCAGAAGCAAAACCTCACCGAGGAGACACTCCATAACGAACTGCGGATTGCCCTTGCGCTTCATTTCCGGCAGCAGGCTTCCGAATGACATGCCAAGGGCGCGATTGATGGTCGCGCGCCTGGCCAGACCCCATCACCCGCGCAGAATCTCGCTGACCAGCCGGGCGTTCTGGCCGTCCACGAGCGACATCTCCGTGCCATTGCGTTTGAAGACGACGTGTTTGTGGTCGAGGCCGAAGAGGTGCAGCAGCGTGGCGTGGTAGTCGTAGTGGTGGACGATGTCCTTCACCGCGTGGTGGCCGAACTCGTCCGTCTCTCCGTAAGCCAGACCCGCCTTGAAGCCGCCGCCAGCCACCCACATCGAGAAGCCGTAGGTGTTGTGGTCGCGGCCGACTCGGGCGGGACCAACATCATTCTGAATGACCGGCAGGCGGCCCATCTCGCCGCCCCAGTGGACGACGGTGGAGTCGAGGAGGCCGCGCGCCTTCAGATCCGTGACCAAACCGGCGGAGCCCTTATCAATGTATTTGCACGCCGCCGGGAGGCCGGTGCGGATGCTGCCGTGGTGGTCCCAAGTTTGATTGCCCGTGTAGAGCTGCACAAAGCGCACGCCGCGCTCCACCAGCCGCCGTGCGATGAGGCAGCGCGTGCCGAACTCCGCCGTCGCCGGGTCATCAATGCCGTAGAGCCGCTTCGTCGCCGCGCTCTCGCCGGTGATGTCCATGGCCTCCTTCGCGGCGGTCTGCATCTTCGCGGCCAGCTCGTAGCTGGCGATGCGAGCCTGCAAATCCGTCTCGCCCGGATGCTCGCGGAGATGGTCGCGGTTCAGCTGGTCGAGGAAGGAAAGGTAGTTCTCCTGCGCCGTGCCGCGCAGGTGCGGCGGCGGGTCGAGGTTCGGGATCCGCGGCTCCTTCGAGCGGACGGCGGTGCCCTGGAAGAGCGACGGCAACCAGCCGTTCTCCCAGTTTGCCACGCCCAGCACCGGCAGCCCACGCGGGTCCGTGAGCGCGACGAAAGCAGGCAGGTTGCTGGTCTCGCAGCCAAGCGCGTAAGTCAGCCAGCTCCCGAGCGTGGGCCGGCCGCCGAGCACGCGGCCGTTCTGCAATGCGTAGATGGACTGGCCGTGGTTGTTCACGCCTGTGTGCATCCCGCGCAGCAGGCACACGTCGTCCACGATGCCGGCGAAGTGCGGGAGCAACTCGCTCACGTCCATGCCGCACTGGCCGTGCTTCTGAAACTTCCACGGGCTGGCGAGGACCTTCGGGCTGGCCTGGGCGGCGTTGTCGTATTTGATTTCGCCGGGGAATTTCTGGCCGTCGTATTTGTCGAGCGCAGGCTTGGGGTCGAACAAATCCATGTGGCTCGGCCCGCCCTGCATGAACATGGAAATCATCGCCTTCGCACGCGGCTGGAAGTGTGGGCGCTTGGGCAGCAGGTCAAAGCTCTTCGGGTCGAGGTCGGGTCGCGGGGCGTTGGCCAGGAGGTTGTCCTGCTTGAGCAGCCACGCGAGCGCGACCGAGCCGAGACCGAAGCCGGATTGCGCGAAGAAGTGGCGGCGGGAATTGCAGGCGGTGGTGGTCATGGTCAGTTACTCGACGTAGAGGAAACGATTCGCGGTCAGCAGGGCTTGGCACAAGCTCGTGAGCGCGTGGTCGTCGGGGTTGGTAGGGGCGGCTTCTTTCCCCTTCGCGACGGGTGCGGGCTTCGGGGCGTGCGTGGTGAAGTGCGCGCGTTGCTTGGCGAGGAACGCGAGGGTGTCGGTCAGCTCCGTGGGGTTCGGGCGGCGGCTGAAGGCGAGTTGCCACGCGCGGGCAACTTTGGATTCGTCGGTCGAGTCACCGGCCTCCTTCGCCACGCGCTCGGCGAAGAACTTGGCTTGGGCGAGCGTGAACTCGCCGTTCATCAGCATCAGCGACTGCGGGGCGACGGTCGAGGCGTTGCGCAACTCGCAGTTGGGCTCCATGCGCGGGGCGTCGAAGGTCTCCATGAAGCCGAGCGGTTTGCTCCGGCGCGCCTGCACGTAGAGCGTGCGGCGGAACTCCTCGCCGCCGAGCGAGACGAACTTGCCGCTGGGCCGGCCCGCCGTGTCGTCGGTGTTCACGCCCACGACGATCTGCCCGGACTCGTCGTGCATGATGGGCACGGGCGCCCCGCCAGCCTTTGGGCTCAACTTGCCGCTGACCGCGAGGACGCTGTCGCGAAGCTGCTCGGCATCGAGGCGGCGGAGGGGGTAGCGCCAGAGCAGTTGATTGTCGGGGTCCACCAATGCCCCCGTAGGAGACGACGTAAGGAGTCTCTGACTATTGCTGGCCGTGGATGAAGACTTCGAAGTGAGACTCCTCACGTCGTCTCCTACGGAGGTTTGGCGATACGCGGCGCTCGTCATCACCAGCCGGTGCAACTTCTTCAAACTCCACCCCTGCGCCACGAACTCGCTCGCCAGCCAGTCGAGCAATTCCGGGTGCGTGGGCCGCTCGCCCAGCGTGCCGAAGTCCGCCGGCGACGCCACAATGCCACGCCCGAAGTGATGCATCCAAACGCGATTCACCAGCACGCGCGTGGTCAGCGGATGCTTGCCGTCCGTGAGTGCGCGGGCGTAGGCGAGGCGGCGTCCACTGGTCGGGAGCGCCGCGTCCTTCTCCGGCAAGTCCACCGGGCGCAACGCGGCGAGGATGGTCAAATCACCGGGTTTTAGCTGCTGCTTGGGCTGGTCGGGGTCGCCGCGATGGAAGAGGAACGTCGGTGCCGGGCCGTTGGTGCTGGCCAGCGTCTCGTTGAACACAGGGATGAACTGCTCGGCTGGCTTCCGCTCGCGAATCTTCGCGGCTTCGTCGGTCTTCTTCTTCAACTCGTCGGCCTTCTTTTGCTCATAGAGATACAACGAGCCGGGACTGAGTTGCATCACGGTGGGATGCTCCATGAGCAGCTTCACCTGCGCGGGCGTGCGCTTGGCGACGACGGTTTTGTAAGCCTCGCGCAGCGGTGCGCGCATTTCCTCGGGGCGCTTGAGCAACTCCTTCTCCAGCACTTCGTTGATGAACTCGTCCTGCTGCTTGAGCCGCGCATCTTCTATGACCTTCGCCTCCTTCTCGACCTCGGCGGCCTTGGCGCGGTCGGCGTCGGACATGAGCGAGACGAGCCGCGCGTTGGGCGTGCGCCACGTCCGCAGGTCGAAGCCCGGCTCGAACACCGCGCGCAGCCGGTAGTAATCCGCCTGCGGAATCGGGTCGTGCTTGTGATTGTGGCATTGCGCGCAGCCGACGGTGACGCCGAGCAACGAGCTGGACACAACCTTGATGGTGTCGGCGACCACTGCGTTGCGCGCGACCTTCTGCTCGACGCCTGCGTTCGCCGTGCCGTCCGGGGCCATGCGCAGGAAGCCGGTGGCGGTGAGCTTGTCCACGTCGGCGGGAGCAAGGTTCTTGTGCGGTGGCTTCACTAGCTCGTCGCCCGCGAGTTGCTCGACGATGAACTCGTTGAACGGCTTGTCGGCGTTGAGCGAGCGGATGACGTAGTCGCGATATTGCCAGGCCCACTTGCGCTCGGTGTCCGCGTCCGTGTAGCCGTCGGAGTCCGCGTAGCCCGCGATGTCCAGCCAGTGCCGGCCCCAGCGTTCGCCGTAGTGCGGCGAGCCCAGCAGACGGTCGAGCAGCTTCTCGTAGGCATCGGGTGCAGTGTCCTTCTCGAACGCCTCCACCTCCCCGGGCGACGGCGGCAAACCGAGCAGGTCGAAGCTCGCGCGGCGAATGAGCGTGGCGCGGTCGGCGGGCGGGCTGAACGTGAGTTGGGCGGCGGCGAGCTTCTGTCCGATGAACGCGTCCACGGCGTGCGGAGCGGAAGCAGTATTCAGTGGCCAGTGTTCAGTGTTCAGTGGGGAGCCAGTGCGGCCGATGCCCGACTGATTCCTGAAAACTGAAGACTGAATACTCGGAACCGCCGGCCGCTTCACCGGCTGAAACGCCCAGTGTGCCCGCTCCTCCGGCGTGAACTCGTCCGCTCCGCCGGGCTTCGCCGGTTCCGCACGCGCGACCTTCGCGCCGCCGGCAATCCACTGGCGGAGCAGTTCGACCTTCTCGGGCGGCAGCTTCTTGCCTTCACCCTTGGGCATCTCGCCATCGCGGACCATGGTGAACAGCAGGCTCTTCTCCGGCTTGCCGGGCACGATGGCCGCGCCCTGCTCGCCACCCTTGGCAATGAGATGCCGCAAACGCACGTCGAGACCGCCCTTCATCTTCCCTTCCTCGCCGTGGCAGTGAAAGCAGTTCGCCTTGAGGATGGGCCGGATGTCCTTCTCGAACGTCAGCGGGCCGACTGCACCGGGCTTCGGCGCCGGCGCGGCGATGACGAGCGAACCCGACGCCACGATGGCGGCGGCAGCGAAGGCCTTCTCGAACGAACTACGAAGCTGCTTTGCGACGGTGAACACGCTTTTGCTGACTGGCCGTTGGAAGGGTGAATTCACGACCAGCATCCGGTGGGCGACACCCGTTCTTTGCCCCGGAGCGCGACTGTGCTGAAAGCCAGTCGCAGCAGCTTCGCCACGACGACACGTGTGGAAGGTTCGGATGCGTCTCTGCTCCTCGGACAATGCTGCGGCTGGTCTGCGACACAGCCGCGCTCCGGGTCGAGGGCTGAACCAAGTTGCGTCTCCTTGACACGCCGACTCGTCACGACACCCTCGCGCCGTGCGTTTTAACCGTCGGAAGATTTTGATAGCCGGGGGCATCGCTGCTGCGGCTGTCGCGGGCGGGGCGTGGTGGTTGCGGAGCTCCAGCGCCTGGGCCGCGCGCTTCCTGCGCGAACGATTCCGCGAAGCGGACCGCGACATCACTGCCGCGCCGCACAAGCCCACGCCTGCCACTTGGGACGCGAATGCGGTGACCCTCGCGTGGCTGGGGCACACCACCGTGCTGCTCAACTTCCACGGCCTCACCCTCCTCACCGACCCGGCGCTGGGCAACCGCATCGGCCTCGGGCTCGGGCTCGGCACGCTCGGGCCGAAGCGTTTCATCGCGCCCGCGCTGCAAGTGAACGAGCTGCCGCCCATTGACGTGGTGCTGCTCTCGCACGCACACCTCGACCACATGGACATGCCGACGTTAAGCCGCCTGCCAGGCAAACCGCTCGTGGTTTCCGCGCACGCCACGGCGGACATCTTCGGCCCGAAACGCTTTGCGGAGACACATGAACTGCGGTGGGGCGAACACGTCACGTTGCGCACGGCGAAGGGCGAATTGCGCGTTGAGGCCATCGAGGTGAAACACTGGGGCGCACGGTGGCGCACTGACACGCAGCGCGGCTACAACGGCTATATCCTCCGCCGCGAGGGCCGCACGCTGCTCTTCGGCGGCGACACAGCGAACTCCGAGGCGTTTGCGGCGCTGCGGTCACGCGGGCCGTTCGATGCGGCCATCATGCCCATCGGTGCGTATCGCCCGTGGATTCGCAGCCACTGCACGCCGGAGGAAGCGATGCGGATGGCGGATGCGGCGGGTGCAAGACACCTCGTCCCCGTGCATCACGCGACCTTCAAACTCAGCGACGAGCCGATGAACGAACCCATCGAGCGCATGCAGGCCGCGCTGGCGAAGGAGGCGGGCCGGCTCGCCTTGAAGCAGGTGGGTGAGACGTTCCGCATTCCCGCGTAGGAGACGACGTGAGGAGTCTCTGATTGAGCTCCGCGTTTGAAGTGAGACTTCTCACGTCGGCTCCTGCGCGGGAAGTCAGGCGGCGAAGAGAAAGTCACGGCCTTCGACAAGGCCGCGTTGCGTCAAGCGAGTGCGGCAATCCTCGCGGGCACCGCGCTTGGCGACGTAGCCCAGGACGAAGGCCCCCGACGGAATCTGCTCCGGCGCGAGGACGAAGTGTCCCGCCCGCGAGCGGCCCAACTTGTTTGGGTCAATGTCCACGTAGGCGGTGATGGGGATGCCGTGCGCTTCGAGCAGCTTCACCCGCTTGCGGGTCACCCGGCCCGCGCCCCAGACCAGCAGCGGATGCTCGTAGCCGCCGACGTGAGGAGGCGGACTGACTTCTCCGGTGCGCCCGTAGTTCCGCCTCCTCACGTCGGCGGCTACGAGCCACCGCGCGAGGTATTCGGCCTTCAACTTGTAGAAGGACTCCCCGTCGTAGCGCGGGTCGGTGCGGGAGAGGCGGGCAGGCAGGTCATGCCAGCGCAGCAGCACGCGCGGAACCTTCGCCATGCGGACGCCGGCTTCGAGCCAGCGCAGCCACAGCTCGTAGTCCTCGGGAAAATCGCCCTCGCGGTAGCCGCCGTGCCGCGTGGCCAAGTCGCGCCGGAACATCACACTCGGATGGGCCAGCGGAGATTCCACGAAGCGGTTCAGGTTGATTTGCTCCGGGGTGACGACCGAGTTCAACCAGTCCACATGCAGCGCGTAGCCTTGGCTGGCCGCGCGGCCGCCGGCAAATTTCACAAGCGAACCAACGACTCCCACTCCCGGCTGCGAATCGAGAAGCGCCACTTGCTCCGCCAGCCGCTCAGGCAGCGACTCATCATCCGCATCCATTCGCGCGATGAACTCGCCGTGCGCCGCCGCCAGCCCGCGATTCAAGGCGGCGACGATGCCGCCATGGGATTGCGAGATGACTTTCAGCCGCGGCTCCCGGGCTGCCTGCACCCGCAGCCACTCCGCCGTCCCGTCCGTCGAACCGTCGTCCACCACGAGCAGTTCCCAGTCGGGGAAGGTCTGCTCACGGATGCTCGCGACGGCACGGGGCAGCGTGGCCAGGGCGTTGAAAGCCGGGAACAGAACGCTGACGCGCGGGGCGGACACGGGCGGAATTCAAGCGGCAAAGCCGCTGTGCGACAAGCGTTCGCGGGGCGCGGCGTTCACACCGCTTCACCTCGCGGACGCAGCGGCGGAATCGAAGCAACGGGTTGGCGAACGCTGAAACGGCCCGAAAGCCGCGCGCCTCACGCCGCGTGGGCGTAGGTCAGGTCGCGCCTCGGGTCCACACCCCAGCGCTGGGCGACGGCCTCCAACTCGGGCGTCAGCGGCCACTGGTCGGGCTGGGCTTCACCGGTGAACTCGGGATGGCCGCCCTTGAGGTGCATGCAGCCTTTGTTGTCGCCGATGCGGCGGATGGTTTCGCATTCGTCGGCAGTCAGGTTGATGTCCGGCAGCGCAGCGAGTTCATCGATCTTCGTCTCGATGGCCTTGCTGTTCGCGCCGACTTCCTGAATGTGCGTGGGAATGACGCTCTTCACTGCCGTCTGGCTGAGGGTCCAGAGGCAGGCGAGTTGCAACATGCTGATGCCGTATTTCTGCGCGATGGGGCGCATCTGCTCGATCTTCGCGTTGCCCGCCTCGACCCAGCCGGCGGGCCGGAAGGTGCGGTGGTCGCCGTGGCCGAACTCGTGGCCGGGCTTCACGTCGTCGTGGAACAACCCGCCGTAATCCACCACGCGCGCGATGAGCTTCACGCCGTTCTTTTCTGCGGCAGGCAGGACGTAGCTGCCGGGCCACGGCTCCATCGGGCCGAGGATGATCATCGCCTCGTCCACGAGCCCGCTGAAGCGCTCGAAGCACTGGATGATGTCGAGCGAGAAGCCGTTCGCCGGCCCGGGCGCGATGCCGAGGCGGCTGGTGAGCTGCGCGGTTTTGAGCGCTTCCATGCCCTTCCACGCCGTGTCGTTCGAGTAGCCGATGGAGTCGGGATTGTGCAGCAGCAGCGAGTCGAAGCGGTCCGTGCCGATGCGCTCGAGGGATTTCTCGGCGGCCATGCGGAGGTAGCTGGCGAACTGGTCGGGCTTGCGCAGCCGCGGGTCGGTGAAGCGCAGGAAGCCCTTCGCGCCGTCGCGTTTGCCGGGGTAAATGTCGTGGCCGATGATGCCGATCAGGCAATAGCTGTCGCGGGGAATTCCCTGCAACGCCCGGCCCAGCATCGTGTCCGCCTCGCCGTTGCTGTAAACATCCGCCGTCATGAAGGTGCGGATGCCCTGCGCGTAAGCGTGACGGATGCAGGCGAGGTAGCGCTCCTCGCTGAGGGCCGCGCCGAAGTGCATGTAGCGGCCCCCGCTCCAGGTGCCGTAGGCAGTGCGTGTCAGTTCCATAGTCTCAAGGTGTCTGGTTTTCGATTGTCGCGCTGTTTCGTCGCTTACGGAAAATCGCGCGCCGAAACTGTCTGCCGGGATTGGACGCGAAAGCAAGGCGCAAGGCAGGCCGGGAATTGGCTTGGATTGGCCGCGATTTGACGGGCGAGCGGCGGTCGGGTGTCCTGCCCCCGCAACTGGCCCATCGCGAAGGTGCGATCAGAATGGCCACCGTCGGCCGCTTCAACCCGAAGCCGAACCGTAATGGCAGGCATCCTTGCCTGCCGTAGAGCCGGGCTTCCCAGCCCGGCGGAAGAAAGCGCACGCCCGACTGAGGCACCCAGAAAATCCCCGGCCCGCTGGCGCAGTGCGGCGTTGCTTCCGGGCGGCAGGCAGAGATGCCTGACGCCACACGGCTTCGGCGGTTCGGGTTCAGTTGGTTCGCAGGACGCGGTAGTAGCGCGTGGGCGTCGGCGCGGCGTCCGTTTGCATCCCGCCAACTGCGCTGGCCGTCACCGTCCCTCCGAGGGCTTGCCAATTCGCTGTGAGGCTGTCCTTGAACTGCACCTGGTAACTGCGGCCAATGACCGCTTCCCACGAGATGACGCGGCCGCTCCCGCTTGGCGCGACGCCCACGGTGAACGGCGCGAGCAACTCGCGGACAGTTTGGTTGTAGGTGTCCGCGACGACGAGGTGTCCGCGCGCGGCGATGGCGAGGCCGTAGGGATTAAAGAAGCGCGCGAGGCCGTTCGCGCCGTCCACCGCGCCGTCCGTGCCGACAAGGCCGGCGATGGTGCTGATGTGTCCGTCGGGCGTGAGGCGGCGGATGGTGTGGTGCGCGGCGTCGGCGATGTAGAGGGTGCCGTTCGGCGCGAGCGCGAGTTCAGCGGGCTTGCCGAAACGCGCAGCGGCGGCGGGGCCGTCGGTGGAGCCGTCTTGTCCGGCGGCTCCGGCGATGGTCGTGACGACACCGGCGGCGGTCACGCGGCGGAGGGTGAAGTTGTTCGCGTCCGAGACGAAGAGCGAGCCGTCCGGCGCGAGGGCGAGGCCGACGGGGCTATTGAAGAAAGCGTTCGTGCCGGTGCCATCGGCGGAGCCGAATGTCTCCGGGTTACCTGCGAGAACGGAGACGGTGCCATTGGTGGCGATGACGCGAATGAGATGGTTGCCGCTGTCGGCGACGAAGACCGTGCCGTCGGGTGCGACGGCGAGACCGAGGGGTTGGTTGAACCGGGCGGAGGTGGCGGGGCCGTCCGCGTAGTCCGCGTTGCCGGCGGAGCCAGCGAGGGTGGTGACGACGCCGTTCGTGGTGACGCGACGGATGGTGTGGTTGCCGGTGTCAGAGACGTAGAGCACGCCGTCGGGGCCGAAGGCGAGGCTGGTGGGGCTGTCGAATCGCGCGGTGGTGCCGGAGCCATCAGCGGAGCCGGGCATGCCGAGGAGGCCGGCGAGCGTGGTGACGACGCCGTTGGTGCCGATGCGACGGATGGCGTGGTTTTGGTTGTCGGCGACGAAGATGGTGCCATCCGCAGCGATGGCGAGACCGGCGGGGTCGTTGAAGCGCGCGGTGGTGTTGGTGCCGTCGGCGGAGCCGGGCGTTTCGGGCAGGCCGGCGAGCGTGCGGACGGAGTCTTGGGCGGGAGCTGAAGAAGTAATGCACCACAATGCAAGTGCCAGGCGTAGGCAGGTTATGGCTCTAGGCTGCATCGAAGGCTAACGGCAACTAAATCAAGCAACTACGTCGTTTTACTCCGGCTGAAACATTTTCTCGATTTCTTCCATATCACGAGCGAGGTCGGCGCTCTGGGTTGTTGCGTTCTTGTTCATTCGCTTCTCCAACCACATCAGTATGAACGCGACCAGCACGCTAAAGACGGTGACCAATACGTATGTGGGGATTACCCATGCTCCAAGTTTCTCGGTGTAGGCGAGCGGAATAATGCTAAATCCGGATGAGCCACCTACGCCGAATAGTATCGAGTAAGCAATGGAAAGACTTGGTCTTGAACTCTGCTGGTTCGCGACAGAGCGCCTCAATCGGTCCCAGTCCACTTGCCGGATTGCCAATCGCTTTTCACGTTCGGGTGCTGGAACAGCGATTTCAGCCTTAGGATTCCAAGTAATGTGGTCGGGCATAATGTCCTCCTATCGTGCTGCACCGCCGGTTGTCTGCCCCACGCTGGATGGCGTGCCTTTCTGTGCCTCTGACGGCTCCCTTTGCACCGCGCCAGTTATGAGCGCATTGAATAGGTGCGTATTTCCGCAGTGCATGCAAGTAATAGCAACTACAGGAATCACGGGCCCCCCGACAACAAACGAGCCGTGGTTAAACTCCGTCAATTGCAATGGCTTCGGATTGATGTGCCACCGGCTACTGCCGCAAATGCCGCAAAGTTGGCCTGACTTCCATTTTTGATTGAGAAACTCAATCACCTGTTTGATTCGCGTTTCATCCATATTGGCTCTCCTGTTTGTGTGGCGCTCCTATTGTCCCCGCCGGACGAGGCGGTCGTTGCTTGGGCGCACGGGTTGGGGTTCCGGTTCGGGCTTGAAGGCATTCGGCTGCTTCAGTTTCGCGCCGCTGGCGGCCTGGAGTTCGCCGTTCTTCACGGCGACTTCCTCGACTTTGTAGAGCGGGCCGGTGCGTTTGGCTTTCAGGTCGCTGGGCGTGGGGCCGGCGAAGTGGCGGAAGAATTTCTCCATCTCGTCCATGTTGAACGGGCGCGAGCCGCGACGGCCGAAGACGACGGTCTGGTTGCCGGTCTCGTCCACCACGCGGTCGCGGTCGAGGCCGCGCGAGACGGCGACGGCGGGACCGTGCGTGGGATAGGTGGCGATGAGTTTCGGGTTCGGCACGGGGCTGAATCCCATGTGCGTGGGGACGTTCTCGGGGGAAATCATCTGAAGCACGCGCAGGCCGTTCTTGCCGTCGGCGACGAGCGCGAACATCGAGGCGTTCACGGAGCCGATTTGCACGGCGCGCGTGTCGTTGAGCTGGCCGTCGGCGTTGAACATGCGTTCGAGGCGGGGCTTCTCGGGGTTCGTGATGTCAATGAACGCGAGGCCCTCCGCGCCGTTCGCGACGTAGGCGTAGGTGCGCGCGTGGTAGAAGCGCTGGGCGTTCTTGAGCGGCACGGTCGCGCCGGGGATGAGGCGGGGCTTCGTCGGGTCGGTGATGTCCACGACCTTGAAGCCGTCGTCGTCGGTCACGTAGGCGTAGCGGAACTGCACGCTGACGGCGCGCGGGTTCTTGAACTCGCCGCTGCTCAATTCGGCCACGAGCTTCGGCGCTTCGAGCTTGTCATTGTGCAAGCCGAGGACGAACAGACCCTTCTTCGCGACGACGAAGAGGTTCGTGCCGGCCATGTAAGAGTGCATCGCGCCGGCGAGCTTGTTGTCGGGGTTGAAGCGGATGGTCTTCAGGTCCTTATCGAGGAAGTTGTTGTTCGGGTTGCCGTCCACGAGCGTGGCGACGGTGGTCATCACGAGACCCTCCTCGCGGTCGGTGATGAAGACCCACGCGTAGATGAGGCTGATGGGTTGCTCCTGATTTTCCGGCAAGCGCTGGCGCGTGGGGTCAATGCCCAGCGTGCTCGGCAACGTGACGCTGGTCGCGTATTTGGTGCGGAGATAAGTGCGCTGGCCCAGCGGCGAGACGGGCGCGGTCACGATGCGTTCGCTGAAACCCTTCTGGTCAATGTTCGCGACATCGAAGACCTCGAAGCCGTCCGCGCCGTTCGCGGTGTAGAGATATTCGCCGCGCAGGGTGAGGTCCAAAATCTCCTTCGCGTGGTGGTGATGGGCGAGGTCGTGGCCGTCCTGTTTCGCGGGCAAGACGCCTTTGTTCGCCTCGACGTGACGCTTGAAGTTGTCCGGGTAGGCGAGGCGATGCAGGTAGCTTCCGATGGCGGCCTGTGGCTCCTCCTGTTCGGTCCAAACCACGCCGTAAAGGCCGTCCTTGCCCGCGCCCACGTAGGCGTAGCGGCCGAAGAAGTTCACCGTGCCGGTGCCGAAGCCGAGCAGGGAAGTCATCCACGCGTTGTTGCTGTTGTCAGCGGCGAGGTGGCAATCGGTGCAACCCTTCGTCGTGCCCGCGCCGCTCGTGGTGTGCGGCAGGTGCGGGTTGTAAGCCTGACCGCTGTAGCCCTCGGCGCTGACGGTTTGCTGCTGGGAGTAAATCCATTCGCGATTGCTGTTCTGCGAGCCGACGATGACCGCGCTGGAGGAGCGCAGCACGGCGAGGCGGTTGCTCTTGTAGCTCGCGTCCACACCAAGCTGAAAGACGTCGTCGCGCACGACCTGCGGGTTGTAGCCGGTGAAGTTGCGCGTGGTCATGCCCTCGAACTTGTTCAGCGCCGTGCGCTGGTTTGCGCGCATCGGCAAATGGCAGCCGAAGCAGCTCGTGGCCCACGAGGAGTGGCAGACTTGGCAGGTGATGTTGGACTCGTGGTGCGCCAAGTCCTGCGCGCACTTTGCCGCCTCGGGCACATCGCCCCACGTATGGCCATCGCGGCGCAGCGTCTTGGCGTAACGGCTCTTTGCGTTGTAGCGCGGGTGCGTGGGGTCGAGCGTGTCGAGCGTCTGCGGGATTTCCCAGCGCACGTCGGGCGAGAGGTTGCTCCGCTGGAAGAGCCGCTTGCCCTCCCACACGAAACGCGGGCCCCACGGGGTGCTGGTGGCGGCGATGTTCACGCCCTTGCCGCCGTTGCTGAAGCGACCACCGTTGCCCGTCGTGACCAGCGTCGGACGCGCGTTCACCGTGCCGTGGCAGTCAATGCACTCGACCGAAGTCGCGGCGCGGGGCTCGCCGTAGAGATTGCCATCGCCGTGCGAGTCGGTGAGGAAATGGCAGTCGGCGCAGTGCATGCCCTTCGCGAGGTGAATGTCCTTGAGGTGAACGGCCTTCTCGAACTTGTGCGCGTCGTCGTGCGGAATCTTCTGGTCGTCGAGCGTGAGCAGGTTGCCGGACTTGTCCTTCTTGAACACGGCGCGAAAGACCCAGCCGTGGCCGTGGTAGTCGGCGAACTGCGTGTGCTTCATGCGCGGGTTCAGCTCGGCGACCTTCTCCAAAAAGTCGAGGTCGCCCCACAGCCCGCGCGCGGCGGCGGCCTCGGGGTTCTTCTCAATCGCCCGCGTGAGCTGCGCCTCGGTCGGGTTGCGCTGCTTCTGGAATTCCTCCGGCTTGCGGTTGCCGAGGAAGTGCTTGTCGTTCGCGAGCGGGTTCGCCGGGTGCGGATACATGAGGTCGCCGTCGCTCTCCTGGTCCCACCAGATGTAGCCGAGGAACGGGTTCACGAAGAGATTGCCTTGGTGCATGTGGCAGTTCATGCACTGGCTCGTCGGGATGCTGCGCGTGAACTCGTGCTTGATGGGATGGCCGCGCTCGTCCTTGCGAATCGCGGAGTCGCCAGTGAAGGACAACCCTTGGTGGCCATACTTGGAATACCAGCCGGAGTTCACGGGCGAGCGGTCGTTCGCGTAGATGACGTGACAGGCGGAACAGCCGGAGGAGCGGTAGTCGCCGGGATGATTGTTGCTGCCCATGAAGTCGAGCAACGGGTCGTGCAGGCGCGTCTTCTGCAAGTTGAGATAGACCGGGTCAATGCGGTTCAGCGTGCCGAGGCCGCGCTCGCTGAGGCGGCGGGCGGGCTTGCCGGGCGGCTCGACGGCGTTCGGGATGCCGAGCTGGTTCTGCTTCTCACCGCCCTTCTCGAAGATGCGGAGGATGTTGCTTGGCTGGCCAAAGGCGAAGCGCGGCAGCGGGTCGAGATAAGGCAACACGCCGTAACGCTTCGTGTCCTCGGGCGTGACGGGCGTGGGGTTCACGAGGCGAAGCGCGGTGCCGTCGGCGGCGTAGGCTTGGCCGTAGTGGGGGTTCTTCTGCGGAATCGCGCCGTTGTTGTAAAGCGCTGCGCCCCAGAGCATCGCACCGTGGCGCATCATCGAGTGGCCGACGCTGGAAACTTCCTGCCGATGGCACGTGCCGCATGCCTTGTCCGCCACCCGAAGGTCACCAGGGTTCACGAACTGGATGAACTCGGGCGACTCTTGGTTGAGCAGGATGGTGGAGTTGTTCGGGTTCGCCGAACCGGGCCAGAACTCGCCGTGGCGCGACGGGACGTGGGCCTTGCGCATGAGCAGGCCGGGCGTGGCGTTGCCGCCGTGGCAATCCGTGCAGCCGAGCACGACGTTGGGCGACTTGTGCATCGTGTGCTCGTCGGTGCCGACGTGGCATTCGAGGCAGCCGCGGGATTTGAGGGCGGCGGCTTCGCGGGACTGGTCAATGAGGTTCGGCGCGGGCAGCGGGCGAGACTCGCGTGGCAAATCAATCGGGACGGAGATGGCGGGGCCGAAGGCGGGGGAGGAATGACCAATGGCCAATGACCAATGACCAATGAATGACCAGGCGCCAATGAGCAGGGCGGCGCAGCGGGCGAAAGAGCGTGGGATTACTACGGACGTGCCCGTTCCCCTCACCCCGGCCCTCCCCTCCGGGGAGAGTGAGAAGCTAACGGTCCGGCTCGAAGATTGTTGTGCGCTGGGCTTCGCGTCAGCGGTGGAACTCACGAACATCGAGGCGCTTGATTTCACGCTTTGGCTGGCGGCGTGGCTCCCTCTCCTCGGGGAGAGGGCCGGGGTGAGGGGGAAGGGCGCGAGCTGCGTCACGCCAACTCCTCCTCTGCGCTCGCAGGCCTCAATGCTCCCGGAGGGAGCGCGGAACTTAGCCGGGGGCAAGGCCGCAGGCCGCCGCCCCCGGAAACCGACCGCAGAATCATCGCACCCCGGCAGGGGTGCCGGAGCCGTCGGGCCGAAGGACGCTTCCAGCACCCCTCCAGGGTGCCTGTCGTTGTCACACGCCAACCGGGGGCGGCTCTCGCTGGCGCTCGCTTGCCCCCGGCTAAGTTCCATCAGCCCTCCGGGCTGGGCGATTGGACCAATGGCTGCGGAAGAAAATCCGACACCGCTGGATTGCCGGTTGTTGCTGCGGGCTGAAGCCCGCGCTCCGGTTGCGCCGCACTTAGAGCTTGGCCATTGGAGCTTGTTTGGAGCTTGGAGCTTGGAGCTTGGAGCTTTCATACGCTCAGTAAGTCAGGGTCAACGCAATCAAACCGCTGTAGAGAAAGTCATCCACCTTGCCGGCGCGCGAGGTGTCTTCGAGGCCGGTCACGGGGTCGGTGCTGCGACGGTAAATGTCCTTGTAGCCGCGGCCGGGCAGCAGCACTCCCCAGCCGGCGGAGAGTATCACGTTGTCCGTAAGGAAGGGCCGATACTGGAGGCCGAGGCTCAGGTCGAGGCCCAGCTCGCGGTCAATCTTGTCTGTCAGCAGCGCGCGGCGCATCGGGTCGGTCTCGGCGAAGCGGATGTAGTTCAGGTTCACGAACGCCTTGAGCTTGGGCGTCACGTCAATGTCCGTGCCGAGGCCCCAGAGATACACGCCCGGGTTCACGAAGTTCGCCTGCCCCTGCGACTTGCTCGACCGCAAGTTCGGCACGAGCGAGCCGCCCTGCTTCAAGCCCACTGCCGAGCCGCCGAGATTAAAACCCTGCCGCACGTAGTAGCTGAACGGCCCGCCGACGAAGTTCGGGTTGTCGAGAATCGTGTCGAAACCCGTGGCCTGGCCGTCATCGCTCTTGCTGTCGCCACTCGCGTAAACGAACGACGCCTTGTAGCGCACCCAGTCGCGGTCGTAGCTGACTTCGAGCGCGGCGAACTGCGCGTTGATGTTCGCGGCTTGGCCCGCGAGACCGTTGAAGTCGTCGCGCCCGAACGCCTGATAGAATTGGTGCGAGACGTTCCAACGTCCGATGTGGCCATCGCCGCCGAAGCCGAGGTAGTAGGCACGCACGTCGTGTTGCCGCACGGTGCCGATGGGCGCGGGGCGGACGACATTCCCGTTGCGGTCGTAGTGGACATCCGAGTCGTCGAGGTTCGCGTGGAAGCTGTAGGTCGTCGTGTAGCCCTTGAAGAAAGTGTCCTGCAAATACGCATTCGCGATGACCACTCGCTGGTTGCGCTGCTCGAAGGTGTTCAGGCCGGAGTTCGTGTCCTTCTCCCGCATGTCGAAGACCGTCGCGTTGTATTGGATGCGGTTGTTCGCGTAGTTGCCGAAGAGCCGCCCGCCGAGGTTCGTGTCGTTGAAGAGGAAGCCGCGGAAGTCGGAGCTGAACGTCTGATTGCCGCCCTTGATGGCGATGAAGTCGTAGTTGTCCGAGAGGTCGCGCAGGTGCAGCTCAATGAACGCCTCCTGCAACGCCCAGTAGTCCTTTGTTCGCACCGTCGAGCGGCGGCCGGCGAGGCTGTCGGCGGAGGTGAGCTGGCCGGCGAGCAGGGTGTTGATGTCGGCGGGCGTCGTGACGAAGGCGTTGCTGGGATTGGGCTGGTTGTTGCCCGGTCCGCCACCGAGGAAGCCGCGCGGGTCCGGCGAGACACCGCCCGTTTCCTGCACGTGGAGGTAGTTGAGGTTGTAAACCGGCGTGAGCTTGATGGCCCAGTCAATGGGCTTGAACACCGTCTCGCCGCGAAACAGCTCGACGGCGAACGCCAGGTTGTTCTGCACCGCCAGCGCCTCGCCGCGACCGAAGAACTCGTATTGGCCGGGAAGCGCCGCGCTGCCGCCGCTGGGCGTGGGCACGTTCACGCCGTTGAAGTCCGTCGAGTTGTTGACCGTGACGTTGAGGAAAATGTCCTGCCCGATGACCGGCAGGTCGCCCTTGAGCACGCTCTGGTAATACGGATGCCACAGACGCGGCTCGTGGTAGTAGAACGGGTCTTCGCCGCTGCCGTTGGCGTAGCGCTTCCACGGGAGGTAGCCCACGCGCCAGCGGTCGTTGGCCGACTCGGTGTGCGGCGGCAGCGCGATGCCAGTGTCGCGCGCGATGCCGCCGCTGGCAAAGTGCGGGTGGAAGGGGAGATTGCGCCGCGTGTTTGGGCGCGGGAGGTCCAGTTCGCGGGAAAGTTTCTCCAGCCCGTATCTCGGCTTCAACTCGGTGGACTTGGGCTCCAGCGCGAGCGTGCGAATCGGCGCGCGCGGAAGCGCGAAGGGCACCGGCTCGGACCCGTAACCCGTCGGCGGCTTCGGCGGCACGGCGACGACCTCGGTATCGCGGAGCGGCGCGCGCGGCAACGCCAGCGGCGCGGGCACCGGCTCGGAACCGAACGCGGGACCGAGCGTGAACTCGGGCTTGAAGAACGGCTCCTCGACGACGGGCTTGGCGTTGCGCGCGCCGGGATCGGGATTGAACTGTGTGGGCGGCTTCGGCGGCGGGGGCGCGGTGTGCGTGACTTTCAGTTGCAGGCCCGCCGCTTCTGGCACAAACGAGAACGGCGCGGTCGGCCCCGTGCGCGGGTCGGGATTGAACTTCCCCGGTGCGGCGGGCGGCGTGCCCGTGCTCAGGCGCACGCGCAGTTCGAGCGTTTCCTCAATGGGCGGGAACAGCAGCGACGCGGGGAAGGGCAGCATCCGCTGGTCCGGCTCCGGGCTAAACACGCTCGGCGCGAGCGGTGGCGGCCCGGCGGTGATTTCTTGCAGTGGCTTGAGCCGGTCGCGCTCGCGGTCGGCGTCCTCCTTGGGCGAGAGGTTCGATTGCGCGGCTGGCTTCGGGTCGGGTTTGACCGGCTCCGCCCCGTGCCCGGAGGCGCACGCGAGGCTCACCGCCACGCCGGGCGCGGCAGACCGAAGCAGCCCGCGCAGGAGCGGGAACTTCTGGCTCTGAGACGACGGTGGCATCCGTGGCAATGAGACGCGAGGCCGCCGATGGATTGCAAGCCCGCGCGTGCAAGCGAAGCGTGGAGGAATGGGCTGGGGTTTTGCGGAGTTTGGCACCCGGCTGAGGGGGCACCGGAAAAGCGGCGCTGAAGCTGCCGCAGTCCAAACGCTGGCGCGACCTCCAGCGGCCTCGAATTCGCGGAGCGTCTGGACTGCGGCGGCTTCAGCGCCGCTTTCGGGCGGATGAGAGAACGCCGGCTTCCCCCACGCCGCCGCCGCGCGGACGGCACGGGGCAGCGCCCTCAATCTAAAGCGCGCGTCTATTTGCGCGCGTCTATTTGCTTGCCGCTGGGCGCGGGTTTTTCCACAACTTCCCGCGCTTGAAATCCGCCCCGCTCCTCTTTGCCCTCCTCCTGTCCGCGCTGACCGCACGCGCGCAGATGACACTGGCCGAGGTGACGACCGTGCTGGCGCAGGCGGTGTCACGCGCGGCGGTGGTCTCGCCTGCCAGTGTCGTTGCCGTGGTGGACCGCGAGGGGTTCGTGCTGGGCGTGTGGAGCGTGAACGGGGCGGCCCCGGCGGCGGACATTCAGGCCAACGCCATCGCCAAGGCGGGCACGGCGGCGTTCCTGAGCAGCGCGCAGAACGCCTTCACTCCGCGCACGGCGGCGATGATCGTGCAGCAGAACTTCCCGCCCGGCGTGGTCAACAAACCGCCGGGCCCGCTGGTGGGCGTGAATTTCAGCCAGCTCGCCTTTTCCGACATCAACCGCTACAAGCTGCCCGCCGAGGCCGGCCGGCTCACGCTCGGCTCCAGTCCCGCCGCACCGCTGACCCAAATCGCCACGCCGCTCACCGGCGGGCTCGCTGGCACGGCGGGCGGCGTGCCGCTCTATCGCGCGGGCGTGCTGATCGGCGGCGTGGGCGTGGCGGGCGATGGCGACAACAGCCCGCTCAACATCACGCCCGCGACGGTCGCCAGCGCGAAGGTGGACGAGGATGTGGCGCTCGCGGGGCAAATCGGCTTCGAGCCGCCCGCGCGCATCCACGGCACGAAAGTGTTTGTGGATGGCATCGCGCTGGCCTACGTGGCGAGCACGACTTCGCTGGGCGCGGTCACGCCGCTCGGTGGCATCGGCGCGGCGGTGGCGGGCTTCGCGCCGACGGCCAGTCCGGTGGGACTGCCGTATGTGGCGACGCCACTCGGCGGCGTCACGGGCGAGATCCGGCAGGCAATCATCGCGGACCCGAGCGCTGTCCCGTTGCCCGGTGGCGCCGCGCGGCTCACGGCGGGGGAAGTGACGGCCATCCTCACGGCCGGGGCGAACCGCGCGCGGACCACGCGCGGCGGCATCCGGCTGCCGCGTGGCTCGCCCATGCAGTGCTTCATCAGCGTGGTGAACAATCCGAACCTCGCCGGGGCCGCGCCGGTCTGCCTCGGCACCTTTTGCACGTCGCCGGACTCGACGCGGTTCAGTTGGGACGTGTGCGTGCAGAAGGCGCGCACGGCGGTCTTCTTCAGCAGCGACACCCGGGCGTTCACCGCGCGGACAGTGGGCTTCATGGCGCAAGGCACGTATCCGCCCGGCCTGGCGGACACGACGCCCGGCATCTTCCTCGGGCTGCAGGAGCGCTTCTCGATCATTACGCCCGGCGGGGCGATCACGGCGGTGAACACGTTGAACGGCGCGAGCTTCTCCACCTCCACGGCGGTGAACCCAAACCTCCCGAACGGGATGACCATTTTCGCCGGCTCCATGCCGCTGTATCGTGGTGGCGTGCTGATCGGCGCGGTGGGCGTGAGTGGCGACGGCATTGATCAGGATGACTTGGTCGCGGCTTCCGCCGCCGCCGCACTCGGCGGCATTTTCCTTCCTCCTGAGCCCGTGCGCGCGGACCGCAGCCTGCATCGCGGCGCGCGCCTGCCGCTGGTGAAGTTCCCGCGCAACCCGGCGCTGTAGCCGCGGTGTGATGCCAACTACGTGAGTGGCTTGGTGGCATCGCGCGGGTGAACTCGCGATTGCGCTCCCCACGAACCGGCACGGAGTCCCGGCTTCAGCCGGCTGGACGCCTCACCGGCTAAAGCCGGGACTCCATGCCCAAGCCGCGCCGGTTCAAGGGCGGACATCGCGACCGTTGGCGGGCCGTGGAATCGCTCCCAGGGGGCGGGGTGGGGGAGAACGGTCACCTTGCCAGACCTGCTCCAGTTTACCGGACTATTCGCGTAACTGGTATGAGGTTGCGGCGCGGCCTTCAGGGCGCGCGGTTGGAGCGCGTCCCAAACAGGTTCCGCCTGGTCGGCTTGCGACCCGGGAACGCCATCAGGCCGGGGATCACTTCTGGCGGGGCTGTGTGTCCGGCGTCACTCGGGCCTCCGTCGAGAGCTTGTAGGCATGGCCGGTGGAGGCGGTGAATTCCGCTTCCACCAAGTAGGCACGATAGCCGGAGGCCGGCTGGCTCACCTGTGCGGCTGCTTTGCGGCCAGGATTCGAGGGCAGTTCCGCGCTGCTCCAGCGGTCGTTGCGCAGGTCGCGATCGGGTGAGTCGGCCGTCCACAGGCGAAAGGTCTTCGCCGGCGTGGAGGCGGTCGTCTCGATGGCGACGCCGCTTCCCGTGGCGTGGAAACTCCAGTGCAGCCGGGGCAGTGCTTCCCGGTCCGCGATCATTTGAAAGAAGGCGGCCAGGGTCTGCGTGGCTTCCTTGCCACCGGCGAGATCGTGGCCAGCGTTGGGGGTCTGGAAAATCAGCTTGGGCTCGGGCAGCTCGTTCCAGTAGTGGCGAAGCGCGTCCACGGTCCAATACGGATCGTTGGTGCCCAGCAGCAGCAGCTTGGGCATGGAATAACTTTTGCGATGGCTGTAGGGGTCCACCCACGAGCGGAGTTCCACCATGCGGGGCTCGTGCATGCGCTCGACGAGTTTGAGGTTCGTGTAGTCGTTGATCTGGTCGCTCTGCCGGCCATACACCTGCTGGGCCCAGTTGAGCTGCGCGGTCATGTTGAGCATGTCGATCACCATCGGGGCGATGCCGGCGACGCGGGGATCGGTGGCGGCGGTGAGCCATGTGGTCCAGCCGCGCTTGGAGGCTCCCCCCACCACGAAACGCGTGGGCTTGCTGCCGCCCTCGGCGCTGGCAAAGGCCTGCACGGCATCCATCGCCCGGACGGCCGATTTGGTCATGGGGAAGAGCAGGGGCCACTCAGGATCCCCGGTTTTGAGGAACTGGTCGAAGGTGTGGGCGATCAGCGCGTCCTCGCGGCGACCGTCGTAGAGCGGTTGATTGGGCACGCGGTTCACACCGGCGGCGATGGCCCCGGCGCGCTCGGCGAGGGTTTTGAGCAGGTTGAAGAGCTTGGCGGCGTCACCGTCGCCGGTGATGAACAGAAAGGCCGCATCCTTGTTGCGCACCTGGGGTGGGCGGACGACCAGCATCTGGTGCTGCCAGACATGGCCACGCCACGTTTGCGAGGTGAGGTCCAGGCGCGTGGCGGTGAAGCCATCCACATCACGGTGTTCCACCTGCTTCCAGGCAAACGACGTGTCCGTCTTTCGCACGTAATCCCCCAGCGCATCGGCCGCGTTCAGCGGACCAGCGGCGAGGAGGAGGCAGAGCAGGAGCAGGGCAAAACGCATGCGGGCATCGTCCCGCACCGCCTGCGTGCGTCAAGGGACAAAGGCCGTCAGGAAACGGGCGGGGCCGGGATCATGCGCTGGCTTTCGGGATCCCAAACCTTGAGGCGCAGGCAGCGGAACATCTCCACCGGGTGGAAGGAGGTCGTCTTGGCGTGCTGCAATTCCGGCAGTTCGCGCATCACCTCGGGCAGGCGGTAGAACGGGATGCGCGCATTGAGATGGTGGATGTGGTGGTAGCCGATGTTCGCGGAAAACCACGCCAGCAGGCGGCTGGTCCGCATGTAGCTCGAGGAGTCCAAAGCCGCCTTCTCGTAGGTCCAGCCGGCGTTGTCGGTGAAGGAGACGGTGGGGAAATTATGCTGCGCGTAGAAGAGGTAGGAGCCGATGGCGTAAGTCAGGAAATGCGGGATGGTCTGGGTCAGAACCACCGCCTGCCAGCCGTAGTTCAGGTAAAGCACGACGCCGATGGCGATGTGCAGCAGCAGGGCCACGAGGCAGTCGTAATGCTTGCGGGGGTTGTTGACGAAAGGCGTCACGCACATGCCGATGAGGAACACGGTGAAATAGCCGAAGAGGATGGTCAGCGGATGGCGGGCAAAGAGATACCAGAAACGCTTGCCGGGCGTGGTGCGGAGGAAATGCTCCTTGGTCATGATCGGGAAGGAGCCGATGTGGGAGCCACGCAGCTTCGAGTTGTGATTGTGGTGGTGGTTGTGGGAACTCCGCCAGACGCTGCTGGCGCTGAGCATCAGGATGCCGACCACGCGCATGAGGATCTCCGCCAGAAAGGAGCGGGGGAGGATCGCGTGGTGCTGCTGGTCGTGATAGATCACGAACAGCCGGAGCATCAGCAAGCCCGCGAAGACGCTGCACAGAAGTTTCGCCGCCGGTTCATGGTTCCAAAGCGTTCCGGCGAGGGTGGCCAGCAGCAAGGCCAGGGTGCTGAGGAGATACCACCAACTGCGCGCCGTGTTGTCGCGGGTGAACGGTTTGGTGGCTTTGATGAGTTCTTGCCCGGTGCGCATGGTTTTCGTTACGCCTTAAGTCTCAGGCAGAAACACCGGGGTGTCGAGTTTCAGTTCTGCGGAAATCTTCCCCCGCGTTTGCACAGGCTTGTGTTCGAAGCATGGCGGCGGTTAATCCTTGGCTACCTCGCTCGCCATGACACCAGCCGAGACTCTGCAACAGCTTGCGGCCGCCGGGACGGCGCAGACCCGCAAGACCTACGCCCGCCACGGCATCGGACCGAACATGTTCGGGGTCAGCTACGCCACGCTTGGAAAATTGACGCGTGCCATCAAGCGCGACCATGCGCCGGCGCTGGGCTTGTGGGCCTCGGGCAATCATGACGCGCGTGTGCTGGCCACGATGATCGCGGACCCGGCGCAGGCCACGGCCGCGTAGCTCCATGGCTGGGCGGCGGCCTGCGAAAACTGTGCCCTCGCCGGGGCGGTGGCGACGTTCACGGCGACCGCTCCGGGGGGCGCGGAGCTGGCGGCGGAATGGTGCGCCGACCATCGCGAGTTTGTCGCCGTGGCGGGCTGGGATGTGGTGGCCAAACTCGCACTGGCTTCCAGCTTGCCGGATGCGCAGTTCGCGGCCTGGCTCAAGACCATCGAACGGGAAATCCATGCCGCGCCCAACTATGTGCGTCATGTGATGAACCGTGCGGTGATCGCGATCGGGGTCCGGAATTCCAAGCTGGAGCGACTCGCCGTCGCAGCGGCCAAGCGCATCGGCAAGGTGGAGGTGGACCACGGCGACACGAACTGCAAGACACCGGACGCGGTGGCCTACATCGCCAAGACAAAGGCGCACCGTGCGAAGCGGGGGAAGCAGTAATCAGTGTTCAGTAACCGGTGCGTGTCGAGCTCCCGGTGTCTGACTGAATACTGGCCGCTGAAAACTGGCTTACTTGAGCGACCCCAGGAACTCCACCAGGTCGCGGATGTCGCGCTTGGAGAGCACTTGGATCATCGTGTCCGGCATGGCGGACTGGCCTTTTTGAACCTTGGCGATTTCGCTCCGCCTGAACTTCAGGATGCCGTCCTCCGGCGAGTTGATGACCAGTTCGGTGGCGGTGTCGGACTTCACCACCCCGGCAAAATTGCGGTCGTCCTTCAGCACCACCAGCAACGTCTCGAAGCCGGGCGCAATCTTTGCGTTCGGCGCGACGAGCGACTCCAGCAGATATTCCCGGGTCTGCTTGGTGGCGATCTCGTCCAGCACCGGGCCAACCTCGCCGCCGTCCGCGCCCACCTTGTGGCAGCGCGCGCAGGAGGCTTCCACGCGTTCGAGGAAGATTTTCCGGCCCGACTCCTGATTGCCGCCCGCGAGGGCGACGCGGTAGTTCCACAGCGTGTCCTCGGGTTTGCGGGTGGCCTTGCGGCGTTCGAGGGCGGCTTTCACCCCGGCGTCATTGCTCTGCTCCGCTGCTTCCAAGGTCTCCAAGTGCAGCTCGGGCGCGAGCTTGCCGGCTGTCATTTGGTCCACGAGCGAGGCAATGGCGGCGGCGGCTTCCGCTCCGGGAGTGGTGCCCAGAGTGACGATGGCATTCTGTTTTTCGCCGACGGAACCCTTGGCGAGGATGGCGAGGAGCGGGGCAACGGTGCCGCTCTTGGTGTTCTTGGACTGGATGGTGGTGGCGGCGATGCGCAGCGCCTCGGCCTTGTCCTTCGCGGCCAGTTCCACGGCAGCAGTCAGGTTCGCGTCCTTGGTCGCCGCGAGGCGGTTCAAGGCCCCGACGCGGACGCCGGCATCGGCCTTGGCATCGGACACCAGCTCGAACAACACGGGGTTCAGGGTGGTGACATCGAGCTGGGCCACGGCCTTGACGGCGGCGAGGCGGACCGGGGTGGCACCCGTGCGGAGCGCATTGGCCAGCACGGGTTGCGCGGCGGTCGCGGCCAGCTTCGCATCGCGGGTCGGGAGCGGACGCCACAGGCCGGTGATGCGGTCGCGGCTGGAGGGCTTGGCCCATTCGGCGAGCAGGTCGAGGGCTTCGGCACGCGCGGCGTCGGGGATGTTGGGATTGGCCGCGAGGCCGGCCAGGCGCTGGGCGGAGGCGGTGTCACCGAGGCGGTAGTTCGCGCTCAGGATGCGGCGGGCCAGCGCGGGCCGCTGCTCGGTGGCGAACTTGCCGAAGTCCGGCTGCAACGCGGCGAGCGCCGGCAGCGCTTGGGCGATGGGCACTTCACTGATCGCCCGGGCGGCGGCGAGCACCACGGCGGGATCACTGTCGGCAAGAAACTCGGCGACTTCCGCACGTTCCAGGCGACGCAGCGCCACGACCGCTCCCACGCGCACGGCGGGCGAGGTGTGAGACTTGAGGCTCGCGAGGCCTTTGGCATCAGCGCAGCCGACCAGCCCCATCACCGCCGAGTGGCGCAGCACGGCGTCTTTTCCGGCGTTGTCGGCCAGCACCGTCAGGAGGGCGGACACGGCACCGGGCACGCGAATTTTGCCAACGGCAATCGCCGCCAAGTGGCGGACGCGCGGGCTGGCGTCAGCGAGCAGTGTGGTGATGGCCGAGCCAGCTCCGCCATCGCGAGCGTCGCCGAGCACTTTGGCGGTTTGCGCGCGGACCTCGGCATCCGCGTCGGTCAGCAGCGGACGCAACGCCGCCAGGCTTTGAGCTTTGAACTTTGTCCCTTGAACTTTTCCACCAGCGAGCTGCCCCAGGCCCCAGATGGCGTGCAGGCGCGCGTGCAGTGACTGGTTCTTCGCGGCGGCATCGGTGAGGACGCGCAAGCCTTCGGCACCTTTCTCCACAAGCGTGAACTGGGCCTCCTGCCGCACGCGCATGTCGCGGTGCGCGAGCAGTCCTTTCAGCTCGTCCACCGAGCGCTTCGTGAAGTCGCCGGCGAAGAGGGCTTTCACCTCGTCCGCATTCTTCACCGTGGCGGGATCTGAAATGCGGTAGATGCGGCCCTTGCCCGGCATGGCCCAGCCTTCGAGCCAGTCGGAGAAATACACGTGGCCGTCGTAGCCGAAGTCCACATCCGTCGCGAGGGCGTTCCAGATAAACTGCTCCTTGTCCACCAGCTCGAAGCTCGCGCCCTTGGGCTTCATCTTGAAGGACCAGATGCCGCTGGCGGAGCTGCCGCCCTTGAAGTCGGCGAGCAGGAAGCTGCCGTCATATTTGGCCGCCAGTCCGGTGCCGGGATAATAGGCGAGGCCGGACGGGCCGTTGGCGATGTTGGCGATGGGCGGCAGCGTGTGCGCCGCGCGATCCTCGGGGAAGCACATGCGTTCGCCGAGCCACGGGCCGCGTCGCGTGGTCCACGCCGCGCTCTCGATGAATTGCCAGCCGATGCGCCACCCGGTGTCACCGCCTTCGACCGCGTAAACCCAGCGCGCCGGATCGCCACCGTCGGAGTTGTTGTCGCCGGTGAAGAGATTGCCGAACTCGTCGAAGGCCAGTTCCTGCGGATTGCGCAGGCCGAAGTGGAAAATCTCAAGGTCGCTCCCGTCCTGGTTGCAGCGGTAAATCGCGCCCATCTCCGGGTTGGCCACGGTCTTGCCTTCGAGCGACTTCACGCTCGCGCCGCGGTCGCCGATGCTGAAGTAGAGCTTCCCGTCCGGTCCGATGCGGAGGCCGTGCAGGTCGTGGCCGAGGAAGCCCACGCGCACGCCGAAGCCGGTGAGGACGGGCTGGCGCAGATCCTTCGCGCCGTCGGTCTTGCCGTCGCCGTCGTTGTCGCGGAGCAGCCAGAGATTGGGAATGTTGGCGAACCAGACATTGCCGCGATAGGCCAGCACCCCGGAGGCGATGCCGTCCACCGTCGAGTTGAAAATGCCGTCGGCGAAGTTGCTGTAGTGCGTGGCCACCCCGCTGCCGGTGCGGTCCTCGATCAGCGTGATGCGCTCGGAGACGTTCGTCTTGCCGTCGTATTTGTGCCGGATGAACAACTGCCGCATGTCGTCGGTGGTCTTGGCGGCGAGCTCTTCGTCGAGCCAGTTCATGTGGCCGCGGATGTCGGTGACGCCCTGGTGCAGCCGGTGCGTCTCGGAGACGTAGATGCGCCCGCGCTCGTCAATGCAGAAGGCCACGGGGTTCGCGAGCATCGGCTCGGCGGCCCAGAGGTTCACCTTCAGGCCGGGGGCGAGCTTGAACTTCTTCGCCGCCGTCTCCGCCTCGCGGATGGCTTCGACTGGATTGATGGCGTCCCGGGCGGCCCCGGTTGAGAGCTTCTTCGGGATTTCCGCACCAAATCCAGTGGCGGCGGCCAGCCAGAGCACCATCAGCGACCGGATGAAAGTCACGTTTTTCATAAGGGGCGGAAAACTAGACTGTCGCCGCCGGGGAAAGCAAGTGGACCGGAGCTGGCGGTCGCACCTGTGGAGCGGAATTGGGTCAGAAAGACTTGGGTCAGGAAAAGGTTCCCCGCTGTTTTCGGTGGAATCGAAGCGGGGATTCCCGGAGGTGGGCGTTCGCCGACAGCGGCACCGCCTCACGGCCAACCCAAGCCTTCGCTTGCACGATGCCAGGCACCTGATTCGGTGAAATCCGATGGGGCTCGGCTGCGGGCCGGGGCGGCGGTGCCAACTGCGGGGCGGCCACTGGCCGTAGGGGCTCATGGAGGGCGAAGCCAGAAAGATGGGGGACAGAAAAATCAACGCCGGATTTTTCTGTCCCCGATGTTTCTGTCGTCATCGGTCGGCGGGGAGTCCGCCGACCTCGACTACAGTCGTCCGCTGGCGCAGCGCGGAACCGTGTTTCAGCCAACCGGGCGAACGTCATTCGACCGAAAACAGCGGAGAACCGGAAAAGTGGCATGGAGAATCTTCCTGCCCTCTGCTCATCCGGTTCAGGGTCCCCGAGCAGGTCCAATCGGATCGCGGGACTGCCCATGGTCGGCCTGTGTGGGTTTTTCGGAACACGCGGCTTTGCGTTCTGGCGTCCTTGCGCTAAAACCCTCCCATGCAAATTCAAGTCGGCATCATCACGATTTCAGACCGCGCCTCGAAGGGGCTTTACGACGACCTCGGCGGGCCGGCGCTGAGGAAGGCGGCGGAAGGCCATGGTTGGAAGGTTCTGGCCGACGCGCTCGTGCCCGATGAGAAGCGGGACATCCAGCGCGCCATCCGCGAGCACATCGCGCGCGGTTGCTCGCTGGTGCTCACCACTGGCGGCACGGGCGTGGCGCTGCGCGACGTGACGCCCGAGGCGGTCCGGGAAATCGCCCTCCGTGAGCTGCCGGGCTTCGGCGAAGTGATGCGGATGGAGTCCATGAAGATCACGAAGAACGCCATCCTGTCTCGCAACCTGGCGGCGGTCGTGGACCGGGCGCTGGTCATCTGCCTGCCGGGCAAGCCCAGCGGCGCGGTGGAATGCCTGGGCTTCGTGGTGGGCGCGATTCCGCACTGCGTGGAAGTATTGCAGGAAGTGCCGACGAGTTGTTGAGCCGACTCTACTTTGACACGACCGTTTTTCCCGGCTTGTTCCAACCGAGGAGTTTGTTACCGTCCGCGCCCCTGTGGATATCACGACTGAAATCCAGCGCCGGCGCACGTTCGCCATCATCTCGCATCCCGATGCGGGCAAGACCACCCTCACGGAGAAGCTCCTGCTCTACGGCGGCGCGGTGCAGCTCGCCGGCTCGGTGACGGCGCGGAAGAACCAGCGCGCCACGACCTCGGACTGGATGGAGCTGGAAAAGAAGCGCGGCATCTCGATCAGCTCGACCGTCCTTCAATTCGACTACGACGGCCATCGCATCAACCTGCTCGACACGCCCGGCCACAAGGATTTCTCCGAGGACACGTATCGCGTGCTAACCGCCGTGGACTCGGTGGTCATGGTGATTGACTCGGCCAAGGGCATCGAGCCGCAGACTCGCAAGCTCTTCGAGGTGTGCCGGCAGCGCGGCGTGCCCATCTTCACCTTCATGAACAAGTGCGATCGGCCCATGAAGGAGCCGCTCGAACTGCTGGACGAGCTTGAGCGCGTGCTGGGCATCGGCGCGTTCCCGGTGAACTGGCCGATTGGTCGGGGCTTTGATTTCAAGGGCGTTTACGACCGGCGGGCGAAGCAGTTCCACCTCTTCGAGCGGACCGTCGGTGGAAAGTTCCGCGCCCCGGTGGAGGTCGGCGGCGTGGACGATCCCGCCATCCGTGCGCGCATGGATGACGAGACTTATCTGAAGACGGTGGAGGAACTGGAGATGCTGGAACTGGCCGGGGAGGAGTTTGACGAGGCGGCGGTCTTGGCGGGGCAGACCACGCCGGTTTTCTTCGGCAGCGGCGTGAACAACTTCGGCGTGCAACTGCTGCTGGACGGCTTTCTCCGGCATGCGCCGCCGCCCAAGGCGCGGGTCATGGCCGGCACGGTCATCGCGCCGGAGCACCCGGCCTTCTCCGGCTTCATCTTCAAGATTCAGGCGAACATGGATCCGCGTCACCGCGACCGGATTGCGTTTCTGCGGGTCTGCTCGGGCAAGTTTGAGCGCGACATGACCGTGAGCCACTCGCGCACGGGGAAGAAGGTGCGGCTCTCCAGCTCGCACAAGCTGCTGGGCAACGAGCGCGAAACCGTGGACGAAGCCTACCCGGGCGACGTGATCGGTCTGGTGGGCCACGATGGTTTCGGCATCGGGGACACGCTGACCACGGACTCCAGCATTGTGTATCGCGAGATTCCGCGCTTCACCCCGGAGGCGTTTGCCTTCCTGCACAATCCCAACACGGCCAAGTTCAAGCAGTTCCGTCAGGGGCTGGACCAGTTGCTACAGGAAGGCGTCATCCAGGCGCTGAACATCCGGCACTCCGGGGCCAAGGTGCCGTTGCTGGCCGCCGTCGGCCCGCTCCAGTTTGAAGTCGTGCAGTTCCGGCTGGAGAGCGAATACGGGGCCACCTCGCGGTTGGAACCGGGGCCGTGGTCGGTGATTCGCTGGCTGCCGCCCGGCCTGACCGAGGACCAGTTGGACGCCATCGCGCTGCCCACCGGCGCGAAGCTGGCTTACGACTTGGGCAACAACGCGGTCATTCTCTTCCCCAACGAGTGGTCGGCGAATTACTTCGCCCAGTCGAACGCGGGCACTCCGCTTTCCAGCCTGCCGCTGGGAGCCTCGGGGCTCTGAGGTTCGGAGGCCGGCTGCCTCGGGCCGCGTTTTGCATACAGGCTTTCCCTCGCTTGCCATGCGGGGCAGGGGTGCTCTAGCATCAGTTCCGAATGCACGGAACCGCTCTTGGCCAAGCCATCCGCCTGCCCACTTGGATCGTGGTGGGCACGATGATTTTCCTCCACCTCCTCGCCGCGCCCCTCGCGATGGCTGCGGACTTGGCGGCGACGCTGCTGCTGCCCGAGGGCGGGCAGGCGAGGCCGTTTGAGGTCGCCTTGGACGAGGTGAGTGTTCGCGCGCCGGGCAGTGCTTCGCGGCTGTCAGAAGTGCCGGCCCTGGCCTCGGCCGAGGCAATTCGGTTGCATGCGGAATTGCTGGCCCGGACCACAGGCAATGAGGTGGAACTGGTGCTCTACGAAGCTGGCCAGCCCCGGCATCAGTTCACACGTCGCATTCTTACCCGTCAGGTGCTGGCTCATCTGGCCCCCGGCATGGATCCGGCGCTCTTGGCTGCCGCCCATGGCGTGGTGTCCAAAGGTGGCCTGTCCTTCTCACCGGGTTTCTACATCTTTGAGGTTCCGACCGTGGGCGGGGCGGTGGCGGTGGCGGCGGCGATGCAAGGCCAGCCGGGTGTTCATTCAGCGGAGCCGTTGCTCGCCCGGCAGTTTGCCAAGTTTGCGGTGCCCAATGACCCGCTTTTCACCAACCAGTGGCACTTGCTGAACACCGGGCAGAACGGCTCGTTAGCCGGCGTGGACATCAACGTCACGAATGTGTGGGATCGCTTTCGTGGCGCTGGCGTGACCATCGGCATCGTGGACGATGGCTTGCAGGGTTCGCATCCCGACCTGACCAACAATTACAACTTTGCGCTCGGGTTGGACGTGAACGATGGGGACTTTGACCCCAGTCCGGTCCTCACCGCCGATTTCCATGGCACGGCGGTGGCCGGGGTGGCGGCTGCGCGGGGCGACAATTTGCTCGGCGTGGCCGGGGTCGCGTATGAAGCGACTCTCGCGGGCATCAGGTTCCTAGGCGGGCCAGCCACATCGGCAGAGATCGCACAATGTCTGACCCACTCCAACCAAGTCATCAGCGTTTACAATAACAGTTGGGGTTTCGCAATCGGGGGCCAGGGCTTGGGCATTATCCCTCTGGTGATGTCTAATGCGATTGTCAACGGCGTCCAAACCGGTCGGGGCGGGCGCGGGAGCATCTTCGTCTTTGCCGCCGGTAATTCCGGTGCCCAAGGTGACGACGCCAACTACAGTCAGCTGGTCAACTCCATCTACACCATTGGCGTCGGCGCGCTCAATGACCGATATGCCCGGGCCAGCTACGGCAATCCGGGAGCTGCGCTGCTGATCAGTGCTCCGGCCGGCAACGATGCGACCCGGCCGCAAGGCACCTCCACCACCGATCTGGTGGGCACCGATGGCTACAATGACGGGGCCAGCACCAACCCGCTGGAATACACCGATGGAGACTACACCTCGACTTTCAATGGAACCTCTTCCGCCTCGCCGGTGGTCAGCGGGGTGGTGGCGTTGATGTTGCAGGCCAATCCCGCGCTCGGTTGGCGCGATGTGCAGGAAATCCTCATCCGCTCGGCCACGGTCAACCAGCCCAACGATCCCGGCTGGGTGACGAACCGTGCGGGGCTGCATTTCAACCATGAATTTGGCGCGGGCTTGGTGAACGCTGGTGGAGCCGTGACCTTGGCCACCAACTGGACGAACCTCGGCACGCAAACCCGCTTTGTGGCTCAGCAGACGAACCTGAGCATCGCCATTCCTGACAATACGACCAACGGGGCCGTGCTCACCATCCCTGTGGTGAACTCGAATCTGCGGATCGAGCATGTCCGCTTGCAGGTGGACATTCAGCACTTCCGGCGCGGGGATTTGGAGATCAGCCTGACTTCACCTTCCGGTATCACCAGCCAGCTTGCTCGGCCGCACGCCGACCCCAACCCCAACTATTCCGGCTACACCTTCATGACTGTCCACAACTGGGGCGAGGTGGGCGAAGGCGACTGGGTGGTGCGCATCAATGATCGGTCCCCAAGCAACTTGGGTATCTTGAACAGCGTGCAGCTCGAATTGCTCGGCACGTTTACGAATCTGAATGTTACCGCCACCAACCCCCCGGTCGTCGTCAGCCAGCCGCGCAGCCGCACCGTCACGCAGGGTTCGACGCTGAACTTTGGCGTGGGTCTAGCCTCCAGCACCACGCCGCCGGTCAGCTACCAATGGCGCTTCAACGGAGTGGACATTCTTGGTGCCATCGATCCGCTGTTGATCTTGACCAACGTCAGCACCACCGCGAGCGGGCTCTACTCCGTGCGCGTGAGCAATCCGTTTGGCACGAACATCAGCGCGGATGCAGGCCTTTTCGTGAACGCCCCGCCGGTCATCCTCATCCACCCCCAAAGCCAGTCCGGCACTCTCGGGTCGAATGTGACGTTTGAAGTCCTCGCCAGCGGCAGCGGGCCGTTCACCTATCAGTGGCGGCGCAACGGCGCGCCGATCCCGGGGGCCACGACGGCCAGCCTCGCTCTCACGAACATCGCCTTCACCAATGCGGCCAGCTACGATGTTCTGGTGGCCAATGCGCTGGCCTCGGTCTTCAGTTCCAATGCCGTCCTGACCGTGCTGCCGCCTTTCCTCGTCAGCCCCCACCCGCAGAGCCAGGCAGTCGTCGTGGGCGGCAACGCCACGCTGACGGCGGGCGCGGTAGGTCTCGGTGCCTTCACGGGACCGTTCACCTACCAATGGACCTTCAACGGGGTGAACTTGCCCGGGGCGACGACCACCAATCTCGCCTTGACGAACCTCCAAGTGACGAATTCCGGCAACTACGCCTGCGTGGTTTCCACATCGGTGGGCAGTCTCACCAGCGCCGACGCCCGGTTGACGGTTTACAGTCCGTTCAACTTGGGCGGTGCCACCTTCCAGCTTGGTGGCCTGGTGCAAATCGTGGCCTCAGGCGACAATGGGCGTTCCTACCGGCTGGAGGCATCCACCAACTTGGTGAACTGGGAGCCGGTGGTGACCAATACGATCTTGGGCGGGAGCGCCACTTTCACCGACAGCGGAGCCGGCACCAACACCCGCCGTTTCTACCGAATCGTCCTGTTGCCATAAGCAGGCTCGGATGGGACTCACTTCCCGGGGCCGGCTTTGAACACATGAGCCTCCCCAACCATGCCGTCGGCCAGGTGATCTTCATCCGCACCGACAGCTTCGACTACGAGGAGATTCCCGTGGCTTTCCAGACCTTGGAGGAACTCGTGCGGATTTGTTCCGAGCCCAGGGCCGGGATGAGTCTGGAGCGGGTGGTGGTCTTCCAGATTCAGAACGGCCAGCCGGTCGCCGTCACGTTGGGCTTCATCTCCGCGAGCAAAGGTCTGCGGCAGGAAGCCTGGCCGCCGGAGTTCCGGACCCAGGGGTGAGGCTCAAAGCCGGATGTCCGTGAAGATCCGGGTGTCGGGACGCTGACGCAGCACCCGCGCCAACGGCGTTTGCCCTCCCTCTGCCAGTGAGGACCGCAACGCGGCTTCCTTCCCCGCTCCTGATGCCAGCACCCAGATGTTTCGCGCCACAGTGATGGCGGCGTAGCCGAGCGTGATACGCCGGGGCGGCGGCTTGCTGGCGGTCACCGCCCGATACACAGCGGGGGAATTCATCACGTCCTCCGTTTCGCCTGGAAACAGCGAGGCGACATGGCCGTCCTCGCCCATTCCCAGCAGCATCAAATCGAGCACTGGCTCGCCGGCGGCGTTCTTTGAGGTGAACCGGCGCAGCTCCGCCTCCGCTTCACATGCGGCCTTGTCCGGCTCCTCCTCGCCGCGAATCCGGTGGATGTTCTGTGGCGGCAAACCAAGCGGCGCGAAGAGCAGTTCGGCCGCGCTGCGGTAATTGCTCTCCGGATGATCAGGCGGCACGCACCGCTCGTCGGCCCAGAAGAAGTGGATGTGCGCGAGCGACTGTCCGCGCTCCTGTGCCTGCCGGGCGAGCGCACTGAAGAAATCCTTGGCAATGCGACCGCCGGAGAGGGCAAATGTCGGGGCCTTTGCCGCCGTCGCGAGCAGGTGGTCGAGGGTTTTCGTGGCGACCGCTGTTGCGAGCGTGGCCGGGCTTGGGAACGAGGAAAGTTCTGGCATGGGATCAGTGGCGTTGCACCGCGCGTGGGAGATCACGGGCTCCGTGCAGCAACCGCACGAGCCGCAACTGTGGCCCCTTGATGCGGTAGAAAATGAGCCAGTTGGAAAATCCCTCCACTCGCCAGGAGTGCAGGCCAGGCTTCACGTCCGGCCGCTGCCGCCCCAGTTCAGGATGCTCCAGGAGGTTCCGCACCGTTTCGTCCACCGCTCGTAGGAACCGGACCCCGGCGTCAGGTCGCTCCATTCGCAAGGCGATCCGGGCCGTGTCCCGCAGTAAGGGACTGGAAGGCCGGGCGGTCATGCCGCTTTGCGCCGGCCGCCATTTTTCATCCGCGTCTCCAACTCGGCCCGGACAGCGGCGAAATCTCGCGCGGGATTCCAGTCCGAATAATCGCTTGCGTCACCCTCATCAATCAGCTCCCGCAGTGTGGCTGTGCCCGCGCCGTCGTGCAGATCGGCGATGCGGAGGGCCTCGTGGTCTTCCAGCATCCGCAGTCCTGCCCGCACCACTTCGCCCTCGGTTTCATAGCGGCCAGTGGCGATGAGTTGGCTCACCAGTTTGCGATACGGACGGGGCAGGGCGTTGCTCATGGCAGCAGGTTAAGAGCGTGGGCACTGGTTGACAAGCTACTCACTTCGCCGGCTGCGGGTCGCGCCAGGTGTGGCCTGAGGCGGCGATCAAATCTTCCGCCGCCACCGGTCCCCAAGTGCCTGCCGAGTAAAACTCCCGGTTCGTCAGCGGCTTTTCGCCCCAGCCCGCACGAATCGGATCCACGATGCCCCACGCCGTCTCCACTTCATCGCGGCGGATGAAGAGCGTCGCGTCGCCCGCCACCGCTTCGAGCAGCAACCGCTCGTAGGCTTCCGGCGTGTAGGCGCCGAACTCGGAATCGTAGCTGAAGTGCATCCGCACCGGGCGCACTTGGAGGCTCGCACCGGGCACCTTGCCGTTGAAGCGCAGGGTGATGCCTTCGTTTGGCTGGAGGCGCAAGGTGATGGCGTTGGGGTCCAGCTTGAGCCCGCACTTCGCGGCGAAGAGCACGTTCGGGGTGGGCTTGAACTGGATGCGCACCTCGCTCGCGGAAAGCGGCATGGACTTGCCGGTGCGCAGGAAGAACGGCACGCCGCTCCAGCGCCAGTTGTCGATGAAGAGCTTCAGCGCGAGGTAGGTCTCGACGTTGGAATCAGTCTTCACTTTCTCCTCCTGCCGGTAGCCGTTGCGCAGCTTGCCGTCCACCATGCCGGCGAAGTATTGCCCGCGCACGACCTGCTTGCTCACGTCGCGCACGGGGCGGATGGACCTGAGCAGTTTCACCTTTTCGTCGCGCACCGACTCGGCTTCGAGCGACACCGGAGGCTCCATCGCGATGAGCGAGAGCACTTGCAGCAAATGGTTTTGCACCATGTCGCGCATTGCGCCGGACTCTTCGTAATACCCGCCGCGTCCGCCCACGCCGACCTTCTCGGACACGGTGATCTGCACGTGGTCCACGGACGTGCGGTTCCAAAGCTGCTCGAAGATGGCGTTCGAGAAGCGGAACATCAAAATGTTCTGCACCGTCTCCTTGCCGAGATAGTGGTCGATGCGAAAAATCTGTTTCTCGTGCGCGAACCGGGTCAGTTCGTTGTTGAGCTTGAGCGCGCTGGGGAGGTCGGTGCCGAAGGGCTTTTCCACGACCACGCGCTGCCATTCGCCGGGCGTCTCGTCGCGCTTGAGCAGGTTCGCGTGGCAAAGTTGCTCCACCACCGCGCCGAACTGGCTCGGGGAAATGGCGAGGTAGAACAGCAGGTTGTTCCGCAGTTCGGGCACGGCGAAACTCACTAATCTTTCGGTAAGACGCTTGTAGGCCGCCGGGTCCGTCAGGTCGCCCTGGCAGTAGGAGACGTTGGCGGCGAACTCCGTCCAGACCGCCTCATCCACCTGCTTGCTACGGCTGAATTGCGCCACCCCGGCCTTCAGTTCCTCGCGCCACGCGGCATCGTCTTTCTCGCGCCGGGCGAAGCCGACGATGCGCACCGGGCTGGGCAGGGCTTTCTCACAGAAGAGGTGATACAGCGCAGGGATGAGCTTGCGGATGGTGAGGTCGCCGCTGGCGCCGAAGATGACGATGGTGCAGGGCGTGACGGCCTTGCGCCCGTCGTCGAGGCGGCACGCCATGAGTTCGTCGAGTTGGTTCAGATCATCCATACGGCGCGAGGGTGAACGCGCACGGGGAAATTTCAATCCTTCTCCGTCTCCCTCCGAATGAACTCCGCAGGCTCGCCGGGTGTTGACAAACCAAAGTGAAATCTTAATTGTTCCGGCCCTTGGTTGCCTCGGTAGCTCAGTTGGTAGAGCAGTTGACTCTTAATCAATTGGTCGTAGGTTCGAGTCCTACCCGGGGCACCACTCCTTCCGGGCTGCTGGAGCAGCGTTTCCTTGCTTGCTTGCTGCGCTCTCCCTAGCCTGTCTCCCAACGGCGCATGATTCGTTCCTTTGCCTTCACCACCCAGGGCCGCCTGCACACTCAGGACATCGACTTGTTCCTGATGCCCACGCTGCTCGCCGACACGAACTTGTTTCTCTGGGTGGACTTGGAGGCTTCCACCCCCGAGGAGTCCAAGACCGTCCTTGAAGGCATCTTCCACTTCCACCAGCTCTCCATCGAGGACTGCATCACGACCAGCCCCAATCCCAAGATTGAGGAGTATTCGCCCAAGGATGAAGACCGGTTCTCGCCTTACCTGTTCATGGTCATCCATGCGGTGGACTACAGCCGCAAGGACGGGGTCTTCGCCACCAGCGAGTTGAACTTCTTTCTGGGGAAGAACTTCCTCGTGACCTACCACGACGTGCCGCTCAAGAGCGTCTCCAACACCGCCGAGCGGGCCACCAAGAGCACCATGCACATCGCCCGCGCGCCCGACCGCGTGGCGCACACGCTGCTCGATGCCATCGTGGACAATTACAAACCCGCCCTCGAAGAGCTGTCGCTGGAAATTGCCGAGCTGGAGAACGACGTGGTGGAAAACCCGACGCAGCGGACCCTCAACAAGATCATCGGCATCAAGCGCGAGGTGCTCCATCTGCGCCAGATCATCGGCCCGCAACAAGAGGTGCTCAAGCGCTTCGCCCAAGGGGAGTTCAAACTCATCCGCGCGCACCTGGTCCCCTACTTCCGCGACATCTACGACCGCCTCTTCCACATCGCCACGCTGGCCCAGAACTTCACAGACTCGCTTACAGGGATCCTGCACATCCACCTGAGCATGACCTCGAACAAGACTGGCGAGACGGTCAAGGCGCTGACGCTCATCACCATCGTCACCACGCCCGCGATGCTGCTCGGCACCTGGTATGGGATGAATTTCGAGGGAATGCCCGAACTGAAGTGGATGCACGGCTACTCGTTTGTCTTCGGTCTCACCGCCGTCACCACCCTGGCGACGTGGTGGTATGTGAAGAAGCGGAAATGGTTCTGAGCCCGGCCCGCAGCGCTGATGCCCCCGCAGAAATCCAGTTTTCTCGACAAGGTGCTCGGCCGCATCGGACGGCTGGACACCCAGGGCTTGCAGACCGTCATCGAACGGCTCGCTCGGGAGCGCAGCTTTCTCGAGACGCTCTTCGACGTGATCGAGGACGGCGTGCTGGTGGTGGATGAGCAGGGCCGGATCCTCTACTTCAACGAGGCGGTCACCACCCTGCTGGGCCTGGCCCACGACTCCTCCGAGGGGCAGCCCATCACCCGCTTCCTCCCCGGTCTGGATGTGAAAAGCCTGCTTCGCTCCCATGCCGCCGGTGGGAGGCAGGTGGTCCGGCACGAGTTCGAAGTCGAATGGCCGCGCCCGCGCTTCCTCCGGCTCTACGCCGCGCCGCTCGACGGCGAGGCGACCGGCGCATCCGGCGTCGCGCTCATTCTCCACGACGCCACCGAAGCGCGGCAGAAGACGTTTGAAGCCATCGAAAGCGAACGCATGCAGGCGCTCACGCTCCTCGCCGCCAGCGTCGCCCACGAAATCGGCAACCCGCTCAACGCCCTTCACATCCACCTTCAGCTCATGGAGCGTGAGTTGAAGAAACTCCGGGTGCCCGACGCCGGCCCCAAGCCCACGCGCCTCACGCGCTACCGCCAGTCGCGCCGGGCCGACGCCGACACCGTGGCGGTCGCGGACAAGTTGCAAGGCTACCTCGATGTTGCGAAAGGCGAGTTCACCCGCCTTGACTACATCGTCTCGCAATTCCTCCAAGCCATCCGCCCCTCGCCGCCCAAGCTTCAGCCAGCTTCCTTGAACGAAGTCATACGCGAGTCGCTGGCTCTGCTCGGCCCCGAGCTGAAGAACCGCCGCCTGCACGTCGAGCAGAAGCTGGCCGCCAGCCTGCCCCTTGCGCCGATGGACAGTGTGCAAATCCAGCAGGTGCTCGTGAACCTCATCAAGAACGCCATGCAGGCCATGACCAAAGGAGGCACCCTCACGCTCACCACGGGTGAGGGCGCGGACGGCGTCTGGTTCAGCATCAATGACACCGGCGGCGGCATCCCGCAGGATCAGATCAACCGCATCTTCGAGCCGTTCTATACCACCAAGGCCAAGGGCACCGGGCTGGGCCTGATGATTGTGCAGCGGATTGTGCGCGACCACGGCGGACGGATTGAACTGGAAAGCCGCGTGGATGAAGGCACGCAGTTCCGCGTCTGGCTTCCGCTCCGTGACCGCAAGCCGAAGTTGCTGGCGGCACGCCTACAAGAGTGAGCCGTCCGGGGCCGTCGCCGAAGCGTCAGCCAAATCGCGCAACTACCGGCCCGCCGCACCCAACGTTGCGTGCAGCACCGTGGCCAGCCTTTGGGCGGCTGACTTCGAGCGTTGGCCGAGTGCCATGAGCGCGGGGATTTTCTGCGGCTGCCTGAGCACTGCGCCCAGGAGTTTGCCAAAGTGCAGCGTGCCGTCCGGCTTCATCAGGGCATTGAAGTCCAGGGGAAGCGCCTCATCCGCCGTGTCTGAAACCACCCGCACCGTGGCACTGGGCACCCCGTGCTCACTGCAAAGCCGGCGGATGACGCCCGATTCCATTTCCACCGCATCCGCACCGGTGCGAGCCCGCAGCGCGGATTTCTCCGCCGGGGTCACAGCCACCCGGTCCGCGCAATGGAATCGGGCCGGAGCCGCACCGGCGTTGCGCAACGCTTGAACCAGCGGGAAATCCTCATCTGCGTCGAACACGACCGTCTCCGGTTGCAACGCGGGATTGAGTCCGCCGGCGAAACCGCAGGTGAAGACAAAATCCCACTTCCGCGCGGCGAGCCGAGGCAGCGTCGCGCGTTCTGCCGCGGCGGCCCCCATGCCCGTGACCAAGGTTTCAACGCCAACAGGAAGCTGGCGGAGAAACGGTGCGGCCTCTTCCTTGACCGCGAAGCAAACGAGGATGGAACGGCTCACCGGGACACGGCTGCGGACAATTGGCCGGAGCCCGAAACGGAACCCACCGCGCGATGGCCGCTGGACTTCGCCAACTTCGTATCCAGCACTTGCTGGTAGGTCGCCAGGGCCAGCAACGGCCAGGCGTTCCGATACATGTCGTATTTGAGATAGAAGACCTTCGGGAAGCCCGTGCCGGTGATCTCGTCCTCGGACCAGGAGCCGTCCGGATTCTGTGTGCGGCAGAGGTATTCAATGCCCCGCTGAAGCGCCGGCAGATCCGGATCGCCAAAGGTGCACAGGCCCATGATGGCCCACGCGGTCTGCGAGGCCGTGCTGGGGCCCCGGCCCTTGTGGACCGGGTCATCGTAAGTGTTGCAGCGCTCGCCCCAGCCGCCATCGTCGTGCTGCACGGAGATGAGCCAGTCTCGTCCGCGCAGCAGCCACGGCTCAGTCATGTCGTAGTCGAGCGCCTTCAAGCCGCGCAAGACCTGCCAGGTGCCGTAAACATAATTCACGCCCCAGCGACCGTAGAAGGAGCCGTCTTCCTCCTGGGACTTTTTGATGAACGCCAGCCCGCGCCGCACCTGCGGATTGTCCTGGCGCACACCTTCGAGGCCCATGACTTCCAGAATGCGCGCGGTGATGTCCACGCACTCGGGGTCAAGCATCGCGTTGTGGTCGGCGAAGGGAACCTTCTCCAAAATGCTCTTGGTGCAATCCTTGTCGAACGCCGCCCAGCCGCCGTCCTTGCACTGAAACGCGAGCATCCAGTTGTAGCCCCGCCGGAAACACTCGTCGCGCCGCTTCCCGTCGGCCGTGGGGATCAGCCGCAGCGCGAGCAGCACCATCGCGGTGTCATCCACGTCCGGGTTCCACTTGTTGTTGAACTCGAAGACCCAGCCGCTCGGCTCCACGTCCACGGGGTTCTTGTGATACCAGTCCCCGCGGAAGCGAATCTCGCGGTCAATGAGCCAGTGGGCGGCCCGCTGAACCTTGGGATGTTCCGCCGGCACGCCGGATTCGCGCAGACAGATGCTGACGATGGCCGTGTCCCACACCGGCGAGAAGCACGGCTCGATGCGCATGGAATCGGCTGTGTGATGTTCCAGCCGCTTCAACTCCCGGTATTCCCGGGCGAAGATCGGGTGTTCCCTCGGATACCCGAGCGCTTCGAGCGCGATGACGCTGTTGAGCATCGCGGGGAAGATGGCGGCCAGACCGTCGCTGCCCTCGTAACGTTCCAGCATCCACTGCTCGCACTTCTTGAGCGCCCGCTTGCGGAATGGATGAACACTCTTGCGCGCCACCCACTCGGCGAGCTTGTGCAACCGATCCAGCCACAGAAACGCATTGCGCAGGCCGAAATCGAAGTAACGCGGGCGCAGCGCCTCCTCCAACTCGCGCTTTCCGTCGGGATACAGCTCGTCGAGGTTGACCCCGTTCTTCAGCGGCCGGGTGGGGCGGAAATGGTTGATGATGGCCAGCGGCACGAGCATGGCCCGCGACCAGTTGGACATGTCCCAGAAGTTGACGTGAAACCATTTGCCGATCAGCAGCACCTCGCAGGGGATGGAGGGGACATGGTTCCAGCCGACCAGGCCGAGGAGGGCGAGATACAGCTTGGAGAACGTGTTCATGCGCGGCACGCCGCCGAGGTTGCGGGCCAGCTCCCGGGCCTTGAGCATGCGCGGGTCCGTGACCGGGATGCCCGCCAGCTTGAGCGCCAGATACGCCTTCACCGTCGCGTTCACCTCCGCCGGCCCGTGCGGATAAATGTTCCAGCCGCCATCTTCAAGCTGCCGCTCGAAAATGTGGTTCACCGCCCGCCGCTGCCACTCGGGGTCCAAGGTGTTGGACCAGTGATGATACGCCACCATGTCCGAGACGAGCGTCGAGTCCACGAGCAGTTCGCCCACCCAGTAGCCCTCGGGATTCTGAACGCCCAGGAGGTAGTCCTGCGACCGCCGGGTGGCGGCCGTAAGCGCAGCCTGGGAAAACTGGCCGACAGGGGCGGATGCGGGAGTGACCGGCGTGGTGCCGCGACCGGATTGCGTAACAACTGACATCGGACGGCGAATCTGGAAAACAGCACGCAGGGAGTAAAGAATTATTCGGCGGCACATGAGACTTGCCAGCCCGGAAGGCGTCCGGCTTACTTCGCCGGAATTTTTTCGCGCCATGCCGCTCTCCGCTGAACTACTCGCCAAAGCCAAGTCGCTCGGTTTTTCCGACCGCCAGATCGCCCATCTCACCGGCTCCACCGAGGATGCCGTGCGCGCCGAGCGCAAGGCCATCGGCCTCGTGCCCAGCTATCGCCTCGTGGACACCTGCGCCGCCGAGTTCGAGGCTTACACGCCGTATTATTACTCCACCTACGACCGCGGCGACGACGAGGTGAAGGGCAACGTGGCGAAGAAGGTGATGATTCTCGGCGGCGGCCCGAATCGCATCGGGCAGGGCATCGAGTTCGACTACTGCTGCGTCCATGCGGCCTTCGCGCTGAAGGAGGACGGCTTCGAGACCATCATGGTGAACTCGAACCCGGAGACGGTTTCCACCGACTACGACACGAGCGACAAACTCTTCTTCGAGCCGCTCACGCTCGAGGACGTGCTGCACATCTACGAACGGGAGAAGTGCTGGGGGGCCATCGCGCAGTTCGGCGGGCAGACGCCGCTCAACCTCGCGCTCGGCCTCCAGAAAAACGGCGTCAACATCATCGGCACCAGCCCGCAGAGCATCGAAGTCGCGGAGGACCGCCGGCTCTTCGCGGCGATGCTGGACAAGCTCAAGATTCCGCAGCCGCCCAACGGCACGGCCACAACCGTCGAGGAAGCGCTCGTCATCGCCAAGCGCCTGACCTATCCGGTGTTGGTGCGGCCGTCGTTCGTCCTCGGCGGGCGCGCGATGCAAATCGTCTTCTCCGAGCAGGAGTTGCGCGACTACTTCCACCACAACGCCGCGCTGGAAATCTCCGCCGGACGCCCCGTGCTGGTGGACAAGTTCCTCGAAGACGCGACCGAGGTGGATGTGGATTGCATCACGGATTGCGGCCAGTTCCAGAACCCAAACAACGGCACCATCGTCATCGGCGGGATGCTCGAGCACATCGAGTTCGCCGGCGTCCACTCCGGCGACGCCGCGATGGTCCTGCCGCCGCACACGCTCTCCGAGTCCGTCATCGCGACCATCCGCCAATACACACACGCGATGGCGCGCGAGCTGCGGGTCATCGGCCTGATGAACGTGCAATACGCCGTCAAGGGCGAGACGGTCTATGTGCTCGAAGTGAACCCCCGCGCCAGCCGCACGGTGCCCTTCGTCAGCAAGGCCATTGGCCGCCCGCTCGCCAAACTCGCCGCGAAGGTGATGGCCGGGAAGACCTTGAAGGAGCTCGGCTTCACCGAGGAAATCTGGACGAAGTATTGGGCGGTGAAGGAATCCGTGTTTCCTTTCAACAAGTTCCACGGACAGGACATTCTCCTCTCGCCCGAGATGCGTTCGACTGGCGAAGTCATGGGCCTAGACGCGGATCTCGGCGTGGCTTACGCGAAGTCGCAGATGGCGGCGAACTCGCCGCTGCCGCTCAAAGGCAAGGTGTTCATGAGCGTGAGCGACGCGCACAAGGCGGATGTCGCGGCGGTGGCGAAGCAATTTTCCGATTTGGGTTTTGAACTGATTGCCACCGGCGGCACCGCCACGGTGCTGGAAAAGGCCGGGCTGAAGGTGCAGCGCATCTACAAGCTGGCCGAAGGCCGGCCCAACGCGATTGACCTGCTCAAGAACAAGGAAATCCAGCTCGTCATCAACACGCCCGCCGGCCAGACGCCGCGCGCCGATGAAATCAAGATTCGCACCACGGCGGTCTATACCGGCACGCCCATCATGACCACGCTCTCCGGTGCGCGCGCCGCTGCGCTCGGCATCGCCGCGCTGCAAAAGAGCGGCTACGCCGTCCGCACGGTGCAGGAGTATCACTGACCCCGTGCCGGCGGCTTTCCGCCGCCGTCCGTTGGGCAACAGCACGAGTCCGGCGTCCGGCGTTCACGCCGCTTCCACGTCAGAACCCCACGGACCCCGCGAAATGTCCCATCGCCCGGCCGCGAACCAGCCTGAAGCCCCGCCGAAACAGGATGCGCCCGGTGCCTGGCGCAGGTTGGGAAACTCCTTGCAACGCGCGGGGCGGCAAAGAACATCCGCCCGACCATGAATGCCGCCCTTCCGCTCCCGAATGATTCGGCGGAAGGATTGTTGCTTCTGCTCCTCATCGCCATAGCCACGTTGCTCGGGGCCATCGTGTATCAGCTCCTGACGCTGCGGCACGAGCGTCGCGCGCAACGGGCGGAACTCACCGAACAACTGGGGCGGGTTCAGGTCGGCTTGCAGAAGATCAATTCGAGCATCGCTGTCCAGACCAATGGCTTGAAGGAACGCCTTGGCGTGCTGGGTCCGGCCATCGAGCAGGCCGAGCACCTCCTCCGCGAGGCCACCACCTTCACCACCGAGTTCAAGGCCGTGCGCACGGATCTCCAACGGATTGACGACCGGCTCGCGACCGTGGGCGAGGCCGTCACCAACGCCGCCGCCCCGCCGGCCGGCCCGCCCGTCGAGGAACACCTGGCCCCGCTCGTGCAGCAGGTCAGCACCCTGCAACGCGCGCTCGCCGAGGCGGCGCAGTCGCAGCAGACCGTGGTGGGCGAGCTGCGCACCAGCCTGCAGGCGGTCGCCGGCGGACAGGAGCGGACCGCCACGGAACTGCGCAACCTCGCCGCCGGACAGGGCCACCACACGCGCGAGTTGCGGGGTGCCATCGAGCGCGACCTGCGCCAGGTGGAGACGCGCATGCGGGAGCTGACGGAAAAGTTCCTGTCCGAGTCCGCGCAATTGCGTTCGCGGATGGACCAGGACACCCGCGCCCGGCTGGCCACCCCGGCCCGCCAGACCACTACTTCCCCACCGCCCGCCGCCCCGGCTGGCCTGGACGAGGACACGCGGAAGGAGTTCCGGAAGCTGGCCGAGCGCATTGATGGTCTTCAACACCGGTTGGAAGACATCATCCGGTTGTAATCCCAGCTACGGGGATGCTTTGGCGGAAGCACGCGAGTGAACTCTTGGTTTGCGCCCCCGGCCCTCTCCATGAACCTGTGCCGGCGGCTTCCAGCCGCCGTCCGTGGGCAACCGCAGTTCGAGGGCGCTTCAAGCAATCCAGCCGCAACGCGGCGACTGCAAGTCGCCGGCACGGGTTCATGGTCGCAATGCGCGGCTTTTGGGCTGTGGCAGCTACCCCTGAACCGGCACTCATTG
>Ga0255204_1000018_pt1 | contig 61151 bp, 55 predicted proteins | sample Miss_Colum_RepC__2_FD_188418 | JGI IMG/M metagenome (GOLD analysis project Ga0255204, IMG submission 188418) | Freshwater microbial communities from Mississippi River, Louisiana, United States - Miss_Colum_RepC_8h | ecosystem: Environmental > Aquatic > Freshwater > River | place: USA: Louisiana... | reverse complement strand
CCACGGTGACCGTCCGCCTGCCGCTGGCCGCCAGTTGATTGTTGATCGCTCCAGGCCCCATGCACGCCGGCAAGCACATCCTCATCGTCGAAGACGATCCCATCATTGCGGACTTGTATCAGCGCAAGCTGACGGCTGAGCGGTTCATCGTGGAGCTCGCCGGGGACGGAGCGACCGCCATCGAGTCCCTCAAGGTCCGCCGGCCGGACATCGTCCTGCTGGACTTGCTCCTGCCCCAAGTCAACGGGATCGAGGTGCTCAAGTTCGTCCGCTCCACGCCCGGGTTGCAGACGCTGCCGGTGGTCGTCTTCACCAATGCCTATCTGGGCGATCTCGTCCAGTCGGCTTGGAAGGCCGGGGCCAACAAGTGTCTCACCAAGGCGATCTGCACCCCGCGACAGGTCGTTGGGGTGGTTTGTGCCACGCTGACCGAGACCGCCGCCAAACCTGCGGCCTCCGCCGAGAAACCGGTTCCCGCCGCGCCCGCCCCGCCCCGCACCCTGCCGGCCACCGCCTCAGCCCCGGCCTCCGACTCGGGTTCCGATTCCGCCATGGAGCTGGAGATGCGGCGGCAGTTTGTCAGCAGTTCGCCGCAATTGCTCGCGGAGGTCCGCCAGCGGTTGCAGGCCGTGGTCAAGAGCGAGGCGGATGCCGCCTACCTGCGCTGGCTGGAGGAACGGGCGCAGTTGCTCAGCGAGATGTATCGCACCCTGCACTCGCTCACCGGCAAGGCGGGGGTCGCGGGCTTCCGGCAATGCGCCCAGTTCTCAAGCGCGCTGGAGGCTTTCCTGCGCGAACTCCATCAGGCTCCGCAAAACGCCAACTCGTCCGCCTTGCGCACCTTCGCCCACGCAGTGGATTTGCTCGCCCGGCTGCTGGAAGCGGAAGGCCGTGCCGACCACGATAGCAGCGTGGTGCCGCTGGCGCTCATCGTGGACGACGAGGTGTTCTCGCGGCGCTCGATCATCTCCGGCCTCGAAAAGGCCGGCATCGCCTACGTCAGCCTGGAAAACCCCGTGGAGGCACTGGAGATGCTCCAGCGGCAGCGCTTTGACCTCGTGATTTTGGACATCGACATGCCAGAGCTGGACGGCTTCTCCCTTTGCCAGAAGCTCCGGCAGTTGCCCGATTACGCCCGCACCCCGGTGGTCTTCGTGACCGGCACGAACGACTTTCAAGCGCGCGCCCGGTCTTCGTTGGTCGGTGGCAATGACATCATTGCCAAGCCCTTCCTCCCGATCGAGCTCGCCATCAAATCGTTGACCCACATGTATAAGGCCCGGCTCTTCCCCCCGGAGAAGAGCCTGGCTGCGCCCGGGGCCTGACGGCGGCCGGCCGCCGGCCTCACCTTAGAGCAACCAGATACCGATGAAAAAAGTCCTCATTGTCGAAGACGACGCCATCATCGCGAACATCTACCAGCGCAAGCTGCAGATGGATGGATTCCAAGTCCAGCATGCCGCCGACGGCGAGCTGGCCATGGAGATGATCAAGAGCAACCTCCCCTCCATTGTGCTGCTGGACCTCCAACTGCCCAAGGCCAACGGCATTGAGGTCTTGAAGTTCATCCGCAGCCGGGAGGAGTCGAAAGTCTTGCCGGTCGTCGTCTTCACCAATTCCTACCTCGGTTCCCTGGTGCAGTCCGCCTGGAAGGCCGGGGCCAACAAATGTTTGACCAAGGCCATCTGCACGCCCAAGCAGGTTTCCGACGTGCTCAAAGCCACCTTGGCCGGGGAGGACTCCGCCGGGGGACCGCCCGAGGAGCATGCGTCCATCGTCATGCCAGCCGCACCTGCGGCCGCCGGCCCTGCTCCGAGTGCCGATGCCGGCCCCATCAAGATGGCACCGCTCCCGGCGGCTCCCAAGGCTCCTGCCCCTGCCCCCAAGCCCGAAGAAACTCCCCTGCTCAGCGGCCTGCTGAAGATGACTTCCCAGCCCAAGCCCGCGGGCCGGACCTTGCAGGTGCCGCGCTCGATCGCCGTGAATCCGCCCGCCCCGGCGGCCGCGCCGCTGAAGCTTGCTGGCGAGCCCAGCCCAGCCCCGGCCTCGGGGGCCATCAAGTTCGAGGGCCTGCCGCTGCCCGGCGCATTGGCCATGCCCGGCACCGCTGGCACCGCGCCGGGACCGGCTGAGCCGTATGTCGCGCCCAGCGAGCAAAACCTCATCGAGGTCGAGCAGAACTTTCAACATGAGCTGCGCCGGGGTTTTGCGGAAAGCCTCCCGCAGACGATTGGCTACCTGCGGCAGCGGCTGCAGGCCTTCATCAAGAACGAGAACGACACCAGCAACCTCCGCTGGATGGAGGAGCGCAGCGCGCTGCTCTTCGACATGTATCGCAAGGCCCACTCCCTGAGCAGCGGTGCCGGCGTGGCTGGCTGCACCACCATTGCCCGCATCTCTTCCGCCTTTGAAGCCCTGCTCACTGAGCTCTACGAGAACGCCAAGAACATCACCGCCTCCACCACCCGGAGCATCGCCCACACCGTGGACATTCTCGGCATGCTGGCCGGAAACGTGGACGCGGCGGAAAACATCCGGTTCGACACCGTGAGCGTGCTGGTGGTGGACGATGAGGCGCTCTCCCGTCGGGCGGTCATGCGCGGACTTGAAAAGGCCGAACTCAAGTCCACCGACGTCGCGGACCCCATCGCCGCCCTCGAACTCTGCAAGCAGAACTCGTTCGACCTCATCTTTCTGGACATCGACATGCCGGGGATGAACGGGTTTGACCTCTGCAAACAAATCCGCGCGCTGCCGCAGCATGCCAAGACGCCCGTGGTCTTTGTCACCGGCCTCACCGACTTTGCCAGCCGCGCCAAGTCCACCATCAGCGGCGGAAACGACCTCATCGGCAAGCCCTTCCTCATGATGGAACTGGCCGTCAAATCCCTCACCTTCCTCCTGAAAGCCCGGCTCGCCGCTCTTCCCAAGGCCGCCTGACAGGACCACCAGCCAGACCGCCGGCCGGCTCAGACACGCAACGTCCCCACCAGCCCGGTCAGGGCGGTAGCGATCGGGCGGTTCGATTCCACGGTCGCCTTCTCTCCACCTGCCGCCCACGGGAGCAACGTGAGCGGGAGCTTGGGGAAGTGCTCCTGGAGCAATGAGGGATTGCACCGCGCCGCCGTTCCTGCGCCACGCACCGCCGCGAACACCACCTGCGCCTTGGCCCGAGCCCGTCCGGGCAATGCTTCAACAACCAACCTCGCCTGATTCACCGCGCCCAGCCGATTCGGCACCACCACCACGGGGATGGCGCGCAACTCCCGGACCAAATCCCGCGTGTCAAAGCCCTCGCCCAACGGGCTCAACAACCCGCCGGCCCCTTCCACCAAGACCAGCTCGTGGGCCTTCGACACCGCGCGTATCCAAGCCAGGATCGGCTTCAGTTGGATACGCTGGCCGGCCTGTCGCGCGGCCAGCACCGGGGCGAGCGCAGCGGGATAGTGCCACGGATTGACCTCGTCCAGGGTGAGCGTCCGCCCGTTCGCGTCGCGGAGCGCCCGGGCGTCCGCCCGCCCGCCGGAACAGACGGGCTTGAGCGCAACTGCGTTGATTCCCTCCGCCCGCAACCGCCGGGTCAGCCAGGCGGTGAGCACCGTCTTGCCCACGCCCGTGTCACTGCCGGTGATCACCACATATCGCGGTTGGTGGCGCATGGGCATGCCTCAGAATTTTGCCTTGATGCCCCGGATGGCCGTGCCCAGCACGGGCACATGCTCATACACACCTGCGGTGCTATCCCAGAAATCCTGGTGCAGCACCGCCCGCCCTTGGGCGTCGAAGCGCATCAGCGTGATGCCGATGGTGCGGATGGTCTCGCCCGGGCGGAGCTTCTTGAGCCGCGTTTCCATCACCCAGCGGAAATAGTAATTCCCGCCGGACTCCGCCACGTCCTCGAACCTCACCGTCACGCTCTCGGCCTGCCGCACAGTCGCGAGGAAGTAATCTTCAATCGCCGCCGCGCTATTCAGCGACTTGAGCGTGTCGTTCAAATAAGCCTCCGGCGCGTAAACCTGCCGCGTCTGCTGGCGCACGGAGTCCTCCGTCATCGCGGCGAAGAAATCCTTCACGCGCTGCACGGCGGCCCGCTCCGCCTCGCTGCCCTTGAGCACGCCCAAGGTGTTCGTGCGCGCGGCCAGGGCCTCGTGAAAGGGCCGGGCCGTGTCCAGCACCGGAGGCGTGGTGCGGCAGCCGGTCAGCCACAGGACCGGCAGCAGAAGCAAGAGCGGGCAGCGCATGGCCGCAAGCTAAGGCAAAGCCTCCCGCAGGCAAGCCCAGCCACGCCGCCATCTGCGCCTGCTTCCCGCGCTCCAACCCACTGCCGATCCCTGCTCCCGGCCACACTCCCACGCGCCGCCCAGGGGACATTCTTATCAAGTTACCAAGGGACATTTTCACCGTTGCTCCGGAGTTGAACCACGGATGGACACGGATAAGCCAGGCCCAGCACGGTGAACGGTTCAGCGGGTCACTGTGGGGTTGGGAAAATTTCCAACCACGGCTCGGGGCTCGCTCCCATCCGTGTTCATCGGTGTCCATCCGTGGTCACTCACCTCCTGCCTCGGAATTCGGGTTTCATGGAGTTCCGACCAGAAGTGAACCCCGGCTCGACTCTGCGGCCCCTTCTCGCGACACTCCGCGCATGGCAGTTCGCGTCCCGCGCTCACTCATTCGCCCGCTGGTTCAGCGGTTGCACGCCTATGTCCCCGGCGAGCAGCCGAAAATTCCCGGCCTCATCAAGCTCAACACCAACGAGAATCCCTACCCGCCTTCGCCCAAAGTCCTCGCAGCGGTGAAGGCGGCGGTGGACGGACGGCTTCGGCTTTACCCCAATCCCACGGCCTCCGCGCTGCGCGAAAAGCTCGCCAAGCTGCACGGCTGCGCGCCGGAGAACATCATCGTCGGCAACGGCTCGGACGAGTTGCTGGCGCTGGCCACGCGCACGTTCGTCGAGCCAGTAGCCGCCGACATGAGGAGGCGGACTGACAGCAACGCGACGGAATCCGCCTCCTCACGTCGGCGGCTACCGGAGGCAATGGTGCAGTTCTTCAGTCCCAGCTACTCCCTCTACCCCGTGCTGGCCGAAATCGCCGGCGCGCACACCAACGCCGTCCCGCTCAACGCCGACTTCACCCTGCCCGCGCTTTCCGCACTGCCGAAACAAGGCTGGGACTTCAAAGCCGCGCTTTCCCTCATCACCACGCCGAATGCCCCGAGCGGACGCGGCTTCAGCACGGCGGAGCTGGATGCGCTTTCCACCAAGTCGAAGGGCGTCGTGGTGCTGGACGAGGCTTACGTGGACTTCGCCCGGGAGAATGCGATGGCGCTGGCCTTGAAGCACCCGCAGGTCCTCGTCTCGCGCACGTTCTCAAAGGCCTACTCGCTGTGCTTCCAGCGCGTCGGCTACTTCGTTGGTCATGCGGACCTCATCGCTGCGCTCGACAAGGTCCGCGACAGTTACAACGTCAACGGCCTTGGCCAGATCGCCGCGCTGGCAACTCTCGATGACCTGCCGCACTACCGGCGCAACTTCCGGCGCATCATCGCCACGCGGGAGCAGGTCACGCGGGAGTTGACCGGCCTGGGCTGGACCGTGCTGCCGAGCCAGACAAACTTCCTGCTCGCCCGGCCGCCGCGCTTCCCCGCCGAGGAATGGCTCGCGAAGCTGCGTGCCAGGAAGCTGCTCGTCCGCTGGTTCAAGTATCCCGAGGTGCGCGACTACCTGCGCATCACGATCGGATCGGAAGCGGAGATGAAGACCTTCGTGCGGACGGCGCGGACGCTCGTTGCGGCGAAGTGAAGCGCCGTGACCGGCAGACTGCGCGAAACGCGGGATGGGGTGAGGTCTCGGTGGAATTTCGATTGCGCGGCCAGCGGAAGATTTCCAGAGTCATCACCATGAAAATCAACCCGCTTTCCGGCCTTGGCCTCGCCCTGTTCCTCGCCGCCGCCATTGGATCGGTGGTTGCCCAGGACGAAAAGCCGGCGAACACCGTGGCCGTCGAAGTCCCTGCACCCGTGAAGACCGCCCTTCAAAAGGAGGCCGCCGGCGGACGGATCGTCGAGTTGGGGCGCGTGGAGGAGGACGGCCGGCAGCAATACGAGGCCACGGTCAGCCACGAGGGTTTGGAATACCAGGTCCGGGTGAACTTGCAGGGCGTGGTCGTGCGCGTGGAGTTGAAGGGCTACAGCGACACCGAGGACCAGAGCCTCGCCCAGCTTCCAGCGGCGGTGCGCGACGCGTTCAAGAAGCTGGCTCGTGGTGGCCAGGTGGAGAACTCGCGCCGGCAACGCCTGTCCTTCGCCTGCGAAACGCGGATTGATGGGCGGCGCTACAGCCTCACGACTGATGAGCAAGGCCGCTTGTTGAAGAAGGAACTACAGCAGGACGACCACGAGAACAAGTAGCGCGGGGCGGCTCAAGTCTCCTGAATCCGGGAGATGCGCGCGCCGAGCTGCTTGAGCTTCTGGTCGATCTTCTCGTAGCCGCGGTCGAGGTGGTAAATGCGGTTCACCTGCGTCGAGCCCTTCGCCGCCAGGCCGGCCAGCACCAGCGCCGCGCTGGCGCGGAGATCGCTTGCCATCACCGGCGCGCCGCTCAACCGCTTGCCCCCCTTCACAATCGCGCTCGGACCCTCGATCGAGATGTCCGCGCCCAGCCGCCCCAGCTCGGCCACGTGGCTGAAGCGGCTCTCGAAAATACGCTCGGTGATGATGCTGATGCCCGGCGTGAGACACATGAGCGCCATCATCTGCGCCTGCACATCGGTGGGGAACCCGGCGTAAGGCAAAGTGGTGACATCCACCGGCTGCAGCTTGCTGCCGCGCTTGACCACCAGTGCGGTGCCGCGCCGTTCGACCTTCACGCCCGCCTCCCGCAGCTTGTCGATGACGGCGTTCATGTGATCCGGCCGCGCGCCGTGGATGGTGATCTCCCCGTTCGTCATGGCCGCGGCGATGGCAAAGGTGGCCGCCTCGATGCGGTCGGGAATGACTTCGTGCTCCGCGCCGTGCAGTTCCTTCACGCCGGTGATGGTGAGGGTGGGACTGCCCGCGCCTTGAATCTTGGCCCCCATCGCGTTCAGGAAGTTGGCCAGGTCCGTGACCTCGGGCTCGCAGGCGGCGCTCTCGATGATGGTGACGCCCTCGGCCAGCACCGCCGCGCTCATGATGTTCGCCGTGCCCAGCACCGTGGGCCCGGCCCGGCCGCCGAGGAAAATCTCGGTGCCGATCAAGCGCGGGGCTTGCGCCCGGACATAACCCTCGTCCACCACGATCTTCGCGCCCAGTGCCCGCAGGCCCTTGAGGTGCAGATCAATCGGCCGCGTGCCGATGACACAACCGCCCGGCTGGGAAACCTCCGCCTTGCGCAGGCGGGCCAGCAGGGGCCCAAGGATGCAAATGGAGCCGCGCATCTTGCGGATCAGCTCGTAGTCCCCGTGGCCCTTGATGCGCCGGGCCTGCACGGTGAACGTGTCACCCTCGATCTTCACCTCCGCGCCGAGCGACGCGAGGATCTTGGCCATGAACTTCACGTCGCTGAGATCGGGCACGTGCCGGATGACGCACGGCTCGTTGGTGAGCAGCGTGGCCGCCATGATGGGGAGCACCGCGTTCTTGGCCCCGCTGATCTGCACGTCCCCGTGCAGCGGCACGCCGCCTTTGATGAGCAAACTGTCCATGAGTGAAAATGGTGTGCGGTCGGACAACCACTGCCGCCGCCAGTCCGGCTGATGACGCCAGCGGTGCCCGATGGGAGCAAACTAATTCCGCCCCGGGCCGCGGAACTCGTTCATCAGCTTCAGAATGCCTTCGCGCAGGGCGAAGAGTTCCGCGCGCGACTCCGCCACCAGTTTCGCCGGCAGCACCTCGCGCTTCGCCACCTGCTCCAAGCCCGCCTGCGACTGGTGCAGGTGGTTCAGCGCCCGCTTGAGGCAGGCCACCGTGAACGCGGCGTCCGGCGTGTGCCGGTCCTGCGCGATGCCGTTGAGCGCGCCGGCCAGCTTTGCGCCCGTGGTCTGCCACTGGAAGATGAACTCGCCGATGTCCTCGTCTTCCAACTTGGCCTTGCCCAGCTCCTTGATCGCGTGCCAGGCCTTCATCGAAGCCTCGAAGCAGCGGTGCTGGAGCGGGTGGGCGAGGTCGCCGTCCTTGGTGCGCACCCAGTCAATGCCTTCGCGCGCCGGGTCGGGTTCCGGCTCCGGCTCGTTGAGCGCCTCCTCGCAGGCGCGGTTCATCTCCTCGATGCGCTGCCGCTCCTCCTCGGCTTCCTCCGGAGTCAGTTCCTTGTGCCAGCCCATCTCCTTGGCGATCTTCTCCTCCGCCTCGTCCGAGTCGCCGTATTTTTCAAGCAGCTCCCCGTATTTCGTCGTGCGCGCGTCAGACTCCTTGAGGAACTTCTCGTAATCGTGCTCGTCCCAGACCTCGGTCTCAGGATCCTTCTGCCCGCGCTGCTGCTCCTCGATGGCCTCCGTGAGCCGGCCCATGAAACCCGCCATCCCCGCCGCTGCATCGCGCGCCCGTTGCGCGTCCTCCGCCGGCGTGAGCCGCCACTCCGGGGCCGAGAGGGTCAGGTCGTAATCCGTGCTCTCGATGACCACGCGCCCGTTCCGCTCGCTGAACCATTCGAGGTAAAGGCAGTTGGCCCAGTGCGACGGCGGCCGGCCTTTCTCCTTCGGCCAGTTAAGAAACTCCTCCATTGGCACGGACGGCACCCGCACCTTCCGCGACGCCGTGAGGTCACCGATGGTCCCGCGCTGCTCGGTGGCGAGATCCTCGGACCGGTGCATCGGCTCCGCCTGGAGCCGGTTCTTGAACGTGAGCAGGCACCCGGCGAGATCGGGATGCGCATTGCCCTGCAGCTCCAGCGCGATCGGCTGCGCACGCCCGGCGATCCAAATCTTCCCGCGCACGACGCCCTTCACCCGGTTGTCAATTTCCCCGCGCAGCACGCTCTCATGAATGCGGAAGGCCATGCGCGGAAAATAATCCCGGCCCGGCGCGGAGCGCAAAGTCATTCCATGTGGTGCTCCCGCCAACGCATCCCCCCTCGGACACTACGTGACCAAGGCGCGGCCCCCCGGCGAAATGCTGCTCAACCCGAACGCCGAGGCGGTGTGGCGTCAGGCATCCCTGCCTGCCGCCCGGAAGCAACGCCGACCTTGCGCAAGCGGGCCGGGGATTTTCTGTGCGCCTAAATCGAGCGGACGGTTGCTTCCACCGGGCTGGGAAGCCCGGCGCTACGGCAGACACAGATGCCTGCCACTACGGTTCGGCTTCGGGCTCAATTCGTGCCAAACGCCGAGGGGAACTCAGCGAAGCGAATCAGCCGACGGAACAGCGGCGTCACGCGGACGGTGTCCTCTATGCCGAGGCCCCACTCGCTTTCCTGCCGGCGTTCCAACAGGCCGAAGTCATGGAGCGGGCTCAACACATAGGCCGCGACGAAATAGTCAGGCGAGTCGAGAACCCCGCGTTGCTCGGCCACGAGCCGGGCCATGACGCGTGGCGGGAGGATTTGCGCGGCCATTCCGCTGGCCGCGCGCCAGCCTTTGGCCACCTGCTCCAGCCGCCAGAGGGAGATCGCCATGGCCGCTTGCAGCTCCGGAATGCTGCGCAGGTTCAGGAGATAACTCATCTCCATCGTGCGGAAGAACGTCAGGAACAGCCGCCGGAAAAGCTCCCCCGCCCGCTCATCCGCCAGCGCCTCCCGGCCGCGCTTCGTGAGGACCAGGCGCTTGTCCCGCCGCGCCACCAGCTTGCCGTATTCCGCCAGCAACCGGACTTGGTGCAGCGGCCACACATCCGGCTCGTTGAGCACCTTGCAAACCCCGCGCAGGCTTGGTTTGTAACTCTCCTCCAGCCGCAACCGGTCAAACACCCGCTCGACAAAGGCGCGGGTCAAGTTGCCCGTCGCCGTCGTCGGCGTGCCGGCCTCCTCCTGCAGCACGGTCAAAAAGATGCGGGCATTGTGGAAGATGTCCGCCCGCGCCAATTCCGCGAGTTGCACTTCCGGGCTGAACCAAATCGCGCCGTGTGGGGCCTTCCAGTCCGCCTCATACAACGACTTCAGGTAGCGATTCAGCACGGCCAGCGGAACGCCGAACGGCGTGGTGGGGTCGGGGATCATGGGGGCATTCTGTAGAATGGGAATCCGCCGGCGGCTTCACTTGCCGCAGCACTTCTTGAACTTCTTGCCACTGCCGCACGGGCAGGGCTCGTTCCGCCCCACCTTGCGCGGCGCGATCGGCGGCACCGCCGGATTAGCGAACAAGTCCGGCCCGCTGTCGTGTTCCTCAGTCGGTTTCTCGGCCGGCGGCTGGTCCAGCCATTTGGTCACGGCTGCGATGGCGGTGATGACGCGATGGCGGTCGCAGAATTTCCGCCACGAATCAGCCACCGCGCCAGACAGGCAGTCGTTGTAATTCTCCAGATCAACAACCGACTCGTCCACCCAGCCGCGCGCGAAGGCCTGCTCGACTTCCGGCCGCAATTCCCCCGCCTCCAGATCGCACGCCACGGACACCACGGCACCGAGCACAGATTCGTTCCTGTCTCCGGCCGGCAGCCGGCCCGTGAGCAGCTCGCGCAGATACGCCACATGCTCCTCGCGCCCCAGCTCGCCCCACGCCACCAGACACGTCAGCGCGTCCAAACACGCCCCCCGGCAAAATTCGCAGAGCGAGTCGTCCTCGACCATCGCGCGCAGTTCCTCGCGCCGTCCGCCGCCCACCATGGCCAGCAGGATCGAGCCGTCCTCCGTGACCAGATCGCCCAGCAAATCGAAGTTCACCTTGCTGGGGAGCGAAAACAGCCTGCGAAACACCGGCCACGCCGCCGCTTCGCGCCACTTCGCGAGCAGATACATTCCGTGCGTGCCGAACGAGCCATCTTCCTCCAGTGCGGCCTGCGGATCCGCCGCCCAGCTCTCCAGTTCAGCCAGGATCATCGGGGTGAGCTCCGCGCGAAATGCGTCCGCCGCCGCCAGCGCCTCGCCCCGCAGCGGATCCCCCTGCGCGGACAGCGCGAAACGCACGCGCCCCGCATCCCACGCGCGCGGCGTCGTGGCCGGCTCCGCGCCGCACGCGCTGTGCAAGCCCTCCGCAAAAATCCGCAGGCTCCACAACGTGCGCGGCAAGTCCACTTCGGCATCCCACAAGGCCAAGCTCGCGCCCACCAGCAGATGCCGTTGTGCGCAGGTGGTGAAGAAGTTGTGCTCGGCGGGCGACTTTCGTTTCGGCGACTCTTCGAGTTGCTTCAGCCGCTCGCCGCAGGCCTCGGTGATGGCCAGCACCTCCGCCTCCTCGAGCTGCCGCAGTGGTCGCCCGGCTTCACGGCAAAGCACCTCGCTCATCACTGCGCCGGCCGAGGCCACTATCAGGAACGCGTCCAGCTTGGGATCTCCCATCGCGCGCGCGTGATCCTGCCCATCCGGTCCGGGCTCTATGCCTCCCATCAGCGGCAACGTGACACTCGCCAGCATCGGCTGTTCGCGCAGGAAGCGGCTGGTCAAATCGGTCAGCGCTGCGGTGGGCAGTCGGTAGAGCGCCTGCCAGTGTGCCAGCGCGCGATCGTTGGAAACTTGGTGCATAAGTCAGCTTGCCGCCCTCACTGTGACCAGCCGCCGCCGCTTTGGCGAGTGGCAGCGCATGCCCTCGGCCCGGGCCGGGCAAAGGCATGATATCCCAGTAACGGCTTTGCCTCCTGCGACTTCCCTGCCTTACGCTGCCCCCATGCCCGACGATTTGCCGCCTGTATTCGACCCAGCGGAAGACTGCCCCTGGCGCACGCCGCGCGAGATCCTCGCCAGCCACGGCTACGCGCCAATGTCGCCATCCGCGCTCGACGACCGCCAGTTGCCCGGCCGCCTCTGGGAACTCCTCTACGCCGCCGCCGCGCGCCGCTTCTTCTTTCACGGCACGGACCACTTGAACGACCGGGAATTCTACGAACTGCTGTGGGCTCAGTGGCTCGACGAGCCAACGGCGGACATCCCCCTCGAAGCCGAAACGAACACGCGGGTGATGGTTTCCGAGCGCAACGCGAAAGGCATGACCCACGAGGAAATCTGGCTGCGCTACTATGCCGAGGAAGCCGACCGCGTCCCGCTCTCGCCCGGCGAAATTATCCCGCCGCACGAAGACCCGCCCTTCGACCGCGACCGCTTCCTGCCCGTGCCGCCGATTCCCCTCGAAGCCCACGCCGGCTGGCTGCCCGGCGACGACGATCCCCCGGCCGACACTGAGGCCGATGACGAGCCAGACCCGCTCGGCCTCGCCGCCGTGGACCGCGAAATCGCGGCAGCCAAGGAAGCGACTTCCGCCGAAGTGCCACCTGCCCCGCCGGATCCCGCGCTGGAAGCGCAGCTCCGCGCCCGCGAGCCGGACAACTGGACTCCGCCTGCCCAACAACTTGCCGCCGAAAACATCCCGCTCCTCCCGCCTGCCGAACTCACGGACGAGACGCTCGCGCCCATCCTCTGGGAACTCCTCCACAACCTCGCCCTGCGCGGCTTCTACGTCCTGCACACCGACCACCTCAGCGACCGCGACCTCTACGCCGAGCTCTGGACGCGCGGCCTGCGCGAGCCCGCGCACCTGCCCGGCCGCAACCCGCGCGGCGGCTGGTTCCATGATTTCCTCGGCAGTTGGAGCGAAGACGACATGCAACTCTGGCTCCGCCACTACGCCAACGATGAGGAGCGCGCCGCGCACGCGAAGGAATATCCCAAGGACCAAATCCCACCGAAGGAACGCCCCGTGGCCAACCGCGACTGGCGCGTGCCCAAGGGGCCGTTTTAACCCGAAATCGGAGGCAGGAATTGACTAACCCCGAACGCGAAGCCGTGTGGCGTTAGGCATCCCTGCCGCTCGGAAGAAACGCCGCCCTGCGCAAGCCGGCCGGGGATTTTCTGTGCGCCTGACTCAGGCGTGCGGTTTCTTCCGCCGGGCTGGGAAGCCCGGCTCCACGGCAGGCAAGGATGCCTGCCACTACGATTCTGCTTCGGGCTAACCACGGATGGACACCGATGCACACGGATGAGAGCGAACACCGAGACGAGGCGGAGCTCAGACGGGCGGGGGTGAAGGCGGCCAGCGCGTTCACGGTTCGGCACCCAGTTCGTTTTCCAGCGTCCAAGCCCAGTCCCGGATGTAATCGCCGTAACCCCAGCCGATGTGCTCGGCCCGCGACTCCACCCGGCCGATGCGCTCGTGGAACTGCTGGTAGGCGTTCTTCCCTTCCCCCAGCAAGAGACGGCTGAACTCCGCCGCCGCCGATTCCAAGCTGCTGTAAAAGGCCCCATTGATGTCGCCGAACTGCTGCGTGAACTCCGTGCCGTTTTCCACGTAGGTCAGCATCGCCAGCACTTTGTTCGTGGCGGCGTCCCAGAAATGAAGCCGCCAGCCGAGCTCCAAATCCGGTTCGACGGGAAAGAAGCGAAAGGCGGCGTCCTGCACCCACTCGATTTTGGTTTGCAGGCCGTTGCGCCGGACGATCGCGCGGCGAAACTCCGCCTGCACCCGGCCCACGGGTTCGACCTCGAAGCCGCCCGCCCGCAATGCGCCGACATCAGCTTCATAAGCGAGCAACAGCGCCTCCGGCAGATCGTGAAACACATCCACGTCCTCCGAGCGGCGCGGGCTCTCGTCGCGCTGGTGCAACACCGTCGCACCGGCGATGAAGCTGTCAGGATTCCGGTTGGCGGCCAGCGCCCGCAACACTTCGCGTTCGAAATCTCCTAGCGGCATAATTCAGCGACGATGCGATAGCCGCGATGTCCGCCGTGGAGCCGGAGATTGCGGATGATCCACGGCAGGTCTGCTTCCACCACCTGGTGTTCGGGGTCGGATGACCAAAAACATTGCGCGTAAAATTCCTGGAACGCCCGGCGTGCGAGTTCAAGCCGACGCTGGCGGTCGTCTGGAATTTCTGTGGCCGCAGTCATGGCATCGAAATTAGTCCCCCGTCGGGCCGCGAACAAGCTGCCAATTCACAGCCCCAGCTTCCTGAACCGATTGTCCACTTCCTTGAAGTGGAAATCGAGCGAGCAGAGCGCTTCGAGTTCGCCGGCGGGGAAATGCTTCGCCACGTCGGGGTCGGCTTTGAGGACGGCGAGGAAGTCCGCGTCGTCGCGGCCAGCGTGCTTCACTTCCCAGGTCTTCATCGCAGCGGTCTGCACAAGGTGATACGCCTCCTCACGCGTCAGGCCTTTCTTGATCAGCGCGAGCAGCACAGTCTGGCTGTTCCACATGCCCAGCGAGAGGCCGAGGTTCTTCTTCATGTTCGCGGGATAGACGACGATGCCGTCCATCAGGCGCGTGAGCAGGCCAAACATGTAGTCGAGCAGCGTGCAGGAGTCGGGGAAGATGATGCGCTCCACGCTGCTGTGGCTGATGTCGCGCTCGTGCCAGAGGGCGACGTTTTCCAGCGCCGCGACGGCATTCCCGCGCAATACGCGAGCGAGGCCGGTGAGGCGTTCCCAGGTGATGGGGTTGCGTTTGTGCGGCATGGCGCTGCTGCCTTTCTGGCCCTTGGTGAAGGGCTCTTCGGCTTCGAGGACTTCGGTGCGTTGCAGGTGGCGGAACTCGACGGCCCATCGCTCGATGCTCGCGCCAACGAGGGCCATCGTGAGCTGGAATTCCGCGTGGATGTCGCGCTGGACGACTTGCGTGGCGATGGGCGCGGGCTGGATGCCGAGCTTCTCGCAGACGTAAGCCTCCACGCGCGGGGATAGGTGCGCGCTGGTGCCGACGGCACCGGAAATTTTCCCGACGGCGACCACGTCGCGGACGGCTTTGAGCCGCCGGAGTGCGCGGGTGAATTCATCGTGCATCAACGCGAGCTTGAGGCCGAAGGTGGTCGGTTCGGCCTGGATGCCGTGGCTGCGACCGATGCAGGGGGTGAGCTTGTGTTCGTGGGCGCGGCGCGCAATGACGGAGAGGAGTTTCTGCACGTCGGCGATGAGCAGGTCGGCGCTTTGCATCATCTGCACGGCGTAACAGGTGTCGCCCACGTCGCTGCTGGTGAGGCCGAAGTGAAACCACCGGCTGGCCTGGTCGTTGATGGCCTCGGCGACGGCGGTGGTGAAGCCGATGACGTCGTGGTTGAGGGTCTTCTCCAGCTCGCGCTGGCGGGCGACAAGGCCGGGCAGGTCGGCAAACCACTTGTCGCAGCCGGCTTTGATTTTGGCGAAGTCCGCCGCAGGCACGACGCCTTCCGCCACGAGCGCCTCGCTGGCGAGGAGTTCGATTTGGAGCCAGAGCTTGAGTTTGTTTTCGTCGGTCCAGATGGACCGCATTTCGGGACGGGAATAGCGCGTAATCATGCGGGCCAAGGAGAAAGGAAAAGGGCGAAAGGCAAAAGGGGAATCCGCGCCGCCCGGAAATGAAAATCCCGCCGCAGTTGCCTGCGGCGGGATTTGGCGGGGACAGGTGGAAGCTCAGCTTACGACTTGTCGTATTCGCCGAGCTTGCGCAGCCAGATGTTGCGGAAGCGCATCGGGTTGCTGTGGTCCTGAAGCTGGATGAAGACCTCGGGCGCGTGTGGCTTGCTGTAGTCGCCATTGCGCTGGTGCGGGGTGTTGCCTTGGTATTCCTTGCGATGATGCACCACCACGCCGTTGTGGATCACGGTGACGGCGGCCTTCTTGGCGATCTTGCCGTCGGCATCCCAGCGCGGGGACTCGAAGATGATATCGTAGCTCTGCCACTCGCCGGGCTTCTTGCTGGCGTTCACGAGCGGCGGGGACTGGCCGTAGAGCGCGGCGCACTGGCCGTCGGGATAAGTCGGGTTCTCATAGGAGTCGAGCACCTGCACCTCGTAGATGCCGTTGAAGAGCACGCCGCTGTTGCCGCGGCCCTGGCTGTTGCCCTCGACCTTCGCGGGCGTGGCGAACTCCAGGTGCAACTGGAAGTCGGCGAACCCATCTTTGGTCCGGATGCTGCCGCTCTTGGGGGCGACTTCCATGTAGCCGCCCTCGAGCTTCCAGGTGGCGTCGCCCTTGGGTCCGCTCCACTTGGACAAATCCTTGCCGTCGAAGAGCACGATGGCGTCCGAGGGCGGCGGAGCCTGATGGCTGAAAGTCGCTGCGGGCGTCACGACGCGCGGCGCGGGCCGGGTGCCGTCGTGGACATGCCACTTGGTGCCGGGGATGAGCGGGGAGGTGGCTTCGTAGCCAAGGCTCTTTTTGGCGGCGTCAGCGGCGGTCAACGCGGCTGCGGCTCCGACGATGACGGCGGGGACAAGGAACTTGGGGGTGAGGTAATGCTTGAGCATGGGGCGCATGATTTCGGCAGGGGGGAAAAAGGCAAGCCAGTTTCCGGTCACTGTGTCGCGCCCGCTGGTGGGTGTTTCCCGCCTCGACCTACGGCGAAACAGACAGTCGTTCTTCCGTCGCGGCGCGGCCCATGATCACGCCCTGTTCCTTGTAAGTCTTGAGCATGAAGTGGGTGGAGGTGGAGATGACGCCTTGGATGGTGGAGAGCTTCTCCGCCACGAAGGAGGCCAGCGCCCGCAGGTTGTTGCCCTCCAGCACGACTAGCAAATCGTAGCCACCGCTCATCAGGTAGCAGGACTTCACCTCGTCGTATTTGGCGATGCGCTCGGCGAGCCGGTCGAAGCCACCGCCCCGCTCGGGCGTGAGCTTCACTTCGATGACCGCGCGCACGGTGTCGCCGCCGACCTTCTCCTCGTTGAGCACAGTGCGGTAGCCCAGAATGGTGCCATCCGCTTCCAGCGCCCGCACCTTCGCCACGACTTCCGCCTCGGTGAGGTTGAGCATGGCGGCGATTTGGGCCGGCTTGAGCGAGGCGTCGTTGCGGAGCAGCTTCAGCAAAATATCCATGGGCTAGGTGTAACGGGAAGGCCCGCGCCTGCGAAGACATTTTCCGCTGAGAGGCTCAACCACCGATGAACACGGATGTGAATGGCTTCCGTCCCTTATCCGTGTCCATCGGTGCCCATCCGTGGTTAAATCTCCCCAAGCCATAATGAAGCGCACATCGCCTCAACCCACGCTTGTCTTCTACAACGGCACCATCGTGCTGCCGGACAAACTGCTGCCAGACGCCGCCGTGATCTGCGAGGGCGGGCACATCCGGCGCATTGGACAGCTCCGCACGCTGCCGCGTGGCGCGACGTTGGTGGATGCGAAGGGCGGTTACATTTCGCCCGGCTTCGTGGACCTCCACGTCCACGGCGGCGACGGCGCGGACTTCATGGATGGCACGGCTGACGCGGTGCGGACCGCCTGCCGCGCGCATGCCCGTCACGGCACGACGACTATCTTTCCCACGACCACGACGGGTTCACCGGCGCAGCTCACCGCCATGCTGGCGGCGTGTGGTGAAGTGCAGCGGAGCGGGACGGCCGACGACGGCGCGCGCATCGCGGGCGTTCATTTCTACGGGCCTTACTTCGCGCCGGACAAGGTCGGCTGCCACCCCCAGACGGGGCGGCGTGACCCCGAGGCGCGCGAATATCGGAGGCATTTCGACACGGGCATCATCCGCATCGCGACCTGTGCGGCGGAGCTGCCGGGGGCGGAAGCCTTTTATCGCGAGGCGACGCGACGCGGCTGCCTCGTCACCTGCGGCCATTCGAACGCAACGTGGGCAGAGATGGCCCGCGCCTTCCGCGCCGGGATGCGGCATGTGGACCACTTCTGGTGCGCGATGAGTTCCGTCGCTTCGCTGCGCCAGCGCTATGGCACGCCGATGCAAGCAAGCATGGAGCAATTTGTTTTGGCCAACGCTGAGATGAGCACCGAAGTCATCGCGGACGGATGCCATCTCGCGCCGGAGCTGCTGGAGTTCGCCTATCGCCAGCTCGGCCCGCGCCGGCTGTGCCTCGTGACCGACGCAAATCGTGCGCTGGACATGCCGCCGGGCCGCTACCGCTTTGGCTGCGCGGCGGACGGCGAATGGATTGAGAGCGATGGACGCGTGGGCTTCGTGCCCGGCGGCGGTGCGCTGGCCAGCTCCGTCGTCGGCCTCGACACGATGGTGCGGAACATGAAGGCGATGACTTCCGCGTCGCTTCCGGAAGTGATTCGCATGGCGAGCCTCACGCCAGCGGAGCGGGCGGGCGTCGCCGATGAAGTGGGCAGCCTCGCGCCCGGGAAGCACGCGGATGTGCTGGTGCTGGACCGGCGGTTGCGGGTGAAGCGGGTGTTTCTTGGTGGCGTGGCTGTGGCAGCGCTTTGATGGAAGTGTCACCGACGCAACAACCCGAAGTGCGGATGTCGCCTGTGATGGCGGACGGCCGTGATGCGAATGGAGTCCGGCCGGAGACGGAAAAGAAAATGGTAGGGGAACCGCTTGAGGTTGAATCGCCGGATTCCTGAATCCAGCTCATGGCAGCGCTCCGGATGCTGCGCGGCTCGTTCCACACCAGCACGAAGCTCGGCCCAAAACTCATCACCCAACTTTTCCGAGACACCGTCGTAATAGCGCAGAATGGCGGACACGTCCCGCTGGACTGCCGGGTGATAGACCACCCTCACGCGTGGCGCTCGCGCTCGACGCGGCGGACGAACTCAGCTTGGGAAATTGGTTCGACGTGCCCTTCCTCCAACTCCTGGTCACGTTGGGCCACCGCCTCGTGCGACACGTCATAGGCCGAGCCAGGGAGCGTATCAAGCAGCGTTGTCACCAGCGCCATACGCTCCCGATTGGAGAGCGCCTTCGCTTCCTTTTCGATTTCCAAGAGGCTCATGGCGAAAGTCTATTCAGGTTGGATCAGTCACGCAACCGACGTTCACGCCGAGTAATCCAGATAGACCGTCTTGAGCTTCGAGTAGAACTCCACCGCGCCCGCGCCTTGTTCCTTGAATGAGTCGGTGCTGCTCTTCTTCACGCCGCCGAAGGGGGCTTGAAGCGCGAGGCCGGTGGAGATTTGGTTCACCTTCACCACACCGGCCTGGATGCGCTCGGTGTAAAGCATCGCCTTCTTGAAATCGCGCGTGACGAGGCTCGCGCTGAGGCCCACATCCACGCTGTTCGCCACGGTGAGCGCCTCGTCAAAGCCATCCACCGGGATGATGCCGACGACGGGGCCGAAGACTTCTTTGCACGCGATGCGCGCGGCGGGAGCGACGTTGCCCAGCACGGTGGGCTGCATGAAGTAGCCGTGGGCGAGGTCGCCGTCCGTGAGGCGCGTGCCGCCGCAGAGCAGCGATGCGCCTTCCTGTTGAGCGATCTGGACGTAGTTCAAGTTGCCTTCGAGCTGGGCCTTGCTGACGGCGGGGCCCATCGTGACGCCGGCCTTCAAGCCGTTGCCCACGACGATGGCCTTGGCCTTCTCGATGAGTTTCGCGGCGAACGCCTCTGCCACGCTGCGCTCGACGATGACGCGGCTGGTGGCGGTGCAGGCCTGGCCGGTGAGGCCGAAACCCGCGATGGCCACGAGGCGCGCGGCGAGGTCGAGGTCGGCGTCGGCGAGGACGATGGTGGGGTTCTTGCCGCCCATCTCCATCTGCGCGCGAGCCATGCGGGGCGCAAGCTGCTGGTAGATTTGCGAGCCGACGGAGAGCGAGCCGGTGAAGGAGAGCGCGACCACGGCGGGGTTGGTGGCAAGTTCGCCGCCGACTTCGCGGCCGCTCCCGATCACGACGTTCAGGACGCCTTTTGGCAGGCCGGCCTCGGCGAGGATCTTGGCCAGCTCACAGGTCATCGCGGGCGCTTGCGAGGCGGGCTTGATGATGACCGCGTTGCCGCTGACGAGTGCGGGGGCCATCTTCCACGCCGGGATGGCGATGGGGAAATTCCACGGCGTGATGAGCGCGACGACACCGAGCGGCTCGCGGCGGGTGTAGAGCAACTGGCTCGGCAGGTCGTGCGGGATGGTCTGCCCGCCGAGCTGGTAGCTCAGGCCACCGAAGAAGCGGAAGATGTCCGCCGTGCGCTGCACTTCGCCGGTGGCCTCGGCGAGCGTCTTGCCTTCCTCACGCGTGAGCAGTTCGGCGAGTTCCGCCTTCTTTGCCTCAATGAGCTGCGAGGCCTTGCTCAAGACACGGCCGCGCGCGACGGAGGTTTGCGCAGCCCAACTGGGAAACGCTGCCTGCGCGGCGGCGATGGCGGCGAGCGCATCGGCGCGTCCACCCTGCGGATACTGCGCGACGGCTTCGCGCGTGTCGGCGGGGTTGAGGTTGGTGAAGGTCTGGCCGGACTGGGCGGGCACCCAGTCGCCGCCGATGAAGTTCTGATAGCTACGCATGGACGCGACTTAACACGCCTTTGCGGTGGAAGGAAAGTTCCAGTTCGTGCGGGAAGCCCTTCTACACGCGGCGGGGAACGGCGACTGCAAGTCGCCGGCACGCGTCAGCGGCGGTCGTAGAGCATGCCGGGCACACCGCCCTCCCAGCCCTTGGGCGAGTTCCATGGGCGGGTGGAGGCATTGTCCGGCTCGGTCGTTCCGCAACCCGTGGCCAGCAACCCCAGCGCCAGAGCGCCCAAGGCGAGCAGACTTCGTCGCAGCAGACGGAGGTTCATATCACTTCCTCGGAGGGAGAACGGTGGGGGAGGGCGTCAGGATGTCATCGCCTTCCTGAATGTCGCTCTTCTTGAAGCCAGCCATCAAGTTGGCGATGGCGTAATCCGTCTCCACCTTGGCGAGCTTCACGCGGGCGACGAGCTTGCCGCCACGGCTGACGGTCATCTCGCCGTTCTTGAGGAGGCCGTGGTTGGCCCCGATGTCGAGCACCACGAAGTCCCACTTGGGGTCCACGGCGGACACCTTACCCATGAGGCCGGCCGGCAGCACCACCGCACCCTTGGGATTCTGGTAGCTGTCGAGCTCGCCCTTGGTCTTGGTGAGCTGGACCATGGCCAACCGCTGCTCGCTCTTGAGCAGGGAGAGTTCGTTGGTGGCCTTCGGCAACGCTTCGTGAATCTCGCGGATCTTCGGCGGATTCAGCCCGAGCTTGGCGAGGTCGAAGTATTCGGCGCTCTGCACCTTGATGGCCTCGGTCTCCTGCTTGGCCTTGTTGGTCTCCTGCGCGGCGGCGACGGCCTTTTGACGTTCGGCGTCGGCGGCCTTCTTGGCTTCGTCCTCGGCTTTCTTGGCCGCTTCCACATCGGCCTTGCCTGCAAGGCTCTCCTGCTCGGCCGCCATGGTGCGGGCCTTCTGCTTGGTATGTTCGTCCTTTTCCTTGGCCAAGTCGGCGGCGACTTTTTTCTCCTTGGACTTCAAGTCCTCCAGCAGGGGTTTGACCTTCATCTCGCTGACCGCGATCACACCGGCGCCGGCCAGAATCACAGCGAAAAGGATGAGCCTGAGGAACAGCATTGGGTTAGGTGTCTAGGTTAAATTGGCCATTATAATTAGGCGCTGCCGGAAGGGGTGTCAACGCTGGGGTTTGGCGCGCGGCTTCAGTAGAGGATGGTGAAACTCCCGTCCGGCTCGGCCACCGCCGCCGCCAGGCCCCAAACCGGGACGCCGTCGCGTCGCTGCGGCTCTCCCACGGGCCGGCCATCTGGGCCAAAGACCTGCCAGGCCAGCGCGCCGCCGCGTTGCCAGGCGGTGCCTTCGGTCCAGACCAGCAGCGTTTCGCCGCTCGCGTTGACGGCGAGCACCGGGTGCTTGCCCTTGGCCATGGTCGAAGGCCGCTGCGCCACCGGAGCGTTTGAGGCAGTGGCGTTCAGGCGAGCAAACTGCACCGGGCCATCGGTCTCCCACGCCGCCAGCATTTTTCCGCCCGCCACCGTCAAGAATTCCGAGCTCATCGGGCACTGGCCCAACCGCCAGCGATGCAGCGTGGTGCTGGTGAAGCGCCCGCCTTGATCCCGGGACACCAGCAACGTCATGTCGCGGTTCAACGCGCTGGCGGCCGTGCGATACAGGGCAAACAGGTTGCCCTCGGCGTCCGTGAAGGCCCGCATCCCGCAGCACGCGCAGGCACCGGTCGGCTCCGGATTCACGCCACGTTCTCCGGCGAAGGTCCGGCCCTCGTCCTGCGACCGGGCCAGGAAGACGGCCCGGCCCGCCTCGCCGGCCTGATTGCCTGCGGGAGCGCTATGCCAGAGGACATAAACATTGCCGGCCTGATCGGCGGCCACGGTCCCGCCACCATCGAGATGCTGCGTGGTGTTGACGAGGTTGCGCTGCGGCTCGAAGGCCGTGCCCGGGTCGGTCATCCGGGTGTAGAGCAGGGGGGCGCTTTGCATTGGCGGCTTGGGCGTGGCCTGCTGCGAGCCGTTCCACACCACATGGACGCGTCCACCCTTGCCCAGGGCGAGTTGCGCGCCGCGGATCGTGCCCACCGCCACCGCGCTGCCGGGCTGGCTGTTGACGCGCAAGGGCGGGGTGAAGCCCTCGGCACCCCGGACACGGCGGGAATAAAACACGTCACACGCCTTCGGCTCGCCCTTGAGATACACGAGGTGCAGCGTGCCTTGCGCATCCATCACGGCCTGGGGTTGCAAGGCTCCGGCGGGCGCGCGCTGGAGACGCACCTCCGCGCCAAATGTGGAACTGGCTTGCGCGCCAGCCAGCCAGGCAAGGGCCAACATCAGCGAGGGCTTCATGCGCAGGAGCAGAGCGCAAACTCCGCCCGGAGACAACTGTGGAGTAAACCACCCCGCCGCCAAGCCGGGGACTACTTCGCGAACTCCACCGCGCGGGTCTCGCGGATGACGGTCACGCGAATCTGGCCGGGATATTGCATCTCGTCCTCTATCTGGCGGCACAAGTTCCGCGCCAGCGCGGCGGCCTGCTCGTCGGTGACGGCCTCCGGCTGGACGAAAACGCGAAGTTCGCGGCCCGCCTGCACGGCGTAGCACTTGTCCACCCCGGCGAAGCTGAGCCCGATTTTCTCCAGGTTCTCCAGCCGCTTCACGTAAGTGTCCATTGTCTCCGAGCGCGCTCCGGGCCGGCTGGCGCTGATGGCGTCGGCGGCGCTCACCAGAATACCCCACAGGCACGTGTGCGGCACTTCATCATGGTGGGCGGCGACGCCGTTGACGATGTCATCGGCCTCGCCGAGGCGCTTGAGAAATTCCGCGCCGATGATGGCGTGCGAGCCCTCCATGTCCTGCTGGAGCGCCTTGCCAAGATCGTGCAGCAACCCGGCCCGCTTGGCGGCGGCGATGTTCAGGCCCAGCTCTGCGGCCAGCAGGCCGGTGAGGTGGGCGACTTCCACGGAGTGGTCGAGCACGTTCTGGGAGAAGCTCATGCGGAACTTCAGCTTGCCCAGCACATGCGCGATGTCCTCATGCAACGGCGGCACACCCGCGCGGAAGATGGCGTCCTCGCCGGCCTTGCGCACATTCTCGTCCATTTCCTCCTTCACCTTCGCCACGACTTCCTCGATGCGAGTCGGATGGATGCGGCCGTCGAGGATCAGCCGCTGCATCGCCTCGCGCGCAATCTCCCGGCGCACCGGGTCGAAGCCGGACAACACGACCGCCCCGGGCGTGTCGTCAATCAGCACAGTCACGCCCGTGAGCGCCTCGAACGCCCGGATGTTCCGACCCTCGCGCCCGATGATGCGGCCTTTGATTTCATCGCCCGTGAGCGTGATGGTCGCCGTGGTGGTTTCGTAAGTGTGCTGCGCCGCGTAACGCTGGATGGCTAGGGAAATGACCCGCCGGGCCTGCTCCTCGGACCGGTTTTTGGCGTCAGTGAGGATGCGCCGGGAAAGCTCGTTGGCATCGCGCAACGCGGCCTGTTCGCACTCCTTCAGGAACTGCGCGCGCGCCTCGGCCTCCGTGAGCTGCGCCACGCGGGCGAGCTGCTCGCGCCGGGCGGCCGCCAGCGCCTCGGCCTCGGCGCGGGCCTTCTCCAGCGCGCACTCCCGTGCCTCCAGCGCGGCCTGCTGGGCCTGAATGGCCTTCTCGCGCTGGATGAAGCCTTCGAGCTGCGTGTTGATCAGCGTCTCGCGTTGCGCGAGCCGCTGCTCGGCGCCGTTGAGCTCCTGCTGGCGGGTGACGTAGGCCAGCTCGGCCTGGCTGCGGAGCTTGATGGATTCCTCGTTGGCCGCCACCCGCGCCTCCCGCAACAAGGCCTCGGCATCGCGTTGGGTCGCCTCCAGCCGTGCTTTGCGCTGGGCTTCGATCTCCTGCTGCCGCGCGCGCTCCTGAAAGCGGGTGAAGAGATAGCCCAGCATCGCGCCGAAGACGATCCAGCCGGCTTCGGGAAGGCCAAACGCAGCGAGGAGGCTCATGCGGGGGGGAAAGAGAAACTTCCAACTTCCAACTTCCAACGCTCAACGTTCAACGCACCGCAGCCACCGGCTGCTGGACGCCCCTCTGGACGTTGGAAGTTGAGCGTTGGACGTTGAACATTTTGCATTTTCACTCTTGGTGACCAGTCGCGGCTAATGCGCCTTTGCTGCAATCCAGCGCGCCGATGTGACAATGTCATCGAGCACGATGTCGTGTGCTTCACACGGGACTTCAGCCACGATTTGAAAGTCGAATGCCACGCCAATTTTCCGGCCGCCAAAACCGGCCAGCAGCCGATCGTAATGTCCCTTGCCGCGCCCGAGGCGACGCCCACGAAGGTCGAAGCCTAGCCCCGGCACGAGCGCCAAGTCCAGCCGGTTCAACGGCACCACGGGACACATGGCCACCGGCTCGCGCACCTGAAAGGGACCAACGACCAGCTCCCGCGCCAGATCCGTGACGCACACGGCCTCGTAGGTGTTCGTGGTGGCCTTGAAACGCGGGAGGGCAAGGAGCTTGCCGGCGGCCAGCGCGTCGCCAAGCAGCGGGGAAATGTCCGGCTCGCTGGGGAGCGGGAAGAAGAGCAGGACGGCGCGGGCATTTTGCCAGGCGGAAGAAGCCGTCATCCGGACACAAAGCTCCGTCGAGGTGCCAGCGGAACTAGCCAGTGAATGCGCCTTCAACTCCGCGCGAAGCCGGGTGCGGAGCAGAAGCTTGGCTTCGGCAGGGGAGCTCATGCCTTGCCCTTCGCAGCCTCCGCCGCCAGCGCGCGCCACTTCTCCACCCGCTCCTTGATCTTCTTCTCCACGCCCTGCTCGGTCGGCTCGTAGTAGCGGCGCGCCTCGGTCAGATAGTTTTGCGCCACAAAGTGCCCCTCACCGTCGTGGGCATACTGATAGCCCTGCCCATGACCCAGGCGTTTGGCACCCGCATAGCTGCCATCGCGCAAATGCTCCGGCACCGGCAGGGTGCGGCCGGAGCGCACGTCTTCGAGCGCCGCATCAATGGCCTTGTAAGCACTGTTGCTCTTGTTGGCGGTGGCGATGTAGATGGCCGCCTCCGCAATCGGAATTCTTGCCTCGGGCCACCCGACAAACTCCGCCGCCTGATGCGCGGCCTGCGCGAGCACCAGCGCCATCGGGTCCGCCAAGCCCACGTCCTCGGCGGCGCAGATCGAAATGCGGCGTGTGATGAAGCGCGGATCCTCGCCGGCGTGAATCATCTTCGCCAGCCAGTAGAGCGTCGCGTCCGGGTCGCTCCCGCGCATGGACTTGATGAACGCGCTGATGGTGTCGTAGTGCGCGTCGCCATCGCCGTCATACACGATGGCCTTCTTCTGGATGCACTGCTCGGCCACCGCCATCGTGATGCGGATGGTGCCGTCGGATTCCGGCGGCGTGGTGAGCGCGGCGATCTCCAGCGAGTTGAGCGCCTTGCGTGCATCGCCATCCGCCACCCGGGCCAGGTGCCGCGCGGCCTCCTTCTCAATCTTGATTTTCAGGTGGCCGACGCCGCGCTCCGCGTCCATCAGCGCGCGGGCCAGCAGATCGAACAGGTCATCCTCCGAAATCGGTTGCAGCTCGAAAATCTGCGAGCGCGAGACCAGCGGCGAGTTGACGAAGAAGAACGGGTTGTGCGTGGTCGCGCCGATCAGCCGGATGACGCCGCTCTCGACATCGGGCAGCAGCACGTCCTGCTGCGACTTGTTGAACCGGTGGATTTCGTCCACGAACAGCATCGTGGTCTGGCCGGTGTTTTCGAGCCGGTTCGCCGCGCCCTGCAACACCCGCCGCATGTCGGCCACGTTGGACTCGACCCCGCTGAGCCGCTCGAACTTGCACTTGGTCTGCCGGGCGATGACCTGCGCCAGCGAGGTTTTGCCGGTGCCGGGCGGCCCGTAAAAGATCAGCGACTGAATCCGGTCCGCCTCGATGGCGCGGCGCAGCAGCATGCCCGGCGCAAGGATATGCTGCTGGCCGACGTATTCGTCCAGGTTGCGTGGCCGCATGCGCTGCGCGAGCGGCGCGGCTGCCGTGTGCGCATCCGGTGCGGGCCCCTCGGGCGCGGCGGGCGTGGGCTTCTCGGCGAGGGCGAACAAATCATCGCGCGGCATGGGGCGAAGATAATGCCCGACCGCGCCGCTCAAAGCTCAAAAGCAGGGACGGTCAGCACGGCCTGTCTCAGCTCAGCTCCGGACCAGTCGCGTCGAGCGCCGGACTGCCGCCCGGCCCCGCCTTGCCGGCAGCCGGGAGGTAAGCTTGACCGGGAAGACCGCGTCGTGGTGGCAGATTGAGGCCCAGTCCAGGGCGTCCTGTTGGTCTGCCGCCGTGCCGCCGCGCAGTTCATAGCGCCCGTCGCGCAGGCGGTGCAGGGTGGCGGTGCCGAAACTGGCGACGGCTTCCGTGCCGGCGCTCCACAAGGATAAGATGTTTTTCACGCCGCCAGTCTGCGCGCGGCGATGGGACATCCGCTGTCCGCGCACGGGTTCACGACATTGTAACCACACCGCCACGCGCCACGCATGGAGACGTGGCTTCCTTGAGTGAGATGGGCAATTCGTTCTGCGCATCGCAGGCCAAGAGCGCGCCCGTGACAGAGGCTCCGGTCCCACTGTTCACGGTGCATGACATCTTGCGCACCCCGATGCCGCACAAGGCCGGCCGGCCGCTCGCACGCGGGGTGGTGCGGGGACTGTTGCTGGCTTTCGGCCATTGCCTCGTGGAAGTGCGCGGCCTGGAGCACATCGCCCCGGAGCGAGACCCCTTCATCCTCGCGCTGAACCACAGCACCAAGCTGGAAGCGCTGTTACTGCCCGCCTTCCTGCTGCATGTGCGCGGTGGCAAGTCGCTGCACTTCATCGCGGACTGGAATCTCAAGCTCGTCCCCGGCGTCGCGTTCCTCTACCGCGCAGGCGATGTCATCACGCTCGATCGCAAGCCTGCCCGGCCACATTGGCTGAATGTCTTTCGCCCGCTGCTCACCGACCACGTGCCCGCCTTCACGCGGGCGGCCGAGCGACTCGCCAGCGGGGCTTCCGTGGGCATTTTCCCGGAAGGCACCACCAACCGCAATCCGGGCCATCTGCTGCGGGGCTTTCATGGAGCGGCGCAATTATCGCTGCAAGGCGGGGTGCCGGTGGTCCCGGCGGGCGTGCGCTTCCCGCACGTGCGCGCCACCGACCGCATCCCGGAGCTGGCTCCGCTGACGATCGAATTTGGAGCCCCGCTGACGCCACCAGCAGACCGTGAACCCCGCCCCGCCCGCGTGCGCACGTGGCACGGATGCGTGATGATTGAAATTGCCCGCCTGTCTGGAAAAACCTGGTCCAACGAAAGGAAAACCCATGCTTAGTCTCAGCCGAATCACGGTGATCCCCGTCATTTCCGAATGCGAGCGTCAGGAAGCCATCCAAGTCCTCCGTGCCACCTACGAGCGCGAAAAGGGCTGGGTAACGGACGGCAACCAAGTCTTCTCACCCGACGATCTGGATAACTTCAACGTGGGCTGGTTCCTCGCCCGCCGCAACCGCGAGCCGGTGGGCGTGCTGCGCGTCTTGTTCAACCCACCCTTGGCGGTGTATGCCCGCTACGGCTTCCAGCCGGTCCCCGGCTCGAATTTCAACATCACCGAGTTCGTGAGGCAGAGCCGCGTGGCGGAGATCGGGCGCTTTGCCGTGCTGCCGGAACAGCGGAAAAACCATTACATCGCCGCCTCGCTCATGCGTGCCGCCGTGCACGACACCTTGGAGCGCGGCTTCACGCACTACCTGACCGACATCTTTGAAGGCGAGCGGCACAGCCCGTATCTGTTCCACACCCGGGTGATGGGCTTTGAGCCGGTGGCCACCCACGATGTGGGCGAGCTGAACTGCCCGAACCGCCGCGTGACGATGGTGCTCGATTTGCAGGCGGCTTACCGTCGCCTGCGTCACAGCGGCGGGTGGCTGTTCCGCTACCTCACGGCGGACTGGAGCGAGACGCTGCACCGCCGCCTGTCGGGCGGCCCCGCCGCGCCCCAAGGGGCCATCGTCTCCCACTTCGTTGATCCAGTGCTGGCATAACCCTGTCATCGCATGTCTGAAGCGATTCTCGCCTGGAATATGCCCACCGTTTCACCACGGACCAGCTTCCCCTGCTTTCGCGATCAGGCGATGGCGCAGTGGGACTGCGATGAAACCGCCTATCTCCGGCGAGTCTTTTGGCGTGCCCTCCCTCGCATGGCCCTGCCGGTGGCCAGGCTAATCTGGCTGGTGCATCGCCCATACTTCGCACGTGACCTCGCCCTCATCCACGAGTTGGGCCAGACCCGCGACGCCTCTGAGTTCCACTATCTCGTGGAGCAGTTCCGGGACGAGGTGATTCGCTCCGGCGGCTGGGAACGCAACGCGTTGCGTCTGCGCGTCTCGGGTCGCCGGTTGCGTCGGCTGCGTTGGGAACTGCGTTGAGCCCCCTAACTTGCCTCGGGCAACTGCCCACACACCGGGGGGCAAAAATGTCACATAAACGTCGGTTGACTGAAGGAGCTTCCATATTAAGAAGTCACGCATGACCGAACTACAGAAACTCGCCCGTGCCGTCGCGTCCGCCCGCGAAGTTGCGCACCATGCCAAACTTGAGCTTGCCGCTGCCAACGCCCAAGCCACCGCCTTGACCGCAGCCGCCAAGCAAGCCAAAGCCGCGTTGAAAGCGGCACGCAAGCAGGCCAAGGCCGCCAAGCAAGCCGCCAAATCTGCCAAGGCACAGGTGGCGACCACCGCCCAGACGTTCGAAAAGGCGGCCAAAAAAGCGTTGAAGCTGAAGCGCGCCTTCGGGAAATTGAAACATCAACGGCAGCCCACAAAAGGAACAGCTTCCGCCTCAGGCCCCAAGTCCAAGTCCCGCCTGGCGGGGCAAAGGCCGAAGCTGGTGAAAAGGGCGGCCCCCAAGCTTCCCGCGCCCCTTGAGTCTCTTGCTGCTCCGCAAACGGCTGATCCCGCCACAGCTCCCACCGCGACTCAGCCAAGCTGAGGTTTCGGCGGGCCACTGCCACCATCGCACGCTTCAATCGGACACGGCTCTGGCTGCAATCCCGTCTGATGGCTTGGCGTGCCGAGTTTAATCACCGCCTGATGCAGCTCACGGGCCAGCGCCTTGCGGTCGGAATTGCACAACGGTTCTCCGAAGTGAACGACGGCACGCACACGGCGCTTTCCAAGGAGGTTCAGAAAGTGCGGGAGGAACGTCATGTCGCGCCAGTAGGCGACTTCATCTTCCACTGAGCCGTCCGCCACCTCGTAGCCAATCCATGCCGGCACGACCGGCCAGCCGTGTTGCGCGGCCGGCGCGAACAGGGAGCTATGGAAGCGAAGCACATGGTCACCACCGGTGCTCGTGCCTTCGGGGAACATCGCGAGCACGACACCCTCGCCGACAATCGCCACGAATTCCGGCCCAAGATCGGCCACATCCGCACGCCGTTCGCGGTTCACAAAGAGCGCGCCGCTGGCCCGGGCGATCTGGCCGAAGATCGGCCAATGGCGCACCTCGGCCTTCGAGAGAAACACCATCTCCGTCGCGGCCGTGAGCGCAAGCATGTCGAGGTAGCTGACGTGGTTGCAGACCAGCATCCCGCCGTCCGGTGCGCGGCCGCGCAGCTCGACCTCGACGCCGATGAGCGTCCGGACGCAGGCGCTCCAACGGCGCAGCCACCGGGCCCGGCGCGTGGTCGGCGGAAGTTTACGCTCGGTGCCGGCCAGCCAACCCGCGTGCAAGAGCGCGAGGACTGCCACGCCGAGAAAGAGTCCGAAGCGCCAGCCCGAGCGAAGATAAGAGGACAGGCGGTTCATTTCATCCCAAGGCGTTTGGCGGCAGCAGTTCCAAGTCGATCACCGTGAGGAAATCAATCGTGCCGAACTCGCGGTCGAGCGCGGGCGGGCCGCAGATTTTCGCGCCGAGTGAAAAGTAGCCGGCCAGCAGGCGCGGGATGCGGACGGGCTCGGCGGCCATCCGGTCGAGCGGACATTCGTAGGCCGGCAACGGACGGGTGCGCCAAGGCTCGGGCGCAAAGTGCGTGCGCATGAGCTGCGAGTAGGCCGCCGTGCCCAGCGTCGGGTCCACGGTGGGCAGCGAGCTGCAGCCAACCAAGTATCGACCGCCGCGCTCGCGGCTGTAGGTGATGATGTTTCGCCACAGCAGGCTGATGACGGCGATGTTGCGGTGCTGGCTATGGACGCAGGCGCGACCGGCCTCGACCGTTTGTGACAGCAGCGGGGCGAGCGGGGTGAAGTCAAATTCCCCGGCGCTGTAGAAGCCCCGGTTCGCCGCCGCCATCGCGCCGGTTTGCAGCCGGTAAGTGCCGACAATGTCGCCCGTAGCGCGGTCCTCAACGACGAGGTGGTCGCAGACTTTGTCGAACGGGTCCGCATCGCGACAGGTGGCGTAGCTGGCTTCGAGGCCTTCGTTCAGCTCCACGTTGAAGACCAGGAATCGCAGCGTCTGCGCGGCAAGCATCTCCGTGCGGTCGCGGGCCAGGCGCACGGCGTAACGGTCAGCGAGGCCGCTGCGGGCGAGCACGCGGGCACCGAGATTGACAGGCTTGGGCGGAGGCAGGGTGGCATTCATGAGCCGGAGGTTGGGTCGGAACAACGACCGGGCGTGAATCGGAAGATTTTCGCCCGGGCATTCGCCGACGTGATGACGGCGACGGGGATGACAATGCGTCTCACCACTCAGCATGTAGCGGAACGGAAGCGCGGTTGAACAGGTGTCAATTGCAACTTCGCAGCGACGGGACCGTGACGGCACCCACCCCCGGTGATGTCACCCGAACGTCACGATGCTTTCACTGCCCCGCCGTTGTCCGCCCGCGCCGGGTGCGGCATACAGATGCCCTATGCCAAGACGCGTGCTGATTGTGGACGATGAATCCGACCTGCGGGAGGTGATGGACTACAATCTCCGCCACGCCGGCTACGACGTGGGGCACGCCGACAGCGGCAACACCGCCCTGGCCAGTGCCCAGCGGTGGTTGCCCGATGCCATCGTGTTGGACATCAACCTCCCCGGGCTCGACGGTCTGGCCGTGTGCGAGATGCTGCGGTTGCTCCCCTCCACCCGCGAAATCCCCATCCTCCTGCTCACCGCCTTGACCAGCGAGCAGACGCGAAAACTCGGGCTGGAACTGGGGGCCAATGACTACATGACCAAACCCTTCAGCCCACGCGACCTCGTGGCCCGGGTCGGCAAAATGGTGGAGGAAGCCCGGGAGCCGCGCGCGGAAGGCAGCTAGGGCTTCGGCTCACCCGGCGCGCCGGCGCTTCTTCACCCAATCGTTGCCGGGCAGCCCCGCGCACGTCACCTGCCTCCCGCACGTTCAAAAGAAACGTGCCATGAAGAAGGTGCTCATCCTCACAGCGGGCTTCGGTGAAGGCCACAACGCGGCGGCCCGCAACTTGCGCGACGCGCTGGAGCTGGTATCCACTGACGTGCAGGTGGAAGTGCTCGACCTGTTCGAGAGCACTTACGGACGCTTCAACACGCTGGTGAAAAAGGCCCACCTCGGCGTCGTGCGCCACACCCCGACACTCTGGCGCGGCATCTATGCGATGCTCGACCACGTCTCCTTCGCCGACAGCGGCATCGGCGGCCTCACCCGCCTGCGCCACGCGCTCGGCGACGTGCTGCGCGTCACGCAGCCGGACTGCGTGGTGTCCACCTACCCGGCCTACGCCCCCGTCATCAGGGAGCTCTTCCGCGACCACTCGGAGAAGCCCTTCCGCTTCGTCACCATCGTCACCGACTCCATCTCGGTGAACGCCGCGTGGCACCGCGCGCCCAGCGATGTCTTCGTCGTCGCCAACGAGCCGACGGCCACGGTGCTGCGCGCCGCCGGCGTGGAGGCCGCGCGCATCTGCCCGTTTGGCTTTCCCGTCAGCCCGTATTTCGCCCAGCCGGATCTCCAACCGCTGACGCTGGATGACGACAGCCCCATCCGCCTGCTTTACGTCATCAACCACGGTAAGAAGAAGGCCGGCGCGGTCCTCGAACGGCTGCTCGAAATCCCCCGCGCGCACCTCACCATCACCGTCGGCCGCGACGCGGAACTCAAGGCGGAGCTGATGGAGCGCTTTGCGAAGCAAGCCCACCGCGTGCAGGTGCTGGGGTGGACGAACCAGATGCCCACGCTGCTGCTCTCGCATCACGCGCTCATCGGCAAGGCGGGCGGGGCGATGGTGCAGGAAGCCATTGCCGCGCGCTGTCCGATGATTGTGAACCAAATCATCCCCGGCCAGGAGGAGGGCAACGCCCGGCTCATCCAGCAGCTCGGCTTAGGCGCGATCGCCGATCGCAATCGCGAGGTGCCGGGCATCCTGTTGGATGCCTTCGCCAAGAACGGCCGGCTCTGGCGGGAGTGGCGGGCGAACCTCGCGAAAGTCTCCCGGCCTGACGCCTCCTTGCGCATCGCCGAGCTCGTGCTGGGCGAATGCCAGGACCACGGCGACTGGACGAAGTTCGCCCCGCGCCCACCCGAGGTTTTGCCACCGCCGCCAGCGCCGTCAGGTGCCCCCTCAGGCCCGCTCATCGTGGATGGCGCCCATTCCCGCCGGGCGCTGCTCTGCGACCTGCACATCCACAGCAACTACTCCGACGGCAAGCTCACCGTGCCCGAGCTGGTGGACTTCTACGGCCCACGCGGCTTTGACTGCATCTGCATAACCGATCACCTAGCCGACCCGCGACGGTTGATGGGCAAGCTGAGCAAGCTGAGTAACCTCGTGCTCGCGGAGCGCCAGCTCGACGAATACTTCGAGGTGCTCGCCCGCGAACGCCGCCGCGCCTGGCGCAAGCATGGGATGCACCTGCTCACCGGCATCGAGTTCAACAAGGACGGGCTGACGAAGAAAAGCTCCGCGCACCTGCTGGGCATCGACCTGCAATCGCCCATCGCCTCCTCGCTGGATTTGTCGGAGACCATCGCGCAAATCCAGGCGCAAGGCGGCCTGGCGGTGGCCTCGCACCCGCATGTCTTCAAAAGCGAGTGGGGCAAGAACACGCTGTATCTCTGGGAAAACCAGGACCACTACGCGCCGTTGCTGGACGCGTGGGAAATCGCCAATCGCAACGACATCTTCGCGCCCGTCGGCCTCAAGCGCCTGCCCTTCATCGCCAACAGCGACTTCCACAAGCCCAAGCACATCTACTCCTGGAAGACCCTCCTCCAGTGCGAGAAACAGACCGACGCCATCAAGGACTGCATCCGCCGCAACGAGCACGTCTCCATCACGCTCTACCGCGAGGGCGGACTGCTGCCCATGGCCTCCCGCGAGGAACGGGGCACGCCGGAGTTCAAGCTGGCCGCGGCTCACGACGTTGCCGCCACCGGACGCCTGCTTGCAGCCGGAATGTGAGCCCGTTCGCGCAAGGTAGCGGGCGGAGACGGGACGAGAATTTGCCTCACGCGAAGGCCGCAAAGGAATCCGTCCTCATCCTCTTGGCGACCTTCGCAGCTGTTGCGTGAGGCTCAGGACCCGCTCACAACTTCCGGTGATTCGCCGCACTGACGGGAATGTCCTTGGGCGCTTCGACCAGCAGCCGCTTCACGTCAGCCATAAATGCGCGCACATCCTCCTCGCTGGTGTCCCATGCGCACATGAGGCGGCAGCCGCCCTGGCCGATGAAGGTGTAGAACTTCCAGCCCGCCGCCCGCAGCGCGATGATGAGCCACGGCGGCATCTCGATGAAGACCGCGTTGGCCTGGCGCGGGAACATGAGGCGCAGCTCGGGCAGCCGCACCAGTTCGTCGTGCAGCAGCGCGGCCATCGCGTTCGCCTGCGCCGCGCGCCGCAGCCACGCGCCGTCCTTGAGCATCCCGACCCACGGCGCGGATAGGAAACGCATCTTCGAGGCAAGCTGGCCGGACTGCTTGCAGCGATAGTCAAACTCGTGCGCCAGCTCGCGGTTGAAGAACACCACGGCGTCGCCCACGAGCGTGCCGTTCTTCGTGCCGCCGAAGCACAGCACGTCCACGCCCGCCTCCCACGTCACTTCGCGCGGCTTGCAACCAAGCGATGCAACGGCGTTGGCGAAGCGCGCGCCGTCCATGTGCAGCTTGAGGCCGAGCTGCTTGCTCTTGGCCCAGATGGCCTTGAGCTCCTCGATGGAATAGACCGTGCCCAGCTCGGTGGACTGCGTGACGCTCACGGCCCGGGGCTTGGGGTAATGCACGTCGGTGCGCTTCTTCACCAGCCGCTCGATGCCGGCGGGGTCAATCTTCCCGTTCACCCCGGGCAGGGTGAGCACCTTCATGCCGTTGCTGAAGAACTCCGGCGCGCCGCACTCGTCCGTCTCCACATGCGCCGTCTCGTGGCACAGGACGCTGTGGTAGGACTGGCCGAGCGACGCGAGCGAAAGCGAATTGGCCGCCGTGCCGTTGAAGACGAAGAAGACCTCGCACTCCATCTCGAACGTCTCGCGCAGTAGGTCCGCGGCATGGGCGGTCCACGGGTCGTCGCCGTAGCTGGGGGCATGGCCGCGATTGGCCTCTTCGAGCGCCTGCCAGGCTTCCGGGCAGACCCCGGCGTAATTGTCGCTGGCGAAGTGGCGGCGGGCGGTTGGCATGACGAGACATGATGCGCGGGCGAGCGGCAGATTGACAAGCGCGCGGGTTGGCGGGATTAGTATGCCGACACCGCGACGAACCAGACCCATGAACGACCCACGCCGCCGATGCCTTCCTCAGCCGCGCCATGCGTTTACCCTCATCGAACTGCTTGTGGTCATCGCCATCATCGCCATTCTCGCCGGGATGCTGCTGCCCGCCCTGAGCAAGGCCAAGGCCAAGGCCCAGGGAACGCAATGCCTAAATGGGCTCAAGCAGCTTGAGTTGGGTTTCACAATCTATAGCGACGACTACGAGGACAAGATCATCTCCAATAACAACGCCCCGGGTGTGGCCACGTCCGCCGAACCAAATGCGTGGATTCAGGGCAATGTCCAACTCGGCAACGCGAACTACACGAACGAGATTCGGAATGGGAAACTCTTCCCATATCACAACACGGAGCAGATTTACGTCTGCCCGGGCACCCGCGCCAAGACCATCAGCGGCACGCTCGGCATTCCTCACCACCGCTCCTATGCGATGTCGGTTGGGGTCAATTGCTCCGTGGAAGCCCGCAGCGTCAAACGCATCGCGGATATTCAGAAGCCCTCGGATCTAATCGTTTTCCTGGAGGAGAACCCGGTCAGCATCGATAACGGGGCCGCCGGCATCCACCCCTTAAGTGTCCTCCAAGGTGGCACATGGACCACTTGGAATCCGCCTTCTGGCCGCCACAACAGCGGGGCGGCCATCTCCTTCGCCGATGGCCACGTAGAGAACTGGGTTTGGAAGGGTGCGTTCCGAACCATTGCCAATCAATACAACGACCTCACACATCCCGCGCGACGGACCAGCGCAACCGTCAACCCTTTCACTGCCGGCGGTGGAATCGCTGTCCCCGTCAACGACCCCGACTCCCTCCGCATGGCGAATGGTCTGAACTACCAGTAAGCCCGCGCAAACCGCTCGCCAAGCGCCTTTCGTCCGTCTAAAAGGCCGCCCAACACATGAGCGGCCTTTTCCTTTTCCTCGCCCCGTGCCAGCGACTGGCAGTCGTCACGTTGCGGGCGGTCCACTCGCCGCGTTCTCGTGCTGCAGAACTCCCCGGACGGCGGCTGCAAGCCGCCGGCACATGCCTTTCCCCATCTTTGTCTTTCCCGAATCTTTGGGTTCTCCTCCTGCTCTCCTCCGTCCTCCTCGCTTCCGCCGCCGCGCGCACGCCGTGGACCACCTCGCGCCTCACCGGCTCGCCCAACCCACCGGCCCCGCTCCGCACCGAGCGCGTTTTCCCGCCGCTCAATTTTGACCGGCCGGTGGACTTCGCGCGCCTGCCCGGCAGCGACCGCTGGGTGGTCGCGGAGCTGGGTGGCCAACTGTGGTCGTTCCGGCCCTCTGCCACCGGGGCGAAGCCGGAGTTGGTGGCCGACCTGCGACCGCATCACATGCCGGAGGAGTTCGTGCGCGGCTTCAGCATCCTCGGCTTCACCTTCCACCCCGGCTTTGCGACGAACCGCCTCATCTTCATCAACTACAACGAGCCGGGCAGTCGCACGAACGGTGCGGTGATCGCGCGCTTCCGCGTCAGCAACGCCGAGCCGCCCGTGCTGGACCGGGCCAGCGAGCAGGTGTTGTTGCGCTGGACCAGCGGTGGCCACAACGGTTGCACGCTCGCCTTCGGCCCCGATGGCTTCCTCTACATTTCCACCGGCGATGGCGCCGCGCCCGATCCGCCGGACCGGCCGCACAACACCGGCCAGGACATCAGCGATCTCCTCGCCTCCGTGCTGCGCATTGACGTGAACCGCACCACGGGCACGAACCATTACGCCATTCCCAAGGACAACCCGTTCGTTAGCACGCCCGGCGCGCGGCCCGAGGTCTGGGCGTTCGGCCTGCGCAATCCCTTCCGCATGAGCTTCGACCGCGCGACCGGCGACCTGTGGGTGGGCGACGTGGGCTGGGAACAATGGGAGATGGTCTATCGCGTCCAACGCGGCGGCAACTACGGCTGGCCCATCACCGAAGGCCCGAACACCCGCGTCCGCACCGACGTGAAGCCCGGCCCCGGCCCCATCCTGCCACCCGTCGTCGCCATCCCGCACAGCGAGGGCGCGAGCATCACCGGCGGCCTGGTTTACCACGGCAAGCAGTTCCCCAAGCTCAAAGGCACCTACCTCTACGGTGACTGGGAGACCGGCACGTTCTGGGCCTTGCGCCACAAGAACGGCCAGCTCGTCTCGAATCAGGAGCTCTGCAAAACCACGCTCAAGCCCATCGCCTTCAGCACGGACCGCGACGGCGAAGTGCTGGTGCTCGACTACAACGGCGGCTTGCACCGCTTCGTGCCCAATCCCGCCCCGCCCGCGAACCTGGCCTTCCCCCGCAAGCTCAGCGAGACGGGCCTCTTCACTTCGCTCACGCCGCTCACGCCCGCGAGTGGCGTCGAAACCTGGTCGCCCATCGCGCCGATGTGGAACGACGGCGCGGTGGCGCAGCATCACTTGGCGATTCCTGGCGATGGCTTCATTGCGACGACGAACGCGCGGCAGATCATCTCCGGCAAGATGTGGTATTTCCCCAAGGACACCGTCTTCGCCCGCACGCTCACGCTGGACTTGAAGAAGGGGGACGCGGCCAGCGCGCGGCGCATTGAGACGCAGCTCCTGCACTTCGATGGACTGGCGTGGAATCCTTACTCCTACCGCTGGAACGCCGCGCAGACGGACGCCGACCTCGTCGCGGCAGAAGGTGCGAGTGACTTGTTCAACGTCACGGATGCGAGCGCGCCCGGTGGCCGCCGCGAAATCCCGTGGCGCTTCCACAGCCGCGCGGAATGCCTGCGCTGCCACAACGCGTGGTCCGGCGAGACAGTGGGCTTCAACTGGCTTCAGCTCAACGCCACCGCGCCGGACGGCGAGCTGCGGCGCTTGGAAACACTCGGCCTGATCGTTGCCACCAATGCTCCGAAGTCCCAGGCCGCGCTCGTGAATCCACACGACACCACCAAGCCGCTCGCCGACCGTGCCCGCTCGTGGCTGCATGTGAACTGCGCCGCCTGCCATCGCTACGGCGCGGGCGGCGCGGTGCCCGCCCACCTGAACGTGGACAAGAAGCTCACCGACCTGCGCGTGCTGGATGCGAAGCCCACGCGCGGCGACTTCGGACTATTGGAGGCGCATGTCATAACAAGCGGTAAACCTCTCAGCTCTGTTTTGGTGTGGAGAGTGGCAACAGAAGGGGCGGGCCATATGCCGGCCATCGGTTCCCGCACCGTGGATGAGGCGGGGGTGCGCCTCTTGCTAGACTGGATTGGGTCGCAAGCGCGTGAGCCATATTCCTATCCGCTTGCAAGCACCGACATTGAAGCGCCCACCATCGCCCTCGGCTGGGCAGTGAATTGGGAGACGCTAAAGCCTAGCGACGCAAGAAGAGAGCGTATTCTACAGTATGCACAGGGTCCGACAAACAACCCTGTTCGCGAGCTATATCAGCGCTTTCTCCCCCCCGAGCAACGCCGCCGCACGCTCGGCTCGGACTTCGCCCCAAACGAAGTGCTTTCGCTGCGCGGCGATGCCGTGCGCGGCCGCGCCGTCTTCGCCAACGAGTCCGGTGGTCAGTGCGTCCGCTGCCACCGCGCGCACGGCGCGGGCCGCGACTTTGGCCCGGACCTCACCGACATCCGCCGCAAATACGACCGCGCCACGCTGCTCACGCACATCACGCAGCCCAATCTCCTCGTCGCCCCCGAGCACCGCACCCACTCCGTCCTGCTGCGCGATGACACCGAGCTGACTGGTTTCCTCAAGAAGCGCACCACCACGGAACTTCTCCTTCGCCTGGAAGACGGCACCGAGCGCCGCGTGCCACTCGCACAGATCGCGTCCACGCGCCCCTCGGCGCTTTCCGCGATGCCCGAGGGCCTGCTCGCCGCGCTGACCGCGCAGGAAGCTGCGGACTTGCTGGCGTTCCTGCTCACCCGATAGCCGCCCAACCTGCTGCTGATCGAATAACCGATTTGCCAGCCAGTCCGTCTGAGCCTGTGTTTATGAAACTATTCCGTCTGTCCGCCCTCCTCCTCGCCGGTGCGCTGCCTGCTCTTGCGCAGACCAAGCCCGAGGACTTTCCCAAGCAGCCTGACGTGCCGGCGCTCTCGCCCGAGGAACAGCTCAAGAAGTTCCAGCTTCCGCCCGGCTACAAACTCGAATTGGTCCTCGCCGAGCCGCACATCAAGGAGCCGGTCGTCGCGGTGTTCGATGGCAATGGCCGCATGTTCGTCGCCGAGATGCGGACTTACATGCAGGACATTGACGGCACCGGCGAGCTGACTAACAAGAGCCGCGTCTCGCTCCACTGGTCCAGCAAGGGCGACGGCAACTTCGATAAACACACCGTCTTCGCCGCCAACCTCAAGCTCCCGCGCATGATTCTCCCCCTCGGGCCCGGCGAGCTGCTCATCAACGAGACCGACACGCAGGACATTTTCCTCCACCGCGACACGAACGGCGACGGCGTGGCCGACGAGAAGAAGCTCTGGTATGCCGGCGGCCCGCGCGGCGGCAACATGGAGCACCAGCAGTCCGGCCTCATCTGGGCCACTGATAACTGGCTCTACATGACCTACAACGCGTGGCGCCTGCGCTGGCAGGGTTACGACAAGGAGCCGCTCAAGGAATCCACGCCCGGCAACGGCGGCCAGTGGGGGCTCACGCAGGACGACTGGGGCAAGCCTTGGTATGTGAACGCCGGCGGCGAGCGCGGGCCCATCAATTTCCAAACCCACATTTACTACGCCGCGCTGAACCACAAGGAGCAGTTCGTCGGCGATTACGCAGTGGTCTGGCCCATCGTCCCCATCCCCGACGTGCAGGGCGGCCCGAACCGCTTCCGCCCCGACGAGAAGACGCTCAACCACTTCACCGCCACCTGCGGCGCGGAGGTGTTCCGCGGCGACCGCCTGCCCGCTGACTTGCGCGGCGACCTGCTCTTCTCCGAGCCGGTGGGCCGCTTGATTCGCCGCACGAAAGTCGCCGTGACCAACGGCGTCACGCGCCTGAGCAACCCCTACGAGTCCGTGAAGGGCGAGTTCATCCGCAGCACGGACCCGAACTTCCGCGTGGTGAACCTGAACACCGCGCCTGACGGCACTTTGTATCTCGTGGACATGTATCGCGGCATCATCCAGGAGGGCAACTGGACGCGCGAAGGCAGCTACCTGCGCAAGGTCATCCAGCAATACGGCCTCGACAAAAACATCGGCCGCGGCCGCATCTGGCGGCTCGTCCATGACGGCTTCAAGCCCGGCCCCCAGCCCAAGATGGACACCGAAAAATCCGCCGACCTCGTCGCGCACCTTGCGCACCCGAACGGCTGGTGGCGCGACACCGCGCAGCGCACGCTCATCGTCCGCGCTGACAAATCCGTCGCGCCCGCCCTGCAAAGCATGGCCCGCTCGCACGCAAACCCGCTTGCCCGGATGCACGCGCTCTGGACCCTCGACGGTCTCGGTGCGCTCGACGCCGCGCTCGCCCGCGAGAAGTTGAAGGACGCCCATCCGCAAGTCCGCATCGCCGCTCTGCGCGCGAGCGAAACGCTCTACAAGGGCGGCGAAAAAACCTTCGAGGCCGACTACGCCGCGCTTGCGAAAAGCGCGGACGCCGACCTCGTCTGGCAGGCGTTGCTGACCACCCGCGCGCTCAACCTGCCCAACGCGAAGCAAACCTTCACCAGCGCCGTGCTCGCCACCAACGCGCCCGCCGTCGTTGCCTCGCTGGGCAAGTCGCTCCTCGCGCCGCCCACGAGCTGGCCGCGCGAGTTCAGCGGCGCGGATAAGGCGCTGCTCACCAAGGGCGAGGCGATTTTCCAAGAGCTGTGCTTCGCCTGCCACGGCTTCGACGGACGCGGGATGCAGGTGGAGGGCGCGAAGCCCGGCACCACGCTGGCGCCGTCGCTCGCCGGCTCGCCGCGCGTCGCGGGCCAGCGCGAGGCGCTCATCCACATCCTGCTCAAGGGCCTCACCGGACCCATCAACGGCAAGACCTACGAGGCGCTGATGGTGCCGATGGAAAGCAACGACGACGCATGGATTGCCGCCGTCGCGAGCTACGTGCGGAACAGCTTCGGCAACAAAGCCGGCATGGTCAGCGTGAAGGAAGTCGCCGCCTTGCGCGCCGCGTCGAAAGTCCGCACGCAGCCATGGACCGTCGAGGAACTGCTCGCCGCGTTGCCCAACCCGCCGCTCGCGAACCGCAAAGCTTGGAAGCTCACCGCCAGCCACAACCCCGAGTCGCTCGCCAACGCCGTGGACGGCACCGCCAGCACGCGCTACGACACGCGCAAATTCCAAACGCCCGGCATGTGGGTGCAAATCGAGCTGCCCGCCGAGACCACCCTGACCGGCGTGCGACTCGACGCCAGCGGCTCGAACAACGATTACCCGCGCGGCTACACGCTGGAGCTTTCGGCTGATGGCCAGAATTGGGGCCAGCCCGTGGCGAAGGCCGAGGGCAAATCCGCGCTGACTGAAATCAAGTTCCCGGCGGCCAAGGCGAAATTCCTCCGCATTACGCAGACCGGCAGCTCACCCGGCAATTTCTGGTCCATCCACGAGCTCGACCTCCTCGGCGAAGGCCAGGGGAAAATCACCGAAGGCAAGGCCGCCGCGAAGAAGCTGGACCCGAAGGATTTCCAGTAGCCGCGGGCACATTCTCGCCTTCCTCAAGCAGCTCGTCCTCGACTAGGTTCGTGGGCATGAAATCCCGGCTTGCCCGCGTCCTTATTGGCGTCGCGCTCTTGTCATGCCTCTCGGTTGTCGCTTACGCCGCTGCTGCCACCCGCCCGAACATCGTCTTCGTCCTCGTGGACGACATGGGCTACGCGGACCTTGGCTGCTACGGTGCGAAGGATATCCGCACGCCGCACATTGACCGGCTTGCGCGCGAGGGCGTGCGCTTCACGGACTTTTACTCGAACGCCCCGGTCTGCACGCCGACGCGCTGCGGGTTCATCACTGGACGCTGGCAGCAACGCGTCGGGCTGGAGTGGGCGTTTGGCTTCACGGCGGAAGCGTTTCGTCGCCAGGGCAACGACTGGGTCAAGGAGCCGGACATGCATTCGCTCGGCCTGCCCGCAACCGTCCCGACGCTGCCCAAGCTACTCAAGACCGCCGGCTATGCGACCGGCGCGTTCGGCAAGTGGCACCTTGGCTATCGCGACGAGTTCAATCCGACCAAGCACGGCTTCGACGAATACTTCGGTGAGTTGCTCGGCCACAGCGATTACTACACGCACGCCTATTACGACGGCACCTACGCACTGCGCGACGGCCTCAAGCCCGTGAAAGTCGAGGGCTACCTCACCGACCTGATCAACCAGCGGGCCACGCAGTTTATTCGCACCCATGCGCGCGAGCCGTTCTTCCTCTACGTGCCGCACCTCGCGGTCCACTGCCCCTTCCAGCCGCCCGGTCGGCCGAAACCCAGCGTGTCCAAGGCGGGCATGTATGAGGGCACGCGCCGCGACTATGCCGCGATGCTCGAGAAGGTGGACGAAGGCGTGGGCATGATGCTCGCGGAGTTGGAAAAGCAGGGCGTGCTCAACAACACGCTCTTCGTCCTCAGCAGCGACAACGGCGGGGAACGCCTCTCGGACAACACCCCGCTCGCGCACAAGAAAAGCACGCTGTGGGAAGGCGGCATCCGCGTCCCGTGCGTGATGCGCTGGCCGGCGAAGTTGCCGAAGGGAAAAGTCACCAGCCAGCCCGGCATCACGATGGACTTGAGTGCGACCTTCGCCGCCATCGCGCTGGGAGTCCCGCCTTCAGGCGGCCCGCTGCCGGCTACAGCCGGGACTCCGAGCTTCGACGGCCTCAACCTGCTGCCCATCCTCACCGGCGCGCAGCCAGAGCAGGAGCGCACTTTCTTCTGGCGCATCGACCGCGCCTCCCGCAAGCAGAAGGCCGTCCGCCACGGCGACTGGAAATACCTTCAAGATGGAAACATCGAAATGCTGTTCAACCTGAAGGAAGACATCGGTGAGCGCCGTGATCTGTATCGCCACCACCCGCACGTGATGACTGACCTCAAGCAACGCCTTGCTGCGTGGGAGGCGGAAATGGCCCGGCACCAGCCCGAGTTTCTCGTGAAGTAGGCCGCCGGAAAGCGCCCCTGTGGAAGCGTGAATTGAGCCAGAATTTGGCCCCCGCCGTTGCAGTCCAACGCCCCACGCATGAAATTCGCCCTCGCTGTTGCCCTCGCCGCCTTGCTCCTCAACTCACTGCCCGCCGCCGAGCCGGTGCCCCCCAAGGGCTTCCGTGCGCTCTTCAACGGCAAGGATCTTACCGGCTGGTATGGGCTGAATCCGCACAACGGCACGAAGCTCGAAGGGGAGAAGAAGGCGGCCAACCTCAAACAGCAGCGCGCGGAATTCCCGCAGCACTGGCGCGTGGAGAACGGCGAGTTGGTCAACAGCGGCACCGGCCCCTACGCGACCACGGACACGGAGTTCGGCGACATCGAGCTGCTCATCGAATACAAGACGGTGCCCAAGGCCGACAGCGGCATCTACCTGCGCGGCACGCCGCAGGTGCAGATCTGGGACGTGAACCAGGTGTTCAACGAGAAGAACCCCACCCGGAAGCCGCACCTGGGCTCCGGCGGCCTCTTCAACAACACGCCCAACACGCCCGGCCGCGATCCGCTGGTGCTCGCGGACAAGCCCTTCGGCGAATGGAATGCCTTCCGCATCCGCCAAATCGGCGCGGTCACATGGGTGTGGCTCAACGGCAAGCTCGTGGTGGACGGCGCGGTGATGGAGAACTACTGGGACAAGAAGCAACCGCTCCCTGCCAAGGGCCCCATCATGCTCCAGACCCACGGCGGAGAGATCCGCTGGCGCAATATCTTCGTGGCGGAGATCCCCCCGGACGAGGCCAAGCGCATCCTCGCCACCATCAAACCCAAGCCGTAGTTCCGGCCACTGGCTCCTACTCCGCGTGGCAAGCGCTGCGGCCGTCGTTTTGAAAGCCTGTCCATCTCCGAAATGAACCACCCCACATCGTTCTCCCGCCGCGACGCCTTGAAATCCGCCGGGACCGTCGGCGCGCTGGCCTTGGCCGGAGCTGGCACGCTCGCCGCCGCCGAGCCGGCGAAGAAGCCGCTGCGCATCGGCGTGGTTTCCGCCGCCATTCGCGGCAAGCCGCAGCCGCGCAACGGCCACACTTGGTCCTTCTGCCAGTATCTGCACCCGAACTTTGATTTCGTGGCGATGAAGAAGCACTGGCCGCAGGCTTACGACAGCTTCCAGAAGCATTACCGGAACCCGCAGATCACCTTCGGCGTGCTGCCCTTCCCCGACACGCGCATCACGCACTACTACGACGCCGACCCGACGGTGTCCGTGCCTTACACGGAGGTCTTCCCCGGCGTGCAGGTGGCGCGCTCGCTCGACGAGATGGTGAAGGAAGTGGACGCGATCTGGATGGGCGACGCCTCGGGCTATGGCGAAGACCACTTCGACCTCGTCGCGCCGGGGCTGGCGAAGGGCCTGCCGACGTTTTGCGACAAGCCCATCGGCGGCGACGTGGCGGGCACACGCAAGATTCTGGAGTTCGCGCGCAAGCACAAGGCGCCGATCATGTCGTCGAGCTTGTTCCGCCATCAATTCGGCATGGAGGCCGCGCTGCGGATGCGCGACTCCGGCGAGTTCGGTCCGATTGAGTTCATCACCGCCACCTTGCACAGCCGCTACAAGCTCGACTCGTGGATGATCTACGGCCAGCACCCGGTGTGGTCCGTGATGACGCTCATGGGCGCGGGCGTGGACGCCGTGAGCATGTATGAGCACAAGGACACCTGCCATGCGCTGATCACCTGGCCGGATCGCTTCCCGGCGCATGTCTGGTTTGGCGAGCCGTTCGAGCGGTTCGAATACAATCGCGTGCAGACGCACTTCAAAAAGAAGATCTACACCTTCACGCCGTCCATCGAAGGCAGCTTCGACTACGGACACAACTACGAGATGTTCAAGATGGCGGCGGTGTTCCGCGAGATGGTGCTCACGGGCAAGGAACCGGTGCCGCACCAGGAAATCCTCGAAGTCACCGCCATCGTGCAGGCGGCGGCGAAATCCCTGACGGAGAAAAGCCGGCTGGTGAAGCTGGCCGAGGTGATGGGGTAGGTGGGTTGGGCCCTTTCCCGCTGCGGCCAGACTGTTATTTCAATCAGCATGACGCGCGCTTCACTCTCCCGCTGCGGCTTCCTCCAGGCCGCGATTCGCTGGCGCACTATCTTCGTGCGCGAGCTCGGCGAAGCGGAGGGGAAGCAAATCCTCCGTGAGTCAGCGGCCAAACGGTAAGCGCCCGGGCGGGCTGCGATGCCGCGCCGGTTCAATGCCATGATGACGCTGACTGACTTGCGCGCGGCCGTGCGGCGGCTCGCCGATCCCGCGCGGGCCGTCGGAGCCCGCCGTTTCTTCAAGACTGGCCCCGGCGACTATGGCGAAGGCGACCAATTTCTCGGCCTCACCGTGCCGCAGATCCGTTCCCTGTTGCCGGCGAGCGACGCGTTGACTGAGGCGGAGGTGCTGGTGCTGCTGCACTCGGAATGGCACGAGGAGCGGCTGCTGGCGGCGCTTGTCCTCGTCCGCCGCTTTGGGAAGGCGACCCGCGATGAAGCCCGGCAGGAGCGGATCGTGAGGCTGTATCTGGCGAACACGGCCGCGTTCAACAACTGGGATTTGGTGGACAGCAGCGCGCCGCAGATCCTCGGCGTCTGGCTGCTCCGCCGGGAGCGTTCCGTGCTGCGGCGTCTGGCCGATTCTCAGTCATTGTGGGAACAGCGCATCGCCATCCTGGCCACGCAGGCCTTCATTCGCGACGGACAGTTCGTGGACACCTTGAGCCTCTGTGAGCATTTCCTCGTTCACCCGCATGACCTGATGCACAAGGCCTGCGGCTGGATGCTGCGCGAGGTGGGAAAGCGCGACGAGGCCGTGCTCAAGGGTTTCCTGGATCAGCACGCCGCCCGCATGCCGCGCACCATGCTGCGCTATGCCATCGAGAAACTGACCGAGACCGAGCGGAAACATTTTCTGCGCATCCGGTAAGGCCAGTTACGCGAATCGTCCGGCAAACTGGATCGGGGGCTCGCCGGGGTGAGAGGAGAACGTGCAAGGCATTGGTTGAATGAGCACGGTGATTTTCTTCACGACGGCGCGGAGGTGGTCGGCCATGTTCGTCTCGCGGGCGATGGATTCCAGCTTCGGCCCGATGTGCGTGTCGGAGAGCAGCGCCCAGCGGAAGGACGCGCCGGCCTCGGCGGCGGGCAGGTGGCGCGTGGCAAAGAGCGCGGCACCGGCAAGCGCGGCGCGGCGGAGGAACGTGCGGCGGGGAGTGAGGTGGTGGGGCATGGGGAGGAGCGGTTAGTGATTAGTAATTAGTGCCTGTCTGAAAACCCGGAGCGCGGCTGTGTCGTCCTCGACCAGCCGCAGCAAGCAACCCAGCTAAGGAACCGGTGAGTGTTCCACCATGCTGCGGCTGGTCTTCGACACAGCCGCGCTCCGTTTTTCGGCAGGTGGCTGGCGTCAGGGCGGGGGTAGCGGCCAAGGACGGCGAGGCACAGGAACCCAAGGCCAGCGAGACCGGACAGCAGGATGAACGGCGGTGGCACATCCTCAAGGCCCGAGGCACCGAGCTGGGTCAGATGCCGGGCCACCCCGAAGCTGCCGGCTCCCAACATCAGGCAGAGCAGTCTTGAAAACACCGTTGCACGCGCCCAGCTCATTCGTTGTTGCTCATCGTTGATGCCTCATTTTCGTGGCTAGCTCCTCAGGAGCCCTTCGTAAATGCCTTCGCATTGTCGGCAATCCGCTTCAACTTTGTCCGAAGCATCGAGGCAAAAGCATCCTGCTCCGACGCATCGCACGTGTAGCGCCACGCCCAATCTACATAAACTAGCGGGTGAATCTTTCCGAGCGCCGCAACCGCCCGCGTGGCCGCAAGTATCGAAGCATCGTCCTGCTCAAAAAACTCCGCCCAAACATTGGCAACAATGCCCTCATCGTCCCAGTCGGCGAACAGCGCGCACTGCTCTGAGGTGCCCCATGCCGCAGTCCGCTTGCACTGCTCACGATGGGAACTGTATCCAGTATAGACGACATCAAAAGGCGGCAGGAACGGGGAGACAATATCCGCAAACAGCTCCTTCTTGACCTTCAGCACGCGAAGTTCCATTGGCGCTTCTTCTCGAACGTAGATGTCCGTCCAGCCGAGGCCATCAGGAGCACGGTGAGCGTCGGCGAACTCACCAATCTTCTTCACCTCCGCGTCAGCGTATGCCGCAGCACCACGAGGAAGAATCTGCCGCTGGCAATAGTCGTCCTCGTGAAAATAAATCTCTCTTTGGCGAGGCCACATCATAGAATGTCCGCCTCCGTGAACTGTGACTGAACTCTGCCTGCTACCTGCTGAAAGAGCCACCGCAACGGCTCTCGCCCTTTCCCCTCTGTGCAGCCGTCCACGATGTTGAAAGCGAGAAAGATGTTCCAATCTCGGATGCCCGTAAGGAGCGCCGTCAAGCGCTCCTGATTGAATTTGCCCTTCGCCTCAAACTGCCTCCAGAGCGCGAAAGGCTCGTCGTGATACTGAACCATCGCCTGCATGTCCGTATCCTCGCAGAACTCGGCGAGAAAGGCGCGGGCCAACGAAGCGTGGCTCTTGGGTGCAGTGATGGGAACACCGCGCTCTGCCTCTCTCCTGAATGTGTCGTGAGTGTGGATGAGCACTCTGAGTCGCCAGTAATCCGTCTCCGAAACCTTGGGGCGCAACGTCTCCAGGTTGCGGTCAACCTCCGCGATGTGGGCGCGGACTGTCCCCTCGGGATGACCGGGGCGGGACTCGCCCCAATCCAGATTGTGCTGGTAACGAGGGTCGCTCGTGATTGCGTCGAAAATCCTTTTGTAGTCGCTCATGTGATAAAAGCGCGATGTGGCCTAGCATTGTGATTGAGCGACTGGATTGTCGTTAGCCAGGTTTGCCAGGCCATTCACGCCCGCAGCCCGAGGCTCAGCACTTCGCGGCAGTGCTTGATGCTGCGCTCGACTTCGCCGCGCTGGTAGTCTTGGTCGGCCTTGGTGCGGTCCACGCCGGCGGGGGCCTTGAACGGCTCGATGCGCTTGCCGCGCTTGGCCAGCGCCAGGAAGCGCGCGAGGTCGGCGGCTTTCGCCTTGGGGAAGATTTTCCAGAGGTCGGGCTTCCAGAGGGGGAACTCGCGCGCGAAGCCGGAGATGGTCTCGATGTGGACGGTCACGCCGGGGCAGTGCCGCTCGAAGTGGTCGAAGAACGCGGGCAGGTCCAGGCAGCCCTCGCCCATCGCGGTCCATTGCACGGTGACGCCGTTGGCGGACTCCCAGACCATGTCGTCGCGGAGGCTGGTGGTGAGGACGTAGGGCGCGAGGGTTTCGAGGCTGGCGAGCGGGTCTTCGAGGGTCCAGGCGGCGTTGCCGGAGTCGAAGTTCACGCCCACGTAGTCCTTGCCGGCGGCTTCGACGAGTTCCTTCAGCTCCCACGCCTGCATGTCGCCGGCGTGGTTCTCGACGGCGACCTTCACGCCGGCGTCCACGGCGCGGCTGCGCTGGGACTTGAGCACTTTCACGGTGTCGGCGATGCGCGCCTCGATGCCGCCCTCGGTGCTGCGGTCCTGCTGGTTGCCGAGGATGACGCGGAAGGCCTTCGAGCCAATGGCCTTGCTCATGCGCAGGCCGAGCGCGAGGTGTTCCTCGGCGGTGCCCCAGTCCTTTTTGAACGACTTCGAGGTGGGGCAGATGCTCCACGAGCCGAGCTCGATGGTGATACCTTTGTCGGCGGCGTATTTGCGGACTTCGGCGAGCGAGGCATCGTCGTGCTTGCCTTCGAGCGGGCCGAAGTCGGTGATGAAGAGGGAGTCGCAGCCGAGCTTGGCGGAGTAGTCAATGAGCTGCCGGGCGTTCCACTTCATGGCGCGCACGGCGAAGTTGTCGAAGCCGAGCTTGTGGTTGCGCTTCTTGGCAGGCGCGGCGCTGGCGGGCAAGGCGGCCAGCGTGGCGGCGGCAGCGGCAGTGGAAACGAAGGCCCGGCGGGACAGCGGTGAAGTGTTCATGGGGCGCAGCTTGGCAAAGGCCCTCGCCGGTGCCAAGCGTGGGGTGCGGACCGGCTGAGCCAGTCCGCGCGCCCGTCGCCTCGATCTTCCCGTCCTGCTTTAGATGAACTTCGTGCGGCCGGGCATGGCGATGGGCGGCACGTCGAGCTTGCCGTTCCAATCGCGGAGGTTTTGCGGGGCGATTTCTTCCTTCGAGTTGAGGGCCATTTCCCAGGTCACTTGCTGGCCGGTGTAGCCGGCCATGCGGCCCATGATGCCGGCCATCGTGCTGGTGACCATGCGGTCGCCGTCGTTGAGGGGCTTGCCGGCGCGGATGGAGGCGAAGAGTTCGTCGTGCTCCACCTGATACATGTCGGGGGTGGGGCCTTCGTATTTCCAGTTCCGCTCGCCGTTGAGGTCCGTGGTGAAAGCTCCGCGCGAGATGTAGGCATTGCCCTTGGTGCCCATCGCGTAGAAGGAGTTCTCGCCGTAGCAGCCGGTGATTTGCCGTTGCTGGATGAACCCGCGGACGCCCTTCTCCCACTCGTAGCTCACGGCGATGTGGTCGAAGATGTTGCCGCCATTGGCGGGGATCTGGCGGCCGCCGACGGCGGTGCAGCTCACGGGCGGGCGGTCCTTCATGGCCCACATCATCCAGTCCACGGTGTGGATGGCCTGCTCGACGAGGCCGTCACCGGAGAGCCAGGTGAAGTTATACCAGTTGCGGGTCATCCACTCGAGGTCGCTCATGCCGGCGGGGCGGGACTCGGCCTTGGGCATGGGCTTCACGGGGCCAGTGAGATAGGTGCCATAGACGGCGCGGACATCACCGATGGAGCCGTCGAGCATCTTCCCGAAGACCGCGCGTTTGGCGTAGTCGTAGCGCCAGCAGAAGCCGGCCACGACGGCGAGGTTCTTCTGCTTGGCAATCTTCACGGACTCGATGACCGAGCGGACGCCGGGAGCGTCGGTGGCCATCGGTTTCTCGCTGAAGACATGCTTGCCGGCCTCCACCGCCGCGCGCAGGTGGCCGGGCCGGAAGCCGGGCGGAGAGGTGAGGATGACGAGGTCCACCCCGCTCTTGATGACCTTCTCGAAGGCGTCAATGCCCACGAACTTGCGTTCCGAGGTCACGTTGAATTTCTTCTCGTCCTTCACCGAGGCCTTGAGGGCGCTAAGGCTGCGGTCAATCGGCTCCGGGAAGGCATCGCCCATGGCCCACAGCTCGACATTGCTGTCCGCCTTGAGCGCCTGCGAGGCCGCGCCCGTGCCGCGTCCGCCGCAGCCGATGAAGCCGATGCGGAGCTTGTCGCTGTTCGGGGCGGCGCGGAGGAGGGAGGGGAAGGCGATTTCCGCGGCGGCAACGCCAACGGCGGTGGTGGCGGTGGCGGACTTGAGGAACTCGCGGCGCGTGGCGGGGGGGACGGGAGAGGTTGGATTCATGGGAGGCGACAATGTGCTTTAACGGGTGCCCTCGGCAAGCGTCGGGCTTTGGTTTTCAGGGGAAGCCGACTGGAGCACTGCGGAGGCTATTCAACGGGAGCGGGTTGACGGCGTGGTTCCGACGTGGCCAAAAGCCATCTTGCGAATCAATTCACAATGCTTACAGTGCCCTCCAAGTTCACCGCCGCAAAATTATGCGCCCCACACCGCTGCCCGTTCGTCTGGCCGATTCGAAACACCGGGCCTTCACGCTGATTGAGCTGCTGGTGGTCATCGCCATCATCGCGATCTTGGCCGGGATGCTCCTGCCGGCGCTGGCAAAGGCCAAAGACCAAGGAGTGCGTGCCAAGTGCATCAACAACTTCCGACAGTTGATGCTCGCCACGCAGATCTATGCGAGCGACTACGACGAAAAATACCCTTGGCCAAACTGGGGTAACCCGAATGGGGTTGCGGGCTGGCTTTACAGTTTCGACAGCAGTCAACCGACCATGGCACAGCGTTTTGTGGTAACCAATGGCAACCTCTGGAGAACGTTTCAGAGCACCAACGCTCTTCAGTGTCCTAACGACTTTAAGGATCCCAGAATTTTCCAGCCCTATCCCACGGGACGTGACCAGACGCTTTCGAGCTACTGCATGAATGGCGCGCTCAGCGGTTATCAAGTCTGGAACGGAAATGGCCCTTTCACTCGGGTCGTTGACTTCCAACCGTCCGACGTCATCGCTTGGGAGCAAGACGAGAGAAACACCTTCTATTTCAACGACGCGGCGAACTATCCGACCGAAGGAGTTTCGATCCGGCACAAGATTGGAGCCTTGACTGGCACGGTGGGAGGCCAAGCCGAGTGGATGAACAAGCTGGCTGAGTGGGATCCAATGGCGACTTCACCTAACAAGAACGCCCTGTGGTGCAGTCCCCGCAGTGCCAACGGACACTGACGAAGCGTTGCCCGGTCAATAAGTGAAGGCCGGCACGTTGTATAGTTGTCGCAGCTTTTCCAGTTCTGCGCGGTCTGCTGGAGTCAGACCGTTTGCTCGTATCGTTCCGATGATACGGGACTGTTGGTCTGGTTTGGCTGCCTTGAGCTGGCTCAACCAAAAAATGTAGGTCTCGTGCTTCTCGTTGGGTGTCCGCTGAGCCCAAGGCTTCTCAGTCGGCACGGGGATCCCAGGAGGGACTTTCGCTGAGCTTCCTGTCTGGTCAGGTGTGCTTCTAGCTGCGGTCGGTCCCTCTTCACCGGTTGTTGGCGAAGGGGTGCTCCGCTTGCGGCATCCAGCGCAGGCTATGACCAAGGTTATGATATTGAGAGTGGCAACCAGCCGCAGCAGCTTCATCTCAGCAGGGTGCCAAGGGCGCGGGGCGATGCCAATCAAACATTTGACTAGGGCGTGTGGGATGCTCGCCGGGATTGTTTGGTGAGAGCATTCCAGAACTACGCTTCCCCTGCGTAAGTTCATCACCGAGGCCCACAATCTCAAGTTTGCCCTGGTGTTGCATCACCGGCTTCGCCCGCCAGTAGTGAGCCTTGGCCACGCTGGCGGCAGCGTGTCCCAATCAACGCCACTGCAAACAAACCCACTCCGGCCACAAAGGTAGAGCACGCCCTTGAGCGTCCAGACCCACCCGAGGAGCGTCACGTTCATGACGAGGTCCTACTCCCAGACGTTGTGGCTGAAGGCGATGGCCGTGCCGATGGTCAGTTAGAGCCAGCCAAGGTAGAACGGGAGGAAGCGGTTCCGCCGCCATTCTTCAAAGAGGGCAGCCCACATTGGTGCCCGAAGAAAGTGCGACAGCCCGATGACCAGCAGACCGACGGCTGTCACTCGCTCGATGAGGAGTTCAACGGTCATTGGGCGGAGCCGACGGATTGCGGCAGTGGCACGGGCTCGGACGAACGTCCTTTGAAGCAGCGGCTCACGAGGCCTTGCTCCGGCGCAAACACCCACGCCAGCACAAAGAGGCCTGTCGCCGCCACAACCATGGCACCCGCAATCGAGCAGTTCAGCCAGACGCCGAGATGCAGGCCCAGCACGGAGCTGAAGGCGGCGTGCAGCACCGTGAGGCCCAGCATCACGGGGAAGCGGTGCGAGAGCAGCGTCGCCGTGGCACCGGGGAGAATGAGCATCGCGATGACGAGGATGGCTCCGACCGCTTCGAACGCGCTCACCACCACCACTGAGAGCGCCGCCATCAGCGCGTAGTGGACGAAGGTCGAGTTGATGCCGAGCGAGAAGGACAGCGCGGGGTCGAACGAGCTGACGAGGAGTTCCTTGTAGAAGAGGCCGATGAGCAGCGCGACCGCGAGCGTGACCGCCGCCATGCGCACAACCGACGGCGGGCCGAGCTTCAGCCCGGCGAACTCCACTATTCCTTCCAGCGGGATGAAGGCGATTTCGCCGTAGAGCACGCATTCCTGGTCGAGGTCCACCTTCGAGGCGAAGAGGCTGATGAGGATGACGCCCACCGCGAAGAGGCTCGTGAACGCGATGCCGATGGCGGCGTCCTGCTTCACGCGCGATTTCTTGTGGATGACCTCGATGAGCACCGTCGTGACCGCGCCGGCCGCGAGCGCGCCGACGAACATCGGCCACGAGCCGCGACTGCCACTGACGAGGAACGCGATGGCGATACCCGGCAAAATGCTGTGGCTGATGGCGTCGCCCACCAGCGCCATGCGCCGGAGGATGAGGTAATTGCCCACCAGCCCGCACGCGGTCGCGACGAGGAAGCCCATCGCGGCAATCCAGACCGAGCTGGAGAAGTCCTGCGTCCACGGCGCGATGAACACGCGCTGGAAGTCGAAGGTTGGAATCAGTTCAGTCATGGGAGCGGAGGCCGCACGGGAAGGAATCCACACAGATTGAGGGCGGAACACAGATGGGAAGAAGTGGTCTGCTCTGCATGAATCGGGGGAAGACGACCCAAAGATTAGGGGCGGACAAAGAGGGAGACTGAAATCTTTGTCCGGCCCAAATCTTTGGGCTTCCAGTCTTCGGCTCTGCTTCCCTCAGCATGGCTCGCCCCTCGGGGCAATTTCCCCATCTGTGTTCCGCCCTCAATCTGTGTGGATTCCAGTTCATGCGAGCGGTTCAAACGCTTTTCCCGTATCCCACCGCTTGGTCGCGCTGCTCCAGTCCCGCCCCTTTTCTCATGTCGGGGAGACTGGGAATCACCTTCCCGTGCGGGTCTTTCGTGGCGTAGTTGAGGCGGCGCTCCAGCTCGCGCACCACGTCCTCGCCGAGGACGTGCTCGATTTTCTCGGCGTCCTCATGGACGTGGTCGGCGGCGATTTGCGCGGTGTGCGTGAGGTAAAGTTCCCAGAGGCGGTGGTTGCGGACGATGGCGCAGGCGGTCTGCCAGCCGGCGGGCGTGAGGAAAAGCGCGTCGGCCTCGCCAGAAAGCGTGGCGAGCTCATGCTGGGCGAGCGCACGGGCTTGCGCGTGGACTTCCTCCTCCGTCTCGCGGCGGCGCTCGGCGAGTTCGCGGAGGGAAACGCCTTCGCCTTGGAACCCGCGGGCTTCGAGGACGTGGTAGATGGCCTTCAAGGTGTTCTCGCGCTGGATGCGGGCGGCGCGGCTGCGTTGCCGCCACCAACGCGCGACGATGCCATGGCGCGGGCCGAAGAGAAACGCGCCGACAAACACCGTCGTAGCCGCCAGCACCATGAACGGGCCGGTGGGCAAATTGTTGCCGAGGAATGAGAGGAACGCGCCGAGCGCGCCCGCCGCCATGCCAAACAGCGATGCGAGCAGCAGCATCCGGTGCATCCGGTCGGTGAGCAGATACGCGGCGGCGGCGGGCGTGATGAGCATCGCGGACACGAGCACGACGCCGACGGCTTGCAGCGCGATGACCACGGCGAACGCGAGCAGCAGCATCAGCCCATAGTGAAACATCTGCACCGGCAGGCCCACCGCGCGCGCGAACCCGGCGTCGAAGCTGGTGACGAGGAACTCCTTGTAGAACACGGCGATGACCATCACCGCCAGCCCGGTGACGACGCCCATGAGTTGCACGTCCGCCGCACCGATGGCCGCCGCCTGGCCGAAGAGGAATTTATCAATGCCGCTTTTGTTCCCGGTGGGCAGGCGCTGAATCATCGTGACCATGCAGATGCCCACGGCGAAGAACGACGCGAGCACGAGGCCGAGCGCGGTGTCTTCCTTGAGGCGCGTGGTCTGCTTGAGCAGATGCACCGCGCCCGCTCCGAGCAAGCCCGCGAGCGTCGCACCGACGAAGATGGCCACGGGGTCCTTGCTCATGTTCCAGAGAAAACCCAGCGCCACGCCGGGAAGGACGGCGTGCGACAGCGCGTCACCTACGAGCGCCATCTTTCGCACGACGAGGAACGAGCCGAGCAAGCCGCAGGAAATGCCCAGCAGCATCGAGCCGAGCAGCGCGTAACGGACGGACGGGTCCTGGAAGGTGAAGAAGCGGGTGGCTTGGTCCCACAGCGAGGTCTCGGAGATGTCACCGATGCGGACGGCGTGCGCGGGGAGGGTGAGGACGAGGAGAGTGAGGAGTGAGAGGTGAGGCGTGAGGAGCGGGAGCGCGGTGCGTAGCAGCGGCGTTGGCGATGCGGAGATGGACGGGCGGAAGCTCACAGCGTGCGGTGGTCCGCGTCCGGCGCGTAGCGGCAGAAGGAGTCGGCCCGGTTAATCGTGCCTTGGATGAGTGCCCCGATGGATTCCCATTCCGCGTCCAGCTCACGATGTTGGGCGGCGGTGATGTAATTGCGGTCGAGTGCGTCATCGAGCCACGACTGCGTTTCAACGGCTTCTTCCAACGCTTCATCCAGTTTGCTGATGAAAGCAGCTTTGTAACGGCGACGAGCCCAAGCGGAAGCAATCATGGACTTCGGTGCGCGGGACGACCGACGCATCTGGTCCGTGAGGGCGAACCGCTCGGCTTGAGGGAACGTTTCGGTGAGCTTGAAAATCACGTTCGATGCCTGACGCGCTCGTTGGTAGGCGATGAGTTCCCGAAATGTTCGCGCCACCGGGTTTGGAGGCCGGCCCGCTTCTGATTTCAGTTTGGTGTTCATAGGCAACTCCTCACTCCTCACTTCTCACCCCTCACTGACCTTTGACCCGCACCGCTTCCGCCACCTCGCTCAAAATCGTCAGCCGCCCGCCATATGTCTTCTGCAACGTCTCGTAGTTGAACACTTCCTCCGTCGGGCCGAAGGCGACGACGCGCATGTTCAGGAGCAGGAGCATGTCGAAGTAATTGCGCGCGGTGGGCAGGTCGTGGTGGACGACGAGCAGGGTCTTGCCGGCGGCGCGCAGCTCGTGCAGCAGCGCGATGATGGCGGACTCGGTCGCGGCGTCCACCCCGGCGAACGGCTCGTCCATGAAGTAGAGGTCGCTCTCCTGCGCGAGCGCGCGGGCGAGGAAGACGCGTTGCTGCTGGCCGCCGCTCAGGTTGGAAATCTGCCGGTTCGCGTAGGGGAGCATCTTCACCTTGTCGAGGCATTCGCGGGCTTTGTCGCGGTCGGCCTTCGACGGGCGCTTGAAGAAGCCCAGCTTGCCGTAACGACCCATGAGCACCACATCCATCACGCTCACGGGGAAATCCCAGTCCACGCTCTCGCGCTGCGGCACGTAGCCGACGCGGCGGAGGTTTTTCGCCACGGGTTCGCCGAAGACTTTCACCCACCCGCTGCTGACGGGCAGCAGCCCCATCGCGGCCTTGATGAGCGTGGACTTGCCCGCGCCATTCGGCCCGACGATGCCGACGAGCTTGCCCGGCGGCACGACGAGGTCCACGCCCCACAGGACGGGTTTCTTGTGGTAGGCGACGGTGAGGTCGTGGATTTCTAGCGGAGGCGCGTCAGCCATGTAAGAAGAAGTCTTGCCCGCGAAACACGCGAATGCACGCGAATGAAATGCAAATCAAGAGGGCCGGTTTTGCTTGGAGAAAAGGTCGGTTTTCATTCGCGTGCATTCGCATGTTTCGCGGGCCACTCTCAAAACCGCCACGAGAGGCCGACGAACGGATTCCAGTCATCCGCCGCGCGGGTGAGGCCGATGTTGATGCCGGCATCGAGTTGCACGTTCTTCGTCAGCGCATAGGTCAGGCCGAAGTCCACCGTCGCCACCCACGGCGCGCCGCGCTCAAGGCTGAGGCTTTGGAAGAACTCCGCGTAGCCCGCGAGGTCGCCGACGATGTCGTGGCCGAAGCTGATGGTGGTGACGAGCTCCGGATGGTAGCCGCTGCCCGTGCCGTCCCGTGCGATGTCGAGCTGCGGCATCGCGCCGAGACTCCAGCCGGCGGGCAGTTCCATCGCGAACGGCGCGATGAGGCCGCCCTCGACGCTGCGGTTGCCGAGCTGGTCCTGGTTCGTCGGCAGCTTGACGTAGGGCATCAGGCCGAAAGCGGTGTCGCCACCGTCGTTGCCCCAGAGGTTCCACTTCACGCGCACGAGAAAGTCGTTGAAGCCGCGCTGCTTCGTCACGCCGGCGGCGGGGTCGGACGTGCGGGTGTAAGTGTGCGGCTGGACGATGAACTGCGCGTCCACGTTGTTCAGCAGGCCGACCTTGAAGTTGATGGGGGCGACGTTCCAGGTGCGGACCGTTTTGCCGTCACGGTCCGGGTTGTGCCGGTCGTGGGTGAACGTGGCGAGGTCCATCTCGATTTGGAAATGGCCGGCGTCCACGGTGTAGGGCGACTCGGTTTTGTCGGGCCGGTCCGTGGCCATCTCGCGCAGGAGCGCGGGCGGCGTGGGGTTGAAGAGATGGTAGTTGGATTTGTCCGGCGGCGCATCAGCGGCGAGCGCAGCGGTGGCGGTGGTGAGCAGGCAGACGGAGACGCGGGCGCGGTTCATGGGGAAAGGGGAGGATTAAGATTAGGATTAGGAGTAAGAGCAGGAGGGGGGAGCTTCGGGCTTAATCTTACGCTTACTCCTGCTCATAATCGCTCGGCCAGGTCGGCTCACTTCAGCGCCTCCACGATGGTGGTGAGGTTGTGCTTAATCATCCCCTCGTAGGTGCCGAGGTCGTAGCCATTCTCCATCTGGCCGGGCGTGCCCATGGCGTCGGAGAACAGCTCGCCACCGACGCGCACGCCGGCGTCCTTCGCGATGCGCTGGATGGTCGCGGGCGAAACGCTGGACTCAACGAAGATGGCCTTCACCCGGTTCTTCTTGATGAAGTCCACGAGCTTGGCCATGTCCGCGAGGCCGGCTTCGGTGACGGTGGAGACGCCTTGCAGGCCGACGACTTGGAAGCCATACGCGCGGCCGAAATAATTGTAGGCGTCGTGGCTGGTGATGAGGATGCGCTTCTCCTTGGGCAGCTCGGCGGCCTTCTTGAGCGACCATTCCTGCAAGGCACGGAGCTTGGTGGCGACTTCCTTGCCGCGTTGCTCGAAGTGCGCCTTGTCCTGGGGCGAAAACTCAGCGAGACCCTTGGCAACGGTTTGTGCGCACGCGGCCCACAGCTCGACATCGAACCACACATGCGGGTCGTAATGGCCTTCAAACTCCGGCGGCTCCAGCAGGCGCTTCTCGGGGATGCCCTCAGTGACCGGGTAAACGAACTTCTTGGACCGCGCGAGCTTGGCGAAGATGTCGGTCATTTTCCCCTCCAGCACGAGGCCGTTGTAGAAGATGACCTCGGCCTGCTGGAGCTTGGAGACATCGGCGGCGGTGGCCTTGTAGAGATGCGGGTCCACGCCCGCGCCCATGAGGCCGGAGACTTCCACCCGGTCGCCGCCGACCTGTTTCACCAGATCGGTGACCATGGAGGTGGTGGTGGTGACGCGGATTTTGCGCTCGGCGGCGGTGGCCGTGCCGAGCAGGAAGATGACGGCGAGGCCCAGCAGCGCGCGCCAAAGAGGTTTCAGGTTCGGTGTCATGTCTAACGGTTTCACAGTCTGGTCGCCGGCGAATCAGCCGACGACAGCCGCGAACTTAGGGGGTCACAAGTTTTGGTCAAGTAATTAACTTAGGCAGAACTAACTTTGTATTCACATGCTAACAACCGCAGATTCGCCTGCAAATGGCCGTCATGGGGGCATGGAGAGAACCCAGCGCCTGCCAACTGCCATGATTTCGGCCCCAAACCCGTGCCGGCGACTTGCAGTCGCCGTGTTGCGGATGGATTGCTCGGAATAGGTTCGAACCGCTGTGGCCCACGGGTGGCGGCTGGAAGCCGCCGGCATGGGTTCATGGCGAGATCCCAGGGGTCCGTGGTTCCGCGATGTCAGCTTCAGAACCGGAGCGCGGGTGTGTGCGCAGCAACGCCCGCAGCCAGCCCCGGCGTCCGCACCCGCTGCGGCTGGTCTGCGACACCGCCGCGACCCGTGCCGGCGACTTCCAGTCGCTGGGTTGCGGGAGGACTGCTCGGACTGGGCTCGAACTGCTGCGGCCCACAGACGGCGGTTGCAAACCGCCGGCACTGGTGCAGGCGAGAATCCAAGACCCTCGGCCTTCGCGATTGCAGCCCCTGAACCTGCGGTGGTAGGGCGCGCTGTCCTCAGCACGCCGCCGGGGTCTGGTGGCGTCCGGGTCGCCCCGCAAGCGCCTGCTACTTGTAAGGAAACGCCGGAAACTGAGGGCCCTTCCAAGGAATCATGCGCAGTTCCCGGTCGCCGCCGGCCCAGCCGGGCGCGACGTCGCAGGCTGCCGGCTGAGATTTGATTGGCTTGCCGCCGCGCAGCTTGATCAGGCCGGCCTTGCCTTCGAACGTCACGCCGTCCTGGCTGAAGGAAACACTGCCGGGGTCGAGGAACACGTAATCGGTTCCGGCCGGCGTTCCGATCTTGACCCCTTTCCCAGCCGCCACGGCCGTGAGCGGCGGCGGGCGTTCCTGTTTCAGCCGCGGGTAGAGCACGACGGTCACGCTGCCGCTGCTGCCGATCGGCAAGCTCACGTGATTCGTGTGGATTTCGGGTTTCGCCCCGGTGGGGCGGACGAAGACCACGTCCAAATCCACGTCTTCCAGGCCGACCAGCGTGACGCCTCCGGAAATCGGTTTGATCTGCGATGCCCGCGCGAAGAGCCGCCACGTCGCGGGCACCGATGGCTGGTCGAACGTATCGGTCATCACGAAGTAGCTCGGGCCGTTCGGATCGGCGTCTTTCACCATCGCTATCTGACGCTGCCAGCCGCGGCGCGTGCCCCGCACGTAGTCGAACTCCGGCGTCGTGCTGAACTCGCGAATCGCCATCACCCCCTCGGGATTATCCGTCGCCGGGCCGGACACCATGCTGTGCACGTTTTGCGAGTCGCTCCACTTCGGCACGCTCTTGTCGTGAGTGCGCTCCTCGCCGTAGGCGTCTTCGTGGCACAGTTCGCTGCCCTTGCCCCAGAGCGTGATGCTGCCGGAATCGTTGTAGTAGTGGGAGTGGTTCCGCCCGGCGATCAGATACAGCGTCGTCTCGCGGTTCGAGCCGAGCGTGTTGCGCAGCAGCACGCCGGTCTCCGGATAGACCGTGCTGCCGAGCGCCGGCGGCTGGGTGGCGAGCGTTTCGTCGAGCAGCAACGTGCGGTAGCCCATCAACCCCGGGTAGTAGCTCTTGATTCCCGGCTCATGAAACGAACCGTGCTCGCGGTGCATCCACTGCATCTGCGACGCAAACGCGGGGTCCTTGTCCTTCCACAGATACGCCAGCAGGCCGAACGTTGAGGTGCGTTCGTTGCTGTAGCTGTGCCCCAACGACGGCAGACGCCGCGTGCCGCCCGGCCCGCGCGGCGTCGAAATGTTGGCGAACCACAGGCTGGCTCGCCGGATACCCGTGTCGAAGAGATGACCGGCGTCGGGCTCGCCGGCGTGGCGGGCGACCAGGCAGGCCCCGAGCCAGTGGTCGAGAATCAGCATCGAGTAATGCGGACACTCGGCCATGCCGCCGGCTGGATCGGTCCATTCGTCGATCTCGCGTTTGATCTCCGCCAGGCCCGCCCGGAGCCATTGTTTCGCCAGCGGATGGGAGGGAATCAGCGCGGCGAACGTGACGCGATAGGCGTAGGCCATGGTCGTCATGTTGGGATTCAGACCGACGTTGCCCTTTTCCAGACTCCAATAAGCCGGATCAGCGAAGAGGTAACTGAGCCGCGCGATCTTCTCCAGAATTGCGGCCCGGTCCGGCGCGGAGAGTTGTTTGCTGGCGAGCGCCGCGTCCGCCAACCCGGCCGCGAAACCGACCTGCCGACCGTAAGCATGCGGCCCGATGCGTTTGATCGTCGTGTCCGGAATCCGCTGAATGACGACGTCCAGATTCCGGATCGCTTCGGCGATCACGACCTTTTGCGCGGGCAGGTTGTCGGCCAGCAGCGCGGCGGCGACGAGCTTGTCCATGCCGTCCGATTCGAGGCTCCACGCGCTCTTGGCGGCGAGCGCGGGCAAGTCCTGCCGACTCTGCTGGATGCGGGGCAAGTCCTTGGCCGTGACGTAGAGACACGGGTGCGGGTCCCGGTCGGCTCCCGGCCATTGAAGGACTTCCGCAGCGCGGGCGAGGGGAAGGGAGCAGGCGGCCATGGCGAACCAAAAGACGCCGTATGTGCGGGTGAATGCTGTCATTGGAAATCTCCTTGGGCGGGTGTTGTCATGGCTTGGTTTGGGTTGAGCCGACCAACTTGAATTCGCTGCTTTGGAAAGTCACTCCTTCGTCGCTGGTTGGTTCGCCGAGAGTTCCTTGTTGCCGACGCGGATTTTCCCCGCCGCGCCGAGTGTCAGTGTGGTCTTGGCCCCGCGCAGGCGAACCGCGCCGGAGACGCCTTGAAAGGATGCTTGGGCATCAGCGGTCGAGTAAGTTTCCACGGCGGGGAGGATGAGGGCTCGGGGGTCGAACTTCTCGGCGTCGCCGGAGCAGACCCACCAGACCGCCTGGTCCCAGTCGCGAGCGAGTTGGTTGC
>Ga0255204_1000017_pt1 | contig 76471 bp, 49 predicted proteins | sample Miss_Colum_RepC__2_FD_188418 | JGI IMG/M metagenome (GOLD analysis project Ga0255204, IMG submission 188418) | Freshwater microbial communities from Mississippi River, Louisiana, United States - Miss_Colum_RepC_8h | ecosystem: Environmental > Aquatic > Freshwater > River | place: USA: Louisiana... | reverse complement strand
GCGGCCCTTCTGGGAAACCCCGGCGCGGGCCTTGTCGCTCGTGCACCACTGGCTCCACGATCAAGCAAACGCTACTGCTTGACTAATTCTACCGGAACCTAATGGGAAATGGTATGATATCCGGGCGTTGCAGCGTAAAACTGAGCCGTAAATCGGGCGCGGCGGTTGACGCCGCCCGGGCAACGCGGTGGTGACAGCCGGGCTGCCGGCCCCCTTCGCTACCCTCCTCGTCGCGCCGGCGATGCTTTCCGCGCTGGGCGGCTTCAACCGCTCACTTTGGCCTTTGAAAGGATGGCCTGAGGAGCGAACTTCCCCGCCATGTCCACTCCGCAGATTCAGACCACCGTCGTCGGCAGTTATCCCCTCCCCGCCTGGCTCGCGGCGTTCCCCACGGCCAACGCGCTGCGCGATGCCATCTTGGTGGTGCTGAAGACCCAGGAACTCGCCGGACTGGATGTCATCGCGGACGGGGAACTCTCGCGGTTTGATGTGAACCATCCCGAGACCAACGGGATGATTGACTACTTCATCCGGCCGATGACGGGCATCCACACGGGGCTGTCGCGCGAGGAGCTTTTCAAGTTCCGGGCCGCACCCGGCATGAAGTTCCGCACGCAGCCCGCCGGCGTGGTGCGGGCACCCGTGGGGGAAGGCACGCTGAACCTCCCAGCCGCCTGGCAGGCCGTGAAGGGCCTCACCACCCGGCCGCTGAAGTTCACCCTCACTTCGCCCTACATGCTGGCCAAAACGCTGGTGAACGAGTTTTACCCGGACACCCGCGCGCTCACCATGGCCTTGGCGGAGGCCCTGCGCCGCCAGGTGGCGGACATTGATGCCGCGGTCGTGCAGGTGGACGAAGCCAATCTCACTGGGCATCCGGAGGACGCCGACTGGGCCCACGAACCCATTAACCACATCCTCCAGGCGGTGCGCGGGCAGAAGGGACTTCATCTCTGTTTCGGCAACTATGGCGGCCAAAGCATCCAAAAAGGTTACTGGCGGAATCTCCTCCCCTTTCTCAACCGCCTCGACGTGGACCATCTCGTCCTGGAATTTGCCCGGCGTGGCTACGACGAGCTGGAGGCATTTCGCGAGCTCCGGCCCGGCATTGCCTTGGGACTCGGGGTCGTGGACATCAAGGACAACGAGGTGGAATCACCTGACCTCATTGCCTCTCGCATCGCCCATGCTGTGAAGGTGCTCGGAGCCGAACGCGTGCGCTGGGTCCATCCTGATTGTGGCTTTTGGATGCTTTCCAGAAGCGTCGCCGACCGCAAAATGCAGGCGCTGGTGGCGGGCCGGGACAAATTCCTCGGCGTTGGCCAAGGCACCTGACATGCAGCAGGGTGCCCTCCACCCGGCGGACGGCGGGGATTCACGTTGCCTCGGCTGATTCCGCTCCCTAAGCTGTCACCGCATGAAACATCAGTTGGACTTCGAGAAGCCCATCGTCGAGTTGCAGCGCAAGCTTGATGAGCTCCGGCAGCACCCCGAGAAGCACGACATGGGCATCAATCTGGAGCAGGAAGTCCGCTTGATGGAGCACAAGCTCGAGGAAACGCGCCGTCAGATTTACCTCAACCTCACCTCTTGGCAGCGGGTCATGCTGGCCCGGCATCCCAAGCGGCCCTACACCCTCGATTACCTCCGCACCGTCTTCACGGACTTCTCCGAACTGCACGGCGACCGGCTCTTTGCGGATGACCGCGCCATGGTCGGCGGGCTGGCCAAGCTGGCGGACCGGCCGGTGATGGTCATCGGCACCCAGAAGGGTCGGGACACGAAGGAAAACATCCTGCGCAACTTCGGTTCCGCCCACCCGGAAGGCTACCGCAAGGCCCTGCGCCTGATGCGCATGGCGGAGAAGTTCAGCCTCCCCATCATCACCTTGATCGACACCGCCGGCGCGTATCCCGGCATCGGGGCGGAGGAACGGCACATCGCCGAGGCCATCGCCGTGAACCTGCGGGAAATGACCTTGCTGGAGGTGCCCATCATCGCGCTGGTCATCGGCGAAGGTGGGTCCGGCGGCGCGCTGGGCATCGGGGTGGCCGATCGGGTGCTGATCTTGGAAAACGCCTACTACTCCGTCATCAGCCCGGAGGGTTGTGCGGCCATCTTGTGGAAGGACCGGGCGGCGGCACCCAAAGCCGCCGAGGCCCTCAAAATCACCTCGAAAAGCCTCCTCGAGCTGGGCTTGGTGGATGAAGTTGTCCCGGAACCGCTCGGCGGGGCTCATAACGACCCGGCCGCCACCGCCGCCACCGTCCAGCAGCACCTGCTCAAGCACCTTGCTCAGTTGGACGGCCTCTCCACCAGCGAACGCCTGCGGCAGCGCTACAGCAAGTTCAGACACTACGGGCACTTCCACGAGACCCCGGCCGCGCTGGCTGGCACCACCCTGCAAGCCCAGCCAGCGGGCTAGGGTTCCCGGGTTGCGGCACGCGCAGCGGGGATTCGTTGTGGGGGGACTTGAATCCCAGCCGCGCTCCGGCCAGACTCCTTGCCGTTGGGCCTCAAGGGGATAAGCTTTGTGCGACCGAAGCGGCCGCTTGAACCCACCGCATTTGAACCATGGCTAGTTTTGTTGATCTGATTCGGGGATTGGTGGACGACGGCGACGAGCTGAAGGCGACGGCGCGTTTCCGGCTGGGCAAGCTCATCGCCAAAGGTGGCATGGGCGTGGTTTACGAGGCGGAGCAAATCGGGGCCTACGGTTTCACCAAGAAAGTGGCACTCAAACTCATCGAGCCCTCCACCTCCGGCCAGTCCGAGGTCATCAAAGCCTTCATCGGCGAGGCCCGGCTCGTGGCCCGCCTTGTCCACCCCAACATCGCGCAGGTCTTCAACCTCGGCCGCACCTCCAACCACATCTTCATCGTCATGGAGCATGTCCATGGCCTCAACTGCCAGGATCTGCTGGCGCGCCTGGCCGCCCAAGGGGCGCGTCTGCCGCGTGATTTCGCGGTTTACATCGTTCACCGCGTGTTGCGGGGGCTGGCTTACGCCCATGATCAGGCGGGGGATGACGGCAAACCCATGGGGCTGGTGCACCGGGACGCGCACTTGCGCAACATTCTCGTCAGCTACCAAGGCGATGTGAAGCTCACCGACTTCGGGATTGCCCGAGCCCGGGGGTTCCTTCCCAAGGACAGTCCGGATGTCATCGTGGGGCGGCCGGACTTCATGAGCCCCGAGCAAATCACCGGACAACCGCTGGACCAGCGGTCTGACGTCTTCACCGCCGGGGTGGCCCTGGCCACGCTGCTGTTGCAGCAAAACCCCTTTGCGGGCGAGACCTTGGAAGACACGCGCCGCCGGATTACCGAGGCAGCCCTCCCCAAGTTTGGCCAGTTGGACAGCCGCATTGACCCCGAGCTCGAGCAAATTTTGACCTGTTCGCTCGAACGCGATCCCGCGCGCCGCTACCCCGGTGCCGGGGGGATGATGGATGCCATCGAGCGCTACCTCTTCATCAACCGGATCGGGCCCAACACCGAGAGCCTCCGCCGCTTCATGCAGGACCTCATCGAGCCTCTGGATGACACCCGCATCTTGACGCGTGCCGACTTGGAGGAGTTGGAAAAAGCCGAGCCAACCGTGCTGCCCTCCACCAGCGCGCTGCCGCTGCTGGGCAACTGAAGCCGAACGCCGGAGATTAACCACGGATGGACACGGATAAACACGGATAAGCAAGACTCAGCCCGGTGAAATGTTCAGCGGGTCACTTGGGGGCTGGGAGAATTGCCGGCCTCGGCTCGGGGTTCGCTCCCATCCGTGGTCATCGGTTTCCATCCGTGGTTACTCAGTTTCCGCCTCGGATTCCGGGCTGAAGCCGCCTTGGCCGGGGTGACTCGGGGTTTGCTTTTCCGTCCGGTGCCGGAACAATGCGCCCATGTCCTCCGCATCTGACCTGAGCCGCCGTGCCTTTCTCGGTTCCGCCGTTGCCGCGTCCACTTCGCTCGCCACCGCCGCCCCGCGCGATTGGACCGGCGTGAACCCGACACGCTATCCCGACCCCGACATCGTCTCGCTGGACAAGCGCTTCAAGGCCAAGCTCGGCAACACGCCCATCCAGCGCCTCTACCACAATCCGAACATGCTGTGGGCCGAGGGCTGCGCGTGGAACGCCGTGGGCCGTTACCTCATCTGGAGCGACATCCCGAACAACCGGCAGTTCCGCTGGCTCGAGGAAGACGGGCACGTCAGCGTCTTCCGCTCGCCGGCCGGCAACAGCAACGGCAACACCTTCGACTGGCAGGGCCGGCAGCTTGCCTGTGAACACGGCAACCGCCGCGTGGTCCGCTACGAGCACGACGGCTCGGTGACAGTCATCGCCGATTCCTTCAACGGCAAACGCCTCAACGCGCCCAACGACATCGTGGTGCATCCGGACGGCGGCATCTGGTTCACCGACCCCGGCTACGGCAGCATGATGAACTACGAGGGCAACAAGGCACCGCTCGAAATCAAGGAAGCCGTCTATCGCGTGGATCCCAAATCCGGCCAGCTCACGATGGTGAGCGATGAACTACGCAAGCCAAACGGCCTGTGCTTCTCCCCGGATTACAAAAAACTCTACATCGCCCATGGCAACGTCTTCGCGTGGGACGTGGTGGACGGCGTGAAATTGCGCGGCATGAAGACGCTTTGCACGATGGCGCTGGGCGAGAAGAAGGGCGGAGCCGACGGCATTCGCTGCGACGTGGACGGCAACATCTGGGCGGGCGCGGGCTGGGCTGGCGACGGCTTCGACGGGGCGCACTGCTTCACTCCGGAAGGCGAGCGCATCGGGATGATTCTGCTGCCGGAGATCTGCGCCAACCTGTGCTTCGGCGGCCGGAAACGAAACCACTTGTTCATGTGCGGCAGCTCCTCGCTCTACGCGGTGTATGTGGAGACGCAGGGCGCACACTTCTGTTGAGCTGCGGGTGGGCCGGGCTCGCAACGGCACCGGTCTTTGGTGCGGACACAAGTGTCCGCGTCACACCACTTCCACCGGGCACTTGGGAATCGCGTCGAGGAAGGCCTGGCCGTAGCGCTTGTTCAGCACCCGGTTGTCGAGCACGACGACGATGCCGCTGTCGGTCTTGGTGCGGATGAGGCGGCCGACGCCCTGGCGGAATTTCAAAATGGCCTCGGGCAGGCTGAACTCGCTGAAGGCATTGCCGCCGCGCGCCTCGATGGCTTCGATGCGCGCCTCGATGAGCGGGTGGTCCGGCACGGCGAAGGGCAGCCGCGTGATGATGACATTCGAGAGCGCCTCACCCGGCACGTCCACGCCCTGCCAGAAGCTGTCGGTGCCGAAGAGCACGCTGTCCACGTTGTCCTTGAACTTCTCCAACATCGTCGAGCGTGGCGTGCCAGTGCCTTGGATGAAGCACTCCAGGCCCAGTTCCTCGAAGAACGGCTGCATCCGTTCGCCCAGCTCCTGCATGAGCTTGTAGTTGGTGAAGAGCACGAACGCCTTGCCGTGCGTCTGCCGGATGAAGTGCTTCACCCAATGTTCCAGCGCCTCGCGATAACCCTCGTCGCGCGGGTCGGGCATCTTGTTCGCGACGTAAACCTTCATCTGCCGCTCGTAGTCGAAGGGGGAGCCGAGCTGAAGCGGCGTGGCCCGCTCGGCACCGACGCGCTTCTGAAAGTAAGCCAATGCGGATTGCGGATTGCGGAATCCGGAATCCGGCTTCGGCGCGCGTCCGGCGGTGGGCTCTTCATTCCGCACTCCGCCTTCAGCACTCCGCATCCCCAACGTCGCGCTGGTCATCACCACGCTCGTGTCGCTTTCAAAAAGCCTTCTCCGCAGGTAGTCCGCCACGTCCACGGGGGCGGCGTTGAGCGAGAGGTTGCGCTGGGACTTGCCGCTGCGCTCGACCCAATACACGTAGTCCTGCCCCTCCTGGCTGAGGAAGGTGGCGATGGCCTGGCGCAATTCCAGCAGGCGGCGGTTGCACTCCATCAACTCCTGCCCCGTGTCCGCGTCTTCCGAAGTTTTCACCAGCTCGCTCACCGACTCGCGCAGGCGCTGGATGGGCAGGGTGACATTGTCTTTGACCAAGTCGGGCTGGCGGATGCGCAGTTCCTTCCAGTCGCGCCGCGCGCCGTCGCCGCCGGAGCCGAAGCGGCTCGGGCTGTCCGACTCACGGGCGCGCTCGTTTGCGGCATCACACGCTTCTTCGACTTGTTGGAAGAACTTCTCCGACTCGCTCAAGAGTTCATCCACCAGTTTCACGGACTTGCCCTGTCGCAAGGTGGCGAGCAGGCCCTTGCCGGACTTGGGATTCCACAACCGCCCGAGCGCGAAGCGGAGCTGGCCGCTGGACACGCTCAGGCCGACGTGTTTGGCGGCGACGTTCTCGACGGTGTGCGCCTCGTCGAAGATGAGGAAGTCGTTCTTGAAGAGGATGCCGCCCTCCTGCTCCTCGCTCACTGCGCCGAGCAGGGTGAAGAACAGCGTGTGGTTGAGCACCAGCACATCGGCGGCCAAGATGCTCTTGCGCGCGCGCTGGAAGAAGCAGAGGCCGTGGTCCTTGGCGAAGTCGGATTGATGCCCGCAAATCTTCGGCGAGCAAAGGCCGCGCTCGGAGCAGACCTGCGCCCAGACCTTCGGGTCCGGCTCCAGCTCGAAGTCGGAGCGGCTGCCGTCCTTGGTTTCCTTCGCCCATTCAGCCACTCGCTTCAGCTCCTCCATCTCGGGCGAGGTGAAGAGTTGGTCGGCGTGCTGAAGCGCTTTGTGCAGGCGGCGGGAGCAGAGGTAGTTTGCCCGGCCCTTGAGCATCGCGTAGTTGAACCGCACCGGCTCCGGGAGCGCGCCCAGCACGGCGGCGAGCATGGGCAGGTCCTTCTGCGTGAGCTGCTCCTGGAGGTTGATGGTGTGCGTGCAGACGACGGCTTTCTTCTGTTTGCCGAGGGCGAACAGGATGGACGGGATGAGATAGGCGAGGGATTTGCCGACGCCGGTGCCGGCCTCCACGACAAGATGCTCGCGGTTCACCAGCGCGCGCGCGACGGCCACGGCCATCTGCTGCTGCTCGGGGCGGAACTCGAAGTTGCTGGCCTTGGAGAGCAGCCCGGTCGCCGAAAAGATGTCCGCGACCTGCTGGACGAGGTCGGTGCCGGAACCGGCGGGTTGATGTTCAATGGCGGCAATCACGGGCGCACGAACTATGGGAAGCGGCGCGCGCGGGAGGCGAGTGAAAAGGGGCCAGCGGCGCGCTGTGTGCCCGTGGTTGGAGGGCTTTTTTGATTGTCGCGTTGGGCTGGGTCCACTATGAGTTCGGGGCTGTCCGCCCGTGCCGAATGTGGTGGCAGTGCTTTAGAACTGGCCCATGAAAGACATCTTAAACCGATTCAGTCTGGATAGTGTGAAGATCAGCAGCCAGACCATCAGCATCGCGGTGCTGCTCTACTTGGTAACGCTGGCGTGCGTGATCTGGAGCATTCAGGCACAGCCGTTCAACAAGAAGGAACGCTTCTCCTGGATGGTGATTGTGATTCTCTTCGGCCCTTTCGGCATTCTCGCCTATCTCCCCGTGGCATGGCGGAATGCGGCCACTGGCTCGCTTTCTTTCTGGCGCAAGCCCAAGCGCGGTCACTCGTGAGCGGAGTGCCTCGCCTCGCCGCCTCATGCGTTCCCTCCAGAGTCGCTGGCAAGCCTTGTTGGGCAGCGCCCTCGCCTTGACTGGCGCGGTGGCGGGCCAGGCGCAGGGGACGACGGGGCAAGTGGCCGCACCCGGCGGGGTGAACATCCGGCCGGGCGGCATCCGCGAGGGCATGACCACCACCTCGTTGAGCGAGCGGGGTGATGCCGAACTGGGTGGCGAGGGCACGGTGGAATCCAGTCTGGTGCGGGATGCCGGGGCGGCGCAGGAGGGGTTTTTTCGCACGTTCCAAAACGGGATCATCCGGGTGCCCAAGCTCGGCTACGGGCAGGGCAGCCTGCAGATCAGCGCGCCGCTGGGGCCGGCGACGGGGTTTTCGCTCTTCGGATACGCGGGCAAGCCAGACGACGCCGAATTAAAGCTGGGCAACTTCTACCTCGATATTTTCTCCCTCAGCGGTTCGGTGTTGTGGAGCGACAACATCAATATCGTGGAAGTGGGCAAGGAATCCGAGGAGATCGCGGCGGTGCGGCTGCGGGCGGCCCTGATGTATCAGATCAACGAGGCGATGCGTTTGACGGCGGCGGGGACGGCAATCTGGTTGCCGTTCAAGGGCGAGGTGGGCTTCACCGATCCGCTGGCGGACTACACCTTCAGTCTCGCACCGCTTTTCCAGACCCAGTTGAACTACGACATCCCCTTCAACAAGGTGGATGTGCAGTTGATTGAGAGTTTCACGGTGCAAAGCGGCGGGTTTGGGACGGGGCGTTCGTTCGACTTGCTGGACCGGCAGGCGGGGGACTTGGAAGACCGGGCGGGCCGTTACGCGTTCCGTGACACGCAGGCGCAGGGGCCGACGGACCGGCGGTTCCGCTCCGCGCCCTCGTATCAGAACATTCTGGGAGTGAACGTCAGTTCGCTGCTGCCGACGGTCACGCGTCTGACCTTCGGCTATGCGCACGCGAACATCTGGCAGCAGCGGGACAGCCTGGGCCAGCAGAGCAGTGCGGATACTTTCATTGCCGAATTGCGGTCTGAGCGGGAGAACCTGCGGTTCAAGCCTTTTGCCAACTACAGCGCCCGGCATCAGAACAACCGGTTCGGCTACGATGCGGCCACCCGCGGCGGCTTCAGCGGGCCCATCACGCCGTATTTGGACCTCCGGAGCGAGATGGGGTATTTCCTGGCCGGAGATGAATCGGGCGAGGGCTACGTCTGGCAGGTATCCCTCAGTCACCGGCCGCGCGAGCGGCTCCAGCATCAGTTGGATTATCTTCGCACGGTCACTTATCCGGACCGCGCGCTGGTCACGACCGTCAGCTACTCCGCCCAACTTCAGGCCAGCCCGGACATCATCCTTGAGGCCGCCGTCCAAGAGCAGAACCTCGAACCGCTGGACAACCCGAACAATTCCTTTGGCGGCAAACAATTTCGCACGGAGGGCCGGTTCAACTACCGGATCATCGACCGGATCACCACGCGCCTCGGCTACGCCTGGACCCATTCGGTGGGGCGGGGGGCGGGGCCGCTACGATTCGACCTGCATACCATCCGGTATGAATTGAACATGGCTCACACGCCGACGTTCTCCTCGGCCTTGTTTTACCAGCATGAGTTCCGGGATTCAAACCGGCTGCTCGACAGCTACGTCGAGAACGTTATTTCGCTCACACTCACTAGAACATTCTGATGCGAAAGCTCTCTCTGCGCGGAAAATTTCCTTTGCCATCTGGCCCTACTCTCTGGCATAGAAGCGCCCCATTCGAGTGTGGTGATGGGCCGGAAACACGATGCCGGATGGATTTCCGAATGGTGGACCGTGTTTGGCCCTCTATCATGAATAGCCGCATATTGCGCACCGCGTGCGCCCTGATTGTCTGCTTCGGTGCGGCGTTTGGGGTCACGGCCGCCAGCAGCCCAACCGCCCAAGCCCAGATTGAGGCTGCTCGGCGGCAGTATTCGCAGGCACTCGACCGTGGGGACATCAACGCCGCAGAGCGCTACGACAGGGAAATCCGGGCGCTCGAAGCGCGTGGCTCGGCCGCAGCCCCGAGCCCATCGCTGCTCCCCGCAGGCGCTTCCCCCGCAGTCCCCTCTGCTGCTCCGGTGACCAGCTTCTTCTCTGCTCCCAGCGGGCGGGTGGCAACTCCGCCAGCGGAAACATCTTCCGTCTTTAACGCACCGGCCGTGCCTGCGACCGGCTATGCCTCACCTGCGTTCACCCCGTCAAATACTCGTGCGGGATTCAATCCCGCATCGAGTTCCACCACCGTCACTCCGCGCCCGGCCAACCCCGGTTCTGCACCGCAGCCGGGCGCAACGATTCTGCCGCCGTTCACCAGTTCTGCGGCGGGTTCCGGGACTGCGGCCCCGGTGGTCTCGCCCCCTGCCTCAGGTTTCCCCGGCTCCACCCCGGCGGTAGTTCCGTCCATTGCGGAAGAGCCCCGTCCGGTCGAGTTGCCGCCTGGCGTTTTGGATGCGAGGGAAGCCAACGCGGTGCTCTCAAAACTGGAAGACTTCCGCATGGCCGAGAGCCGCTCCGGCCGTCGCAGCACCGGTCTCGCCCCGGACCCGGTGGCTCCGGCCCCCAGCCCGGCCAATACTTTCGTTCCCGCTCCCGCCATCCCGCCGGCCGCATCCACGCCTTCGTTCGGTCCGTCCACCAGTGTCGCGTCGTCGGTGCAGCTTTCCGGAGCGCCGGATGATTTGCGCCGCAAACTGGAAGATGTGACGCGCCGCAAGTCTGAGTTGCAGTTGGAGGCGGAGCGGTTGGTGAAGGAAAACACCGATTGGGAGGCGCGATACAACGCAGCCCGGGCTGAACTGGCCCGGTTGGAATCTGAGAACAAAGCCTCCAACCGCCTCCAATCCATCCGCAGCGAACTGGATCGGCTCGATTCCGACTCCACGAAATTGATGCAGGAAATCGAGGCTGCCCGCGCCAGCCAGGAACGCGCCGCTCGGGAAGTGCTCGCCCGCCCCGCAGCACCCGCCACCGCCACATTCACGGTGCCGCCATCGGACCGCCCCATGGTGCCGGCCGCCCTCGGTGCCACGCCCGCCGAGTCGGAGCGCAAAGGGCCGCAATTCCGCATGGCTACTTCGACCCGGAGCACAGCGGGGGGCAGCGGATCCGAGGGCAACATCGTCCGGACTGGCCGGTCTGGAGCGGATTCGGTGGGGTTACAGCGGGATCTGGATCGGCTGGCGGAGCGGAAACAATACCTCCTGCGGGAGATTGACGACTTGCAAACCAAGTTCCAGGCCACTGACCGTGAGTTTGCGATGGCCAACCGCACGGGGCAGCAGGGCGACATGGACCGCCTGGCTCGTGAGAAAGACTCCTTGGATGCCCGCTTCAAATCCGCGCAGGCCGAGCTATTGAAGGTGGAGGCGGAGATGCAGAGCAAAGTCTCTGAATTCAAATCCGCCGTGGGCGCAAGCGACCCTGACAAGGCGTCCCAAGGCGATGCCATCCAGATCATCGTGGCCGAGGACGACAGCTTCAACGGGGTGTATTCCGTAAAGCGCGAAGGCACCATCATCCTGCCCCGCGTCGGCCGCGTGCAAGTGGGCGGGCGGGACATCAGCGAAGTGGAGGCGGCCGTGAAAGCGCTGCTCGAAGAAACCCAGCTCACCAAGGCCACCGTCACCGCCGAGTTCAAGAGCAAGGCCGAGAAGGTCGGTGGAGGACTGGTCGCCACAGATGATCCCGTGATCATTTACCTGGCTGGCGAGTTCATCACTCCAGGCCCGCTCAAGATTCCGGCCGGGGTTTCGCCGACGCTGATCACCACCATCATCCGCTCAGGCGGCATCACACCCTCAGGCGACCTGACCCGCACCAAGCTGCTGCGCATCGAGAACGGTCAGGGTGCGGTCGAGGAAGTGAACGTGGCCGCCATTCTTTCCGGTAGCATCCCGCCGACGGACATCGCGTTGAACCCCGGGGACATCATCATGATTCCGGCGTTTGCGCCCGTGGTGTATGTGACGGGCAACGTCACCAAGCCCGGCACTTTGCGCCTCTTCCAAGATGAGACGCTGACTGCCTACGCCGCGATCCTGCGCGCTGGCGGCTTCTCCCGTTTTGCCAACTTGAAGAAATGTTCCGTGGTCCGAGAGCTCGGCAATGGCGAGAAAGTCCAGATGCCGCTGAACGTGAAGGAAATCCAGAAAGGTCTGGCCCCTGACATTGTGCTTCAAGGCAAGGACATTGTGGTCGTGCCGGAAAGCTTCTTCAGCTTCTAAACCCAGGCCCATGACTTTCACCTACGAGATGCCGGCCAACGCGGTGAACTTGCGATGATACCCGGAGCCAAAAAGCGCAGGGCAGACTTTACGGACGTGGTGATGTATGTCGCCATCGCCTCGAAGCATCTCCGGCTCATCATCCTGCTCATCACGCTCGCGCTGACGGCGGGGTTGATCTTCTACATATTCTCCCGCCCGGTTTACTTCTCCAAGAGCGTCATCCGTTACACGGCCATCGGCACCGGCACACCGGACGCCGACACCACACTCAAAGGTGATGATTACCGCCGTTTCTCGGACAACAAGTTCCTGAATGACTTCGAGGCCGAGCATATCGTCAAGCGCACCGACGCCAAGCTGGCCAGTGCCGCCGGGTTGGTTCGCAGCGTGACCACCTTGGCCTTGGGGGATCTGAAACAACCTGTGTCGCTCGCCACCAAGCTCAAGCGGCACGAGGACAAGGTCTCCAGCTACCTGCATTCCCGTCTCAGGGAGCAAACCCGCAGCGCCTTGGACGGTTGGCGCAGCCGGGTGACGCTGCCCACGGAAATTCAACAGATGCTGATCAAGGACTTGAACGCCATCATTCTGGGCCCGTCCATCTACAACGAGCAATTGTTCGACCGGGCAGCGATCTGGAAGGAAACGCGTGATTTGCTCAATGGGGACTTGGACAAGCCGGAGGAAGTAGCCCGTTTGAATCGGAATCTGCTTGAGGCGGTTTATCCGCTCGAGTTCTCCAAGGCGGCCGGGAGATCCAAGGCGGACAACCTGAAGCAGGTCCGCACCACCTGGACGACGGACCACAACATTGAGCTGAACGTCTGGGCCTACAAACCCGAATGGGTCGTGGCCTTCCCCTCGAACATGGTGGAGGTTTTTCTGGACGACCGGCGTGAGCGGGCGTTCCGCCAGTTTCAGGCGGAGACCAACAAGTATCATGAGGTCATCGCCGATCTGAACCGCCGCTGGGGGGAGCAGTTGCGCGTGGAAGGCCGGTTGAGCGACCAGTTCAATCCAGAGAAGCTCAAACTCGAGTTGGAGGAACTCCAAACCGTCCCCCGATCCCTGGATCTGTTCCGCCGGAAATTGCAGGAGTGGGAATTCGTGGACCGGAAGGTCAACAACCCGGTTTACAGCGACAGCGAACGGCTACAGTTCTATTACTCGATTGATTACAACGTGGACGCGGGCGTGTATGTGGATGTGGACGCGGCCACCCGGGACCGCTTGCCCGCGAACGCCCGGCCCTCCAACGGCACCGTCATCATCCGCCCAGCGGTTGGCCGCAGTGGAGCGGATGAGTGGTTTGACTTGGAACAAGAAAAGGTGCGCTTGGAACGGACCATCAAGGAGATGTCGCTGACCTTCAAACCGTCGCATCCCAAGATGCAGACCCTCTACCAGCAATACAATTTGGTCGAACGCAAGGTGAAGGAAGCCTTGGGCGGGGCGCGGGCCAAGTTTGAGATTCACGGTCGGCGGTTGAAGCAAAAGGTGGCCGAGTTGCAGGCTCAGCAACCCTTGTGGGAGAAGAACAAGTCGCGTTACGAGGAATATCTCAAGGAGGTCAATCTCATCCGTAATGGTGCCGTGCGTTACGATCAGATGATCTACGACATCCAGAAAAAGATTTCCGAAGCCGAGCTCGCCCTCCGCAACGAGCGGGTGGACTTGAAATTTCTTGAGTTCGAAAATTTGCGCGACGAGATCCCCATCTCGCCCAACCGTCTGAAAATCGTGCTGTTGTCGCTGGGCTTGGGCATCGGTTTGGCGCTGGGTGTGCCCTTCTTGCTGGAGTTCATGGACCAGACCGTCACGAACCTCGAGAAAATGGAGGAGGCGACCAACATCCGCGGCCTCGGGCTGGTGCCGGACTTTGAGGATGATATCGCCGAGGCCTATCCGCTCATGTTCAACGATGGAGTGGCCAACCCGGACTTCATTGAGAACTTCCGGGTGATCCGCACCAACCTGCTGGCCAGTGCCGCGACCTCAAAGTTCCCGCAAGTCATCATGGTGACCAGCACCTCGCCGAAGGAGGGCAAAACCGTGGTGGCTTCGAACCTGGCCTTGTCCTTCGCTCAGATGGGTGAGAAGACGCTCATCGTGGACGCCAACCTGCGGCGTGGCATCCAGCACCACCTCTTCGGCAGCCGTTCGGCACCCGGTCTGAGCAACGTCCTCATCGAGAAATTCGACGTTGAGGATGCTTGCCGGCCGACTGCCGTGGAGAATCTCCACATCCTGCCGTGCGGCGATGAGCTGGAGGGGGATATTGAACAGCTTGGGGCGCCGGCCTTCGCCGCAGCCATCGAGAAGCTGCGCAAGCGCTATCAGCGCATCATCGTGGACAGCACACCGGTTCTCGGCCTGGCCGAAACCAGCATCATGCAGCCGGCCATGGACGGGGTCATGCTGGTCATCCAATGCGGTCAGACGCCGACCCGCGCCGTGCGGACGGCCATCGAGATCCTCGAGGCCAACCACGCCAACTTTTACGGATTCGTGCTCAACCGCCTGGACCTCATGGCGACCATGAACCGGTTCCACTACTACTACTACACGAACCATTACTACAACCGGTATCAGTCCCTCACGCGTGCCAAGGACTGAGGTCGGCCGGTTTTCATGAGCATGGCCAGCGCCACCTCCGACCAACCTCCGGGCGTTTCCGTCGTCATTCCGGCCTACAACTACGCCCGGTTTCTTCCGTGCGCGGTGGAATCCTGCCTCAAGCAGGACTACCCAAACTTTGAGGTGGTGGTCATTGACGACGGGTCGAAGGACAACACCCGTGAGGTGATGGCCAAATACGGCCCGCCGGTGCGCTACATCTACCAGCCGAATGCAGGGCTGTCCGCCGCCCGCAACTCGGGCATCCGCGAGGCGCGCTTCGACTACGTTGCTTTTCTGGACGCCGACGATCTGTTGCGCCCCACGCACCTCAGCGAGTGCATGGCGACCTTCGCCCGGCTCTCGCCCGACTACGCTTTGCTGGGTTGCGACTACGCTGTCATTGACGTTGATGGTCAGCCGCTGGCCCATGCCGTCCACGCGCCCGTGCAGCCCGCTGAGGTTACAGTGCAGCAAATTCTGATGCGCACCCGGTTCTCACCCACCGGGGCGGTGGCCCGCAAGGCGGTCTTTGACGAATGCGGTGGATTCGACAGCAAGCTGCGCAGCACGGAAGACCGCGACATGTGGATCCGCATCGCGGCCCGGCGGCGTGTCTGGCACGTCGGGAAGGTGCTCATCGAGATCCGCAAGCACGGCAACAACATGAGCAACAACGCCGACCGCATGAAGAGCAACATGGCGGCGGTGATCAAGAAGTCCTATGCCGCGGGCCTCGTGCCGCGCTCCCGCATCTGCTTCTGGCTCCAGGTGTTCAGCTACTGGCGGTATCAGACTTCCTTGATCTACAACGGCATCCGGCAGCCGCTGCGGGCCTATCAGGATCTGTTCATCTCCATCTTGCTCTGGCCTTGGTTTCTGAACCCGGCGGCGAACGGGGACCGGTTCCTGTTCCGGCTCCGCGCTTGCGTGCGTTACGCCTTGCAGGCTCTGAAACCGCCGGCTTCCTGAGGCGCGGCCTCGGCACGTCAGGATGCGGCCCGCTTCATGAATCATTTCGCGTTTGCTCGCGAGCCCCTCGTGGGGCCGGCCGGTGATCGCTTGGCCGTTGTTTGCCACTCCTAGTGTGTCCGGCAGAAAGCTCAAAATTCTTCACGTAGTCTTCTCCCTCGAACCGGGCGGGATGGAGAATGGCATCGTCAACGTTGCCCGCCGCCTGCCGCCGGAGGAATTCGAGGTCCATGTCTGCTGTCTGGAGCGCGGGGGTGCTTTCGTCGAGCGCCTGCCGCATCCGGAGAACGTGGTGGTGCTGGGGAAGGCCCCGGGATTCTCGCCGCGCGCCGTGCTGGGGCTGGCGCGTCATGCAGCCCGCATCGGGGCGGACGTGCTGCATCCGCACAATCTGGGACCACTGACCTACGCGGCCCTCGCTTCGGGACTGGGCCTATGGAAGCCGGTGTTGCAAGGCGAGCACGGGGTTTTCCAAGGCGATCAGGGCGGTCCCGCCCGGCTGCGCCAACGGCAGCGGCTCTACCGTTGCTGCCGTCGGGTCCACACCGTCTCCGAGTCGCTGCGGCGCTATCTCATCGAGCAGGGATTTCCAGCGCAAAAGATCAGCGCGATCATCAACGGGGTGGACACTGATCGGTTTCAGCCGGTGGACAAGGCCTTGGTTCGGACGCAGTTGGGGCTGCCGGCGGACGGGCAGTTTGTGGGCATTGTGGGGCGCTTCGATCCGAACAAGAAGCACCTGCTGCTGATCGAGGCCTTCAACGAGGTGGCGACGCGCCTGCCCGGCGCACGGCTCGTCATCGTGGGCGACAAGGGGGCTGAGAAGGAGAAAATCCAGGCCGCAGCGCAGGCGAGTCCGGTGCGGGAACGCATTCACCTGGCCGGCTTCCAAGCCAACCCAACCCCTTGGTATCAGGCGCTCGACCTGCTGGCGGCACCGTCCATCTTTGAGGGCTTGTCCAACGCGGTGCTGGAAGCGATGGCCTGCGGGGTGCCTTGTCTGGCGCACACGGCCTGTGGCAATGCCGAAGTGATTACCAGTGGTTCGGATGGCTTTTTGGCGGCCTTGGATTCCCAGGCGGTGCTGGCCGGGGAGTTGCACCGGGTGCTCGCTGACCCCGGAGTGCTGGCGGTGGTTGGCGAACGGGCCCGCAGCCGGGTGATGCGAGATTTCTCGATGGCGGCCATGGTGGGCAACTATGCGCGCCTTTACCGGGAGGTCGCCGGGCAGGTCCCCGGTTCCGCCGGTCATTGAACAATCTGGTGGGGGGCCAGTCCATATCCCTAGCTGTCGGCTTGCGGAACGCACCGGAGTTCCCGGTTGCATCGGAGCGGCGGCTTGGCTCAACTTGCGGCAAACACCTATGAGACCCATTCTTTCGATCGCGCTGGCCGTCGCCTTGTTCTCCAGCGGGCTGGGCGCGGTCGAGTTCACCCCGGCGCAAGCGGGCAAGATCACCCAGTCCGTCGGGGACATCCTGGACCGGGCTCATTACAAGGGAGAGCGCCTGAACGATGCGGTCGCCGAGAAGCATCTGCGCAACTATCTGGATGCGCTGGATTTCAACCACATGTTCTTCCTCCAGTCGGATGTGGACGAGTTCACCGAGAAATACGGCACCAAGCTGGATAATCTCACCAAGTCCGCCGATGCCCAGCCCGCCTTTGAAATCTACACCCGCTATTTGGCCCGGCTGAACACCTGTCTGGCCCGGATTCCCGATTTGCTCAAGGAGAAGCACGATTTCACCAAGGACGAGAAATTCCTGGCCCAGCGAAACAAAGGCCCGTGGCCGAAGAACGAGGCCGAGGCCGCGGAGGTCTGGCGGCAGCGGATCAAGTTCGAACTGCTCAATGGCAAGCTGGCGGAGGAAAAGCCGGAGAAAACTGCCGAGAAGATTGCCAAGCGTTACGCCCGGTTGCAGAAGAACATGAAGCAGTTCGACACCAGCGAAATTTTGCAGATTTATCTTTCAGCGCTGGGCCATGCCTTCGACCCCCACTCGGATTACATGGCTCCTGCGGATGCCAAGAATTTCGACATCCACAACGTGAAGCTCAAGCTCAACGGCATCGGAGCCCAGCTCCGACAGGATGACGAGGGCTACACCGAGATCGTGAATCTCACCCCGGGCGGCCCCGCCGAGTTGAGCAAGAAGCTCAAGCCCAAGGACAAGATCGTCGCCGTGGCCCAAGGCGAAGCCGAACCGGTGGACTGCCTCGACATGAAGCTCGGCGAGGTCGTGGACATGATCCGCGGCAAGAAGGGCACCGAGGTGCGGCTCACCATTGTGCCGGTGGATGCGGTCAGCGACTCCGAGCGCCGCGTAATCCGGCTGGTCCGCGACGAGATCAAGCTCACCGAGCAATACGCCTTCGCCCGCATCGTGGACCACGTCACGCCGGACGGGAAGAAGCAGCGGCTGGGCGTGATTGACCTGCCGCAGTTCTATCAAAAGTGCGCCGCCGACGTGGAAAAGCTCCTGACGCGGTTGCAGCAGGAAAAGGTCGCCGGCGTCATCCTTGATTTGCGACGCAATGGTGGCGGGCTGCTTAACGAGGCGGTGGAGCTGGCCGGGCTTTTCATCAAGCGCGGCCCCGTCGTGCAGGTCCGCAACCCCAAGCAGGTGGAGGTATTGGAGGACGAAAACGCCCGCGTGAGCTACGATGGCCCGCTCATCATCGCCGTGGGGCACCACAGCGCCTCGGCTTCCGAGATCGTGGCGGCGGCGCTTCAAGACTACGGCCGCGCCATCGTGGTGGGCGATCAGGCCACGCACGGCAAGGGCACGGTGCAGACGCTTTACCCGCTTGAACAGTGGATGGGCAAACGGCAGGTGACCGACCCCGGCCAGCTCAAGTTCACCATCTCCAAATTCTACCGCATTGCCGGTGGCACCACCCAAAAGCACGGCGTGACGCCGGACATCATCCTGCCCAACGTGCTCGACTACCTGGAAACCGGCGAGGCCTTCCTGCCCAACGTGCTGGACGCGGACGCCATCCAGCCCGCCAAATACCAGCGCGTGGACCGCATCAACGGTGGGCTGGAAATGCTGCGGAAGAACTCCACGGACCGCCTCGCCAAGGATCGTGATTTCGCCTACGTCTCGGAGGACATCGAGCTGGTGAAAAAGCAGCGCGCCGACAAGCACATCTCGCTCAACGAGCAGAAGCGCATCCAGGAAAAGAAGGAGGCGGAAGCCCGCGCCGAGGCGCGGAAGAAGGAGCGCGACGCCCGCCCGGCGGAAGCGAGCAAAGTCTTCCTCGTGAAGACGGAGACGGTGGACAAGAACCTGCCGCTCGTCGCAGTCCAACCGCCGAAACCCAAGGCGGATGCCAAGTCGGCCAAGCCCGCGCCCGACGCCGACAAGCAGCCCGGCGATCACGACGAGGAGCCGCCGGACACCGACGCCGGCAAGGCCGTGATCGACGTTTATCTCCGCGAGACGATGAACATCCTCAGCGACTATGTCCGCCAGCTTGCCCGCGAGGGCCAGCGGGAGATCGTCGCCGTGCCGGTGGCCAAGTAGCCCTTGGCGGTGCTGACAGTGCCGGGAGGTGTCCGATGCCCATGCCGGGCCGCCAATTTCTTTGCCCCGGCCGCAACTTTCTCCTAGCCTCGACGTTCAAGTCTCTGTTGCTGAATGGCCTTTGTCTCCATCAAGAACGTCTTTGCCCGCGCCGCACTGGCCACGCCGGAGCAGTTTGACGAGTGGTCCAAGCTCTGGCGCGCGGCGGTGGACGCCGGTTCCGGGGAGCCGCTGATCGCGTTCATGGCCCGGGAGGCCGGACTAAGCGAGGAAGTGTTTCTGGAACGGCTGGCGGCGGCCTTGAGCTGGCCGTTCATCAACCTCAAGGTGCTCGACATCCCGGCCGAGGCGCGCGGACGCATCTCCACGAAGGTCGCCTTTCAGCACTTCGTCATCCCCACCAGCTTCGTGGAGGGCGTGCTCCAAGTGGCGGTTTGCAACCCGTTCGACACCGCGTTGATCAACGCGGTGCAGTTTGACGCGCGCGGTCCGGTCCAGTTTGCCCTCGCGCCGCGCGCGGAGATTGAGAAGGCGTTGAAGAAGTATTTCGGCGTCGGAGCCGAGACCTTGGACCAGATGGCCGAGGACGATCCGCTCGATCTGGAGCTGGCCACGGACAAGGAAATCACCGAGGGCGATCAGGAGGCGAGCGTCATCAAGTTCGTCAACCAGATCGTCTGGGAGGCGTTCAAAGCCCGCGCCACGGATATTCACTTCGAGCCGGCGGAGGACGAGCTACGCATCCGCAACCGCATTGATGGCATCCTGCACCAGATCCCGCTGCCACCGCAGCTCAAGCGCTTCCAGGCCGCCATCATCTCGCGCATCAAGGTGATGTCCGGCATGAACATCGCCGAGAAGCGCCTGCCGCAGGACGGCCGCATCAACGTCCGCATCAAGGGCGAGGAAATTGACATCCGCGTCTCGACCGTGCCGACTGTTTACGGCGAAAGCGTCTCGCTCCGCCTGCTGCTGCGCGGGAAGATTTTCCTCAGTCTCGACAAGCTTGGGTTCACGCCCACCGAGGAGACGGCCATCCGCGACATTATCTACAAGCCGCACGGCATCATGCTCGTCACCGGGCCGACCGGCTCGGGCAAGTCCACGACGCTTTACGCGTTTCTCAGCTCCATCAATTCGGTTCACAAGCGCATCATCACCATCGAGGAGCCGGTGGAATATGAACTCAAGGGCATCAACCAGATCGCCGTGCGCTCGGACATCGGGCTGACCTTCGCGATGGGTCTGCGCCACATCCTGCGCCAGGACCCGAACGTGGTGATGGTCGGCGAAATTCGCGATCAGGAAACCGCCGAGATTGCCATTCGCGCCGCGCTCACGGGCCACCTGGTTTTCAGCACGCTGCACACGAACGACGCGCCCAGCGCCTTCACGCGGTTGATTGACATGGGCATTGAGCCCTTCCTCGTGGCATCGTCTGTGGAGGCCATCATGGCGCAGCGCCTGGTCCGCACGATTTGCCCGAAGTGCAAGGTCGAGCAGCAAGTTGAACGCGCCTACCTGATGCGGAACGGTTTCCCGCCGGACGAGGTGGCGACGACGAAGTTCATGCGCGGAACCGGCTGCGAGGATTGCCGGATGCTCGGTTATCAAGGGCGGCAGGGCATCCACGAGCTGCTGCTCGTCACGGAGGCGCTGCGTCCCTTGATTATGAACCGCGCCCCGGCCTCCACCATTGCCCAGCGCGCCCAGCAGGACGGCATGCGAACGCTGCGCATGGATGGCTGGAAGAAAGTTCAGTCGGGCATCACGACCATCGAGGAGGTCCTGCGGGTAACGCAGACCGAGGAGCATCTCAAGTCGCTGATGGATGACACCGGCACGATGTTTATCGCCAAAGCGTGAAGCCCTCCCCGCCCAACATCTGCAATGTCCTCGAGCTGTCCGCCAGCCAGCGGCGGCTCTGGGCCTTCGACATTGCCGGCGATGGCGCGGCGGAGCTGGATGTCGAGCAGACGGGCTTGCCGGGGGATCCCTTGCCCGCCCGGCTGGTCGGCAAGAGCTGGAGCGCGCTGTTCAATCCCAGGCTCAACATCGCGTGGCTGCCTCCGGGCAGCGTGTTCCTGCGGGCGGCGCAGTTCCCCAAGTGCGAGCGGGCCGAGCTGCACGCCATGGTGGAGCTGGCGCTGGAAAAGATTTCCCCTCTGCCGCTGGCCCAGATCGTCTGGAGCGTTGAGCCCGTGCCCGTTCGCAGCACGCTTCCCAGCGAGATGCAGACGGTGATTGTGCTCATCGCGGCTCGGAACGAGGTGGAGAAATTCCTGGGCACTCTCGAAGGCCGGGGCTTCCTTGCCGACCGGTTGGAAGTGCCGTTTCTCCACCAGTTGCTGGCCAGCAAGATTGATGGTGACGGGGCTTGGATCTATGCCGGCCACGGGGAGCAGACCAACACCTGTCTGCTCGCGTGGTGGTTCGGTGGCGAATTGCGGAGCCTGACCATGGTCAAGCTCACCGGCCCCGAGCATTGGCGGCGCGAGCTGGGCGAGGTGCTTGCCCAGTCATCCTGGGCTGGCGAGCTGGAAGGCTGGATCACCGGCCCGCCGCGCTATCGGCTCGTGGCAGCGCCTGAGGATCAGGAAATCTGGCTGCCAGTGCTGCGGGAGCTGGCGGACGGCATCGTGGATGTGACCAAGCCGCAGGAGACTGCGGTGCTGGCGACGCTGGCCGCACAGCGAGCCGCGCGGGGTGAGAGCCACGCCAACCTTCTGCCGCCGGAGTTCACCGCGCGCTATCGCCAGCAGTTTGTGGACGGCGTGTGGATGCGCGGGCTGGGCGCGCTGGTGGTGCTGTATCTCTTCGGGGTCGCGCTGTTTTTCGCGGCGTTGGAATACGCGCGCACGGAGAAGCGCGGCTTGGAAAGCCAGGTCCAGCAGCTCTCCGGCAGCTACACAAACGCGCTCGTCACCAAGGAGCGCATCAAGGTGCTGCAAGAACAGGTGGCGTTGAAATACGCCGCCATTGAGAGCCTCAAGGCCGTCGCCGCCAAGCTGCCCGAGGGCATGACGCTCTCCGACTTTTCCTTCCAGCGCGGCCGCAACGTCCTCCTCCGCGGCGTGGCTCCGGCGGAGCAGCTTTCCAAGATCACGGACTACAACGGCGCGTTGCAACGGGTGGAGCTCAACGGCGCGCCGCTCTTCAAGTCCGTCAGCGCGCCCAGCATCTCCGGCAGCGGGGCCAATCCCGCGCAGATGAACTGGTCGTTCAATTGTGAACTGCGTTCCGCCGAGCTCGAATGAAGACGTTCTTCGACAAGCTGAATTTGGGCGCGGCGGAACGGCGCATCGTCGTGGGCGCGGCGCTGGTGCTCTTCGTCGTCTTGAACGCGTTGTTCATCTGGCCACACTTTAAGGACTGGCCCGTGCTGCAGGGGGAGATTTCCCGGGCCCGCAAAACCCTCGCCGAGTATCAGAAGGAGGCCGACCAGTTGCCCAAGCTGCGCCAGCGCGAGGAGGAGCTCAAAGGCACCGGGGGTGCGCAGCTCGCCTCGGCCGAGATGGCGCTGGCGCTCTTGAAGATTGTCCAGCCGAAGGCCGTTGCCGCCGGCATCAACGTCACGCAGTGGGACCCGCGCAAAGTCACCGGTCCCCGCGCGAGTGAGTTCTTCGAGGAGCAGACTTTGCGCATCAGCTTCCAGAACACGGGGGACGCCGAGCTGCTCAAGTTCATGGTGTCCCTCGGGGAGGCCAACTCCACCATCCGGATCCGGGACTTGTCGGTGAAGCCGGATCCTACGCAGATGAAATTGATGGGTGAGCTGACGATGGTCGCGAGCTACCAGAAGGCCGCGCCGCCCAGCAAGCAGCCGCCCGCAGCAACTCCGAAACGTCCATGAAAATCCAACTGGCGGGCCTCCTCTTTGCGGCCGTTGTCTTCACCCTGCCGGGCCAGGTGCCCCCGCCGCCGGCCTCGACGGCTCCGGGCAAATCGCCGGCCATCAAACTGCCCGTGCTGCCGTTGAACCCCCAGCCTCCCTCCACTTTCAGCACCGTGACGAACAATACGCGGGTGCAGCAGGTTCCTGGCACGAAGGCCCCGGAAGCGTTGCCGGCCCTGCCCGTTCCTGGCAGCACGCTCATCGCTCCGCCGACGGCCAACACCAACCGGCCTGTCGCTCCTGGTGTCCTGGCCTTGCCCGGCAGCCCGGCGGGCGCGGCCCGCACCAATGCTGTCCTGCCCAAGCCGGCGGTGGAAGGGATGACCAATGCCGCCGGTGATGAAATTCTTGATCCCACCACCACGCGCTTCCAGGCCGCCCCGCTGGAGCAGGTGATGGAAGTCTATTCCGAGCTGACTGGCCGCACGGTGCTGCGCTCGCCCGCCGTGAACTTTGACCAGATCAAGATCACCCTCAACACCAAGACCCCGCTCACCCGTGCCGAGAGCATCCAGGCCATCGACAGCATTCTCGCGCTGAACTCGATTGTCGTGATCCCGACCGGCACGAAATTTCTCACCGTGGTGCCCTCGGCGAACGCGTTCGGGGAGGCGGCGGCCTTCAACACGAACTCGATGCACGAGCTGCCCGAGGCCAGCCAATACATCACCAAGATCGTGCAGGTCACCAACGCCAAACCCAGCGAGATCGTCGCGGCCATCCAGCCGTTCGCCAAGCTGCAGGGCGGCATCCTCCCCATTGACGCGACCGGCGTCATCGTCCTGCGCGACAACGCCATCAACATCAAGCGCATGCTCGAGGTGCTGGCCAAGATCGACGTGGTGGTGCCCTCGGACGAGGAGTTCAAGGTGATCCCGATCAACTACGCGCTCGCCGCCGACGTGGCGCAGGTGCTGGGCAGTTTCACCACTTCCGGCCCTTCCACGGGCGGGACCACGGGCAGCCGGACGGGCGCTGCTTCCCCGACGCGCCGCGCGGGCACCACCTCGCCGTTCGGAGGCGGCACCGGCCTGCCGGGCACGCCCGGAGCCACGCCCTTCGGCACGCAACCCGGCATCAATCCGGGCGCCCCCGGCGCGGCCCAGCCCGGCACGGCGCAGACCCAGTTCCAGCAGCGGCTCAACCAGATCGTCAGCAACATCACCGGCGGACGCGGCGGTGGCGCTCCGCTGCTGGGCGAGGCCAAGATCATTCCCTACGACCGCAGCAACTCCCTGCTGGTGCTCGCCAACAAGGCGGAGCTCGCCATGCTCACCAAGCTGCTGAAGGAGATCGACGTCCCGCAACAGCAGGTGCTCATCGAGGCGCTCATCTTCGAGACGGACATCGGCCACCAGTTGGACATCAATTTCGGTCTCGGCCAGAAGACCGCCAACCCCGGGGCGCAGTTCTCGGGCCGGGGCGGCATCAATTCCATCATCAACTTCTCCACCAACACCACGGTGCTCGGCGTCGGGGCCACCACCGGCGGCTTCGGCTACCTCGCGCAAATCGGCGCGAACTGGGCGGCGGCGGTGCAGATGCTGGAGAGTGATTCCAAGACCGAGGTGCTCTCCCGGCCGCGCATCCAGACCTCCCATGCCGAGGCCGCCAACATCTTCTCCGGTGGCACCACCCCCTACGTCACCGGCAGCGTCTCGGGTGTAGGCTTCGGCACCCAGCAGCAGATCCAGCAGCTCCAGATCGGCATCAGCATGTCCGTGCTCCCGCTCATCACATCGGATGGCCTGGTCGTGCTCGACATCAATCAAACCATCGAAGGTGAAAACGGCACCGTGCAGATTGATGCCAACTTGAAAGTGCCCAAGACCGTCCGCCACACGGCCCAGGCCAAGGTCGCCGTGCATGACGGCGAGACCATCATCCTCGGCGGCCTCATCCGCACCGCCAAGACCCGGAGCGTGACGGGCGTGCCCGTGCTCAAGGACATCCCCGGCCTGGGTGCCCTCTTCCGCTCCACCAGCGAGAACCCCACCCGCAAGGAGCTCATGGTGCTGATCCGTCCGACCGTTTTGGCCACGCCGAAATCCGCTTCGCTCGCGGCGCAGGCCGAGCGTTCCCAGTCTTCCTCCATCCGGGCCGTGGAGCGCTCCGTGCGGGAGCAAAACGGGAAGATCGATGCGGAAATGGAGAAGGCCGAGATTGAGCACCTGCGCAAGGAGATGGAAAAGAAGACCCGCACCAAGGAGCCGTTCTTCCAGTTCATGCCCAACCGCAATGCTCCCGTCGCACCCATCCCGGCTCCGGCTCCGGTGCCCGAGAAGAAGGAGTCCACCGACCTTTTCGAGGTGCCCCGGACCTCGCCGAACAACTAGGCGGAACGGGACAGCCGTCCCCGGAATACTGGGGCGATGTCCGCTGTGCGGGGCGCTGAGACCCGATGTCCTTCAACATCCACACCATCTACCACCAGATCTTCAAGCTCTGGCGGAAGCGCCGGTTCGAGTGGTTTCTCCGCCTGGTGGCCCCCCGACCGACCGACATTCTGGTTGATGTGGGCGGCAACCCCGGCTTCTGGATCACGCAGCCGCAGCCGGTCAAGCGGGTGGACACAGTTAACATTTACGAGATCAGCTGGAGCGCCCAGTCCGCCCCGGAACACAACATCCGCACGCTGGTGGGCGACGGCTGTGCGCTGGCTTTTCCCGACCAGAACTACGACATCGGCTTTTCCAACAGCGTGATCGAGCATGTGGGCAGTTGGGAGCGGCAGCAGCAGTTCGCCTCCGAGTTGCGGCGCGTGGCCAGGACTTTGTGGGTGCAGACGCCCGCGTATGCCTGCCCCATTGAGCCGCACTACCTGGCACCCTTCATCCATTACCTGCCCCGCTCAGTGCAAAAAGCCGTCGTGCGCTGGACCACGCCGTGGGGATGGATAGCACGGCCGGATGCCCGGCAGGTTCAGGCGATGGTGGAGTCCACCCGCTTGCTGCGGAAATCCGAGATGCGGCAACTGTTCCCAGATTGCGAGATCCTCACCGAGCGCATGTTCTGGGTGCTGCCCAAGTCCTACATCGCGTTCCGGCGAGGTCGTTCAGAAGGGTCGTCCGACGCCCGGAGTTAATCTTCGGGACGCCAAACACCCGCTCCAGCGGATCGGGGGCTGACGGGGTTAGGCTTCCAGCTTCGTCCACGCCGCATTCTTCGCGGAGGATTCCACCACGGCCTGGATGAAGGCCATGCCGCGCACGCCATCCTCGATTTTCGGGAAGTCGTTCGCGAGGTCGGTCTTGGCGAGCTTGCGCTTCTCCTCGCGGGCGCGGATGGCGTTGGCGAAGTTCTTGTAGATGTTCGCGAAGGCTTCGAGATAGCCCTCGGGATGCGCGGGCGGGGTGCGGCCGGCGGCTTTCGCGGCGTCGCACAGGTAGCCGTTGGCGGTGCGATAGACCTGCATGGGCTGGTCGAGCCACTTCACGAGCATCGTGTTCGGCTCCTTCTGGTGCCATTCGAGGCCGCCAAGCTCGCCATAGACGCGGATGTTCAAGTTGTTCTCCTCGCCCACGGAAATCTGCGAGCTGTGCAGCACGCCTTTCGCGCCGCCCTTGAAGCGCAGCAGCACGTTCACGTCGTCGTCGAGTTTGCGGCCCTTCACGAAGCTGGTGGCGTCGGCGGCCAGCTCGGAGATGTGGAGGCCGGTGATGTATTCGGCGAGGTTCTCGGCGTGCGTGCCGATGTCGCCCACGCAGCCGCCCGCGCCGGAGCGCTTCGGGTCGGTGCGCCAGCCGGCCTGCTTCTGGCCGGAGGCTTCGAGGCGCGTGGCGAGCCAGCCTTGCGGATACTCGACGACGACTTTGCGGATCTTGCCCAGCTTGCCGGTGGCGACCATGTCGCGCGCCTGCTTCACGAGCGGGTAGCCGGTGTAGTTGTGCGTGAGGCCGTAGAGCAGGCCGGTCTTCTTCACCAGCGCGGCGAGGGCCTTGGCCTCGGCGAGGTCGAAGGTGGCAGGCTTGTCGGAGAGGACATGGAAGCCGTTTTCCAGTGCCATCTTCGCCGGCGGGAAGTGCATGTGATTCGGCGTGACGATGGCGATGAAGTCCATGCGCTCGCTCGCGGGCAGAGCTTTCTCGGCGAGGATCATCTCCTCAAAGGTGCCGTAGCAGCGGTTCGCCGGCAGGAAGAGGTCCGCGCCGCTGGCCTTGGAGCGCTCGGGGTCGCTGGAAAACGCGCCGCAGACGAGCTCAACCTGCTGGTCCATCGCCGCCGCGATGCGATGCACCGCGCCGATGAAGGCCCCGCGCCCGCCGCCGACCATGCCGTAACGAATTTTTCTGCTCATGGGAAAAGGTGTTTGAATCGAGAGTTGTGTTGCGAACGGCGGGCTTTATATTGCCGCGCGATTTTCAAGTCAAACGGTGACTTGAAACCGGCGAACCCTTCCCCGCGCAATCCGGTCGGGCTCCGCCATTTGCGACTCCGAACCATGCTAGTTCACATTCTCAAATCAAAGCTCCACCGCGCCACGGTCACGGGCGCGTCGCTCCACTACGAGGGCAGCCTCACCATCGCGGCGGACCTGATGGAGCAGGCCGGACTGTTCCCCTACGAGCGCATCCTGTGTGGCAACATGGCCAACGGCAAACGTTGGGAGACCTATGTCATCGAGGGGCCGCGCGGCTCCGGGGTCATCGAGCTCAACGGCGCGGTGGCACACTTGGGCGAGATGGGTGACAAGATCACCATCATGAGCTTCACCGAGGTGGACGCGGCGCAGGCGCGCGGCTGGGAGCCGACGGTGCTCGTGCTCGGGGAGAAGAATGTGGTGGTGGATGCGCGGGGGAAGTAGCTGCTCCTCGACTCGACGCACCGGTCCGGCTAATCTCCCGCCATGCTCTCTCTTTACATCCAACAGGCGATGGCAAAGGCGCACTATGAGTTGATGGAGAACGGGCGCTATTTTGGCTCTGTCACGGGCTGCGCCGGGGTTTGGGCGCAGGCGAAGACTTTGGAGGCTTGCCGCGCGGAATTGCAGAGCGCGCTGGAAGACTGGCTGCTGCTTGGGTTGCAACTCGGCCACAAGCTGCCGGTGTTGGGCGGGGTGAATCTGAATCGCCCGGTTGCCAAACGCGCCAGCCGCCCGCTCGCGCATGCCTAAACCCATCAAGCATCGCGAACTTGTCCGCCGCTTCCACCGACTCGGATGGGAGGGGCCATGGCAGCGGGGCAAACCTCCGTTGCTCGTGAAGGATGGCCGCCGCCTTGCAATTCCCAACCCGCACGAAGGCGACATTGATTGGTCGCTGATGAAGCGAATTCTCGCGCAAGCCGGTGTGAGCCGCGCCGAATGGGAAAACCTGAACTGAATCGCCCTACTCCCCATGCCCCATACCGTTGCTGACATCGCCAAACACGTTCGTGGAGAAGTTCTCGGCGATCCGACCACACCCATCACCGGCTTTGCGCCTGCGGACTCTGCCAAGCGCGGCGACCTGACGTTTGCGGAAACCGATGCCTACTTCGCCGCCGCCGAGGCGAGTGCCGCGTCCGCCGTCCTCGTCGCGGGCGACCGCAAGTCCGACACGAAGACGCTCATCCGCGTGAAGAACGCCCGCGTGGCCTTTGCGAAAGTGCTGCCGCTCTTCTTCGCCGAGCCGGTGCTGGAAGGCCAGCGCCACCCGACGGCGGTGATTCCCAAGACGGCGTTCGTGGATGACACGGCCTACATCGGGCCGCACTGCGTCATCGGCGAGCACTGCCGCATCGAGGCGCGCGCCGTCCTGCTCGGCGGCAATCACCTCGGCGACAAGTGCGTGGTGGGCGAGGATTCCAAGCTGTTCCCCAACGTCGTGCTCTACGCGCGCACGCAGGTGGGCAAGCGCGTGCGGCTCCACGCCGGCTGCGTCATTGGCTCGGACGGTTTTGGCTATGTGTTCGACGCCGGCGTGCATCACAAGGTCCTTCAAGTCGGCCATGTCATCATCGGTGACGATGTGGAAATGGGGGCCAACACCACCGTGGACCGCGGGGCCATCGGTCCCACCGTCATCGGCAAGGGCAGCAAAGTGGACAACCTCGTGCAGATTGCCCACAACGTGCAGTTGGGCGAGCACTGCATCGTGTGTGCGCACGTCGGCATCTCCGGCAGCACGAAGGTGGGCAGTTACACCGTCCTGGCCGGTCAGGTGGGCCTGGCGGGGCACTTGAAGATCGGCAGCCAGGTCACGGTCGCCGCGCAGTCCGGCGTGATGCACGACATCCCGGACGGCGAGAAATGGCTCGGCTCCCCCGCGCAGCCCGACCGCACGACCAAACGCCAGTGGCTGGCGATGCACCAGTTGCCCCAACTGCTCCGCCGCGTGAAGGAGCTGGAGAGGCAGCTCGCGGAGCAGAAGAAATAGCGCACCGCTACAAGTAGGAGACGACGTGAGGAGTCTCCATTTGAATTGCGAGGTGGAATGCGGAGCGCGGAGAGAGAGTCAGAGACTCCTTACGTCGTCTCCTACCGGGGCGAGGTTTTTCTGAAGCGTCTCCGGCGTGATTTCGCCTTCCCAGCGGCTGATGACGACGGTCGCCACGCCGTTGCCAATCAGGTTGGTGATCGCGCGGCACTCGCTCATGAAACGGTCAATGCCCACCAGCAGCGCCAGCGACGCGATGGGCACCTTGGGCAGCACGGCGAGCGTGGCCGCCAGCGTCACGAAGCCCGCGCCCGTCACGCCGCTGGAGCCCTTCGATGACACCATCGCGACGAGCAGCAACGCGATCTGCTCGCGGAGGTCGAGCGGCGTGTTCGTGGCCTGCGCTAGGAAGACGGCGGCCATGGTCATGTAGATGTTCGTGCCGTCGAGGTTGAAGCTGTAGCCCGTGGGGATGACGAGGCCGACGGTGGACTTGCCGCAGCCCAGCCGCCGCAGCTTTTGGATCATCCCCGGCAGGGCGGTCTCCGACGAGCTGGTGCCCAGTGTCAGGAGCAGCTCTTCCTTGATGAAGGCCAGGAAGCGCAGAATCGAAAACCCGCACGCCGCCGCGATGCCGCCCAGCACGACAAAAACAAACACGGCCGCGGTGGCGTAAAAGCCCGCCATCAACTGGAACAGCTTGCCCAGCGCCTCCGGCCCGTATTTGCCAACGGTGAACGCCATCGCGCCGCACGCGCCCACCGGCGCGAACTTCACCACCAACCGCATGATGCCAAAAAAGATTTCCGACCCGCGGTCGAGGACATTCAGCACGGCCTCCCGCTGCGGCTCGGCCAGCGCGGTGATGGCAAAGGCGGTGAAGGTCGAGACCAGGAGCACTTGCAGGAGGTCCCCGGTGACGAAGGCGGAGAAGAGCGTCGCGGGGATGATGTTGAGCAGGAAGGCGGTCATGGTCTGCGCCTCGGCCTTCTTGGCGAAATTCTTGGCCACCTCGGGATCGAGGGTGGCGGGGTCAATGTTGAAGCCCGCGCCCGGCTGGAGCCAGTTCACCACGACCAACCCGATGAGCAGCGCAAGGGTGGAAACCACCTCGAAGTAGAGCAGGGTCTTTACCCCCACGCGGCCCAGTTGCTTCAGGTCGCTCATGGACGCCACGCCGTGAACGACCGTGCAGAAGATGATCGGGGCGATCATCATCTTCACGAGACTGATGAAGCCGTCGCCCAGGGGCTTGAGCGAGACGCCGAACTCCGGGCGCAACCAGCCCACGGCGATGCCCAGCGCCACCGCCAGCAGCACCTGCACATAGAGCACGCGATACCAAGGCACGCGGGGGACGGCGGTGGGCGGGTGAGCGGTGTTCAAGCGGGCGCGAGGCTAGCGCCTCCCGCGCCCGCCCGCAACGGAGGCGTCTGGCACAATTGAATTGCCCCGCCCCCGGCAACCTCCAACTCTGGTGTCCAGCACAGCAACCACACCTATGAGCCAGCCACTGTCCCGTCGTCACTTTGTCCAAACCCTCTCCGCCGCCACCGCCGGCCTCGCCGTCGGAGCCACGGCCGCCGCCAAGCCCCGTGAAGTCAAGAAAGCCATCATGTGGAGCACCATCGGCGTGAAGGGCACCGTGATGGAGAAGATGAAGGCCGCGCAGACCGCCGGCTTCCTCGGCGTTGAGCCCATGGGCGCGATGAACCGCGAGGACGTCATCGCCGCGCTCAAGGAAACCGGCCTCAAGGCCGCCAGCGTCTGCTGCCACACGCATTGGGCCAAGCCGCTGTCCGCGCCCGACGAGCCCACGCGCAAGGTCGGTTTCGACGGCCTCGTGCTGTCGCTCCAGGACGCGAAGGCTTACGGCGCGACCAGTGTGTTGCTGGTCCCCGGCGTGGTGAGCGACAAGGTGACTTACGACGACTGCTTCCAGCGCTGCGTCGCCGAAATCAAGAAGGCGGTGCCCGTTGCCAAAGACCTCGGCGTGAAGATCGCCATTGAGAACGTCTGGAACAACTTCGTCACCAAGCCGCAGCAGGCCGTGGACCTCCTCGACGCCATCAACAGCGAGTGGGTGGGCTGGCACTTCGACATCGGCAACGTGGGCCGCTACAGCCCGGCGGAGGAGTGGATCCCGGTCATCGGCAAGCGCATCCTCAAGCTGCACATCAAGGAATACAGCACCAAGCTCCGCGACGAGAAGGGGCCGGGCGCGGGCTTTGGCGTGAAGTTCCTCGAAGGCACCAACAACTGGCCTGCCATCATGGCCGCGCTGGACAAGATCGGTTACTCCGGCTGGGGCATAGCGGAGCAGGGCGGCGGCGGTTCGCCAGAGGGCCTCAAGGACTTGTCCGACCGCATGACAAAGATTTTCGCGAGCTGAGCGGGCGGCTTCCATCAGGCGGCGGGGGCGACGGTAGATCGCTTCCAACCGGTCGGGCACATCTTGCCACCGCCCCCGGAGTCGGCGGAGCCCGGGTCTGCGACCCGCAGTAACTACCGACCACTCCGCCGCGCTGGCCGGCGCGAACGGCAGCGGGCTAAGGGGCGTTGCTGCGGGTCGCAGACCCGCGCTCCGAGGGCAGTTTCAAGATGCGCTCCTTTGCGCCACCTGCCCTTGTCCTTCGCTTGGTGAATACATCCTGGCCAATGCCCACCGTCGGCCGCACCAGCCTCCCGGTTGCGCTCCCGGTGAATTGATTGCGCCGCACTCCGTCCGTAACGCACCAGTCACCTTATGCAGCAATTTCGCTTCGCCTGTTTGGCCGCCGCGGTGTGCCTCGTCACTGCTGGCCACGCCGCCGCACCCAAGCTCCCACCGGCACCGGAGCCGACCCGCATCATCATCGAGTGCGAGGACATGCAGGGCGTGGCGCAGGATCGGTTCGGCCCGGGCCATGGCTGGCAGGTCGGGCGCTGGGGACACGACTTGTATCAGAACATGATTTTTGGCGGCGTGTGGGCGAGCCGGTTGCGCAACGCCATGGCGGACGAGACGGATGCGCCAGCCGAAGTCACGACCGAGATCGACGTGCCCACCAACGGCACTTACAAGGTGTGGGCCAAGTATGAGTGCCCGCCGTTCTTCAACTACGCCTTTGCCATCCGCATCGCGCCGGCGGGCGGTGGCCAGCCGGTCTTTGAAAAAACCTACGGCCTGCGCGAGGCGGCCAAGCACTACTGTTTCACCTCCAAGCTGACCAGCGGCGACCTCTATTGGAACTGGGGCATGGACCACGACGCGGCCGAAGGCTACGAGGCCACGCTCGCCAGTGGTCGTTACCGCGTGACGCTTGCGAAGGCGAAGAGCCCCGAGCCCAAGGGCGCGCGGTCTATTGATGCCATCCTCATCACCTCCGACCTCGCGCCGCTCTCCGCGCCACGGTTCCCGCGCTACCCGCTGCTCGATGAGTTGCGCCGCGCCAACCATGTTTATTTCCGCTTCCGCAACCCCAAGTCCGCCGCTGGCCCGATCAAAATCGTCTGGAACCACTGGGGCCACCGGCCCAATGACTATTACGTCGCCCAGTATCGCGAGCAGGTGAAGTTCTACGACGCGGCGGGCAAGGTGCTTGAAGGCGGCAAGAATGGCGACTGGCTCACGCCCATCGCGCCCGGCGAAGTCTCCCCGTGGTATGATCTCGGTCCCACCATGAACACGGAGAGCACGTCGCCGTATTCCATTCAGGCGCTGGCCCCCGACGTGAAGCCCGGCAGCCCCCGGAAGCCGGCTGGCTCCAGCGAGCCCTTCGCCGTGGACCTCGCCACGGGCCCGAGCGAGGCGAAGATCGTGAAATCCTTCGAGCTGGGTGCCGGCGAAACCGCGCTCACGCTGCTCGTCCAGCCGGACTTGCACCGCGCGGAGGGCATCCAGCACACGCTCCGGCTCACCGACGTGTATCGCGCCGTGACGCGTGAGCTGGATGACACTCCCCGGCTCGGACCGATTCCCAAGAAGCTGCGCCTTTTCGCTGGCACCGGCAGTCTGGGCGTTGGCGAGGTCGGGCTGCCGGTGGAACTGGCCTTCCGGGAGGCCGTCGGCCTGAACACCTTGCCCGCCAACGCCGATCCCAAGTCCGTGCCCCGGATGCTCGAACTCACCAAGGGGCGCGGCTCCATCATCGAGCGCTCGTTGAGCTATCACCACACGCAGAATCCCGACGTGATCGCCAAGTGGGTCCGGGACGGCGGCGTGCAGGAGCAATTCCACTACGTCTCCTACGGTGATGAAATCGGCCTGCCCGCCGTGGACGTGAAGAACCCGGCGAAGGTCGAAGCCTTCCGCGAGTATTTGAAGCAGCACGGCGAAACCCCCGCCCGCCTCGGGCTGGCAAGCTGGGACGAGGTGAAGCCGCTCGCCGCCATGTCGGCCAATATCGCCGTCCAAATCGGCATCCTCCCCAAGGATCAGCAGGACAACCCCGCCAGCCTCGCGAAGCTCAAGCGGCTCTACTGGCACAGCGCGGAGTTCCGCACCGCGCAGGGCATCGCCTCGTTCGTGGACAAGACCGCCGCCATCCGCCACGAGCTGGGCAGCGACGTCCACACCACGGCGAATCTGGGCGGCATGCACCCGTTTTACTGGATGCACCAGTCCTCCTTCATTGAGGCGTTCAAGCACGGGGCGATGACGCTGGCGTGGACGGAGGATTACACTTACTGCCAGCCGGAGGGTTCGCGCCTGGTGGTGGATTTCGAGGCCGCCTACCTGCGCAAGGGCGCGAGCTACCGCAACCAGCCGATGATGTATTACTGCATGCCGCACTGGCCCGGCAACACGCCCGAGTATCTGCTTCAGTGCGCCGTGATGGAATGGGGGCAGAACGTAAAGGATCTCGATTTCTTCTGGGCCAGCCCCGATGCCTTCAGCACCGAGAATTACGTCACCTATCGCGGGGGCATGCCGATTTGGAAAACCCTCCGCACCATCTCCGGCATGGCCGGCCTGCTGGAAGACCACCTGATCCCCGCGCGCACCGAGCCCGCCAAGGTCGCCGTGCTGCTCAGCGAGGCCAGCGACGTGTGGGAACTCAACGGCAAGAGCCAGGGTTCCGTGGTTCCCGGCAGCGAGGAGACCAACATTTCACAGGAGGAGCGCAAGGCCCTCTGGTATGCGCTGCGCAACGCCGGCCATCGGGTGGACTTCGTGACCGAGGCCGATTGCGCCGAGGGGCTGCTCAAGAACTACGCCGTGCTCTACGTCTGCGGGCGCAACCTGCAACGCAGCGCCGCCGCTGCCCTCAAGACGTGGGTCGCCGCCGGCGGCACGTTGGTCGCCACCGCCGGAGCCGCACGCAAGGACGAGTTCGACGAGCCGTTGACCGAGCTGGATGCCGTCTTTGGTCGGGGCGCGGCGCAGGCCAGCACGTTGTTCAAAGGCCCGCTCCGGGCCCGGCTCGAACTGCTCTTCGAGAAGCCGCTCGATCAGGTCAAGCTCGCCGACGGCCGCACGGTGAAGGCACTGTGCAGCCGCGAGGAGTTCACGCCCGCCGGCACTGCCACGGTGCTCGGGAAGTTCAGCAACGGCCAGCCGGCTTGGATTTCTCACGCCTCGGGCAAGGGCCGCGCCTTCTACACCGGCACGCTGCCGGGGCAGGCGTATTTGCAGCCCGCCATCCCGTTCAGCCCCATGGGCAAGGGCGGCTCGCAGGCCAGCCCGTGGATGAGGGAGCCCGTGGACTTCGATGCCGGGGCCGCCGCGTTGATTTTGGAACCCTTGAAGCTGGCCGGAGTGACCCCCGACACGCAGGCCAGCCAGCGCGGCGTGGCCATCAACCGCCTCAAGTCGCCGAAGTCCACGCTGTTGACGCTGGTCAATTTGGCGCAGCAAAAGGACGGTAACCGGAAGGAACTGGAAATCCGCGTCGCCAACGTCCCGACGGCCCGCCGCGCTTGGTCCTGCTTCCATGCGAAGGGTTCCCTGCCGATGCGGCGCGACGGTGACGCCATCATCATCACCCTGCCCACGCTCGCGGCGGCGGACGTGGTGGTCATCGAGTAATGGGTGGGACTAGCGTGTAGCCGCCGACGTGAGGAGGCGGATTTTGGGACAACGAACTCCGCCTCCTCACGTCGGCGGCTACGGGATCAAGCGTCAGCCACGGAAAAAAACCCTGCGTCGGCTGGGATTAGCATGAAGAGAATACCATCGGCGTAATCCAACACCGCAGCCATGAGCATTGCAGACATCCTGTTGAAACGGCGCTTGCTGACGGAAGCGCAGCTCGCCGAGGCGCAGGCGCTACAGCAGTCCGAGGGCCTGCGGCTGGATCGCGCCGTGGAGCAAAAAGGCTGGCTGACGGAGCGGCAGTTGCTGGAAGTCTTCAGCGAGCAGCTTCATCTGCCGCTGATTTCACTGGAGGATCGCGTGTTCGACGGCGAGTTGCTGCGCTCGCTGCCGCCGCGCGTGGTTTACCGGCAGCGGCTCGTGCCGGTGGGGCAGTTGGACGGCATGTTACAGGTGGCGACGAGCGATCCGTTTGACCTCTACGCGTTCGATGACTTGCGGTTGCTCACGGGGTTGAACATCCAGCCCGTGCTCGCCACACGCGAGGAGATCGAGAAGGTCATCAAAACCCACTACGGCCTCGGCGGCGACACGCTCGATGAAATGGTGGGCGAGGACGACGCGCCCGCAGCCTCCCTCGAAGCCGGCAGCGAGGACCTGCTTGAGGCTGCGCAGGAAGCCAGCGTCATCAAGCTCGTCAACGAAATCATCCTCGAAGCCGTGAACGAGCGGGCGAGCGACATTCATGTGGAGCCTTACGAGCACCACATGGCGATCCGCTACCGCATTGACGGCGTGTTGCAGGAAGCGCCCGTGCCGCCGCAGATGCACCGCTTCGCCGCCGCCATCATCAGCCGCATCAAGATTCTCGCGAACCTCAACATCGCCGAGCGCCGCATCCCGCAGGACGGCCGCATCAAGTTCAACGTCGGGGGCCGGCAGATTGACGTGCGCGTGAGCGTCATCCCGATGCTCTTCGGCGAGGGCGTCGTCATGCGCTTGCTCGACAAGGCGAACGTGCTTTTCACCCTGCCGCAGCTCGGCATGGATGAACGGTCATTCGGCATCTTCAAGGGCATCATTGACCGGCCGCACGGCATCTTCCTCGTCACCGGCCCCACCGGCGCGGGCAAGACCACCACGCTCTACGCCGCGCTGAACGCCATCGTCGGGCCCGGCCTCAAGGTGCTCACGGTCGAGGATCCGGTGGAATACAACCTGACCGGCGTGAACCAGATTCCCGTCAACGCGGCGGTGGGCATGACGTTCGAGAAGGGCCTGCGCGCCATCCTCCGCCACGACCCTGATGTGGTGATGATTGGCGAAATCCGCGATCTCGAAACCGCCAGCGCCGCCATTCAGGCCGCGCTCACCGGCCACCTCGTGCTCTCGACGCTGCACACGAACGACGCCGCGTCTGCGCCGATGCGGCTCATTGACATGGGCGTCGAGCCGTTCCTGATCAGCAGCACGATGATTGGCTCGATGGCCCAGCGCCTCGTGCGCCGCATTTGCTCCAAGTGCAAGACCGACTACGAGCCCGACCGTGCGCACTTGCCGCGTGACCTGGAGCTGGCTCCCGACGCCAAGCTCTGGCGCGGCGCGGGCTGTCCGAACTGCCGCAACACCGGCTACCGCGGCCGCAGCGGCCTCTACGAGCTGATGGAGATGAGCGACGCCATCTCGGAGAAGATCATCGAGCGAGCGCCTTCGTATCAGATCGTCAACGTCGCCAAGCAAGGCGGCCTGCGCCTCCTGCGCGAGGATGGCTGGGACAAGGTCCGGCGCGGCATCACCACACCGGATGAAGTGGTGCTGTGCACGGCGGGGTGAAAGAGCAGAGCTTACCTTGCCTCAATATGGCCCCTAAAAGCCCGGTTCCAACGGCAGTCAAAAAGGTTCGCGACGACCTCTCGAATTGGGTCTGGCACTTTGCTCGCCGTAAAAAGCCGCTGGATGACCTCGGCTCGATACTCAGTGGTCAATGTGTGAAAGGAAGTAAAGACGGGGTCACAGGAACTACTGTGGTTTGCCTGACTGAGGCACCGCTTGCTCAGTTTGCGAAGCAGTCACCCGTTTTGGACAGTCTCGGTTACAAACGACTTAGTGACTACGGAGTGGGGTTCCGGAAATCGTGGATTCTGAAACAGGGCGGGCTACCAGTGATTTACCAGCCGAGGAAATTTCTGACGCCTCAACTTCCTTTGGAGTATCGGTTCCGGCATGTCGACCTCGATACCCATCTGGACTTGGACTACTCGTGGCAAAGAGAGTGGCGAGTCCCGACATCCAGTTTGGCGTTCACACCTGGCGACACTGTTGTGGTTCTTCCGTCGTTTGACCAAGGCGATGGTCTGCTTTTTGACATCGAGGTGGATGGCGATGTTGTCGATGGAGAGTCTCAGACGTTTGTGAGTTACAACCCACGGTGGAGTTTCGTCGCTCACGACCAGTTCAAAAGCCTCTCCGAATTGAAGGACAATATCTTTGAAATCGCTCTCAAGGATGGCCGGAACTCAAAGACCGCGTGGGCATGACCTAGCTCACCTACACATCCATGACCTCCCACCGCTCTCCCTCACCCCGGCCCTCTCCCGCTGGGAGAGGGAGGGCGTTCTTCCGCTTCAGTGTCATCGCGCGCGCTCATTCGCAGAGACGTGGGCTGCGTTTCCCCCTCTCCCAGCGGGAGAGGGCCGGGGTGAGGGAGAAAATGAGCTGGAACCCGCAGGCTGAAGTTCCGCTCGGCATGTCTGCATCCGTGTCCATCCGTGTCCATCCGTGGTTGCTCCCCTCATGACTCAGTTCACCTACACCGCCATGACCGAGGCCGGGCAGCGCGTCTCCGGTTCGCTCGAAGCCGAGAGCGAGGCGGCGGCGATGCGGGCGTTGGAGGACAAGCGGCTTTTCCCCGTCACCGTGTCCGGCGCGGCAGACACGGAAGATGGCAAACCAGCACGGCGCAAGGTCCGCGGCCGCGATCTCGGTGTGCTCTACGGCCAGCTTGCCGACCTGCTGGGCTCCGGCGTGCCGTTGCTCCGCGCGCTGGACTCGCTCATCCGCTCCACGCCATCCGCCGGCCTGCGCGAGTTGCTCAAGGAAGTCCGCGCCTCCGTCTCCGAGGGCAAGACGCTTACGGATGCGTTGCGGCCGTATCCCGAGATTTTCCCCACGCTGCACATCGCGATGATTCAGGCCGGGGAGCGCGCCGCCTTCATGGAATCGGTGCTCCGGAACTTGTCGGGCTTCCTGGAACGCTTCGAGGAGCTGCGCAGCAAGGTGATGGGCGCCCTGATTTATCCGGCGCTCCTCAGCGCGCTGGGCACGCTGGTGATGGTGGGCGCGCTGGTCTTCTTTGTGCCGCGCTTCGAGCCGCTGCTGGCCGCCACCAAGAAGCCGCTGCCCACGGAGATTCTCTTTGGCGCGAGCACGCTGGTGCGTGGTTACTGGTGGCTGCTGCTCATCGGCGGTGCGGGGGCGGGCTTCTTCGTGTGGATGAACCTGCAAACCGAAGCCGCGCGGCGCAAGTTGGAGGCGTTGCAGCTCAAAATCCCGGTGGTGGGCGAGGCGCTGCGGCTGCTGGCCATCACGCGCTTCTGCCGCATCCTCGGCACGATGCTCGCCAACGGCGTGCCACTGCTCGCCGCGTTGAAAATCGCCCAGAACGCCACCGGCTCCACCATCCTCGCCGACCGCATCGCCGAGTGCGCCGAATCCGTGCGGGACGGCAAGCGCCTCTCCGAGCCGCTGGCCAAGGGCGGCTTCTTCCCCGACCAGATTCTGGCGATGATTGCCGTGGCCGAGGAATCCAACAAACTCGACCATGTCCTCGTGCAAATCGCCGACACCGTCGAGCGCCGCACGAACCGCTCGGTGGACCAGGCTGTCCGCCTCATCGAGCCGCTCATTCTCTGCGTGGTGGCGGCGGCCATCGGCTTCCTCGCGCTCGGCCTGCTGCTGCCCATCTTCACGATGGCCAGCGCGCTGGGGTCGAAGTGACGGGCGGCCCAAAGAATTTTCATCTTTGCCGGAGTTCCGTTGAATCTTACATCAAACTTCCCGTCGCACCTTGGAGACATGAAGTTAAAAAACGCATTGGCAGTTAGTCGGTCGCCGCGGCGCGCGGCGGGGTTCACCCTGATTGAAATCCTCCTCGTCATCGTGGTCATCCTCATGCTGGCGGGCGCGATGGTCGTGTTCGTCCTCCCTCAACAGAAGGGCGCGGAGAAAAACACCACCAAACTCATGCTGGCGCAGGTCGCCAACGCGCTGGACACCTACCGTCTCAACCTCGGCCACTACCCCACCGAACAGGAGGGCGGCCTCGACGCACTGGCCAAGAAGCCGACCTTCGAGAACGAGCGCCAGGGTGAGAAGTGGCAAGGTCCCTACCTCAAGCCCGGCACGTCGCTCGACGACCCGTGGGGCTTCAAAATCCGCTACGAGCCCATCGCCGCCGGCGGCGACGGCGCGGAGGCGGGCAACACCAGCGCGTTGCCTTACAAACTCTTCTCCGTCGGTCCCGATGGCCAGCCGGACACGGACGATGACATCAAGCACGGGGCCGAACCCGCTGGCGGCACGAGCAACACCGGCAACTAAATGCGCCTCGCCCCGCACCACGCCAACGCCCGGAAGCACGGCTACACGCTCGTCGAGCTGCTGCTCGCCATCGTGCTCGTGCTGGCGCTGCTCGGTGCGGTGGTCTTCAACTTCTCCTCCGTAAACCGCAACGCCTCCCTCGACGAAGGTGCCACACAAGTCGAGGCGCTGTTCCGCTTCGCCCGCGCGCACGCCGCCAGCACTGGCAAGCAAGTGCGTATCCTCTTCCCTGAGGCCGAGTCGGGCGACAACGCCGAGTTGCTCGCGGCGGAAGCGCCCGGTGCGACGGTCCGCGTGACGAGCGAGCTGGACCCCATCGGCGCGCCCGGCGTCTTTACCGACGTGTCGGCGGCTGCCAACTACGTGACGAGCATCAGCGACTTGGTGAGCATCCAGCAGGTGCAGGCCGGTGAAGCCCCGGCTGAAAACGACTCGGCCCTTCCCGGCGCGCCCGGCGCGGACCCCGCCGCCAGCGACGCCCCGCGCAACGCCTTCGCCAGCGTGACTTTTTATCCTGATGGCACGGGTGACTCCATCGAGCTGCTGCTTGCCTCGCGCGGGGACCAGGACGCCCGGCGCTTCTCGGTCCGCGTCACCGGTCTCACCGGTGCCATTCGCCGCCAACTCATCGCCGACCCTGCCACGGAAGCTGCGCCATCCGCCTCGGCCACGGAGGCCGCTGCGGAGGCCGCGCCATGACGCTGCGTTTTGCGCGCTCCTGGAGCGCCCACGCGGGCACGGCCCTCCTCGAAGTCCTTCTCGCCCTCGCGCTCTTTGTCGTCGCCGCCGCCATCGTCACCAGCGGCATGAGCGCCTCGACGGACAACCTCGACCGCCAGCGCCGCAACACGCACGCCGCGAATCTCGCCGCCACCGTGCTTGCGGAGATCCAGCTTGGCATCCGCTCCACCACCGAGGCCGGCGAGCAGCCTTTCACCGTGCCGTTCGACAAGTGGACGGCCGAACTCGTCGTGACCCCGACCGAGACCGAAGCTGGCGCGGCCAGCGGCTTGCTGCGCGTGGAGGTCATCATCCGGCATCAGGAATCCGCGCTGGTCCGCCGCCTCGCGCAAATCATCCGCGTGCCCAGTGGCGTGGACACTCTTGTCCACAGTTCAAACCCGGAACTGACAGCGGACAAAAGTGTCCGCCTCACGCGCACCGCCGCCTACTGATCATGCGCCTGCCCTGCCAACTTCCCGGAGCACGGACGCCCACGTCCGCAGCGGCTACGGACGTGGGCGTCCGCGCTCCGAACGCGCGCTCCGCATTCACCCTGCTGGAAGTCGTTCTCGCCATCAGCATCGCCATCGTGATTCTCGTGGCCGCGCTCGCCTTTCATCATCAAGCCGCCACCTTGCGCGGGGCGCTCATCGAGGAGTCCGAACGCCTGGCCGCCGTGCGCCAAATCATGGACCGCCTCGCCGCTGACCTGCGTGTCGCGCCCGTTCACAACCGCATCGGTTTCACCGGCGACTCCAACTCGCTCCGCTTCGTCACCACGCGCCTGCCGCTGGCGACGGCCGGGTTCGACTCCGACCTGCGCCGCGTAACTTACCGCGCGTTGTTCTCCGGCGACGCCACGAACCGCACCGTCAGCGGCCTCACCCGCTCGGACGAACCGGCGGTGGAACTGATCTCCAAGGCCAGCGCCACCAATGCGACCGTGACCGCAACGGAGCCAGTCGGCGATGCCGCCGAGGAAATCGCCGCCGGCCTCACCAACGCACCCGCGACCGTCGCTGCCAATCCTGCCGAGCCGCTCACCGAAAGCATCCGCTTCCTCAGCTTCCGATTCTGGGATGGCACCGCGTGGCGCGACTCGTGGAGCGGCGTGGCTCCGCCGCCCGGCGTGGAAATCAGTTTGGGCTTCGAGCCGCTGCCCGCCGAAATGACCCCGGACCTCTATCCCGGCGAAGTCTTCCGCCGCGTCATCTTCCTCCCCGCCGGCCAGCCCAAACCGGCGGAGACCAACCTGGTGGCGAACGTGAACCAACGGTGAACTTTCGCCCTCCAACTGAACTGAGCCAAAGCCCTTCCTTTGCCCTTCGCGGAGCGAGGGAAGAAGGTGGTCGCAGGCTGGATGAGCGGTGTGGTCACCAATGCCAGCCTGCGCCATCCCTCACCCCGCGCACCGCTCGTGCCTTCGCCCTCGTCGCCGTCCTCGTCATCGTGATGCTGCTCTCGATGCTCGTCATCAGCCTGCTCTTCCGCTTCCAAGCCGAGGACTCCGCCGCCAGCGCGAGCATTGGTGGCGAACAGGCCTGGGCGGCTGCGATGAGCGGTGTGGAGGAAGCCCTGCGCGTCGCCAAGACGGCGGCCCCGGGCGCGACTGATTGGCAGGACAATCCCGGTGCATTCCGCGAGCGGCTGGTCTTCGACGACGGCGTTGAGCGCTGGTTCTTCTCCGTGTTCACGCCTGATGCCGTGCCCGGCGAAGTCCGCCACGGGCTCACCGACGAAGCCTCAAAGCTCAACATCAACGCCGCCGCCAGCGCCAAGTTCGAGAAGCTCCCGCGCGTCTCGCCCACGATGGCCGCCGCGCTGATTGACTTCCTCGACCCCGATGACGTGCCGGAGCCCGAAGGCGCGGAGCAGGAGTATTACAGCGCGCTCGCCCGGCCTTACACGATTCGCAACGGCCCGCTGGCCTCACTCGATGAACTCCTGCTGGTGCGCGGCTTCACGGCGGAAATCCTGCACGGCACGCCGCCGACTTCCGCTTCCGCGCCCGAAGCGGAGCCTTCCCCCGCGCCCGGCAACTCCCGCCCGGTGCGCGGCCTCAGCCAGTTCCTCACCGTCGCATCCTATGACCTGAACGCAGACGCCGATGGCTGGGACCTCACCAATTTGAACGACCCCGCGTCGCCGCTGCCCAGCACCGACCGCCTGCCTCCCGCCGTCACGAACTTCATCATCGCCCTGCAAACCAACGGCGTGACCCTCAGCCATCCCGCCGACCTGCTCGAAGCCACGTTGCCGGTGAAAGATGGCAAGGGTTTCGCGACCGAACTGGCGTCCGGCGTGGGCAAGGCCGAGCTGGCCGCCGTGCTCGAACTCTTCACCGCGAAGGACGACTCCTACACCGACGGCCTCATCAACGTGAACACCGCCAGCGCCACCGTGCTCGCCACGTTGCCCGGCGTGGACGAGGCGCTCGCCGAGACCATCGTGTCCGCCCGCGGCGCGCTTGGGCCGGACCGCAAGACAACCATCGCGTGGCTGTATCAGGAAGGCGTGCTCGACGCGGCCAAGTTCAAGACGCTCGCCCCGTTGCTCACGGCCCGCAGCGCGCAGTTCAGCTTTCAAGTCATCGGCTACGGCGTGCCCTCGGGCCGCTTCCGCGTGCTCGAAGCGGGCATTGACGTGGCCGGCGGCGAGCGGCGCGTCACTTACCTGCGCGACGTGACGCGGCGCGGCCTGCCGTTCCCCATCGCTGGAGAAACGGATCGCGGGCAAAGCGCGAAGCTCTCCGTCCCGAATCCCAAATCCCCAACCAGTTCCCAGCTCCCAGCCCCAAAGCGCGCGTCCCTCCATCGGCGGCCAACTTGGGCCCTGGAGCTTTCCATCCCGGAGGTGAACCGTGGCTGACCGCGACGCCCTCCCCGCTTTCCCGCTGAAGAAAGCTGCCTCGTCACGCGCGAAGCTCCCCGCGCAGGCTGCCGCGCTGGACTTCGACAGCCGCGTGCTCCGCGTCGCGTTGCCCGGCCTGAGCCGCGTGGCCGTCGCGCCGCTCACTCTGCCCGCCGACGCCGACCGCGCCGATGCCGCCGTGCTCGGGGCCGCGCTCGCCAAGGCGCTCGACCAGCTCAAGCTCAAGCCCGGCCCCGTCGTCATGGGCCTGCCGCGTGCGCAGGTCGTGCTCAAGACGCTGCTGCTCCCCGTCATCGCGGACGTGAGCGAGCTGGCCTCCGTTGTTCACCTGCAAGTCGGTCGCGACCTGCCTTTTCGCACGGCGGACGCGGTGATTGATTTCCAAATCCTCCGTCAGGTCACCCCGCCCGCGCCCAAGCCCGACGCGAACGCCAAGCCCGGCGCGGAAGCTTCCGCCGCCCCGCCGCCCAAACTCGAAGTGCTCGTCGCCGTCGCCAAACGGGACGCGGTCGAGTTCTACCAACGCGTCGCCACCGCTGCGGGCGTGAAGCTCGTCGCGCTCGGCCTGTTGCCCAACGCCAGCGCCCGGTGCGTCGAGGCCTGCCGCGTCATCGAGCGCGGGCAGCCCTTCGCGCTTGTGTCGTTGCGGCCCGACGAAGTGACCATTGATGTCGCGTGCGACGGCGCCGTTCCGTTCAGTCGCGGCGCAGCGGTGAAGCCCGCCGAGCCGGGCGCCCCCGAAAACTTTGTCACCGCCGCGACCATTGAAGTCGTCCGCAGCCTGCACAGTTACGGCGGGCAGGGCGCGGCGGGTGCGCCGGCGAAAATTCTCGTCACCGGCGCGACCGGCCACGAAGTCGCCGTCGCCACGGCCCTCGCCTCACGCGTGAGCGGAACCGTCGAGCCGCTGGACACGGAGGCGTTGAAATTGCCGGCCGACGCGCGGGCGGACGCCCCGGGGGCGACCGCCGCCATCGGCCTCGCGCTCGGCTACGCGGACGCGGACGGTCTGCCGTTCGACTTCCTCAACCCGAAGCGCCCCGCCGTCCCGCGCGACCTGCGGCGCATCAAGATTCTCGCCGGGCTGGCGGGCGCGGCGGCGCTGTTCCTCCTCGTCGCCGGCCTTCGCACCTGGCTCGTCGGCAAGCGCCAGGCCGTGCTCGACGCCGTGACGGCCGAGGCGGTGACCGCCGAGAAACACCGGCCGGCGTATCGCAAGGTCATTTCCCAGGCTGCGGTCGTGAACGACTGGGTCGGCGGCGAGCGCGACTGGCTGCTGCACTACGCGCACCTCACCGCCGTGCTGCCGCGCAGCGAGGAGATTTTCCTCACCTCCTTTGCCGTCAGCGGGCCGGGCGCGCTGCGGTTGGGCGTGCGCGCCAAGAGCGGCGCGATTCTGGCGAAGATGGAGAAGCAGCTCCGCGCCGCCGGCTACGAGGTCAAGCCGCTCGCCATCACCCCGGGCACAGACAAGAACGGCTACGAGTTCCAATCCACCGTCGAGCTGGTCGTGCCCCCCAAGCTCAAGGTGGACCTGACGAAACTTCAGCCGCCGGAACGCCCGGCGGATGACGCGTCCCTCGACCCGCCCGTGCGGAAGAAAGGAGGCGGATGAACGCGCGCGAGAAAACCCTCGCCGTGATTGTCCTGGGCACCGCCGCGCTGTTCGGCGGGGCGCTGGGCATCCGCGCCTTCATCATGAAGCCGCTGACGGACCTCGACAAACGCATCGTCGCGGCGCGCGAGCGGCTGACCAAGATTGAGACCGAGCGGCGCAATTTCTTCACCGCCGAAGACCGCTTGAAGTCGCTGACCAAGCTCGCTTTCGCCGACACGGTGGACGAGGCGAGCGCGCGTTCTGGCGAGGCCTTGACCAAGCAGATTCTGCAAGCGGGCTTGGACGAAGGCGACTTCACCCGCCTGCCGCTCGGCCCCCGCAAGCTGCGCGGTGCGAGCGAAATCGGCTGGAACGTGCAGGGCGACGGGCCGCTCGCCAGGGTCGTGAACCTGCTCTTCATCCTCGAAAACGCGCCGCATTTGCTGCGCCTCGAAGGGCTCGTCCTCTCGCAGGCCGAGAAGCCCGGCGAAGTGCGTGTGCGCTTCCGCTGCCTCACGCTCGTGATGGACCCCGCGCCGGACGTGAAGCGCACGGAGTTGGTGGCCAAGGCGAACTTGAAGTCCGACGAGCGCCGGGTCTTCGACGGCATCGCCGCGCGCGATTTGTTGCGGCCTTACATCAAGCGCCCGCCCCCGCCGCCCGTGCCGCCGGCTCGCAACACCCCGGGTGCTTCATCGAGCACGCCCGCCACGCCGCCCGCGCCGCCGGGTCCGGAGACCTTCCGCGTCGTCTCCCTCTCCGAGTGGCAGGGCCAGCCGGAAATCCACGTGCGCGACCTGACCGCGCAGAAGACCACGCGCTACAAACCCGGTGACACGCTTGCGGGCGGGACCATCGCGCTGGTGGACTACCGCGCGATGCCGCTGCCTGGCGCGAGCGGCCTGCAATCCTTCAGCCGCGTCATCGTGCGCGTGAAGGATGAGTTCTTCGCCATCGAGCGCGGGCAGACCCTGGCCGATTTGCGGAAACTGGAAGTGGCCCAACTCCCGCCGGAATTGGTGAAGCCGGTAGGAAAGGCGGAATGAAACGGCACTGCGAAAACCTTTTGTCGGCCCGCCGTGCTATGGAGTGCGGTGACTTGTCACCGCTTTTGCGAGGCGACTTGTCGCCGTGGAAGTCCGCCGGGCGACGACAGAGCCAAGCGCGCAACGGCTGGCGCGAGCCGTGGCAGCCTCGACCAAAAAGCACTCATCCGTCCTCGACGGCGACAAGTCACCTGCCAAGAGCGGTGACAAGTCACCGCACTCCAAAACGCGCGCCGTGCCACCACCCTCTCTTCGCCAGACACCCTTTACCTTTATGAACCGCACCCCTCGCATCCTCCTCGCGCTCGCGCTCGCCGCCGGCACGGTCACCGTCGCGGCGCAGGACGCACCGAAGGCCCCGGCCCCCGCCGCCCCGCCCACGAACGCCCCCGCGAAGTCCGTCACCATTTCTGCCGGTCCCGCCGCGCCCGCTGTGCCCGTGACGGCCGCGCCCGCCGCGCCTTCACCCGCCGCCCGCAACATCCGCTTCCAGTTCGATGGCATTCCTTACACCGATGTCATCGAGCGGTTCGCGCAGATGGCGGGCAAGCCGCTCCTGGCCGGCAACAAGCCCGAGGGCACGCTCACCTACAACGACGCCAACGCCTACACCTACGGCGAGGCGCTCGACACGCTCAACGTCATCCTCGCGATGAAGGGCGTCATGCTCGTCGAGAACGCGAACTACCTTCAGCTCGTGCCGTTCAAGGAACTGCCCTCCACGCCGCTCAAGCTCCTGCGCGGCACCGCCCCTGCGGGCGACGTGCGGCCCGGCGAGGTCGTCACCGCCGTGCTCGACGCGAAGAACGTGGACTCGAAGGAAATCACCGAGTCGCTCACCGCCATGCTTTCCAGCGCGGGCTCGATGGCCGTGCTCCCGCGCGGTCGTGGTATCATCATCACCGATCGCATGGCGAACATTCAGCGCATCAAAACGCTGCTCGCCACGATAGACATCGAGGCCCCCGCCGAGCGGATGATGAAAACCTTCGCGCTGCAAAACACCTCGGGTGCGATTGTCGCGGACCTGCTCAACCGCACCTTCGGCCTCGCCACCGCACCCCGCCGGCAGGAGTTCAATCCCACCACGAAGACGATGGTCGCCGTCCCGCCCGACCCGAACGAATACATCACCGCCGTCTATGACGACGCCTCGCGCACGATGGTCCTCTTTGGCCCGCGCGAGCGCATCGCACTGGCGGAGGAGCTGATTGCGAAGTTCGAGCAGCGCGAAGGCCCCGCGGGCGATGTGCGCATCTACCAGCTCCAGAGCACCAAGGCCGAGGAGCTCGCGACCATCATCCGCCAGGCCATCCCCGGCGTCGCCGAGCCGAAGGAAACCGGTTCCGCCGCCGCCACCAAGGCCCGCGTCATCGCCGACGCGCAGCAGAACCGCCTCATCGTCGCTTCGCCGGTCGCCGCGCAGTTGGAACAGATAGATTTGCTCGTCAACCGCGTGGACAAGGGCACGACCGGGAATTCCAACAACACCAACAACATCGCGCTCCGCACGCAGACCGTGATGCTCACCAAGGTCTTCCGCCCGCGCGCGACCGAGCCGAAGGACTTCGCGCAAATCATCACGCAGGCGCTCACCCGGCGTGACCCCGGCGGGCGCGCGGGCAACACCACCGCGAGCGTCACGTTCGACGCCGCCAGCAAGAGCGTCGTCATCACCGGCTCGCCCGGCGACTTGCAGACGGCCACGGAGATTCTCACGCAGTTGGAGACCGGCACCTCGCAGCCGCAGCCGCTTCAGACGAAGTTCATCGAGGTCGGCACGGCGGCGGATGCGAAGCGCCTGCTGCCGCTCGTGGAAGAGCTTTACCGTAATCAGATGAGCGGCGCGGGCGCGCTGGACATCGGCGCGCACGCCAAGCTGATGAGCGACGACAACGGCCGGCTGGTCGTGACCGCGAGCGAGGCGCACCTGACGCGCATCGAGGAACTGGTGAATCAGTTGCGCGGCAAGCACGGCGTGGTGCTGAACCGCCAGCTCTCCATCATCGCGCTCAAAAACACCAAGCTGGACGCAGTCTTCGCCGGCTTCGAGAAGCTGCTGGCCGACCGCATGGCGGACCGCCGTTACGAGGGGCAGCCCAAGCCGTCCGTCGTGCCGGACAACGCGAACAACCGGATGCTCGTGACGGCGACTCCCGAGCAGTTGAAGGAGATTGAGCAGCTCGTGCAGGTCGTGGACCTCGCGCCTGCCGCACAGCGCCGCGAGATGGTTGTCCTCCCGGTCCGCGCCAAGACGCCGACCGAAATCATCACGCTCGCCACCCAGCTCCTCGCGCAGTTGGGCGGTCCCGGCACGGACCCGCAGATGGAGCCGAAGCTGATTCCCGACGCGAGCGGCAAGCAAATCATCGTGCTCGCCGCGCAGAAGGATTTGAAGCGCGTGCAGGATTTGGTCACGCAGCTCGACACCGCCACGACGCAGAATCTCGCCCGCCAGTTCCGCACGGTGGAGCTGAACGCGCGCTCGGCTGCCGACCTGACGACGCTCGTCACCCAGCTTTACACCGAGCAGCTTCGGGGGCAGAGCGAGCCGCCGGGTGGCGCGGCCACGGTCATCGCCGACCCGAAGAACAACCGCATCATGATCAGCGGCGCAGACGCCGAGATCACCCGGGTCGAGGCCATCATCCGGCAGCTCGACCCCGCCGGCAAAAAGCCTGCCCGGGACGAGACGCGCGTCGTGCGGCTCCGTTCGGCACTGGCCGCCGAGATTTCCGGCCTTGTGGAGAAGAGCCTTAATGCACAGGCCCAGACCGTGAAGGTGCTCGTGGACGCCCGCAGCAACAGCCTTGTCCTCAGCGGCGAGCCCGATGCCGTCGAAGCCGCGTCGAAGGTCATCCAGCAGCTCGACACGCCCGGCGATGTGCAGCCGCGCGAGATGCGCGTGATGGAGTTGAAGCAGGGCGACGCGACGGCGATTGCCGCGCTCGCGTTGCCGCTCGTGACCGAGCTGCTCAAGAGCCAGCGCGGGCCGGAGTATTCGCCCACGGTCAAGGTCATCGCCGATGCCGCCGCGAACCGGCTCATCATCAGCGGCCCGCGCAATGAGCTGCTTGCCGTGAACACCATCGTCGAGCAGCTCGACCAGGCTCCCGAGGGCGCGGGCGGCGCGCGGGTCTTCAAGCTGAACAGCGCCGATGCGACGAAGATTGTCGGGGTCGTGTCCAACGCGATGGTGAAGTTCGACGCGCGCAACCAGCCCATCCGCCGCATCACCGTCTCGGCGGACCGCGAATCGAACAGCATCGTCGTGGCCGGCACGCGCGCGGACTTGAAGGACGCGGAGAACATCATCCAGCGCCTCGACAACGAAGGCCTTGACCCCGCGAACTTGGACAAGCCCAAGAGCATGAAGCTCATCGAGGTGCGCGGCGACGCGGATGCCTTGGCCACCTTGGCCACGCGCATCTTCACCGCGCAGAGCGGCGGACGCGCGGTGACGAACCTCGTGAGCATCACGCCCAACGGCAAGCGCCTCATCGTCCTCGCGCCCGAGCCGATGCTCGTGCAAATCGAGGCGCTCGTGGCCTCGCTCGACGCGAAGCCGGACGAGCTGCAGCGCGAGTTGCACGTGGTCGAGCTGAAGAACGCCTCCGCCACCGAGCTGCTGCCGAAGGTCACGGCGATTTACTCCGAGCAATCGCTCGGCAAGACGCAGAAGCCCGCGACGATTTACGCGGATCCGAGCGGCACGCGGCTCACGGTCTTCGGCACGAGGCAGCAGGCGGAGGGCATTCAGCAGATTGCGGACACGCTCGCCGGCGGTCAGCCCGCCGCGCGCGAGACCAAGGTCATTGACCTCGGCAAGCTCGCCGAGGCCCGGCGCGTGATGGCGCTCGCGCTCCAGCTCTACAAGGACCAGTTCGCCGCCAACCCGCAGCTCGGTGCGGCGGACGCGCAGATGGTCAGCGACGGCGTCTCGGGCCGCGTCATCGTCAGCGCCCGCGCGGACCAGATGAAAGCCATCGAAGACATCTTCAAGCGGCTGGAGCTAGCGCCCGCCGCCACCGCCGCGCGCGAGACGCGCATGATTGAAGTCGGCACGGCGAACGACGTGGCGCGGTTGCTGCCCATCGTGCAGAAGCTCTACACCGAGCAGTGGAAGGACCGGCCCGAGACCGACCCGGCGGACGCGCAAATCGTCGCCGACCCGCAGGGCGGGCGCGTCATCGTCACGGGCCGGCCCGAGCATGTGAAGGAGATTGAAGCCATCTTGCAAAAGCTCGGCACGGCGAAGGCCAAGCCACAGGCACGCGAGACGCGGCTCTTCGACCTCACCACCGCGAGCGCCGCCGAGCTGGCGGTGACGCTCAAGCTGCTTTACGCCGAGGACGCCAGGGCCCGCTTCGGCGCGCAGACGCCCGACACGCTCATCATGGCGGACACGAGCGCGAACCGGCTCATCGCCGTCGGCGACACCGTCGAGCTGGAAGCCGTCGGCGCGCTGGTGAAGAAACTGGACACCGCCGCCGGGCAGAGCGCGACCGCGCGGGTCTTCAAAATCAAATCCGCCGACCCCGCGAAGGTCGCCGAAGTGCTCACGAGCTCGCTGGTGCGTTACGATGCGGCCGGCCGCGTGCAGAAGCGGGTGACGGTTTCCGTGGACGCGAAGACCCGCACGCTCATCGTCACGGGCGACGCCAAGGAACTCGCCGCCGTGCCCGCCATCATCGAGCAGCTCGACCAGTCGCTCGGCGAGCAACCCGCGCGGAAAATCCAGACCGTGCAGCTCAACTCGGCGACGCCGAACACGCTGCTCTCCCAGGCCCGCAAGCTCTACGACGACCAAATCAAGACGCAGCCCGAGCTGGCCGTGGCGGAGTTGCTCGTGATGGACGACGCGAGCGGCAGCCAGCTCATCCTCGCGGGCAACGACGCGCAGTTGAAGCTCTTCACCCGCATCCTCGACGACTTGCAGAAGCTCCAGACCCAGCCCGCTGGCCGCGAGACGAAGATGTTCGATCTCGGCCCCGCCGACGAGGTCATCCGCCTCGTGCCGCTCGTGCGCTCGCTCTATGAGGAGCGCTGGCGCACGCGGCCGCTCGCGGACCCCGCCGACGCGACGTTCCTGCCCGACACGCGCTACGGCCGCGTCATTGTCACGGGCCGCACGAATCATCTCGCGGAGATTGAAGCCATCCTCGCCCAAGTGCGCGGCCCGGCGGCGAACGAAGTGCGGGAGACGAAGTTCTTCGAACTCCCCAGCGGCGACGCGCTGGCGGTGGCGGCCACGCTCAAGACGCTTTACACCGAGCAGGCCCGCCTCCGCCCCGGCGTGACGGCGACCAACACGTTCATCATGGCCGAGACGAACTCGAACCGCATCGTCGTGACGGGCGCGACGAACGAGGTGGCGGTGGTGGAAACCTTGGTGAAGGAGTTCACCCGCGTCACGCCGCAGGGCGGCAACGCCCGCATCTTCAAGCTCAAGTCCGCCGACCCGGACCAGGTCACGTCCATCCTCACGAACGCGCTCGTGCGCTTCGATGTCATCGGGCGCGCCATCAAGCGCGTGAGCGTGGTGGTGGACCCGAAGAACCGCAGCCTCGTCATCACGGGCGAGCCGAAGGATTTGCAGACGGCGGCGCAACTCATCGAGCAGTTCGAGGCAAGCGTGGGCACGAACCAAGTGCGCGCGATGCGGGTCTTCTCGCTCAAGGGCCGCCGCGCGACGGAGACCGCGCCGAAGATTCGCCAGGTCTTCGAGGAGCGGGCGCGCAGCCTGCCGGACATGGGCACCAATGGCGCGCTGGTCATCGAGGACATTCCCGGCAACCAGCTTATTTTCGTCGGCACCGAGGCGCAGCTCGCGCTGATGCAGGAAACCGCCGACGTGATGGACAAGGCCGGCACGACGCTCGGCCGCGAGGTGCGCATTTTTCCCTTGGAGCGCAACTCCGCGCTCGCCGTCTCGACGATGCTCGCCAAGCTCTTCCCCCGCCAGACCGGCACCGTGGACCGCGAGGATCGCATGCTCATCAGTGTCGGTGGCGACGACAACACCCTGGTCGTGGACGCCAACCGTCTGCAACTAGAGCAAATCGAGCAGCTCCTGCGCGTGATGGATGCCGCGCCTGCCGGCGACAAGACGACCTTCCATGCCGTGCATCTCACGAAGGGCAAGGCTGAGGAGGTCGCGACCGCTGTGACTTCCTCGTTCACCGCCCGGCTCGGCAAAGGCAAGCTCCCGCGCACCACCGTCACGCCGGTCAACGGCGCGAACACGCTGCTCATCAACGGCCCGAACGGCGAGGTCGAGGACGTGCTGAAAATCATCCAGGCGCTCGATGTGGAGATGAAGGGCGACGACATCGAGATTCGCATCTACAAGCTGGAGAACGGCACGGCCAAGGAAGTCTCCGTCATCATCGAGCAGCTTTTGCAGGGCGTCTCGCGCACGCGTGTCCGCGCCGCCACCATCAACGTGGCCGTGGACCCGCGCGCCAACTCGCTCATCATCTCCGGCACGCCCGCCCACTTCCGCGTCGTGGAGAAGGTGCTGCCCACACTCGACAAGGCCCCCGAACGCTCCGACCGCGACGTGCAGTTCGTCTGGCTCAAGAAGGCGAAAGCCTTCGACGTGAGCACGAAGCTCGAGGCGCTCTTCACGGACCGGCCCAAGGGCGAGCAGCCGCTCATCGAACCGGACGTGATGAACAACTCCCTGACCGTCATCGCGAAGCGCAACGACCTCGCGCAAATCCAGGACCTCATCGCGCGGCTCGACGAGCAGAGCACGGACAACAGCATCCAAGTCCGCCTCCGCCCATTGGAGCGCGTCGTCGCCGAGCAGATGGCGAAGATGCTGCAAAGCATTTACCCGCAGATGTCGCAAGGCACCTTGCGCGTGGTCGAGAAGTTGGACCCGTTCAAGTCCGCTGCCACCAATGCCCCGCCCGCAACACGTTCCACGAACGCGCCGGCCAACCCGCCCACAACTCAGGCCCAGACCACGCCTGCTGGCACCAACACGGTGGCCACGACCACCAACGCCATTCCCGAAGTCGTCATCGCCGTGGACAAGAACGCGAACTCGCTCTTGCTCTCCGGCCCCGCCTCGGAGCTGGACCACGTCGAGCGCATCATCAGCGACCTCTCGCTGAACTTCTACAGCAACGAAGCCGAGTTCCGCCTGTTCCCGCTGAAGGACGCCGACCCCATCGTCGTCGCGCGCACGCTCAACGAGCTGCTCCGCATGCCGCCTGTGACCGTCGCGCCGCAGCGCTCCGGCGAGCCGGTCCGCACCGTCGAGCAGCCGCCGCGCATCACCGTCGTGGCCGAGCAGCGCACGCGCAGTGTCGTGGTCCGCGCGCGTCCGACGGACTTCGCCTTGATGGAGTCGCTCATCAAGCAGCTCGACGGTGCGGGCCAGGCCGCCCAGCTCGACTTCCGCAGCGTGCCGCTCACCAACGCGCCGCCGGAGAAGGTGCTGCCGCTCGTGCAGCAGATGGTTACGCAGCTCAACCTCATCCGCCCCGGCGAGCCGCTCACCGTGGCGATTGACCCACGCTCGCGCGGCCTGTTGGTGGTCGCGCGCGAGGCCGTCATTCTCCAGGTGGAGAAGATGATTCAGTCGCTCGACAAACCCGCGCCCTACATCGAGGCGGAGGTCATGGTCTTCGCGCTGAAGAAGGCCAACGCGGCGGCGCTTGCGCTCGTGCTGCAGAACATGATTCGCCCTGGACCGCAGGGCACGCAGTCGCCTGAGGCCCGCGAGTTGTTGGAGCAGATCCGCCGGCTTCGCGTGCTCGGCGACAACGGGGAGGCTGTCGTGCTGGATTTGACCAAACCCATCAAGATCTCCGCCGACGGCACGGGCGGCGGCAACCGACTGATGCTCACGTCCACGCCGGACAACTTGAAGGCGCTCGCCGCCGTGGTGGAGCTGATGGACACGCCGCAAATCGTCGAAGGCGTGAACGTCCGCATCATCAAGCTCCAGCACGCAGACGCCGCGTCGGTGCTGACCACCGTGCAGAGCATCTTCACGCAGGGCCGCACGCTGGCGACCGGCCCCGGCGGCCCCGGCGCGCAGCCCGAGGGCCTGACTGGCAAGGCGCTCGTCAACCCCGTCGGCATCGGCCTGGATGCGCGGTCGAACACACTCATTCTCAGCGGCCAGACCGAGTCCATCGAACTGGCCTCGAAGCTCATCGAGGACTTGGACAAGCAGCTCGACCATCCCGTGACTGAGGTGAAGTTGTTCCGGCTGAAGCACGCGTCGGCCACGCGGCTCGTGGCGATGCTGCAAAGCGTCTTTGCGGAAGGTCCGCCCGTGCCCGGCACCGAGGGCTTGAAGACGCAGGTGACTCGCCTCCGCACGTTGAAGGAAGGCGCGAACACGCCGCGCACGAGCGAGAACGCGAAATCCCGCGCCGCGCTGACGATTCAGGCGGATGACTTCTCGAACATCCTCATCATTGCCGCCCGCAGTGACATGCTGCCGCTCATCGCGGATGTGGTGGAGCAGCTCGACATCCCGTCGGCGTCGGGCTTGGAGACTGTCCGCATCTTCCCGCTCGCGCACGCCGAGCCGGCGGCGGTGCAGAAAATTCTAGCCGACCTCTACACCGGCCAGCGCGCGGGCACCGTCCGTAACGAGGACAAGCCCGTCATCACGCTCGACGAGCGCACCGGCGCGCTCATCGTCGCGGGCAATGCGAAGAGCTTTGCCATCGTCGAGGGCCTGCTGAAGCAGCTCGACCAGAAGCTGCCGTTCGACCTGCGCGACATCCGCATCCTCCCGCTGGAGCACGCGGACGCAAACGTCGTGGCCGGCACGTTGCAGAAGCTCATGGACGCCCGGCTCACGCAGCGCGTGACGCTGAACAAGGGCCAGAGCGACGCGCTCAAGGTCATCATCCTCGCCGACTCGCGCAGTAATGCCCTGCTCGTCGGCGGCGGACGCGACGGCTTCGAGATGGTCGAGGCGCTCGCCAAGCAGCTCGACACGGCGGGCGCGGCCTTGAGCGGGCGCATCCGGCTGATTCCGCTCCAGTTCGCGGACGCGCGGCTGGTGGGGGCGACGCTGACGAGCTTGTTTGAGCAGCGCTACGCCGCCGCACGCACGACCGACGTGCAGCGGAACAAGCCGGTGATTCTCCCCGACCCGCGCAGCAACAGCCTGCTCATCACGGCGAACCAGGAGGACAACCGGACGATTGACGAGCTGCTCCAGAAGCTCGACACGCGCATGGACAACCCGTCGCTCCAGATCACCGTGCTGCCGCTCAAGCACAACGACGCCGCGCGCGTGGCCGCGATGATTGAGAGCATTTTTGCCGCGCGTCGCACTGCGCAAACGCTGCCCGGCCAGCCGCCGTTGCCCAGCACGCAAATCAAGCTGGAGCCGGACGCCCTCAACAACTCGCTCGTCGTCTCGGCCAGCAAGGAGAACGTGGAGTTGATTCAGGACCTGCTGAAGAAGCTGGATGCCGAGCCGACCATTGCCGGCGGCGTGCTGGAGGTGTTCCCGCTGCAATTCGCCGATGCCGCACGCGTCGGGGCGATGCTGACCTCGCTCGTGCAGCAGGGGCTCTACCGGCCCGGCCAGTTGCGCGGCGCACCGGCTGCGAGCGCGGCGGACAAGCTCGCGGTGACGGTGGACCCGCGCAGCAACTCGCTCTTCGTCAGCGCCAGCCCCGAGGCGATGGCCGTCGTGCGCGAGGTCATCAAGCGCGTGGACACGCAGGAGCAAAATCTCACCGGCGACGTGAAGCTCTTCCAGCTCAAGCACGCGCGCGCCAGCACGCTGGCCACGACGCTCACGCAGTTCTTCACCGCCAAACAGGCGGCGGACACGGCGCTGACCGTGAACGCGAACCAGCGGCGCATGCCCGCCACCGTCATCGCCGATGACCGCGTGAACACGATTCTCGTCACCGGTGGCAAGGAGGCGTTCGACTTCGTCGAGCGCATCCTGCCGCAGCTCGATGGCGAGGGGACGTTCAGCAAGTTGAACTTCCGCGTCTTCGCGCTGAAGCAGGCCACGGCCCAGAAGCTGCAAACGACGTTGCAGCCCATTTTCGCCAACCGCCCGCCGCGCGTGCGGGGCGAGCCGAATGACCCCATCACCATCATCGCCGACGCGTGGGTGAACGCGCTGCTCGTCGGCGCGAACGTGGAGGACTTGGGCACGGTCGAGGGGCTCATCAAACAGCTCGACACCGAGCCGGCGGCGAATGGCCTGTCCATCCACGTCTTCCCGCTCGCGAAGGCGGACGTGCGGAAAGTCGCGCTCACGGTCCAAGGCTTGTTCCGCGACGGGCCAACAGGCACGCCGGGTGTGCCGGGCCAGCCGGGCCAGGTGCAAGTCACCGCCGATGAGCGCATCAACGCGCTGGTCGTCTCCTGCGGTGAAGTTGACGCCAAGCGCATCGCCGAGCTGGTGAAGCGCCTCGACACCGAGCAGGTCGCGCGCGTGACGGAAATCAAAGTGTTCCCGTTGAAGAACGCGCGCGCTGACACGCTTTCGGCCATCCTGAACACCGCGCTGAACACCAAGCCCGCGCCGCTCACCGACCAGCAGAACCCGAACGCGCAGTCGGTCCTGCAGTTCATCACGCGCTCGTTGGAAGGCCGCGACCTCATCACGGCGGCGTTGAAGGAGTCCGTGTTGATCACGCCCGACCCGCGCATGAACTCGCTCATCGTCAGCGGGCCGGTGGATTACATGGGCTTGCTGGAGCAGATCATCACGCGCCTCGACGCCAGCTCGCCGCAGGAGGCAAAGATCAAGGTCTTCGCGCTCAAGAACGCCTCCGCCCGCCAGATGGCGGACATTCTCACCTCGATGTTCCGCATGACGGCGACCGTGACGACCGCGAGCCAGCGCACCATCCAATACACGCTCGTCCGCCCCGGCGGCACGAACGACGCCGCCAGCGCCACGCTCGGCACGGCGGAGCAGTCCGCGCTCACCGTGACGGTGGACCCGCGCACGAACAGCCTGCTGGTGGGCGGCACGGACCATTACGTGAAGATGGTCGAGCAGATCATTGACTCGCTGGACTCCAGCACCGCCAATGATCGGCGGACGGAGATCGTCCGGCTCAAGAACACGCAGGCCAGGGACGTGGCCCTTGCGGTCCGAACCTTTCTGGATCAGGAGCGCCTCCGGGTGACGCAGTCGCTGGGCGCGGACGCCGTCGGGGCCGCGCAGCAGATGCTGGAGCGCGAGGTGGCCGTGGTCGGCGAGACCAACAGCAACACGCTGCTGCTGTCCGCCAGCCCGCGTTACTTCGTGCAAATCGAGCAGCTCATCGCCGAGTTGGACAAGTCGCAGCCGCAGGTGATGATTCAGGTGCTGCTCGCGGAGGTTTCCCTGACGGCTGGCCACGAGCTGGGGCTGGAGTGGTCGCACCGGGGCAACTTCAACAACGGCACCCCCTACTCCGTGGGCGGGGATCTCGGCATGGCCAACGCGCTGAAGAGTTTCGGCGGCTACTCGGCGGCGGTCACGGGCGGGGATTTTAACTTCCTCCTCCGCGCCCTCAACGACGATGGCAAGGTCGAGGTGCTCAGCCGTCCGCAGATCGTCACGGCCGATAACAAGCCCGCCACGATCAACGTCGGCCAGCGGGTGCCGCTCATCACCGACAGCCGGGTGACGGTGCAGGGCGACACGATCAACTCCTTCCGCTACGAGGACATCGGGGTGAACCTGACGGTCACGCCCAAGATCAGCCCGGATGGCTTTGTGAAGCTCGAGCTGGGCACCACCAATTCCGCCATCAGCAGTTCGACCGTGGAGATCAACAAGTCCGCCACCGTGCCGATCATCAACCAGCGCCGCGCGAACACCACGGTGAGCGTGCAGAACGGGCAGACCATCATCATCGGCGGCCTCATCGGCACGCAGGAGGACAAGCGGGTGAAGAAGCTCCCGTTCCTCGGCGACATTCCCTATCTCGGCGCGGCCTTCCGCAGCACCAAGATCACCAAGGAGAAGCGCGAGCTGCTCATCTTCCTCACGCCAACGATCATGGCCAGCAGCCAGGGAGTCGTGCCGCTGACTGATCCGAACGAGCCCACGCGCCTGCAGTTGGAGCGCTCACGGATCAACGAGGAGTTGAAGCGCAACGAGTTCAACAAGCCGTTGCTGGAGCCCATCTTCCCCACCCCGGCGGTTCCGCCCGCCACCGGCCCCGGCCGCAAGACCACGGGCTCCTGAGCCAACCACCGGCCAAGGCATGAATGTGTTGAACTCCAGCAGTGGTGAAGGTGCCTCCATGAACCACGCCGCACTCACGAACGCGCCGGGGCCACGCGGGGCGGGGCGTGCCTGGCCGCCCGCCCGCTTTGTTTGGCTGCTGGGGCTGGGATTCGTCCTGAGCTGGCTGGCTGGCTGTGCCTCAGCCTCTCGCGGGAGTGGATCGGCCTGGGTGGGCGGCAGCGGTGCCGATGGCATCGAGGAATTGCATGTGCTCGGTGTGCCAATGGCCGTCAAAAGCGGACGCTCGGGAGTGCCCGACGCCGTTGCGGTCCGGGTTTTCGCCAGCAGCCGGCAGCGGGCCAAAGGCCTGACCATTGGCAGCGGCACCCTGGCGATTTTGCTTTTTGACGGGGCGCTTGCGGATGCCGAACTCCGCACCATGAAGCCGGCCCGGGTGTGGGATTTTCCCGCCGCCGCGCTCGGTCCACAGAAGGCTGTCAGCGCGCTGGGCGTGGGCTATCAGTTTGTGCTCGGCTGGGAGGGCACGCCCTTGCGCCAAAGCCGCGTGACGGTGCAGGCGCGGTTCACCCCGCCTAAGGGCAGCCCGATCTATTCTGCTCCGAATGTGATCTCCGTGACCGGTCCCTGATGGACGCCCGGTGTCAGGGCAGGCTTTTAGTCACTGAGGAAATCAAACACCGCCAACCTCCCCCCATCCTCCATCGACAGCAGCACGCGCAGGCCGGGCGTGATTTCCACCGCGTGGCCGTTGCGCAGATAATCCGGCTGGTCCACGAGCAACATGTCCGCGTTGCTCTGGTTCACGAGATACCACTTGTTCTGGTGGAAGGTGAAGTAGCCCACCGGTTCGCGCTTGGCGTCGAGCGGCGAGACGTTGGAACGCGCGTGCCACGGGTAGAGGTATTGGCCGTTCCAGACCGTGAGCGCGTGCTCGTCGTCCTTGAAGTCCAGCGTGTCGCTGCCGGGGCGCTTGATGTGGCGGAGGAAAGTCGCCACGGGCACGGGCGCGGCGAGCTTGCGCTTGCTGAACGGGCATTCGAGCGGCAAGCCCTGCGCGACGATGAACCAGTTGTGGCCGTCGGGGCTGGGATGGACGAGGTCGAGCGTCTTCTGCAAGCCCTTCTCCCACTCACTCGCGCTCGCGCGCAAGTGCGGCGCGTGCAGTCCGGTCACGAACGTCTTCAAAAAGAGCCGCTCCAGATACGGGCCGAGGCGCGACACGGGAATCTCCGGCGGCGGCTTCAGGCGGTTGCTCGGGTCGTTGGGATGCTCGATGTAAAGCGCCTGCGCGCCCATGCTCAAGAGGTCGTCTTCCTCCGGTGAGCGCGTGCTGCGCACCTTCGGGCCAGCCAGCGGATGCCGCAGCAGCAGTGTCTCGTAAATCAGCACCGCCAGCGCGTGCAGGTCCGTCTCGATGCTCGGCTGCTTCTTGCCGGCCACGACTTCCGGCGCGATGTAACCCGGCGTGCCCATCACCGTCGGCGGCGCGAGGCCGGGCACCACGAGCGAGTCGCAGTCAATCACGCTCGCGTCGCCGTGCTTCGGGTCAATGAGCACGTTGTTGTGCGACAAGTCCGAGTGGGCGAGGCCGGCGAAGTGCAGTCGGCGCACGGCGCTGGCCATCACGGAGCAGCACTGCAAGTAGCGCAGCAGGTTCCCGCGCTCCTCCTCGGGCACGAGCTTGCGCGACTTCACGCCGGTGAACCACCGGCCCTTCTTCTCGCGCGTGTTGCCGGTGCGGTCCTTGAAGAAAAAGTTGCTGCGATACGCGGGCACCACGACGCCGAGCACGGGGCGGAAGAGGTTGTGCCGCTTGATGAAGTCGGCGGGCAGCGTGGGGTCGTTGTCAACGATGCCGACGGGCCAGCAGAAGTGCTTGCGCCAGTAGTCCGCCTGCGCGCCGCCGATGGTCGGGTTGTAGGGGCCGAGGATTTTTTCCAAGCGCCGACGCCGCTCGCCGGGGTCGTTGACGTGCCCGAAGAAGAACGCGATGACGTGCTGTTTGTCCTTGGTGAAGAAGACAATTTTCTCGCCGCCGGACGCGAGGGGTTCGCTGTCGAACTCCACGGTGCTGCCGTCGGTGAGTTTGGCGCGGAGAAACTTCTGCGCTGGCGCGCTGGGGAGCGGCGGCGGCGCGGGCGGCGGGGACTTGGGTTTGGAAAGTAAGGCCACGGGAAGAAACCACTAACTGGCACTGACCGGCACTGATGGGGAAGAAGTTTTGCCCACGGATGGCGCGGATGACGCGGATGGGAACGAGGCAGTTGAAGAACCAAAGTGCGTGATAGCAGATGCGAAATACTCTGACGGAGGTATTTGATGCGTTGCGTCGGGTTGGGCCTCGAACGCGATGTCCCGTGCCCCAACGGGGCACCGGAATACAGCCCAGGGTTGAGCGCAGCGATACCCTGGGAAAGCGTCCACCAAATGCACCTCTGCCCTGAAGGGGCAGCGGAAATGTGTGCGGGCGCTTCCGGTGCCCCTACAGGGCACGAACGCATTCCACGCGTTACCCAGGGTAGGCTCCGCTGCGCTGCCCCAACCCTGGGCTGTATTCCTGCACCCCGTTGGGGTGCGCTGTGTTCGTGCCTTCATCCGCGTCATCTGCGGGCAAACTCTTTGTCTTTGTTTGCGTTTCATTAGCGCTAGTCAGTGCCGGTCAGTGGTTCACCAACTCACATTCACCGGCAGCCGGTGCAGCACGGCCACGGTGCGGTCGTCGTTCTCGCCGCGCTTCTCGAACTCCAGCCATTGCGCCAGTCCCCATGCGGCGGACTCTTGCAGCAGCGGCGCGGGCTGTGTCGGCTGTGCTTTGAAATCCTTCAGCGGCTCGGTCACGCCCCTATAATACTGCCGGAAGATGTCCGCCGCTTGCTTTTCGAGCGGATAAAACGGGTCTTCGATGCCGTCGCTGCACAGGAGGACGCACTCGATTGGCTCGACGGGCGTGATGCAGTCCACGGCCTTCGCCTTCACACGCGCGCAGTCGTCGGGGACGAAGCAACTGACCTCGCCGCTGTGCGTGCCGCTGTCGCTCGCGCCGAGGCGGGCGGTGGACTGGTCTTTGCGCAGGAGGCAGATGGCTCCGTCGCCGATTTGGTTGGTGAGGAGGAGTTCGTGTTGCTCGCCGCGATAGTGCAACGCGGTCAGGAGCGTGCAGCGGAAGTCCTTGGGTGCGCAGCCGGATTTCTTGGCGAGGTCGAGCAGCGCATCGGTGGCGGCGAAGACGGCCTCGGTCACGCGCGCGGTGAGATAGTCCTTCAACTTCGTCGCGTCGGCGGCGATGGCGGGGTCCACCTTCTCGGTGACGGCGAGCAACATCTCCACCACGCGATGCGCGGCGATGTGGCTCCCGATGCGGCTGTGCTGGCAACTGCCCGCGCCATCGGAGACGCACAGCACGGTGGCGCGGTCATGGGCATCGAAGGCGAGGGAATCCTCGCGGTGGGTGCCGCCGTTGGCGTGCATGCGTCCGCGTCGCGAGGCCCCGGCCGCGCGCCAGCCGGGTAGGACGCGCTCGAAGGCGATGGCGTCGGCAGCCGCGACCTTCCGCAGCTCCGGAGCTTGCGCGGCGATGGCGGGCGGGCACCACGGGTCCTTAGCCGGGAGGTTTTTCCAAGTGGCGGGCTTTGGGGGAGCGGTGGGGGCGGGGGCCGATGGCGTCTTGGACTGCGGCGGGAAGCGAAGCGCCACGCCGCTTTGGCTTCCCGCGGAGCGGTCGGGGGTGGCCGCCGGTTCCGCTCCGCGGGAAGCCAAAGCGGTGTCGCCGCTGCGCTCTGCCACCGCAGTCCCAAGACGCGCGTCGTCCTTGGGAGGCGGCTCGGACCTGCCAGAATCGGAGGCGGGTGGGGTGCTCTTCACCTTGTCCGCCGGGGCGGAGACCACGGCGCTGGCCGGGACGGTCACGGCGATGGTGGGGGCCTGGAGTTTGACCTCCTCGCGCGGGATGAAGACGGTGGCCCCGGACTCGGCGATGTTGGGCGGGAGCTTGGCGGGGCGGTCGGGAGCCTTGGAGGCAGCAGGGGGGGAGGTTTCCGGCCTAGGTTTGGCCTTTTCGGATGCAGAGGAATGCGATGAAGGGGTATTTCCTGAGGTTTCCTGTGCTTTAGAAACGATTTCCGGTGTTGCTAAGGGCGTTTCCTGTGTAGTTGAGGCTATTTCCGCAGCGGAAGATGCCTTTACTACAGCGGAAGACGCCTCCCTTGCACCGGAAGACGCCTTTCCTAGACCGGAAGGTGCCAAGTTTCCTGCCGTAGACGGCTCCCCTACTGTGGAAGAAGCCTTCCCGAGCGCCGCAGATGCCATGTTAGCTGCGGAAGACGGCTGGTTAGGATCGGAAGCTGACTCGGTGGCAGCGGAAGACGGCTTGGATGCGGCCGTGGTGGGCTGGGCAGCGGGTTCCGATGGCTGGGGAGCAGCGCCTTGGCCATCGGCTGGCTTGTCGGCCTTCGATTTGCGGAACCAGTCAAGCATGGCGGGGGTGCGGGAGGTCTGCTCCCGGAGGGAGCGGGGAACTTAGCCGGGGGCAAGGCGAGCCAAGGCGAGCCACCGCCCCCGGAACCGGTCGCAGGGTGAGGCGCACCCCGGCAGGGGTGCCGGAAGCGGAGGACAAAGCGGCTCCGGCATCCCTCCGGGACGCGATTCCAATCGGGGACGCATACCGGGGGCGACGGCCGACTGCCTTGCCCCCGGCTAAGTTCCGCTGGCCCTCCGGGCCGGGGAAAGTGCAGCGACGGGTGGATGCGCGCGGGTGTAAGTGGCCGTTCTCCCTCTCCCTAACCCTCTCCCGCTGGGAGAGGGAGTTCGCGGTGGAGCAGCGGGAGAGGCCGTGCCGGCGATTTGCAATCGCCGTCGAGCGGGTGCTGAGGCGAGGACAGTGGTCGGCGCGAAGGGAACTGCGGACGGCGGTTGCAAACCGCCGGCACGGGCCGGCGGTGCTCCCTCCGACCCGAGGCGGGCGGACGCCCTCCCTCGCCCAGCGGGAGCATTCGTGTTTAGGTGTCTGTTGAGACGTCATCCCAATCTTGTCCAGAGTATCCAATCAACCAGTTGAGCGCGTAATGGCGCTCCTGAACCACGCCAGCATCATAGCCATTGGGCACCGGCTTGTCGTTGAGCCTGGCATCGCGAACAGCCCAATGCATCTGATAGATGCCTTCGTTCGCATCATAAATCTCCTCAGCCGGGCGCAGACGTGCCAACGCAAGCCACTCGACAGTCGAACCCATCAACGGTGGTAGAACACGCTTCATCGCCTTGCCGTCGCAATACCCGGTCGGAGGTGGCAACTCTGGCAGCAAGCGAAGTGACCAGAGTAGCGGAGCCAATGCCTCGACACGCCATGTAGCGTCTGCCTGCTGCTTTTGCGTTGGGGATTCAGACTGCAAGAAGGCAACCTCCTTGGGACTGACGGCATCCCAGAGTCCCTCTCGCTTCAACCAACCAATAAACTCACCGCGTGGTCCTCCGTGACCCGCAGCGACGACGGGGTAAAGAACAACACATCGCCGCGCGACCTCGTTCGCGCTCCGCATCTGCCAAGGGTAATCGTTTTGAGGGTCTTCTGGCATGACAGGCCAACAGTAGTTACCCCGGAAGTGAATTAACCCGCGAATGACGCAAACGAGTGCGAATCGAGAGCGGACTTGCAGTGGTAGGCCTTTTCATTCGCGTCTATTCGCGTGTTTCGCGGGCAGAGAGTTTGAGCCTCCTCACGTCGGCTGCTACGGGTCACGGATGAATCACAATCTGCGGCGGGGGTGGCGGGAGGGCGATGCCTTCCGCTGGCACGGTGGGCGCGGCGGGTGCGCCGGGCACAGGCGGCATGGCTCCGGGTGAAGGGGCGGGCGCGCCGATTTTCTGGCTGGTCTGCTTGATGGAGGCGGAGACCCACTTGAAGAACTGCTTGAAGGCGTCGGGGGTCATTTCCTTCATCACGAGGACGGTCTCGGTGCAGTGCTTGAGCACGGCGGGGTCGGCCTTTTCGCCGCAGGCCACGGCGATGAGGTTGCCGGGGCGGCGGGCTTTGACGGTGGCGGCGTGGGCTTCCCAGTCGTCGGTCGGCTCGCCGTCGGTGAAGATGAAGATGAGGGGCTTCCAGTCGCCTTTCTTCTCGGGCGTGGTCTTCTGCACCTCGCGGTCAATGCAGTCCATGAGGAGCTTGAGGGCCGCGCCGAAGGAAGTGGTTCCGCCGGCTCGGATGTCGGGCGGGACGAAGCTGGTCAGCTCGGTGAGGGGGACGACTTGCTGGGCGTTGGCGTCGAAGGTGATGACGCTGAGGTAGGCGCACTCGACGGCGCTGGGGTCGCCCATGAGTTCGCTGTGGAGGGAGCGGATGCCGGACTTCACGGACTCGATGGGGGCGCCGTTCATGGAGCCGGAGCAGTCGGCGAGGATGTAAACGGGAAGACGACGGACGGACATGGTGTGGCCTTTCGGTTAAGTGGTTGAGTGCTGGCGCGGAGTGTCGGGAGAAGCGGGCAGGGGAGGCAAGGAAAAGTATTCAGTGGGCAGTGTTGAGTGGAGGGATTGGGATTAGGAGTAAGAGTAGGATGAAGATTAAGACGCCGCGGGTTTTCCCTCATAATCTTACTCATATTCTTACTCCCAATCCTCGCCAGCGTTCAGTGGCAGAGCGCGTCCGGCGGGCACACTGAATACTGAACACTGAAAACTGATTACTGCGGACGCGCAGTTTGCGCCGGGTCGTAGACCGGCGCACCGCACGCCGCAAGAATTCCCATCGCGCCTATTGCAATCGGAGGGCGCGTTTCTATAGTGCGCGCGAATTGACCGCATGAAATGAGCGAACCCGCCGCCGCCAACGGAAGTTGGACCATCCAGGACGCCCGCACCCGCTACAACATTGATCGCTGGGGCGCGCGCTATTTTGACATCAACGATGCCGGGCATGTTGTGGCCCGCCCGCTACAGGAAGCCGGCGTGGGCGTGGACCTCACGGACATCGTGGAGGAGGCGCGCGGGCGCGGGCTGAAGTTCCCGCTGCTCATCCGCTTCCAAGACATTCTTCGGCACCGCGTCGAGGCCATTAACAAGGCCTTCCGCAACGCGATCACGGAGTTCAACTTCAACGGCCAGTATCGCGGCGTGTTCCCCATCAAGGTCAACCAGCTCCGCGAGGTGGTGGAGGAGATTCTGGATGCGGGCAAGCCGTTCAACTTCGGGCTCGAAGTCGGCAGCAAGCCGGAGCTCTTCGCGGGGCTCGCGATGCAGAACCAGCCGGGCAGCCTCATCATCTGCAACGGCTACAAGGACGTGCAGTTCATCCGCATGGCGCTGATGGGCACCAAGCTGGGCAAGCAGGTCATCATGGTGGTGGAGAAGCTCGAGGAGCTGAAACAAATCATCGCGGTGTCGCGACAGGTCGGCGTGGAGCCGCTCATCGGCATCCGTGCGCGGCTCGCCAGCAAGGGCGCGGGCAAGTGGGCCGAAAGCGGCGGCGAAAACGCGAAGTTCGGCCTGAGCACGGCGGAGCTGCTCGCGGCCACCGAGTTGTTGCGCGCGGAGAAGCTGGAGCACTGCTTCAAACTGCTGCACTTCCACATCGGCTCGCAGGTGCCGGACATTCTCACGGTGAAGAAGGCCGTGCAGGAGGCGTCGCGCTTCTACGCGAAGCTGCACAAGATGGGCTTCGGCATTGAGTTCATGGACGTGGGCGGCGGCCTGGGCGTGGACTACGACGGCTCGCGCAGCGCGTTCGATTCCTCGACGAACTACTCGCTTCAAGAATACGCCAACGACATCGTTTACTACATCGCCGACGTGTGCAACGCGGAGAAGGTGCCGCACCCGAACATTGTCAGCGAGAGCGGACGCGGCATCGTCGCGTATCACAGCGTGTTGCTCGTCGAGGTGTTCGGCTCCATCGCCAAGACCAAGGGCGGCGACGCCTTGACCTTCGGCGAGAGCGAGCACGCCCTTGTCCGCGAGCTGCTCGACATCAAGAAGAACATCGCGAAGCTAAACAAACTTGAGGCCTACCACGATGCCGAGGAGCGCAAGGAAGATGCGCACCAGATGTTCACGCTGGGGCTGCTCGAACTGCCGGACAAGGCGAAGATCGAGACGCTCTACTGGGAAATCAGCCAGGCGGTGGTCGCGAGCTTTCAGGGTCAGGCCTACATTCCCGAGGAAATCCGCAAGCTCGAAGACCTGCTCGGCGACCAATACCTCTGCAACTTTTCCGTGTTCCAGTCACTGCTCGACCACTGGGCGCTGGGCCAGCTCTTCCCCATCATGCCCATCGCGCGGCTCAACGAGCGCCCGACCAAGGAAGGCACGCTGGTGGACATCACCTGCGACTCCGACGGCTGCATCAACAAGTTCGTGGACTTGCGCGACGTGCGCGACACCTTGCCGCTCCACGAACTCAATGCCAACGGCAACGGCCAGCAGGAGCCTTACTATCTCGGCTTCTTCCTGATGGGCGCGTATCAGGACATCATGGGCGACCTGCACAACCTGTTTGGCCGCGTGAACGAGGTCCACGTCTTCCTCGAACCCGACGAGCCGACCGGCTACTACATCGAGGAAATCATCGAGGGCAACACCATCGTCCAGACGCTCGCGGCGGTGCAATACGACGAGAACGAGATCAAGCGACTGATGAAGGCGCAGGTGGACGAGGCGATCCGGTCCGACCGCATGAAGCCCAGCGAAGGGATGCGGCTGCTGGACGACTACGAGCGCGGGCTGAAGGAATACACCTACCTGACGTTTTGAAGAGCGAGGGTGAATGAGGAAGAAACGTCCAACTTTCAACGTTCAACTTCCAACGTTCAACGACGGTGCTTTGAAGGTTCAAAGTTGGACGTTGAGCGTTGAGCGTTTTTCCCTCCAGGTCATTGTCCAATGACCCCGCCCGACCTCCTGCCCTCCCTGCGGTTTCTGGTCCGGGGCTTGGCGGTCTTGTTCTGGGGGCTGCCGGTCACCCTGCTGGCCTGTGTGCTGATCGCCACGGCGGAACTGCCCCGCGCGCTGGGCTTCCTGCCGGCGTCGATCTCGACCGGACTGCTGCTCTACGGATTGTTTGAGCTGAGGCGGTTCCGGCCGCAGGAGCGAGAATGGCAGGTGGCCTTGGAACGAGCCCAACTGCTGGCGTTCACCCTCTTTGGCCTGTCCCCCTTTGTTTACTTCTGGAGCCGCATCCCCTCGGAGGATTACTACCTGCAAAGCATGGTGGCGCTGGCGTTTATCGGGCTCCTGTTTGTGTATCAATTGAATCATGTGCTCCAGCGCCTCGCCGCGATGCTGCCCGATGAAACATTGCGGGCGGACACGCTGTTCTTCACCCGGGTCAACCTGACGATCGTGGTTTTCGCGGGGGTGCTCGCGGGCGCTTATCATCTGTTGAATCGGATGGATGCGGTGCCGGCGGTGCTGTTGGAGACCCTCGAACTCCTTGAGGGGTTCCGTCCTCGGCTCACGTTGGTGGTCCTGCTGGTGCTGCTGCCGATTTCCATGACCATGTCGTTGCTCTGGAAGATGAAGGACACCGTGCTGGGCATGGTGTATGGCGCGCGGAGCTAGGCGCCCGCGCCCGCGCCCGGGCGCGCCGCACTTTCTGCTTTTCACTCCGGGCAGCTTGCCCTTTAGTCCCGCCCTGATTTGAACTGGCTTTGAACTCATGAAAATCGTCCTCGCTTACTCCGGCGGCCTCGACACCTCGGTGCTGCTCTCCTGGATCAAAGACACCTACGGCAATGCCGAGATGATCGCCTTCTGCGCCAACATCGGCCAGGAAGACGAGCTCAAGGGCTTGGAGAAGAAGGCCAAGAAGACCGGCGCGTCGAAGATCTACATTGATGACCTGCAAGCGGAGTTCGCCAGCGACTTCATCTATCCGATGCTCCGCGCCGGCGCGATTTACGAGGGGCAATACTTCCTCGGCACCAGCATCGCGCGTCCGCTCATCGCCAAGCGCATGGTCGAGATCGCCAAGTCCGAGAAGGCCGATGCCATCGCCCACGGCGCCACCGGCAAGGGCAATGACCAAGTTCGCTTCGAGTTGACCGCCGCCGCGCTTGCGCCGGAGTTGCAAATCATCGCCCCGTGGCGTGACGAGCGTTACCGGAAGGATTTCCCCGGACGGCAGCAGATGATTGATTACTGCGCCGCCAAGGGCATCCCCGTGCAGGCTTCCGCCAAGATGCCCTACTCGATGGACCGCAACCTCCTGCACATCTCCTACGAGGCCGGCATCCTCGAAGACCCGTGGTATGACAGCTTCGATCTGAAGAACCGCGATTACTTCACCACGCTTTCCGTGCTGCCTGAAGACGCGCCGGACAAGCCGGAGTATGTCGAACTCGACTTCGTGAAGGGCGATTGCGTGGCCGTGAACGGCAAGAAGCTCACGCCGCTTCAGGTCATGAAGACGCTCAACAAGCTCGGTGGCAAACACGGGGTCGGCCGCGTGGACATGGTCGAGAACCGCTTCGTCGGCATGAAGAGCCGCGGCGTCTATGAAACTCCGGGCGGCAGCATCCTGCACTACGCCCATCGCCAGATGGAAAGCCTCACGATGGACCGTGAAGTCATGCACCAGCGCGACGCGTTGATCCCGAAGTATGCCGAACTGGTTTACAACGGCTTCTGGTATGCCCCCGAGCGGCTCGCGCTCCAGGCCTACGTCGAGGAGAGCCAGAAGAACGTCACCGGCACCGTGCGGGTGAAGCTCTACAAAGGCGGCCTCTACGTCGCCGGCCGCAAGAGCCAGTTCTCGATGTATAACCCGCACATCGCCACGATGGAGGCCGACCCGACCAAGGCCTACAACCAGGACGACGCGACGGGCTTCATCCGCCTGAACGGCCTGCGCCTGCGTGTGAACTCCACGGTGAACGGCGCGAAGAACATGGCGAGCCGTGTGTGACCTTGCAGGGGCCGGGCGACAGGAGCAAAATCCTCTCCGCCATCCGTGAAGCCCGAACCGATACTTGGTGAGCTGCAAAGACTCTGCGACCTGCCGCAGATTAACATCGCCCCGCTGCTTCCCGACTCCGGGTTCAAGGCCACCTACGCGCCCATCAACGCCTACCTGACGCAGCTCCAGAAAGGCGCGAAGCCGGAAACCGCGTCCGAAGGCCTGTTCCGCGCGCTCGCGGCGGACGTGCTCCACGTCCCGCTCATCCCGCAGGTCAACGTCGGCGATGGCTTCGTTGACTTCGTGTTCGATGCCGCCGAGGAATCCTCCATCGTCATCGAGCTTAAGCCGCTGTTCTCCATCCACAGCGGTGACGCTCTCAAGCGCGCGGTGCTCAAGCCCGCCAGCTACACGAAGCAGGTCGAGAAATACTTGAAGCGTGCCGAGTATCTCGTCCTCACCGACCTCCGCGACGCCTACCTCTACAGCGCCCGTGACGTCTGGACGCAGTTGATCCCCTTCGCCAAGGTTTCCTTCGCCGAATTGCTCGCGCTGGCCGGCGAGCGCAACAGTCTCCACGATGTGCTCCGGCAAAAGGAAGATGGCGAAGCCCGCCCCGACCTCGACCGCAGCTTCTTCGCGCAGCTCAAGCAGTGGTTCCACGCCTTCGCTCCCATCCGCTTCGCCAAACCGGCGGAGCACGACGAGTTGGTCATCCAGTTCATCAACCAAATCATCTTCGCCAAGACGATGGAGGACCACTCCCTCGTCCGCTACCGGCAGTTGCAGGATGACTGGGAAAAAGCCCGCGAGCGCTGGGAAGCCAAAGGCGCCAAACGGATCGTCTGGCAGTTCCTCAAGGACTTTGAAGAGTTCTTCGAGGACTACTACGACACGGAGCTTTTCGAGCGCTCCATCTGGGACGAGCTGGAGAAGGATGACGAAAACCTCCGCCGCTTCGCCGAGCGGGTCGAGGCCGTCCTCGGACTCGACAAGTGGAACAAGGTCTTCCAGCGCGGCATCGTTCACTTCAACTACCGCCTCATCAACGAGGACATCTTCGGCAAGAGCTACGAGATGTTCCTCGCCTCCGACCGCAAGGACGAGGGCATCTACTACACCCCCGCCGGCATCACCGGCCCGATGGCTGACAGCCTCGTGGACAGCCTCTTCGACCCGCTCGTCACGCCCCTGTGCGTGGCCGCCGCCGCAGGCCAGGCCGACTTCGCCACCGCCGGTGCGCTCATGGAGCAGGTCACCCATGTGACCATTGCCGACACCGCGTCCGGCAGCGGCGGCTTTCTCATCAAGGTGCTTCGCGCCGTCTGGCGGCACTACCAGCGGATTGATGCCGCCAGCGCCTGGGTGAAGAAGTGGAAGAGCGACCAAACGCAAAGCTCCTTTCAAGACCTGCTCGACACCCCGCCCAACGTCCAGCAGGCCCGCGCCTTCCGGGAGAAGTTCAACCTCGACAACCCGCGCGTGCTCATCGCGCAGCTTCTCCTGCGCCACATCTTTGCGGTGGACAAGGACGCCGGCGCGCTAGAGGTCGCCAAGACGAACCTGTGGAAGGAGGCCGTCCGCCTCAGCGCCCGCGACTACAACTTCCGTCGCCTGACCGGCGAGATTAACCGCACCCTGCCCAGCCTCCGCCTCAACTTCGTCTGCGGTGACTCGCTTGTGGACACCGACCCGGCGGAACAGTCGCGCTACCTCACGGAGGTCTGCGGCCCGGCCATGCGGAAACTCTGCGCCCTCCGCGAGCAATATCTGGCCAATCCCTCTGCCCACGCGCCGCTGGACGAGGCGCTGAAGTTGCAGGCCAAGCTCCGCGAGAACCTCACCGAGCATTTCCAAGCCGAGTCGCTCCCCGCGCCCGCGCTTTTCGCCGCGCTGAGTTTCTTCCCCGCGTGGTTTGCGAAGGACGGAGCGCCCAAGCAGGCCGCAGGAGCCGAGGTGACGAGGCTCAAATCTCTTCCCAGTTCGGGTGCCGCCGGTCAGTCAGAGACTCCTTACGTCGCCTCCTACCCCGGCTTCGACGGCGTCATAGGCAATCCGCCGTGGGAAGGCTTCAAGCCGTTGCGCAAGGAATTCGTCGCCAAGTTGCGTGCCGACTTCAGCAAGTCCACCATCGCCGGACCAGACTTCACCCCGTGGTTTGAGAAGAAACTCAAGGAGGAGCCGGACTTCCGCACCAAGTGGGACGGATATGTGGCTGGCTACGAACTTTACTCCGACTTCTTCGGCCGCCGGTTCCGCCACCAGGGCGGTGGCGATTACAATCTCTTTAAACTCTTCATCGAGTCGAACCTCGCAATCGTGCGGCCAGGCGGTGGCCTCTCGATGCTCATTCCATCGGGTTTCCAGACCGATGAGGGCTGCGGCCCGCTCCGCAAGCTGCTGCTCACCGAGCACACGCTCACCGAGCTGACTTCGTTTGAAAACCGCGGCTACGACGACGTGGAGAACGGCAAGCCGGTGCGAAAGCAAATCTTCCCCGATGTGGACAGCCGTTTCAAATTTGGCTTCTTCAAAGTCGCCAAAGATATGAGGCCCGCCGCTGACCACGCCTTCAATGGTCGCTTCTATCTCCACGACCCAAAGAGCGTGTTTGCGCCGCCGATACGCTACAGTGTGGAGATGATTCGCCGCTTCTCGCCGGAGAATTTCAGCATCATGGAGTTTCGGTCCGAGGCGGATTACCGGCTCTGTGCGAAGATTCGCGGTGCCCAGCCATTGCTGGCCGAGCACAACTACCGGCTCGTCAGTGAACTGCACATGACCAACGACAGCCATTTCTTCCGCAAGCTCGGCGGGAAGAAAGCAGCGTCAGGACAGTTGCCGCTTTACGAAGGGAAGATGATTCATCAGTTCGATGCCAAGTTCGCGCCGGGAAATTACGCGTTGGACGAGCAGGAAGTCCGCGAAGAGTTGTTGCGAAAGGAAATCTACCGGCTTGCGCGGCTCGTGCGGCACGCCAGCCCGTCCAGGCTGGAAGGCAAAGTCGTGCCGGAGTCGCGCGAAGACCTGGAGGCAAGGCTCCGAGAGCTGTTCACGGCGAAGAAGTTCAAGCTCCACTACGAATGCCCGCGCGTGGTGTATCGGGAGATTGGCCGGTCAACCGACGAGCGGACCATCCTTTCGACGGAATTGCCCCCAAAGGTTTGCTTGAACAACAAGCTGCCCTACATCGCACCGCTGGAATTTGAGTTGAGCGCAAAGGGCCAGCTCAGGCAGGTCGAGACGGGCGAGGCTGAGGCGCGAGCGTTGCTGGCCTTGCTCAATTCGCTGGTATTGAACTTTTACCTCCGCAGCAAAATCTCCGCGACGCTCAACATGTTCTACATGTATGAGCTGCCCATCCCCAAGCTCAACGCCACGCAAACCAGCAAACTCGCCGACTCCGCCGCGACGCTCCTGAAGAACCCGCGCGACGTTGCCGAGCGGGCTAGGCTGGAAGTCTTTATCGCGCGCGAGCTTTATGGCCTGAGCGCGGCGGACTGGCGGCATCTCACCGGCACCTTCACCTTCGGCGGCGATTCGGAAACCAAGGCTGAACTGGACGAAATCATCCGCCAGTCCCATGCCCTGTGGCCGGGGTGAACTCGCAGTGAAGAGTGCATCGTCAGTTTCTCCCAGTGGTTTTCCCGGCTGGTTCCTTGCCCTGCTGACTTGGGCCTCCCCGCTGTTCTCGCAAGCGGTGAACCCCGTCCTGCCCTGCCGCATCGAAATCATTGAGCAGGGCACCGGATGGCCTGTTCCGCTGGTGGAGTTGCGCACGACGCATCATGCGCGGTTCGCGTCGGACAACGCGGGCAATATCGCCTTTGACCTGCCGGAGTTGATGGGGCGCGAGACATGGTTCGAGGTCCACGGGCACGGCTACGAGGTGAAGGCGGATGGCTTCGGGATGCGGGGCGTGCGGCTAACGCCGGAGCCGGGCAAGCTGCTACGGGTGGAGGTGAAGCGGACCATTGTCGCGCAGCGCGTCGGGCGGCTGACGGGCGCGGGATTGTTCGCGGAGAGCCAGAAGCTCGGTATCGCAGGCGATTGGTGCGAGTCCGGCCTTGTAGGGCAGGACAGCGTGCAGAATGTGGTGCATCGCGGTCGGCTCTTCTGGTTCTGGGGCGACACGACGCTCGCGAAGTATCCGCTCGGCATCTTCGACGGCACGGGCGCAACCACGGCGGTGCGTCCGGCGGTGAAGCTGGAGCCGCCGTTGAACTTCCCGCTTGCCTACTTCACCAACGCCGCCGGCACGCCGCGAGGCATCGCGCCGATGCCGGGCACGGGGCCGACGTGGGTGACAGGCCTCGTCAGCGTGCCGGATCAATCGGGCACGCCGCGCCTCGTGTGCGCCCACATGAAGATCAAGCCGCCGCTCGAAGCCTATGAGTGGAGCCTCGCTACGTGGAACGAGGAGAAGAACGTTTTCGAGAAGCTCAAGACGGTGTGGGCAAAGTCCGCCGCCACGCCGAAACCACCGCCGCTTCCCGAAGGCCATCCGGTGTCATGGAAGGACTCGGCGGGGAAAGAGTGGCTGCTCTTCGGCAATCCCTTTCCCACGTTGCGCTGCCCGGCGACGTTCGAGGCGTGGCAGGACGCGCAGACTTGGGAAGTGTTGAAGCCACAGGCGGGTTTGACGGGCGCAGGCGGCGAGACCGTGAAGCCCCATACCGGTTCCATCGCGTGGCACCCGTGGCGCAAGCGCTGGGTGACGGTCTTCATGCAGGCGTTCGGCAAGCCGTCGGCTTTCGGCGAGCTGTGGTATGCGGAGGCGGACGCGCCGACCGGTCCGTGGGGGACGGCGGTGAAGGTGTTGAGTCACGACAACTACACGTTCTACAACCCGCGCCTGCACATTGAGTTCACGCCGGAGGGTTCGCCGCATCTGTTCTTCGAGGGCACCTACACGATGCAGTTCGCAAACCAGCCCGTGCCCACGCCGCGCTACGACTACAACCAGATGCTTTACCGGCTGGACTTGAACGACCCGGCGTTGCGGCGGGCGCAGCGGCCTTGATTGATGCGCGAAGAAGAAGCACGCTCGCCGCATGAGCCAGCCCAACATCTGCCAGCGTTCTCCCCTCGTGCAAAAAGTCGAGCCCGGCACCTACTGGTGGTGCGCCTGTGGTCTGTCGAAGACGCAGCCGTTCTGCGATGGCTCGCACAAGGGCACGGAGTTCAGTCCGGCCAAGGTGGAAATCACGGAGGCGAAGCAGGTCGCATGGTGCATGTGCAAGCACTCGCAGAACGGCGCGCACTGCGACGGCAGCCACAAGCGGGTGTAACGCCCGCAGAGGTTACGAGGCGGGCGGTTCCGCCGGCGGATCGGTCGGCGGCTGGGCCGCCTGCCGGCGGAAGAATTTGGTCACGCTATCGACGTTTTGATCGGCGAAATCGACCATTTGTTCGGGTTTGCGGTGGCGGGCGATTTCCAACCGTTCGTAGATGCCAATGACGGTGGCGACGGCTTCGGCTTCCACTTGTTCAGGGGGGCTGGTGGTGGTGAAGACGACCACGAGCAGGGCGCTTTCATCCACGTGGCGGATGCTGGTGTGGAAGCGGGTGCCGCTGACGCGCAGGGTGGTGAAGAAGGGTTCTTTCAGCCGTTTGGACATCTCCTGGGCCGCGCTGAAGGCGTTGGCGGAGAGGCTGGAGAACTCGGCGGGGTCGCTGGGGCTCTCGCCGCCCGCCCGATGAATGAGATAGCCCGCCCGTTCCACGAGCAGCGCGGAGAGGGCATGGCTGCGGGCGACCAGGTCCTTGAGCAGGCCGTCGAGGTGTTCAACATCGGCGGTGGTGAGCGACGGGAAGCTCTTCATGTGGACGCGGCGGGCGGCGGGCGGCGGCGGGCGGGCGGGGTCACTTACTTGCCGCCGCTGAGGAACTTGTTGAGCAGGAGTCCGGTGATGGCGTTGAGGGTCTCAAAGACGCCTTCGCACTTGGGGGCGATCGCCGGGAAGCTGGGCACCTGCACGTCACGGTTGTTGAGCAGGAAGTCCATGTATTCGGTGGGCGCGGGGTTGGCGGAGTCGCGCTTGTTGTATTGGAGGACGTAGGGGATGTCGCCGAGGTTGAGCTTCAGGGTCTTGAGGTTGTCCTCCATGTTTTTGAAGCTCTCGACGTTCTCCTCCATTTTCTCATAGGTGGAGTCCGCGACGAAGACGAGGCCGTCCACGCCGCGCAGCACGAGCTGGCGGGTGGTGTTGTAGATGACCTGGCCGGGGACGGTGTAGAGCTGGAACTTGGTCTTGTAGCCCTTGACGGTGACGGTCTCGAGGGGGAAGAAGTCAAAGAAGAGGGTGCGGTCTGAGCTGGTGGCCAACGAGACGATCTTGCTCTTGCTCTCGGGGTTGGCGGTCTGGACGTTGCCGAAGATGGATTCAAGGTTGGTGGTCTTGCCGGATTTGGCGGGACCGTAATAGACGATCTTGACCTGCAGTTCCTTGGTCGCTTGGTTGATGATGGCCATAGTTTACTTGCGCTGACGCCCGATTTCGGTGGCGATGGTTTGCAATTGCGGCAGGGGGAGGGGTTCCCCTTTGCGGCTCATGACGGTGAAAATGATTTTCTCGAGCTTGAAGATGGCCCATTGGTGGCCATCGGCGGTGAGGGAGACCATGGTGGGCTCGCCAAGTTTCATCTGTCGCGCTTGCTCGGCGGTGGCGGAGATGATCTTGGGCAGGCCGTAGGCCAGCAGTTCCGGGGGCAGGGTGGCCGCGAGATCGGCGGCGGCGAGGTGCCCTTCTTGCAGGGACAGCATGGCTCCGCTGACGCCGGGCAACTGGCGGACGGCGTGAATGATCTCGGCCGGCGTCCAGGTGGACTTCTCTGGTTTGCCCAAGGCATCGCCGAGCTTGGTGTCCACTGGCGGGGGCGGGGAAGGGGGGGGGACGATCAATTCGGGCGTGGGCGCGCGGTTGACGAAGCTTTCCGTGCGGCCTTCGTTGGCGGCGGGGCGCTTGGCGGCGTCGCTGGCCCGCATGTTGGCCATGAACGGCTGCACCAGCAGGCGCAAGGGCAGTTGAAGCGGCGTGGCGTCCAAGGCAGATGGCCCGGCGCTGGGAGACATCCAACTGCACAGTTGGCCCCAAGTGAACACGACCTTGCCGGTCTTCATGGCGTTGCCAAGTTCTTCCCGGGGGAACTCGACGGTGGCCTGGCCCAGCTTGCTGGCTTCCTGCCGGATGCTTTCCGGCCAGCCGGCGCTCAAGGTGGCCAGACTGATGGAGACGCGGCCGGGCGCGGTCTCGGCAGAAGCCGGGGCGCTGGCGGGCAGGACCGGTTGAAAAAAGGTGGTGCCGCCGG
>Ga0255204_1000012_pt1 | contig 88090 bp, 81 predicted proteins | sample Miss_Colum_RepC__2_FD_188418 | JGI IMG/M metagenome (GOLD analysis project Ga0255204, IMG submission 188418) | Freshwater microbial communities from Mississippi River, Louisiana, United States - Miss_Colum_RepC_8h | ecosystem: Environmental > Aquatic > Freshwater > River | place: USA: Louisiana... | reverse complement strand
TCACAATCGGCGTGTCAACGTTAGATCTGTGAATCGGCGCAAGAATGAACGCACCCGACTGCGGTATGTTTTCTCGACCGTACACTCCCAATCGAAAATAAATCCGACAGAAAACTTTGATTAATGACCGAATCAGCCAATAAAAAAGGCGACTTGCAATACCTTGACCAACTAAAAACGTCTGAACTTGTGTCAATTTGATGCCTGCTTAGTATGTTGCTGTGCAACGACCAGTCGTTCAATATGGTCGACAACTTCATCGACAGGAATGTCACTTGTATCTACCGTGATCGAGTCGGATGTTTTCATCAACGGACTATCGGATCGTGAAGAGTCACGTTGATCACGTTCTGCAATTTCTGCGGCAATAAGTTCTACGTCACCACCAGATTGGGCGACACGTCGTTTTGCTCTGACCATGGGAGAAGCTGTTAAATAAACTTTCAGTGTCGCATCAGGAAAAACAACCGAACCGATATCTCGTCCTTCCACTACACCGCCACCGTGCTCGCTAACCCACTGCCGTTGGCGACCACGTAGTTCAGTTCTCACCAACGAGTTTGTTGCCACAACGCTCACAGCGCGAGTGACTTCTTGACCGCGAATTGCTTGAGTTGCATCGACACCATCGATGAATATTGAATCATCGTCGATATGCATTACGCATTGCGATGCAATTTCGGCAATTGCCGATTCTGCTGAGAGGTCAAGATTTCGAGTTAAAGCAGCGAACGTGACCGCACGATACATGGCACCAGTGTCGAGATACCGAAGATTGAGTTTCTTTGCCAGTGCTTTAGCGATTGTCGACTTTCCTGCGCCCGCTGGCCCGTCAATTGCGACAACGATCATCGCGGAGTTGCTGTTGGGCGTGACATCTACCAACTCGTATCTTGCGCACGACCTTCGTCGTAGCCCGATGCACTCTGCACACCAACTACGGCACGATCATGAAACTCGCGAATAGTCGAGGCTCCGGCGTAAGTGCACGACGAACGAACACCAGCGATGATCTGATCGATTATGTCTTCAACGCTTGGTCGTTGCGCGTCCAGATACATTCGTGACGAGCTAATTCCCTCTTCGAACAATTCTTTTCGTGCCCGCTCGAAGGCACTCTCAGATCGAGTGCGATTTCGTACAGCACGATTTGATGCCATGCCGAAACTTTCCTTGTACAGACGACCGTTTGTGTCTCGAAGTGTGTCAGCGGCAGACTCGTAAGTGCCCGCTAACAGAGAACCAAACATTACGTTTGCGGCTCCGGCAGCTAATCCAAGGGCAACATCGCGCGGATATCGAACTCCACCGTCTGCCCAAACATGCTTACCGAGGTCTGCGGCGACTCTCGCGCACTCTAAAACTGCTGAAAATTGCGGACGACCAACGCCCGTCATCATTCGTGTCGTGCACATTGCACCTGGTCCAACTCCAACTTTTACGATGTCTGCGCCAGCATTAATGATGTCTCGAGTACCTTCGATTGTGACCACGTTTCCTGCAACAACTTTTATCTCACCTACAGCTTTCTTGACATCAGAAACAGCATCAAGCATCCGTACTTGGTGACCATGTGCGGTATCGACAACGATCACATCTACGCCCATTTTCTTCAACTTCTTCGCGCGCTCGGCAGGATCGGCATTGACACCAACTGCTGCTGCAATCAACAACCTATTTTGATTGTCGACGGCTGGTGAATAAATCGTGCTGCGAAGCGCACCATTTCGCGTGATCACGCCGACGAGGCGCTCCTTGTTGTCGATTACAGGCGCCACTGAGAGTCTGGCCTCTGTCAAATGTTCGAACATCTCTTGCGGCGACATTGACTCACTCAAGGTAAACATTTCGCTACTCATCACATTGCGAATCTGCGTAAAGCGGTCGAAACCCACCGCATCATGTTCTGTGAATATGCCCGCTGGACGCTCATGGTCATCAACCACAATTACGGCCCCGTGGCTTCGCTTGTAAATGAGACTTAAGGCCTCACCAACTGTGCCATCAACTTTCATAGTGATTGGCGTGTCGATTATTTTGTGTCGAGATTTAACAAACTGAACAACAGTCTCAACAACATCAAGCGGTATATCTTGCGGCAACACGACGACACCACCACGTCTAGCCACTGTTTCCGCCATACGACGACCGGCAATGGCCGTCATATTTGAGACAACCAAAGGAATTGTCGTACCGATGCCGTCCGGTGTCGTTAAGTCAACACTTAGTCGAGATTTAACACCCGAAAGACTTGGCACCATGAATACGTCGCTATAAGTCAGGTCAAACGCTGGCGAGTCATTCAAAAATCGCATCAGTAGTCCTCCGAGTGGGGCTTTTTTGAAGCCTCCATAGGCTACGCCCTATGGATATAAATGGTGCGAATCCCCCTTTGCTGATGGTGCACGGATGGGGCGGCTCGCATCAAGAAACTTGGCAAAACACAGGTGTCGAACAGTTGATCAATGACGCGGGCACCACCGTCATCGGCGTCGATCTTTTGGGTCACGGGACTTCTGAAAAGCCTCACGATCCGAGCAACTACGCAGACATTTCGGAACCCATTCGAAAGGCCATAGGTGCGCGGTCAACTGGCGTTGACGCAGTCGGGTTTTCTCTTGGCGCTATCGCGCTACTCGATGCCGCGTTGCATAATCCGAAATACTTTCGAAAGTTGATGCTCGTTGGTATCGGCGACGGACTTCTCGAGCCCCATAAGCCAGATGAAACAGAGCGAATCATTGCCGGCATCGATGGAACCGCGTCACCAGATGACATTTTGGCTCGACAGTTTGGCAATTATGCAAAGAGATCGAAAAACGACCCCCTGGCTTTACGCGCGGCTCTCCTTCGACCCAGAAATAAGCCATTCAGCGAGGCAGAGCTAAAGAGTATCGACGCTGAGATTGTCCTCGCGGTTGGCGATCGTGACTTTGTTTTGCCTGCTGATCGACTTGCAAATGCATTCACACGCTGTCGATTTGTCAATCTTAAAAATTGCGACCACTTTGCGTCAACTGAGAACTTCACATTTATTGACACGCTCTTAGGGTTTTTCTGTGAGCACTAGCGAGTCAAACATATTGAATGGAGCTGATTCATTAGCGATAGACACAGCCGTCCGTGCATTAAAAAGTGATTTACTCGTGGCGATTCCAACCGAAACTGTGTATGGGCTGGCTGCACGAGCATCAAGTCCGAATGCCGTCAAAAAAATATTCACTATAAAGGGACGACCAACAGAGCATCCACTAATTTTGCACATTGCAAAGACTCAAGATTTAACTTTGTGGTCATCAGACCTTCTAAGTGCAGCGCATGCACTCGCAGAGAAATATTGGCCGGGACCCTTGACTTTAGTTGTGAGACGCAACAACAAAGTGTGTGATGAAATTACCGGTGGTCGCGACACCGTGGCAATTCGTTGCCCGAGTCACCCAATCACAACCGAACTATTGATTCGTTTAGACGATGCAATAGTTGCACCCTCGGCTAATCGGTTTGGAAAAGTAAGCCCGACTTCTGCTCGACACGTCGCTGAAGATTTTGGTGATGAGGTCATCGTCATTTTGGACGGCGGAGAATGTTCTATCGGTGTTGAGTCGACAATTGTCGATTGCACTACAAGCCCACCACAGATTCTTCGAGCCGGTGCGATCACCGCAGAGCAGATTGAAATTGACTGCGGCATTACTGTCGCTTCAGCAAGTGGTGAGTCACGCGCATCGGGAATGCTTGAAAAACATTACGCACCAAATTGCACAGTTGAGTTGGCTTCCAGTCGAAAAGATGCCGAATTGCGTTTGGCAAACTTAAAGTCAGTCGGTCGAATTGCTGAGATCCTTGACTTCGGAGCGGATCTCGAAATGTATGCGCACGATCTGTATTCGCGTCTTCGAGACGCCGACAGACGCTTGGTCGATGTGGTCATTGCAGTAAAACCTGCAATGACGGGCATAGGTATCGCAGTCAATGAAAGACTCAAGAAGGCCTCGAACTCAGCCTCGTGTGACTAGTTACCGCTTAATTGAGCGTTGGTAAGGCATTTACATTTCCATAGGCTTGAAGGTCCAAACCCATGGGTGACAATATGTTGCCCTACTCCTAGGGGGAGAAAAATAAATGAAGAAAAACACAGTACGTCGTTTCGGCGCGCTTGTTGTTGGTCTCAGCCTTTTGGCTGGCGCTTGCGGCAGCGATGACGATGCGGCAACAGAAGAAACCGTTACAGAAGAGACAACGGCAGAAGTCGTTGACGAAGCTGGCAGCGAGTTGTCAGGCATGAAAGGAACAACTCCACTTGTTGAGTTGACTCCAGAGTTCAAGGATGCAGTAAACGCATTCTGGACAGGCAAAGGCAACGAAGCTCTCACAGACTTCAACTACACAGCTGAATCATTCGATGCAGTTTTGTTGATTGCTCTTGCAGCAGAAGCAGCAGGCACAGACGGCAGCGCACTTGCTGACCAGATTGTTGCTGTTTCGAAAGAAGGCACAAAGTGCTCACCAGCTACCTGGGCAGACTGCATCGCAGCTGTCAAGGCCGGCGAAGATGTTGACTTTGATGGCTTCTCAGGACCAAACACAATGAACGGAAACGGCGAGCCTCTTGAGGCTTCGTACGGCATCCTTCAATTTGGTGCAGGCAACCGTCTTGATGACTCGTTGACCACATACCAACTTGCAAATGCTCCAGAGTCAGCAGTATTGCCACTCGCAAAGACCGGTGTCGCTCGTAAGGGTGACGGCGTTCTCAAAATTGGTGGCTTGCTTCCAGAAACTGGAAACCTTGCATTCCTTGGTGCACCAATGATCGCCGGTGTTGAATACGCAATTGACGTACTCAACCAAAACGGTGGCGTTCTTGGCAAGCCAGTTGAATACAGCGCCGGAGACTCTGGTGACACTTCAACTGACACAGCCAGCGTGACTGTAGATCGTTTGCTCAAAGAAGGTGTTGACGCCATTATCGGTGCAGCATCATCGGGTGTTTCGCTTACAGTTATCGACAAGATCACTGCTGCAGGCGTAATTCAGTTCAGCCCAGCGAACACTTCGCCAAAGTTGACTGACTACGCAGACAACGGTCTCTTCTTCCGCAACGCACCACCGGACGACCTCCAGGGTGCAGTTCTTGCTGAAGTAATCGTCGCTGACGGCAACCAATCGGCATACATCTTGGCTCTTGACGATGCTTACGGCACCGGCCTTGCCAACGTTGTCGAAGCGGTTCTCACCGCAGCAGGCGTAGAAATTAAGGGTAAGAAGATTTACGACCCGAAGGCAACAACATTTGATGCTGAAGTCGGCGAAGTCGTAGCTGCAAACCCAGACGCAATCGTCTTGATCACATTCGACGAAGGTTCACGAATTCTCCGCACAATGGTGGAGAACGGTGTTGGACCTCGCGCGAAGAAGGTCTATGGCGTTGACGGAAACATTGGTAACGCACTCGGCGAGAACTTTGACGCTGGTAAGTAATCAATAATCCGAATTCGTTTTAAGTTAGGGCCCTGGACGAAAGTCCAGGGCCTTTTCTTTATCCCCCGGTCGCTCTGGCGAGGGTGCCTAAGTAAAGCTTGATCACGTTGGGGTCTGCGAGCAGCTCACGACCAGAACCGGTGTAAGCATTCTTCCCTTGATCAAGGACATAAGCGCGATCGGCCACCTGCAAGCAACGTCGGGCATTTTGTTCGACCATCAGAATGGCGATGCCTTCGGCATTGATTTTCTTGCACTGAACGAAAACTTCATCTTGTAAAACTGGTGACAGACCAGCAGATGGCTCGTCAAGCAACAATAATTTTGGTTCCATCATTAACGCACGACCCATTGCGACCATTTGACGTTCGCCACCCGAAAGCGAACCAGCCTTTACAGCGGCTCGATCAAGCAACCGAGGAAACAGATTCGTCACATACTCGAATCGAGTTTTGAAATTCTCTGGTTTCAAAAAACAGCCCATTTCAAGATTCTCGGTTACGGTCAAACTCGGAAAAACATTTCGATTCTGGGGTACGTATCCGACTCCGCGTTCTACAAGTTCGTGCGATCGATGCCCTGTGATGTTGTTATCGCCCAGCATCACTGAACCACTACGCACCGAACACTCGCCCAAAATTGCTTTTAATACGGTGGACTTACCGGCACCGTTTGGTCCGATGATGCCAACAAACTCACCTTCCGAAACGGTCACATTACAGCCATTTAAAATGTTCACTTCGGGTATATAACCGGCGACTAGTTCATGAACATTGAGCACACTCTTGCTCATGATTTCTCCTCTAAGAGAGATTTACCCTGATGACTCCCAAGATAAGCCTCAATGACTTGCGGATTTCTTCCGATCTGTTCAGGTGTGCCCTCGGCGATCAACATTCCTTCTGCCATTACGACAACCCAGTCGGCAACATCGTTGACCATATCCATGTCGTGTTCTACAAAGAGCACAGTCATGCCATCATCGCGCAGACCCCGAATATGTTCGTTAAGGCTTTGTTTCAATGCAGGGTTAACACCTGCCATCGGTTCGTCAAGCATGACCAATCTTGGTTGTGTCATCAGAGCACGAGCCATCTCGAGTAGTTTTCGCTGACCACCAGAAAGTGTGCCTGCGTATTCATTTCGCATGTGATCCATCTTGAAGCGTGTGAGCAAGGCATCGGCTCGCTCTTCAATCTTCTTCTCTTGTGATTTCCAGACAAACGGAAGCAAACCGTTCCACCATTTTTCACCGGCTTGGTGCATTGCGCCAAGCTTCATGTTCTCGATTACAGACATCTTGGTCAAACTCTTCGTCAACTGAAACGTTCGAACCATGCCCATGCTTGCGGTCTTATGCGCAACGACACGACTCATGTTGTGACCATCAAAGCGCCACTCGCCTACATCAGGCGTGTCAAAGCCTGAGAGCAAATTAAATAGAGTTGTTTTGCCCGCTCCATTTGGCCCGATCAGCGCTGTGATTGAACCACGTTGAACTTCAAGATGCTTCACATCCACAGCCACGATTCCGCCGAAATGTCTGCGCACTCCATCGACGCTCAAAATCGAATCAGGTTTCTTCACACCCGGCGTTGCATCAACCGATGCAAGCGCAGCACGTGCGACGCGTGCAGTCTCACTGTAAGTTCGATCAGCGACCATCAAGTGCCATTTCTTTGCGATTTCCAAACAAACCCTGAGGGCGATAGGTCATCAAAAGCATCAGCCCGAGACCAACAAACATGTAATTAACCGCACCGACCTGCGTGCTCTGAATGACCGTGAAATCACCAATTCGGAGCGGGCCATTTCTCGTAATCTCTCTCAAGATGTTGTCCGAGAGTACAAACAGAACCCAGAACAACATTGATCCGACTATTGAGCCAGAAACTTTTGCTAAGCCACCTAGTACAAGTGCTGTAAGCACATAGAAGGTGACATCACGGCTGTAATTGTCTGGCTGCACCGAACCACGGTCTAACGCAAGAACCATGCCCGCGAACATGCCGATGATTCCGCCAATAATTAACGACTGCATTTTGTAGGCGTAAACGTTTTTGCCAAGGCTTCTTACTGCGTCTTCATCCTCGCGAATGCCCTTGATTACTCGACCCCACGGACTTCGCATCAACTGCCAAACAAGTGCAGCAAAAATTGCAACAAGCACCCAGCCAACAACGATCGTAATCAGCGTGTAGCCGCTGAATCGAAAAGGAACTACGCCATAAGTTCGACCGGGCTCGAACGGGTTCAAATCTCGGTATTCTCGACTGAAGTTACTTATTCCCTCGGTGCCTCCAAATACTTTGTTGAACTTCACCGACCGCACGAAGAGTCGAACAATTTCCGCCGTCGCGATGGTGACGATTGCCAAATAATCTGCTCTCAGTCGAAGCGTTGGAATACCAACTATCAGCGCCAAAATAATGACACAGACAATGCCGAGCGGTATACCCCACCAAAGACCAATACCGAAATACTGCGCGGTCATTCCGAGACCGTAAGAGCCACAGGCCATAAATGCTGCCTGTCCAAAGTTGACAAGACCTGTGTATCCAAACTGAACATTCAGACCTATGGCGGCAATCGCAAAATAGATTGCGTCAACGCCGACGGCCGCACGAACTGTGTTTTGAAAGATTTGATTCCAGTCCATCTCAGCCAACCCTCTGACTCTTGCCCAAGATTCCCTGTGGTCGAACGATCAGAACCACGATCAAGATGAAAAGTGCTGGGGCAACTTTTAATTCGCTTGGTACAAAGAGCGACGACATCTCGACAAAAATGCCGATGAAAAATCCGCCGATTAAAGCACCGAACGCCGATCCAAGACCACCGAGAGTTATGCCGGCAAACATCAGAAACAATAAGTCTGAACCCATCGAAAAACTTACTTGCTCATCAAGTCCGCGGAAAATGCCACCGGTGGCAGCCAGTGCACCGCCGGCGAACCAAACAATTTTGATCACCTTTCGTGTATCAATACCCGTTGCCGATGCCAACTGAACGTTGTCGCTCACTGCCCGAATCGCCTTGCCGAGTCGAGATCGCTGCAAAAAGAGTGCGACACTCACCAAGATGATTACTCCAAGAATTGCAGTGGTTAGATCTCGTGGCGTTATACCGATAGGTCCGATTTCGATGTTTACTTGCTTCGAATAACTAGAAAGCTGTTTGGTGCGTCCACCAAACTGAAACAAATAAATATTGCGCAACATAATTGACAAACCAACAGTTACAACGAGTTGAGAAATCAATCCGATACCGCGCTTTGTAAGACGCGCGAATATCCCCCAATTGAAGAGCAAGCCAAACAAACCCCCCAAGACAATCACCACTGGACCCGAGATCAAAATGGGAATTTCGAGGATGACGTTAAAGAAAAATGCCATCAATCCACCAAAAGTCACCATCTCGCCGTGAGCAAAATTCGTAAGTCCTGTTGTACCAAATACCAATGACAAACCGACTGAGCACATAGCGATAATTATTCCCAGGCGAATTCCGTCAGAAAGTCGCTGAAGAATGCGCTCTGTCTCGCTTGCTCCCGATGAAGCACCTTCGCCCGTGAAAAAAGTTACCCGCTTAGTGTTGGTTGTGAAAAGATCCTTAGAGATCGAAACCGTCGACTTGTCCGCATCAATAAGTGCCAGTCCTTCAGGCAGTGATGATGGATCAATCGAGATCAAATAATCATCTCGACTAGGCACAACAATCGTGCATAAGCCACTTTCGTCTGTAACACCGTCGCCAATTTTGCTTCCATCGGCCTTTGTCACAGTTACCGCCACGCCGGCAACAGGTGTACGACTCGTCGAGCCATCCACCAACGTTTGGTTTTGAACACTTGCGATTATTGAATAATCATCAGACGAAGCAGAAACAACAGATGCTGTGAAGCCGCCAAAAAGCCCGACTCCGCTCACGATCAAAAGGCAGACCCTTAATATAAGCGTCTTTACTGATCGACTATCCCCCAACATGCTGTCTATCAGTCAAGCACACTATTGGGCAAAGCCGAAAGTCTTGAAGCCCAGTAAACATCTAACGCACAAAGCCAAACAGCGACAGAAGTAGCAACATGAATTGCGACAAGCCCGATGGGAACTCCCAAGTAATATTGCAAGTAGCCAATTGCTCCCTGAAATACGAGGACGAAGGAAAATCTCTTAAGCGGACGAATCAAAAGTTTGTGAGCATTGGCATTCTTTCTAATCCTGAGCAATGAGACAACCAGAATGGCGACAGTCAGCCATACAAATGCGCTGTGCGTACGGGCAATTGTTGGCATTGCAAAACCAAGTCGTACGGCGGTCTCATCACCTGCGTGTGGCCCAGAGCCAGTGACGAGTGTGCCGGTCACTACCGCTGCCCCAGTAGCTACTAAAAGAGTTTTGACAATTTTTTCGATCGGTTGACCTTTAAGAAGCGGATCGCCGCGTGGTGCGACCTCGTCAGTTAAGCGAAAAATACTCGCGTGACGAACCAACATATAAGCAGTCGTCATAAGAAAAACTGAAACAAGGAAATGAGCAATATTCGAATACGGATTCAGCCCAGTCCAAACTACGATCGCTCCGATAATCACTTGAAGCATCACTCCGGCAACCAAGACCATAGACATCGCGATTAAGTCACGTCGCTTCGGTCTGAGTCGCAACGACAACAAGACACACAAAATTACAGAAGCAGCGACAACTCCCGTAAACAGCCGATTTATTTGTTCGATCGCTGCGTGTGTAGATGAAACGTCAATAAATTTGCTCTCGCTACATTGAGGCCAATCAGCGCAACCAAGGCCAGATCCAGTGAGCCTTACGAGAGATCCAGTGATGATGATCAAATAGAGAGCGACAAAAGCCCCTTGAGTAGCCCGCAAATAGCCCCGGTGCGTAACTCTCAAAGCATCCCATCCTCGGGCTGCGTTTTGGTCAATGTGGTTAGCCGGCTCAAGTGTGAGTATCGTGCGCAGGTAGTGAAAAAAGAAACGGTTGAAAGGCGTCGCATCGAGATTCTTGAGGCTACCTGCGATGTCGTGATTGAACGCGGTTTTGCAGGCACCAGGGTCGCCGACGTAGCGAAAAAACTCGGTGTTTCAAATAGTTTGATTCACTATCACTTTGCATCTAAAGAAGAACTTCTGGCGGCCGCCTTTGAGCACTATGCCCAAAAGGATCTGGTTGACATGCAGCACGACAGTGACTCCGCTCCAACATGTGTTGCAAAACTTTGGCGTCTAATCGAGAGTTATGTGCCCGAGGGTAGCGACGACGTTGAATGGATGATCTGGATTGATGCTTGGGGTGAAGCGCTAAGAAACCCAAAGATGAAACCGATAAGTCAACAATTAGATGAACAATCTATTGCCGTTTTCGAAAAGGTTCTTCGAGCCGGCAATGAAGCAGGTGAATTTCATTGTGTGCACCCTCGAGAATCTGCGACTCGGATTTCGGGCTTAATCGATGGTTTGGCAGTTCAGTACGCTGCCCACGAAGGTGTACTCAAACGAAAAGAGTTCATTCGACTGATGCGACAGTTGGCAGCCGCAGAGACTGGCCTATCACCTGACGACATACGCGATTCACGGAGAAACTCGAAAGCCAATACCTCAGCTGGTCGACGATCCGAAGACGAAGGCCCGAGTCCAGCATCTCTTGCTACCGAATTTGATCTACGACAATTGTTCAGTAACTACAGCGATGCACTGAGTAGTGGCGACTTGGCACGAATTGGTCAATACTTCACTGAAGATGCAAAGATCAGCGTCAATGGCAAGTTGGTCGCAAGCACATCATCAGAAATAGACAAGTTCTATTCCGATAATCGAGGGGTAGATCGCCGAACGATCGAGATTCCTTTAATAATGGCTTTCTTTGCTGACGAAGGCAATGGTACTGCCCACGGAAACTTAACGATTGAGTCTCGATCCTTTGTTTCCGGCGAGAAACCTTCTACACATATTTTCAAAACAGTCGATACTTACAAGCGCACGTCATCAGGTTGGCGATGCAGCGATCGCCAACGAAACGATTTTTAAGATGGCCTCTGAAGAGTCGGCTGAAGAGATTCAACGAATAATCAGCAGTCCAGATCGACTAGTTCGAGCGATATTCTCTGGGCGTCGTCGCAACATGCAACCCGAGTTTGAGAGGGTCGAACTGAGACCAGTAAAAATGCGTGACAGGCTTTTGTTGCAGATGACGACCGTAGATGGGTCAAAATCTAAAACGACGAATACAGATTTCGGTAGCTTCGACGCTCTCGCGATGCTCGAATCTGGCTTTGCAAACTGCCTTGTTGAATCAACCGAATTGACTTTGACTATTCGATTCACAAAGAAGGGAGCACATCTAATCCATCGGTCCAAGCGCACGTTGCCACAGGTGACTTCACACGATCGGCAGAAAAGTCGATTGCTAGATCCGGGTTCTGACTTCTTGATAAAGATCGGCATTTCAGATCGCAACGGTTCAATTAGACCATCAATGAGAGACAAATACATGCAGATCGAAGAGTTTCTGCGAATTCTCATGCCAACATTGCGCGAAGAAATCGCAACATGCAGATTGCACAACCCGACCCAAAAAGAGCCACTCAGAATTTTTGACCACGGGTGTGGCAATGCATACCTGACCTTCGCGGTTCATTACTTCTTAAATGATCAAGACATCCCAAACACAATCATCGGGATTGATAAGCGTGACGAGAGTCGTGACCGCAATTTTCAAATTGCTACAGATTTAGGTCTGAACGATTCAGTCAGCTTTCGAGCCGAAAAAATAGCCGAGCTAGGAACAGAAAAAGTGGACTTAGCAATCGCTCTGCACGCTTGCGACACGGCGACAGATGATGCAATTGCATGGTCGATTAACAATGAGGCTCAGATCTTGCTTGTCTCCCCCTGTTGCCATCACGACTTACAAACACAAATTGTCAAAGTCGCCGAACCTTGGTCGATCGTCACCAAAAATGGCATTCTCAAAGAGCGCCTTGGAGATATTCTGACCGACTCTTTGCGGGCACAAATACTCAAATTGCACGGCTATCGCACAGACATCGTCGAATTTGTTGGTGATGAACACACGCCGCGTAACCTTCTAATTCGGTCCGTATTGACCAGATCGGTCATCGAAGGTGACGAAAAGGCAAAGTACGAGGAACTGCTCAAAATTTGGTCGGTAAAGCCCCACCTGGCAGAGATTCTTAACTTCGAATAGCTCAAGCCTGTCCAGGGGTTAGCCCTGCGCGTTGCTCGAATGCCTTATTAACCACTGTCGGTGGATTCTAAAAGCCCTGATTTCAGGCTTTAAATCTGATTTATCCGAAATGACCACTTTAAGTGGTCATCTGAATATTTTAAGTGAGAAATTACTCAAGTTCTGCTGCCAAGTGCCGATCCCTTATGCGGATCTCACAAGGGAGCAGAAATGTCAAACAAAGCGAAATTCTTCAGTTCAGTCGTAATTGGCTCAATTCTTAGCATCGGCTTGGCAATACCTTCTGCGAGTGCCGCAACTGCCGCATTGCCTGTTTACGGCGATTCGGGCTCAACCGTAGTGCGCTTACAAGAGGCACTCATTGCCCGTGGATTCACACTTAAAGGCGGAGTCGACGGCGTTTTCTCATCGTCAACTCAGCAGACACTTAAAAGCTTTCAGAAAGTTGCCGGCTTCAAAGCAACCGGCCGACTTGATGAACGTACCGCTTCTTTCCTTGGTTTGATCGCAGCTGATCAGCCAGCCAAGGTGAAAGTCAAAGCAACTTCAACTGCAACGGCAAAACCTGCTGCGGTTGCGCCTACTGCTAAACCGGTTGTTGCCAAGGCAGTAGTCGCTACTCCAGAACCGACTCCGACGCCAGTAGCAGCGCCAGCACTTACCCCTGTTGAGGGCATGCTGACTCTTGATACTCTTCCGGTACGCGGACAACGCAGCGATGCAGTCCGCTTGGTTCAGCAAAAATTGATTGAGAATTCGATCGAAGTCAAAGGCGGCGCTGACGGGATTTTCGGTGTTGCAACAACAATCTCACTCACAACTTTTCAAACTGCTCGCGGATTGAATCCAACAGGTGCCGTCGACATGCCTACCGCCATTGCTTTGGGTGTTTTACCTGACCTCGCAACTCTCGGTCTTCCGCAGATCAGCGTTTTTCCAACGCAGGGTCGCTGTTCGTTCGTAGATAGTTGGCATGACAAGCGTTCAGGTGGACGTCTTCACGTCGGTGTCGACATCGTCGGGCCAAAAGGTTTGGCAATCTATGCAGTAACAGACGGTACGATCACCAAAATGTACGGCGCTGAGTCGAAACTCAGTGGCAATGCACTTCGTCTAACAGCGGCCGACGCAACATACTTCTTCTACGCACACCTTGATTCGTTTGCACCTGGTCTTGCAGTTGGCTCAGTTGTGAAGGCTGGTCAAATAGTTGGATACATGGGAGCCACTGGTAACGCTGGTGGTAACTCACACCTTCACTTCGAAATTCACCCAGGTGGCGGTGACCCGGTAAACCCATACCCAGTCGTTAAAGCTGTCGATGCATGTCATGTAACGGAAGTGCTCCCACAACCGTAATCATCTGCACGATCGAGTTGTGGTGGAGAGGTGAGATCCTCCGCCACAACTCATTAATCTTCAATCTAATAAGTTCGATCTTCTGCAGGAATGTGTTCTAGGTCTGATAACGGCGATAACGCAAATGTATAGCCGTCGCCAATTTTGAAAGCTTCAAGCCTGGTGATCGATGCGTGACCTAAAACGAATCGCTCCCACTCCCACGGGGTCGGGGTCAAACCGAGTAGATGACAGATAACAGTGCTATTCGTACCAGCATGCGCCACGCACGCAATTCGCTCGCCCGGATCTTCAATATGCCAAACCGGTAACTCGTGTTCAATTCGATATACGCCATGCTCGGCCAAGAACTTCTCGGCACCCATATGAATTCGGGCTACAAAGTCTTTTACTGGCTCACCGCCATCGAGACCATGCCAGCGTTCGCGAGCGTTGCGTTCACGTTCTTCTTTGTATGCCTTTGCGGCCCTCTCGCCTGGCGAACCATGCCAAATTGGGCTTCGAATCTCTTCGAGCCATGGTTCTATAACTTCGTCGCGCTTGAGGGCTGACAATATCGGTTCTGCTGTCTGTCTTGTACGAAGCAATGGAGAAACATAGACATGGTCAAATCTCTCGCGCGAAAGTCGTGCCCCGAGCAATGCTGCTTGTCGACGACCCAAATCAGTCAATGGCGGGTTATCGATGCAAAGATCGTCTTTGACCCACTGTGGCTGCGCATGGCGACAGAGAAACAGTTCCATTGCGAGACACTATAGCAACGACGAAGAACTATTCGTTTTCTAAAGCAGTCTTTACATCAATTTTGACTTCGCAAGTGTCGAAAATTTCTTGCAACATTTCCCAATATGTCAAATCAACTGTTGAAGAATCTCCCGATGTCGCACCCAAGAGAGCGTCTCCGACGCAACTTGCTTGATCATCTGTAATCGCGACACCAAAACGCTCTACCACTACATAACCAAAGGCGCGCGCTACAGATTCTTCATTGTCGGCACCCGCATCTAGGTTCGTTTCGTCGTCTCCGAAGATGAGTGGATCTGGCAACGTAGAGCCAACATTTGGAAACTGATTCACTGCGTTCTCGATTTCAAGCGAACAATTGTCGGAAATGAATTTCGCGAAATTTGTCTGAGCGCTTTGAATCTCATCGCTTGCAAGTCTGACGCCAGTACTTGTTACTGCTGCATCTCGACTTGCTGCCGAGCCGTCCCATCCAATTGCCTCCAGTGCGTCTGATAGAGCACCATAGGTATTCAAAAGTAGTTCGACATCATTCCTAATTTCACGGGGTGCGATCTCGCTGAAGGCCTGAAGATTCGAAACAACTTCTAACATCGTGTCGCGTATCTGACCTGCGGGAAGTGAGCTCAATTCTTTAAGCACCGTTGCGACATCAGCACTTGTCTGATTCCATCGGCTGCTTAATTGGCAGACTGACCTTGTTTCGGCACTTTGACCACAGGCAGCCAAACCCAGTATTCCGATTAAACAAAGCCGTAAAAATAGCGATTCGACGTGACGCATTTGTATCAAGTCTTATCTGTCACTGAGGTTGCTGAGAGCCACTGCGCATAAATTTTTGCATACTCGCGATTGTTGCTAAGTAAATCTTCGTGCGAGCCATCTTCGGTAACCAGACCGCCTTCAAGAACTATCACGCGATCTGCACGCGCGGCAGTTGATAAGCGATGCGCAATTGAGATCGTGGTTCGACCCTCAGAAATCGCACTTAATGCTTTAGCTAGTCGCACTTCGGCTATTGCGTCAACCGCTGAAGTTGCCTCGTCCAAGATTAAAACGTCGGGATTTGTCAACGCTGCACGAGCAAGAGCAACCAATTGTCGTTCGCCAGCCGAAATAGCCGAGCCACGCTGACCCACGAACGTATCTAAACCATTTGGCAGACTCTCTACCCAATCTGATAATTCAAGCTGCTCAATAACTCTTTTCAAGTCATCTTCATTGCAACTTGGACTAGCAAAATAAAGGTTGTTGGCAATGCTGTCTGCAAATAAAAACGGCTCTTGTGGCACGACTACTAATCGGCGCCGAAGCTCATCATTGTCGATTCGCTTTAGATTCACGCCGCCGAGTGAGATTGCGCCAAGAGTTGGGTCAGCGAATCTTGCAATCAATTTTGCCAGGGTCGTCTTGCCAGAACCCGAAGACCCAACAAGCGCAACATGTTGCTGCGCCGGAATTGTAAAACTTATATGTCGAAGCACGGGCAGATCATCATCATGGTTGTCTATGCGTGAGCTGTAAGAGAAACTGACGTCACTTACGTCTATGCTCAACGGATTTTTAGGCAAAGGTATCGGTTTAGTCGGCGCAGTCGGACCAGTAGGCGTATCAAGAACACCGAGAACGCGTCGTAACCCGGCAACCGCCGTCTGAGTTTGATCAACTACTTCGGTGAATTCTGCGATCGGTTCTAGAAACCGATATGTCAAAAACACAAAGCCAACCATCGAGCCAGCGGTTAGTCCGCTATCAACACCGCGAAAAATTCCAACGACGATGATGGCGACGATTGTAAAGACGGCAAACACCTCGCCCGAAGGAAACAGAAATGCACCGATCACCCCGGCTCGAATTTGCGAGTCTGCTCGTTTGCGTACAGCCTTCTTACTGCGATCGACCATCGGCTGATGGGCTTGATAGGCCTTTAGAGTTTCCGTACCTGAAATTAACTCGCTGACTGAACCAAGAAGCTCCGCGTTGTGCTCTCGGGCCAGGTCATAAGCCGCAACCAGACGCTTTTGTAAATTTCTTAGGACGAAATACAGAGGTGCAGACACAGCGAAGGCAACAAGGGCCAAAATCCAGTCATACGCCAGCATCACACAGGCGACGACAAACATGAGCGAGCCGTCGAGCAACCAAACCAAAGCACCCCATGAGAAGAACATCGTTAAGGTTTCAATATCGCTAGTAACTCGAGAAACCAGAGCACCGCGGCGCTCATCATTGTGATCAGCCAAACTCAAACGATGAATATGGTCGAATAGTTTCACTCGCATCGAATAAAGACCTTCTTCGGCACCGATGCCAAGACGTAAAACGGCCTGTCGCAGCGCAAAAGCCGCAATGACAACCGATAACGCGGCGAATGCACACATTTGAAGAATGAAGCCCAATCGAATATTGCCTGGTTGAAGTCCCTTGTCGATTGTTTGCTGCATCAAAACAGGCACTACGACTCTTGCAAGCGAGCCAATTAACGCAAACAAAAAGGTTAGGCCGATGCCTTTTGCCAATGCGGGCGCCACATTGAAACCTCGATTCAATGTGCGTGCAGTGTCAAAACGTCCGATTGGCTCGTTCACTTCATTACCATTTCTAAGAATCTTTCCGGTCGTGCTCGAATGCGCTAATTAAAAGTCGATAGTGCTCGCTCTTTGCAATGAGCGACTCGTGTGTACCTCGATCGACTATTCGTCCATCCGCCATAAACAACACCTCATCGGCCAAAGCGATCGTCGAAGGTCGAGATGCAACGATTAACAACGTATGACCTGTCGAGATTTTGCGAAGACTACTGATGACATTCGATTCGGTTTTAGGATCGAGCGCCGACGTCGTGTCATCTAATAAGAGAACGGGCCGGTCATGTGCGATAGCGCGCGCCAACGCAACGCGCTGCCTTTGACCTCCGCTGAGACTGACACCCCGCTCACCCATCATCGTTTCGAGGCCTTGCTCAAGATCACCAACGAAGTCTTGGCACTGCGCTGCGCCAACTGCACTCATCACGCGGTCAGTACTGATGTCTGCATCAAGAGTGATGTTGTAACGAAGTGATTCGGCGAACAAAAATGCCTCTTGAAAAACGAGTGAAACTCCACCCTCTTGGATTGCGACAGAACCCGAATTCGGCTCTATCAAGCCGGCGATCAAATGCAGCAACGTTGATTTACCGCTACCTGTAGCACCAACAAGTGCGACGATTTTTCCTGACTCAATTTTCATCGAGAGATTGTTAAGAACTGGAGAGTCGCTTTGATGTCTGAAGCAAAGGTCACTTATCTCAATCGCATATCCGTCAGACGCACGACGTATCTTCAAATTTGGATCATCAAGAATTTCTTCGTCTAGTACCTCGCGAATTCGACGCCAACCAGCGACTGAGTGCGGAATTTCTGAAAATAAATAACCGATAATGCGAAGCGGAAAAATCAGCAACGTAAAGAGATAAATAAAGCTTGACAAATCGCCAACACTCATTTCGCCGGCTTTTACCCGATACGCGCCAAGCACAATCAATAAAATATTTATCAGCGTCGGTACAACATCAAGCATCGCTTCGAACACAGACCGAACACCAATCGCACTAATCCGAGCGTCCTTGAGGCGAGAAGAAATCTTCGCCAATCTCTCTGTCTCGCGTACTTCGGCGCCAAAAGATTTAACCACCATGACGCCGTCAAAGCTTTCGTGGACGGCCTCAGACAACGTACCGAGCTCCTTTTGTGCCACGTTGTAGAAACGATCAATTCGTCGTTGGTATCCGATGTTCAGCGTTAGCAAAATCGGAAACACAATTACTGCGAGCATCCCAAGTTGAAGATCTACGTACAACATCCAGCTTGCCGAGACAACCATCATCACCACGACTGACGTCGAGAATGGCAGAGGTGCCAAGATCGCAACGCTCGCGTCAGCATCGACACCACAGCGAGCAACGATGTCACCGGTCATTCTCTGTCTGTGCCACTTGATTGGTTGCCCAACGATGTGGTCAATCACTTTCTCTGTGATCGTCTCACAAGTACGCCACTCGGTGCGACCGGCGAAACTTCTTCGAACCACTACTCCTAGAGCTCGCAAAAGACCGATACCAATGACGATTACAGAACCAGCAACAAGTGCCGCAAGATCAATCTCACCACTCTCAAAACGAACCAAAATGACACGGTCAATCATCCATTTAAGGCCAATAGACGATGCAACTGTGCATATAGCGAATAAAGCGGCGCCTAAAACAGCAATGACGAATAGATGAGGATGAAAGCGGACTACTTCGCGGATCAGCTGCGAGGCTTCACCTAATCTGCCCTTCGCATCTGCCTTGGCTGAGTCTCTAGTCACAATCGCTTCATCGACAAAACTCACTACATAGTTCTATCACTACAGACCATCACGTATCGTTGAAGCAATGAAATTCGTCTTGCGCGCAATTGTTGCAACAGCAATCGTGTTAATTATCGCGATGTGGGTCTATGCACTTTTCTTTGCGTCAAAAGTGTCTGTTAACAAATTTGAAGATCGCAACTGGGCGGTCCGTGCGCAAGAGAGATGTCTGGTCGCGAGAGAAGAACGAAAAAGTTTGTCAGATTATCGAGTCGTAGATTCGTTGGGTAAAGACGCACTCGCTGAGAGAGCAGATTTGATTGATCTCGCTACAGACACCATTGAAAATTTTGTTAAAGAATTTCGTCTTACCCTGCCCTCAGATCCAAAGGGCCGAGAATTGGTTGGTCTCTGGCTTGACGACTACGAGATATACATTGCAGATCGACGGGAGTTTTCGAACAGTTTGCGTGCGGGAATTAACGAACGATTCTCCGAGACACCAATTGAAGGCCTACCAATTAGTGAAAAAATAGCAACTTTTGCCGCCGATAACGAAATGTCATACTGCAAACCACCGATCGATCTGTCGATCTAGAAATGTGATCTCGCAGACCAACCCGAATCTTGCGAATATTGGCGAATGACTCGGGCCGGCGCACCTACGGCAACACAAAAGTCTGGCAAATCTCCGGTCACCACTGAGTTGGCGCCTACTGCCACATTTTTACCGATTCTTGATCCCGGCAAAACAACTACACCATGTCCGAGCCACGACCCGCTTCCTATTGAAACAGGTCGCTCCGGTTGACTCTGGAGCGATATTGGTCGTTGAACATCTTCATAGTCATGACTTTGGTCAGTTATATATACGTGATGGCCTGTCCAAACGTCATCGCCAATATCAATTGACAGATGACCAACGATCCCCGAACCCCGACCAATCAAACATCGGTCACCGATCTTCACCACAGGATCAGTTAGACATTGCTGGCCGGGCACCATGCCGGCGGAAAGCGCAACATGTTCGCCAATCATGGTGCCTTGTCCAATATGTATGTATCGTTCGTTGAAAATAGTCGTAAATGGAAAGAGAATTATCGAACCTGCTCCGAACTTTCCGAATGAGGCAGCCCTCTTCGAATCTGGGCTTATCGCTGCCGTGAACTTAAATTTCTGCCAAAGCGCAGCAACAAGATCACCCAACTTTGCCTTAACCACGCTTTCAGCGTAATCAAATCGCATTAGATTAAAAGAGTGGTAGAAATCTCAAATCACAGCGGATCTTTTTTCGGCTCCAAATTCAACGAGAAGGTCGACGAATTCCTCGGTATTCGATTCGCACATGCCGAACGCTTTCAAGCACCCATTGATATTGAAAAATACAGTGAAGTCGTTAAAGCCAAGTCTTTTGGACCACAGTCTCCCCAGGTTCCTGGTTTCATGGAGGAGATTCTCAACACTAAGCAACTACCAACCTCAGAAGACTGTCTTTACTTAAACATTTGGAAGCCATCTGTTGTGAAAGCCCCCCTGCCAGTTTTGTTCTGGATCCACGGTGGTGCTTATACGAATGGCACTGCCGCTACGAGTTGGTATCACGGCGCAAACCTCGTACAACTCGGCGAAGTCATTGTTGTGTCGGTTAACTATCGCCTCGGACCTTTTGGTTTTATCGGCGAAAACAATCTTGGTCTACTTGACCAGATAAGTGCGCTGCGCTGGGTGAAACGCAACATCGAAAGTTTTGGTGGCGACCCAGACAACGTAACTATTTTTGGCGAATCTGCCGGCGGAAGCAGTGTTGTTGCTCTTACTGCGTCGCCACTTACGAAGGGTTTAATCACCAAAGCGTGGGCGATGAGCCCTTCGCTGCTGCAGTTGCGTTCACGTGCTGAAGCAGACGAAGCGATGAGCGCATTTTTTGAAGTTGCTCGCGTTGATTCGCTCAACGGTCTTAAGACTTTGACCACACAACAAATCGTCGATGCAACTGCTCAGATGTTTCTAAATGTTGAAAATTACATTTCGACGTTTAGCCCAACGCGGGGCGGGTCTGGGCTTCCCGAAGATGTCTATGACGCATCAGCAAAATCAGATCTCCCACTCATAGTCGGTACGAACCGTGACGAAAATCGGCTTTGGGCGGTCTTGAATCCTCAGCCTTTAGATGAAGCAGACGCAACAAAATATTTTGAAAAAGCATTCGCAGATTCTGCGACAAGTGCTTGGACTACATACGGTCAGTTTGCGCAGAATCCGTCTCCTGCTCAAATGGTGGCGGCAATGCAAACCGACCAACACTTCCGTGTGCCGGCATGGCAACTTTGCGATACCCGAAGCAAGATCGGTGCCGAAACTTGGATGTACTGGTTCACATGGCCAACACCAATTTTCGATGGCGTACTCGGTTGCTGCCACGCTCTCGATCTGCCATTTATGTTTAGCAATCTCGACAAACCCAACGTCGAGTTGTTTACTGGCACCAGCCCGGTGCGTTCAAAAATTTCCGGTCATTTCACAGGTGAACTCCTGCAGTTTGCTAAGACTGGAAAAGTTTCTTGGCCGACATACGAGACTTCTGCACGCACGACATTGCGCATAGACGAGGACGTTGAGGTTTTAACAGATCCTGATCCAGTAATCAGAAAACTTTGGAATCTCAGTTCGTAAATTCGCTTTGGCGCGAATCAACCGAGCGCCTGGGCAGAGATAGGCAATCCTTAAATACTGATCTGCAATGTGATGTTGCAATAATTGGCGGCGGTTATAGCGGGTTGTGGACTGCCTATTATCTGAAGAGACTCGTACCCGATTGCCGAATAGTGATCTTCGAATCAAATCAAATTGGCTTTGGCGCAAGTGGGCGAAATGGCGGTTGGTGTAGCGGCTTTTTGCCAGTGACTCTCGGCGAACTTGAAAAGACGCACGGCCGCAGTGCCGCAATTGAAATGTACACAGAAAGTTTCCGAACTCTTGACGAAATCGAAGCTGTAATCACCGATCTACGAATTGATTGCGACTTCCACCGTGGAGGCACGATTAACGGCGCCACTAATTTGGTTCAGAAATCTCGAGTGGACGCCGAAGTATCTGAAATGCGGCGATTTGGGTTTGGTGAAGACCACTACAGAACACTGACTGCCGAAGAATTGGCAAGCCGATTGAACATCAACAGAGTAATCAGTGCTTCTTTTACCCCGCATTGTGCCGTGGTGCATCCTGCAAAACTTATCCACGGGTTAGCAAGTGCAGTCGAATCTCTTGGTGTCGAGATCTACGAAAATACGAACGTCGTCGAATATTCAGAGCGCCAGGTCAAGACGAAAGATCAAAAATGCAGTGCGAACATTGTCATTCGAGCTACCGAAGGTTTTACTTCACGCCTAAAGAAACATCGACGGACACTCGCACCCCTCTATTCATACATGGTCGCAACTGAGCCGTTGAATCCCCGACAACTTTCAAATCTCGGTTGGCAAAATCGCGAGACGTATCACGATGCAAGAAATATGATTATCTACGCTCAATTAACTAAAGACAACCGCATCGCATTCGGTGGTCGGGGTGCCCCATATCACTTTGCATCGCGCGTCAAACCTGAATACGACACGCATGCAGAGATTCACGAAAAGATAATCCGTTCGATGCGCGACGTATTCCCGGTTTCGCAGGAACTTAAAGTTACGCATCGCTGGGGTGGGCCTCTTGGCGTACCGCGAAACTGGAAGCCATCTGTAAATTTTGATCCGAACACTGGGCTTGGATCTCTTGGTGGCTATGTCGGCGACGGTGTTGCAGCCTCAAATCTTGCCGCCCGAACTCTCGCCCATCTAATAGTCAATGACAAACATCCACTCACAACCTTGCCGTGGGTCAATCAAGCTTCGCGCAAATGGGAGATTGAGCCATTGCGTTATATCGGCATCAATGGATTGTTGAAGATCTCTGAGTCGATGGATAGTAACGAGACGAAGAATGACAAGCCTGACAAGTTGCGGTCATTCATTCTCGAAAAATTCCTAGGCGATTAATTAGCCAAGAATCTCATCGATCAAAACAATACGTTTTTCAGCAATACTCAAATGAGCAGCCTGCCCAACGGCGACACTCAACAATCCGTCTTCAAGTGTCACGCCAGATTCAAGACCTTGTTTGATTGCTTCTTGCATTGCACAATGCTCTAAATATGATGCGCCGCCATGAAAACCTTGCACGACATCAGAGGTTTGACTGACCATGGCTTCCATCACTCCTTGTCTTCCAGATTCTCGCCTACCGATTCGAACAATCGACTCGGGCATCAAGGCTTCTATTTTCGCCTTGCTTCCGACAACGCAAATTTCTTGTTCATTTCTCGATCCTTCGGCGAACATTGACAAATCGAGCATGCCACGAACTCCATTTGCGAAGTCAACTACTACGTACGCATTGTCCAAGATGTCAGATCGTGCGCCATCGTAGATTTCATCAAGATGATTTACATCTTGTGAGCCCGATGCATAAACACTGACCGGCTGAGACTTTGCAATGAGTGTCATGACGTCAAAGAAGTGGCAGCACTTCTCAACCAATGTTCCGCCAGTGTTCTTCGAGAACCTGTTCCAATTGTCCACCTTTTTGAGAAACGGAAATCGATGCTCGCGAATAGCGATCATTTTCACGTCGCCACAGACACCAGAATCAACTTCATCTATTAAGCGACTGGTTGGCGCCATAAAGCGATATTCAAGACCAACCCACACGACTCGCCCAGGTTTCTGGTGTTGCCGTTCGATTTCAATCATCGTCTGACACTCTGCAACATTGATGCCCAAAGGTTTTTCGATTAAGACATGCACATCGCACTCAATGACATCCTCGAATATCGATCGATGCATATGATTCGGCGTGGCAATCACGACGACATCTAGTTGCTCATTTGCGAGCATTTCTCGGTAATCGCTGTAACTCGTTGCTTCGGCTACAAGGCGATTTGCGTTACTTCTACTGGTTGCATTGGTATCTGCATAGGCAACTACTGCGCACCCATCGATGGCTATCAGGTTTCTAATGTGCTCGCAGCCCATCATGCCCACGCCAATAATGCCGTACCGCAAAGATCGGCTTGAAGAAGTCATTGCCCAAGACTAGGTCGCTAACATCGCAGCATGAGCGAAACGTTGAATGATCGACTTTATTTTCGGCAGTTGTTGTCAGGACGTGATTTCGCCCAACTTGATCAAGTAGCAGCACAGATGGTCAATTTTGTTTATCTAATTGGCGATCGTAAGACACGAGAATGCATTGTCGTAGACCCGGCGTACGCAGTCGATGACATCTTAAATATCGTTGAACAAGACTCAATGAAACTGACTGGGGTCTTGGCAACGCACTACCACCCAGACCATGTGGGTGGCCCAATGATGGGCATGAAGATTCAGGGTGTCGCTGACCTCCTTGAAAAAACTCAAGTACCAATTCACATCAACAAGCATGAGACGAAATGGGTCGCTCGCACCACTGGACTTGACGAAAAAGAGCTTGTCCAACATGAAGGTGGTGACAAGATCTCAGTTGGCGATGTTGCAATTACTTTCGTGCATACGCCAGGTCATACTCCTGGGAGTCAATGCTTTTTGGTCGAACAACGTCTAGTTGCAGGAGACACTTTGTTTTTAGACGGTTGCGGACGAACTGATCTACCAGGAGGCAACCCAGGCGACCTTTATACGAGTCTTCAAACACTCGCCTCGTTGCCTCGCGAGACGATCGTTTGCCCTGGCCATCAATATTCGACATTGCCATCAGCGAATTTGGGCGACGTTGTCGCAACGAATCATGTCTTTAGACCGAGTAGTCAACAACAGTGGCTTGAGTGGTTCGGGCACTAACCGAAAACTGCGTTTGCAATAGCACTGAGACCAGTTGCAAAAAGTAAAACCAAAACTAGATTGCGAAAATGATCCGGATCAATACGGCTACGAAGTCGAATTCCGAGCCAAATACCAAGACCCATCACTGGAATTGCTAAACCTGCAAGCAACATGACCTCGCCAGTGACTTTGCCTGCGACCGCGAAAGTTATCAAAGTGAGAAGGTTTAAAACTGTGAATACTCGATTTAAGATCGCACGAAAGTTTTCAGGAGAATAGTGCCGTGCGTGAAGCAAGAAAACTAATGGCGGGCCGTTAGTTGAGGTTGAAGTCGAAAGCACACCCGCAATGACCCCCATCGAATAGTCGAAGGCAACTGGCAGCCTGCGTAAATCAAATTCTCTCGAACTCAAAAAGACTCCGATGAAGACGAAAATCCCGAGCAAGCCCTTCATCAGTCGCGGGTCGAGATTGTTTAACAGCCACAAACCAAATGGCATCCCAAAAAGAGCCGAGAGAATTAGCCGTTGAGAGACGGCTCGAGCCGAGATTGCTCGCGATTCATACCACTGAATGCTGCAACTAACCGTTGAAACTGCCGTCGCAGTCACGACAGCGACTGGCAAGTCGACAAAAAAGATCATCAACGGCACCGAGATAAGCCCAAAACCAAAACCGAACAGCGCCTGAATGACCGCTGCTCCAAAAACAATTAAGGCCACTGCCAAGAATTGAGCTAATGACATTTGATATTTCTCATCTAGTTTCTGTTACGGCGCTAACTAAACAGTGCCGCTAATGCAGACTCAAATATCTGAGTGTGAGTATCAATGTCGGCCTCGTTGTGAAATGGTGACAACAAAGCCATATTGTGAAACGGCGTCAGCAAAACACCGCGATTAAGTGCCCAAAGATGCATGAAGTTTTCAAGCTCTGGGTCGACACCAGCCGCCGCTTGTGCCCCATTCTTCGGCGACGAGCAGAACCAATATTCGGCTCGGCAACCTAACTGCTGCACACTCCAGTCGAGATTGTAATTTTGAATCGAACTCTCAACGCCATCAGCCCATCTCGTAGCAAGTCGAATGGTTTTTTCAAACTGTTCGGGCAGCAACGCATTCGAAAGTGTTGCGCGCACAGCCGCCATCGCCAACACACTTCCAGAAAGTGTGCCTCCCAATCCCGAGACATCCACATCGTGGCTCAATAGCGATTCTTCGGCTCGTGTCGCAAGATCTTGCGACATTCCATATGCAGCAACAGGAATACCACCGCCGATCGTCTTTCCGATCACGAGCATGTCTGGTTCGAGATCCCACAATTTTGTTGCTCCACCGGGCCCAGCACAAATTGTGTGCGTCTCGTCAACGATAAGTATGACGCCGTGCTTGCGAGTAAGTTCGCGTACTCCCGAGAGATAGCCAGGCTCAGGCAGCACGATACCGATATTGGTAAGGGCAGGTTCGATCAACATGCAAGCAACATCACCGAAACTAAGTTGCTTTTCTAGTGCTTCAAGATCGTTATAAGGCACAACGCGTGTTGTCAGTGAAGGATGAACTTGCGGCCCTATCGCACCATAGCGAGATATTGTCTCGCCATTCGCACCAGCAACAACCAGTGTTTCGTCAACTGTGCCGTGATAACACCAATCGTGTACCAGAACTTTTGGTCGCTTCGTCAAATGTCGCGAGAGTCTCAACACGAAACGATTCGCGTCAGTTGCACTGATTGAAAACTGCCACTTCGGCAATCCGAAGCGCCTAGACAACTCTTGGCCGACCCATGTCGAATCAACGCTTGGCAACATTACAGTCGAGCCGCGATTTAGCTGCGCTGTGATTGCACTATTAATTTCATCGACAGCATGTCCTGTCATTGAACCTGTGTCGCCTAAACAAAAGTCAATGTATTCATTTCCGTCTATGTCTAAGAATTTCGCTCCCCTTGCTTCAGTCACAGAAATCGGAAAGGCGCCCGGCCATCGTTTCATCCACGGCATCGGCACACCGCCGATCAAAGATGTGCCAGCAAGCAAAGCCGCGTCTTTCGACTTCGGGTGAAGTGCGACAAATTTCGCCTCCTCGTCAGCAGTACATGCCGCAAGTCTCGCGCGATCGACGAAATTCTTATTTGTCACTACTCCATTGTGGCAAATTCAGGTCTAATATCGTTAAGTGCCTCTTGGAGACTTCCGCAACAATCATCTAGGTCTCAAAATAAATTGGCGTCGTCTTGAAGATCGAATCAATGCCCTTGCAGAGATTTCACCCATAGAAGGCGGCGGAAACTGTCGACTTGCCCTAACTGATGAAGACAAAAACGGCCGTGATCTCGTCGTTTCGTGGATGCGCAGTCTGGATTTAGAAGTAACAATCGATGTTGTCGGAAACATTATTGGGGTCTGGAATGTCGGCAAAGGAGCGCCGGTCATGTCTGGCTCTCACATCGACACCGTGAGAACTGGTGGTCGTTTTGATGGTTGCTACGGAGTACTCGCAGCACTCGAAGTGATTGAAAGTTGTCAGAACGCAAATATTTCGCCACCTCGCCCGTTGGCTGTTGGCATTTTCACCGATGAAGAGGGTGCGCGGTTTGCTCCCGACATGTTGGGCTCGCTGGTGTACGTCGGCGGAATGCCCGTTGAACAAGCACTAAATGTTGTCGCTATTGATGGTGCGCGTTTAGGTGAAGAACTTTTGCGAATTGGATATTCAGGTCCGGCGCCATGTCCTGGTGTCGTACCCCACGCTTTCGTTGAACTGCATATTGAACAAGGTCCAATGCTCGAAGCAAATGGAGTGCGAATCGGCGCAGTAACGAGCGTGCAAGGTATTTCGTGGCAAGAAGTGACAGTGATTGGGCAATCAAACCATGCGGGTACCACCCCGATGTCGTTGCGTCATGACCCTGCATATGTCGCCGCGGAGATAACAGTGTTTCTCCGTAAATTGGCTGCAGAGTTTGGCGGCGATCAGGTTTGCACAGTCGGAAAAATCGATTTGCACCCGAACCTCACCAACGTTGTACCGGCCAAGGCGACACTCACGCTTGATGTTCGCAACACTGACGAATCACGACTTCAACAGGCCGAACTGCGAATTGCAAATTTTCTAACCGAGATTGCGGCAAATGAAGGTGTCACCATCACAACTCGAAAACTTGCTCGATTTGAGCCAGTGATTTTCGATGATCAAGTCATTGACACTGTCGAGTCGATCGCCAAGCAACATGGCAACTCGGTTCAGCGAATGCCTTCTGGTGCCGGTCACGATGCACAGATGCTGGCACGAGTCTGCCCGTCTGGCATGATTTTTGTTCCAAGTGTCAAAGGCATCAGCCACAACCCAGCCGAATTTACCGAATCGATCGACCTAGAAGCAGGTGCGAATATTCTTTTACATACGATGCTCGCACTCACCACGCTAGACAAGAGCACAAATTAATAGTCATGCGCAATCTCAATGTCGCCGCAGCACAACTTGGCCCAGTACAGAAGAATGACGATCGCAAGTCGGTTGTCTCTCGACTTATCAATTTGCTTCGTGAAGCCCATAGCAAAAAAGCAGAACTGGTTGTATTTCCCGAATTGGCGTTAACGACTTTCTTTCCGCGTTGGTTTGTCGATGACATCGCAGAAGCAGATCACTGGTATGAAACTGAAATGCCATCCGAAGTTACCCGACCACTATTTGATGAAGCAAAGAAATTGGGTATTGGTTTTTGTCTTGGCTATGCAGAATTAACCAAAGCCGGTGAGCGATTCAATACGCAAATTCTTATTGAACGCGACGGTCGTGTTGTGGCGAAATATCGAAAAGTCCATATTCCCGGTCATGAGCATCATGAGCCAGATCGTCCGTTTCAACACGCTGAACGTTATTACTTCACTCCGAGCACTGAGGGCTTCGGAGTCTGGCCAGCATTTAACGGACGAATCGGCATGATGATTTGCAACGACCGAAGATGGCCCGAGTCTTATCGCGTGATGGGACTTCAGGGCGTTGAAATGATTCTTTGCGGCTACAACACGCCACTTCACTACGTACCCGATCCTTCGCAAGATGCGCTGCAGGGTTTTCATAACGCACTAGTGATGCAAAGTGGCGCCTACCAGAACGGCACATTTGTTGTCGGGGTCGCAAAAGGCGGCGTTGAAGAAGGTGTCGACAGCCTCGCTGACTCGAGCATCATCGCCCCCTCAGGTGAAATCTTGGCAAAAACTGCCACCAATGGCGACGAAGTCATTACAGCCGTATGCGATTTAGATTGGTGCAACAACTACAAGAACACCCTGTTCGATTTCAATAAATATCGTCGCCCCGAGGTGTACGGCCGAATAACCAATCAACGTGGCGTAGTTATTGAATAGCAACCGTTTTTACAATCTGTAAACCTGATACCCAATACGGGTATGGTAAATATGTGACCACAAAGGCAAATGACGCGCCAGGGGCTGCCCTTCAGATTGACACGGCTGACCGAGTCGCCTTTGTTGTCAACGGGTCGCCAGTTACAGTTCGCCGAGATCACCCACATCTTCTGGCCGCATTGCGCGAAGAACTCAACATCACCTCACCAAAAGACGGCTGTTCGCCAAGCGGACAGTGCGGCTGCTGCACCGTACTTGTCGACGGAAAAGCAATTGTCAGTTGCCAACAGTCGCTAGACAAAGTTGCCGACACAGAGATCACAACACTCGAGGGTGTCAGCGAAATCGAGCGCAACGCTTTCGCCAATGCCTTCGCTGCTTGCGGTGGTTTACAGTGCGGTTTTTGTATACCGGGCATTGTTGTTCGCGCGAAAGCTCAGATAGATAAAAAAGGCGCTTCACTCAAACGCGAAGATATGGCTCGCCACCTCGGCGCCCACCTTTGTCGCTGCACGGGTTATGTCAAAATTCTTGATGCAATCGACGCAGTTGCAAAAAATCTCTCGCCAGAAGTTGTTTCAACAGGTGGTTTAGGTGTCCGAGTAACAAAATACGAAGCAAACGAACTGGCGCTTGGCGATCGTGGCTACATCGATGACATGCGAGTGCCTGGAATGTTGCATGCCTCTCTTGTTTTTACCAAGCATGCACGCGCCGAAGTCTTGAGTATTGACACATCGAAAGCATTGTCGCGACCTGGCGTGCATGCAGTATTCACTGCACAAGATATTCCGGGTGAATTGATGATGGGCATCATCTACAAAGACTGGCCGGTAATGATTCCTGTCGGTGGCTTCACTTCGTACGCCGGTGATGTCTTGGCAATTGTTGTAGCTGACACCCGACTAAACGCACGCAACGCAATTGACGATGTAGACGTGCAATATAAAGTCTTGACACCAGTTACTGATGCACGCAAAGCGATTACGAGTCAAGAAATTGCCGTATGGAAGACAGACACAAACGTTCTCTCGAAGAGTACCTACACGCGGGGCGACACCGATTTAGCATTGACGACGAGCGCCCATGTAGTGCGTGAAACTTTTAGTACACAACGAATTGAGCATGCTTTTCTTGAACCGGAAAGCACACTTGCCGTGCCTTCAGTCGACCAAAGCCAAGTCCGCAAATTGCATGTCTACTCAGGAGGTCAAGGGGTTTGGGATGACCGTAATGACATCGCTCGCCTACTGGCGATACCCAACGAACAAGTAACTGTCACACTTGTGTCAAACGGTGGTGCTTTCGGGGGCAAAGAAGATATGAGCAACCAAGCACATGCTTCACTTGCGGCTTGGCTGCTTAACAAACCGGTCAAGTGCACTCTGTCTCGTGAAGAAAGTTTTTTGATGCATGCCAAGCGTCACCCAATTGAAATGACATATGAGGCTTCATGCGATCAACACGGCAAACTCACAGCGCTTCGTGTGCGCGCAATCGGTGACTCAGGAGCATATGCAAGCGTCGGAATGAAAGTTCTAGAGCGAATGGCCGGGCATGCAAGTGGGCCATATCAAGTTCCAAACATCGACGTTGAGGCGATAGCAGTTCGAACTAACAATCCAATCTGTGGTGCATTTCGCGGATTCGGCGCTAATCAAGCGCAGTTCGCAATGGAAGGTGTGCTTGACCGACTCGCCGAAAAAGTTGGCATCTCTGGCTGGCAAATCCGCTCACTAAACGTGATCAAGCCGGGCATGATTTGGGGTCCGGGACAAATTATGGACGACGGTTGTTTAGGCGCCGAACTGTGCCTCAACGAAATCAAGCCTGCCTACGAAATTGCAGTCGCATCTGGCAAAGCAGTTGGTCTAGGTCTTGGTCTAAAGAACAGTGGACTTGGCAACGGCTTTAAGGAAATTTCAAAAGCGATCGTGCGATTCAAGAGCAACGGACGAATCGAAGTTCGTCACGGTTGGACTGAGATGGGTCAAGGCATCAACACTGTCGCTGCTCAAGTAGCAGTCGAAGAACTTGGCGTTGACGCAAAATTGATTGACGTCATCGTCGACACAACTCGCGAACTCGGCTTTGGTCAGACCACAGGTTCGCGAGGCACACTCATGGGTGCAGGTGCGGTTAAGAGCGCATGCCAAGCCGCAATCGCTGCAAATCGAGCACTCGAAGTTGATCATGTTGGCGAATATCGAGTTGATTGGACAAACAAACTCGGCGAACCTGGTGTTGCAAACCCCATCATTCACTCAACATTTAGTTACGCAGCACAAATGGTTGTAATTGACCGCGAAACCCAAAAAATCGAGAAGGTTTTAGCAGTCCACGATGTTGGACGGGTTGTAAACCCGACACTTTGCGAAGGACAAGTGGAAGGAAGCATTCACATGGGGCTCGGTTATGCATTGACCGAAGACTTTCCATCAGACCCGGAATCAGGTTTTCCAATCAACAAAACATTGCGAAGTCTCGGCATTTTGAGGGCCAAAGATGTACCACCGATTGAAGTGAAGCTACTTGAATCGCCACAACCGAATGCACCATACGGCATTAAAGGCGTCGGCGAAATTGGACTCGTGCCAACCGCTGGTGCAGTCGCCGCCGCCTTGCATCAACTCGATGGACAGTGGCGCTTCAAATTGCCGATGCGTCAAGTGAAAGATGAAGACTAATAGTGGCGACTCAGACCCACGGTATTGTTTGCGCGCACCATCATCTGTATTCGAGTTTGGTTCGCGGCATGCCGGCGCCGAAACAACAGTCAAAATCCTTTATTGAAATCTTGAACAACATTTGGTGGCGAGTTGACGCGGCCCTCGACAACGAAATGATTTATTGGTCGGCAATGCTCGGCGCCACCGAAGCACTCATGAGTGGCACAACGTGCATCATCGATCACCATGAGTCTCCGAATTCAATCGAAGGCTCTCTAAATACGATCGCCGAGGCGTGCAAGGCAGTTGGTGTGCGACTAAACACTTGTTATGGCGTGACTGATCGCTGGGACAACCAAGGTCAATTACATTCGAAAGTTTCACCACTGTCCGAAATGACCGATGCGGCAAAGCGAGGTCTTGCTGAATGCGACCGTTACCTCACTGCAGGAGGTAACGGAATGGTCGGCGTGCACGCCGCGTTTACGTGTAGCGACGAAACTCTGCTCGCTGCTGCAGAACTCGCAAAGAAGCACTCTGTAGGCGTACATATTCACGTTGCCGAGGGCGTGGACGACGTTCAAGCTGGCGCACGCCTTGAATCAATCACCCAAGATAATTGGTTGCTAATTCACGCCGTGCATCTTGATCGAAAGTTGAAAGGACGCATCGTTCATAACGCACGATCCAACATGAATAACGCTGTCGGCTATGCGAAGCCCACGGAACGAAGCAACAAGATCTTGCTCGGCACTGACGGCATTGGTGCCGACATGATTGAGGAAGCTCGAATTGCGTATGCTCGCCTTCGCGAGTTCAATGTCAGCGCCGAACCTACAACTGTTTGGCAGTGGCTTGAAAACTCTCTTGAACTGTTTCCCGATGCAAAGCAAGATGTCGTGTCCTTCGATTATGACTTTGCCGACAGTCCATGGCACGCGGCATTCACAACCAATATGAATGTGACCGATGTTGAAATTGCCGGCGAGAAAGTCTTAACAAATAGTCAACCAACACGGGTCGACTTGCAAGAGGTTCGCGCAAAAGCCAACGAACAAGCCCTACGGTTATATGAAAGGTTGTCGTAAACAATGACGGGTTCAAAATCAGCGCGTGTCGCGTTATATCTGCAAGATGCCCACAAGATTTCAGAGGGCATGGAGTTTTCGAAATATGCCGAGAGCAAAGGTTTCGAAGCAGTCTGGCAAGCCGAGAGTCGTCTCGTGCGCGAAGCAACCGTACCAATGGCAGCATTCGCATCAGTTACTAAGACACTCAAAGTTGGCTCGGGTGTCGTCGATTGCTGGAGTCGTAATCCCGCTCGCCTAGCGGCAACTTTTTCAACACTCGACGACCTCGCACCGGGGCGTGTAATTCTTGGCATCGGCGCTTGGTGGGACCCACTCGCAGCCAAGGTGGGTATCTCTCGCGCCAAGCCATTACGTGCAATGCGTGAAATCGTTACGAGTGTTCGCGCTCTACTCAATAACGAGACAGTAACTTTCAATGGCGAGTTTGTCCATCTCGACGGCGTTGAGCTTGATTACGTATATCAAGATCGACGACCCAAAGATGTACCGATCTATATCGGTGCAACGGGAATGCAAATGATGGAACTGACTGGTGAAATCGCCGACGGTGTCGTACTCAACTATTTGGTATCTCCCGAGTACAACCAAAAAGCGATGGAAGCATTAACTGCTGGCGCCGATCGCGCTGGTCGATCGATCGACTCAATTGATCGACCACAACTCGTGGTTTGCAGTGTGCACGAAGACCGCAAAACTGCTCTCGATATGGCTCGTCAAATGGTCACGCAATATCTCGGACAGCAACCACACATCATGAAGGCGTCTGGAGTGCCACAGTCTCTGCTCGACAAAGTCGGCTCAGTGCTCACATGGCCAGCAACACACGAACAAGTTGTCGCGGCATCAAAGCATGTGCCCGACGAGATTGTTCAAATGCTGACAGCGAGCGGTACGCCTGCAGAAGCGCGCCAACGAGTCACTCATTACCTCAAAAATGGTGCAACATGTCCGATTTTGTATCCACTCGGTGATGTCAAGGCGATGATCGATGCATTTTCGAACTGGGACGGTGTGTCTTGAGCGTTCTAGTGCCACGCACACTTCAAGATGCCCTGCAAGCGACCGCGGCCAACCCGTCGGCGCAACTTATCCAAGGCGGCACCGACTTGATGGTTGAAATTAATTTCAACCATCGCAAGCCAACCGATGTCATTGCTCTGAGGCGAGTCGATGAACTCAAATCGATACAAATTGACACCGAGAAGTCGCAAATCACAATTGGTGCAGGCCTGCCCTACCAACAAATGGAGCATGGCGAAATCGCCTTACATCTGCCGGCACTCGCCCAGGCCGCGCGCACAGTCGGCTCACCACAAATTCGCAGCGCAGGTACAATCGGCGGCAATCTCGGTACATGTTCACCTGCTGGTGATGCATTGCCCGTTCTAAGCGCTCTAGACGCAACTGTCAATTTACAAAGTGCCGAAGCTTCGAGGTCGGTCTCGGTTCACGATTTCATGGTTGGCGTTAAGCGAAACGCCCGACTGCCAGGCGAAATAATCGTCTCAACTACGTTGCCGATTGTTTCAGGATGGCAAGGCTATGCAAAAGTTGGGGTTCGAAATGCCATGGTTATTTCTGTTGCCTCATGCTGTTTAGTTGTTGATCGCATTAATGGCACGATCGCAGTCGCTCTCGGTGCGGTTGGACCGACGATTATTAGATGTCGAGAAACCGAATCCTGGCTCGCTAGCCAAGTTGATCTAAAGACCAAGACGACTATTTCGCCTAATTTGCTTCAAGAGTTTGGAACACGAATCGCAAATGAATCTAAACCAATAGATGACCACCGCAGCACTGCTGCCTACCGTCGCCATGCTGTTTGCGTTCTCGCGCGACGATTGCTGACAAGGGCAAATTCTCAATGAACCCAAATTCAGAAATTTATAATCTCAGAGTCAATGGCAAAACGCACGAGATACGTGACTCGTGGGTTGGCGAGAGTTTGCTTTTTGTTTTGCGCGAGCGTCTTAACTTGCCAGGCACTAAAGGTGCTTGCGAGCAGGGCGAATGCGGCAGTTGCACCGTCATCATGGACGGACAAGCCGTCTGTTCGTGTCTCGTGATGGCAGCAACGGCAATTGAATCTGAAATTCAAACTGTTGAGAATCTTTCTGACGGCGACTCTCTCACCGACGTGCAAGATGCTTTTGTTACCGAAGGCGGAGTTCAATGTGGTTTCTGCACGCCAGGTCTCGTGGTTGCCATAGAGCATCTTCTTTCTCAGAACCCTGATCCGTCAGAAATTGAAATTAAAGAAGCCATCTCAGGCAATATCTGTCGGTGCACTGGTTATGGTCGAATCTTTGAAGCAGTCGATAAGGCAGTCTCTGTTCGCAAGGCAAAAACTGCATGAGTTCAGCTATCCAAACATCGACTCGACGTGACGTACTAGGCACGTCTGCCCTGCGGCCAGATGGTGCGGCAAAAGTGCAAGGCCGATTTGAGTTCTCATCTGATTTGCACGCAGAGAATATGTTGTGGGGCGCGACGTTGCGCAGTCCGCATCCCTACGCGCGAATTATCGATATTGACTTGTCAGCCGCTTACAAAATCACAGGTGTTGAGGCGATTATCACTGCTGACGATGTACCTGGTAAGAAAACTTATGGTCTGATCTCAAGTGACCAGCCAGTATTTGCACAAGACTTTGTGCGCTACGTCGGTGAGCCGATCGCCGCAGTTGCTGCAGATCATCCTGAAACATGTCGACGCGCACTTGCTGCGATCAAAGTTGAGTATGAGGTTTTGACACCGTTAACAGACGCAGAACTCGCTATTCAACCGACTACCCCGCCGATTCACCCTGACGGCAACGTAATTCGCCGCCAGCAAATAATCACGGGAGACCAGAATCTGCATGGCGAAATCGTCGTTGAGGGCACCTACGAAATTGGTATGCAAGATCAAGCATTCCTCGGTCTTGAAGCAGCGTTGGCGCTTCCCGACAGTGGTGGCAAAGGTATAGAGATGTTTGTTGCCACCCAGTGGCTTCATGAAGATCAAAAGCAGATTGCCGCATGCTTAGATTTACCGTGTGAAAAGGTTCGGCTAACGCTCGGCGGTGTTGGTGGTGCCTTTGGTGCGCGCGAAGACATCAGCCTGCAAGTGCACTGCGCATTGCTTGCGCTTCGAACTTCACGTCCAATCAAGATGCAATACAGTCGCGAAGAATCGTTTTATGGACACGTTCATCGTCACCCCGCAAAGATTTTCATTCGTCATCATGCAACACGTACCGGCGAGATTCAAAGAATTGAGGCGAAGCTAGTTTTTGACGGTGGCGCATACGCATCAACCAGTTCGGCAGTTTTGATTAACGGTGTCACCCATATTCAAGGCCCGTATCGATGTCCGAACGCCTCGGTTGATGGCTATGCGGTGCGCACAAACAACCCGCCATGTGGCGCAATGAGAGGTTTTGGTGTCGTTCAGGCTTGCTACGCCCATGAAAGTCAAATGGACAAACTCGCCGTCGCTTGCGGTCTTTCACCTGTCGAAATACGTTTGCGCAACGCAATGGTCACCGGCGACAAATTAATTACCGGACAAGTCGTCGAAAGCGTTGCGCCCGTGGCTCGTTGTATTCGCGAAACTGATGCAATTGCCTTGCCAACACCCCTTGCTAAGACTGCACATCCACTCGAACTTGTTGGCGGTTCAGGTCTTACATCTTTGCCGCACAATATTGTGCGAGGTGTCGGCTGGGGTGTATCGATCAAAAACTTGATGTACAGCGAAACCTTTGACGACTTCGCTACCGCCAGATGTCAACTTAAAGATGGCGTCGCCACACTTAAATACGCGACCGTCGAAGTTGGCCAAGGATTCGTAGTTCTTGCACCTCAAATCGCTCGGTCTGTATTGGGTGTTGACGAAGTTGTTCTAGACACTGTCGATACGGGCATCGGTTCGGCGGGCAGCACATCTGCGTCTCGACAAACGTGGATGAGTGGCGGCGCCGTTGATGGGGCTTGTCGTTTAGTTCGCCAACGACTGTTCGAGCATGTTGGCAAAAAATACAATATTGATCCATTACGTCTCGTCATTGAAGACACCGACGTTGTCGACATGATCGGAGACTTCCGAATAAGTGTCGTCGAGGCTTCAACTGGTGTCTTAATTGACGAAACTTTCGAACACCACCATCGCCCAACTGAAGAACTCGATGAAATGGGTCAAGGCAACTGCCATGTCGCATTCGCGTTTGTTGCTCACCGCGCAGTTGTCGACGTAGATGTCGAACTCGGTCTAGTAAAAGTAATTCAGATCGCCACAGCACAAGACGTCGGTCGAGTGTTGAATCCGATCGCAGCACTCGGCCAGATCGAAGGTGGCATTGCCCAAGGTCTTGGTCTTGCCGTGATGGAAGAGATCGTTCTCGACAACGGCAAAATGCGCAATCCAAGTTTCACTGATTATTTGTTGCCAACCGCACTCGACGCACCAAGTGTCGTCGCGGTAATGATCGAAGAACCTGAACCTCAAGCCCCACTGGGCGCCAAAGGTATCGGTGAGCCACCATGCATTTCGGTTACTCCAGCGATCGCTGCCGCAATACGCAATGCCACTGGAAAAGAATTACCTCGAGTGCCGGTTCGCCCTCAAGATATTTGTTTTTAATTTTCTACTCGGCTGAAGCACCAACGCTGATCAAAACGCCGCCAACTTCACCCGGGCGTGCATTAACTTGATCGGGGTCTGACGCGTCAAACTCAGGCGCTACAAAATCGGCGTCAACATCAGCGTCTCGTGCCAATTTGCTGACCGAACGTCGCTGCGAAGGGTCAACCAACGAAATCACAACGCCTTTTGACCCTGCGCGACCTGTTCGACCAGAGCGGTGAATATAGTCCTTGTGGTCTGCCGGCGGGTCAAAATGCACTACACAGGGAACATCATCAATGTGAATGCCGCGAGCAGCAACATCGGTCGCCACTAGAACATTAGATTTTCCGCGACGAAACTCTTCGAGAGATCTTTCGCGCTGTGCCTGGCTTTTATTGCCGTGAATGACCGACGAGCGAACGCCCGAGTTATCGAGTTGTTTGGCGAGTCTGTCGCAACCATGTTTCGTGCGACTAAACAAAATGATTCGCTCGTAATGGTTTACGAGCTGCGAAATCGTGGAAACCCGATCATTTCGACCTACCAGCCAAAACTTGTGTTCAATATCGGGCTCGGCTTCTTGCGATTTTGACTCATGACGTTTTGGATTGTTCTGAAACTCTTTGACGACTTGAGAGATATCGCCGTCTAAAGTCGCTGAGAACAACAAGACTTGGCGTTGCTTCGGCAAGGCTCGCAGAATTCGTCGAACAGCCGGCAAGAATCCCATGTCTGACATTCGATCGGCTTCGTCAAGGACGGCAATTGTTACGGCGCTCAACGACATATCACGACGCTCTAGCAAGTCTTCGAGTCGACCTGGTGTTGCAACAATTATGCTTGCGCCTCGCACCGCCTTAACTTGAGGGCCATAACCCGCGCCACCATAAACAGATGCGACACGCAAGTCAGTGCCCTCGCAGAGCATCGCAATCTCTTTTGCAACCTGAATTGCAAGTTCTCGAGTGGGCACCAAAACGAGCCCACCAGGTTGACCTGGCTTCGATTTTTGCAATCTAACTGCCAACACCAAACCAAAGGCAATTGTCTTGCCTGAACCTGTTGGCGCCTTTCCGCAAACGTCCATACCTGCAAGACCATCGGGCAATGCGGCCTCTTGAATTTCAAATGGAGACTCAATGCCTCGACCGGACAGCATGTCGGCGAACTTCTTCGGGACGCCTAATTCGATGAAAGTTTTCACGACTATTTACCCAACACCGTCTCGGTATATCGGTTCGCAAAAGTGCGAGTCGGATCTACCATATTTCTAACTTTTTGAAATACATCCCATTGCGGATACCGAGGCGCCAGTGAATTTGCATCCTGAAAATGCAACTTGCCCCAGTGGGGGCGGCCTTGATACGAATTCATGATTGATTCAACTTCTTTAAAATATGGCACGTAGTTCATTCCTTTATAAATGTGAACTGCGATATACGCAGATTCTCGATTACTCGCTGTACTTAGCGGAATCTCATCTGGGGCTGTAAAGCGAACCTCAACAGGAAAATTCAGGAAGAACCCACTATCTTTCACCATTCTACGGACACGATTCAACGCTTCCTCGCACGCCTCTCGTGGAATCGCATACTCCATCTCATAAAACTTAATAATTCGTTTACTGGCGAAAACTTTGTAGCTCGCATCACAATATTCATTTCGTCCCGACGAGGGCAATGCCTTCGCTAATTTCGGAATAAGCGCTGGTCGTGCCCGACCGAGCATGCAAACAGCGCCGAATGCATAGTTCTCCATAAGCGTCTTCGAATACCAATGCGAGAATTTGCTCATCGGTTTCGCAGCGTCAAGTGTGCGATTATTGCGCTTGGTTAGAGCCCAGCCTGTGTGCGGTACCCAAAAGAATTCAAAATGATCGTTACTTTCCACATGATGATCAAGGTTTGCCAGCACATCGTCGACTCGCATTGGCTCTTCGATCACCGAAAGATTGAAGGCTGAAACCAACTGAAGAGTTACAGTACTGATCAAGCCCAAAGCGCCAAGACCTACTCTCGCACAGTGAAACAACTCGGCGTTCACTTCTAGTGAGCAATCAACCGCCGATGAGTCTGCCAGCACAATTCGCATACCAACGACCTGATTTGCGATCCCTGTGAATTTCAACCCGGTACCGTGAGTCGAAGTCGAAATTGCACCGGCGATCGTTTGGTACGAGATGTCTCCAAGATTCTGCATAGCGAGACCGTTTTTATGAAGTTCTAAATTCAATTTAGATAGCTGAATTCCAGATTGCACCGTCACGGTATTTTTGATCTTGTCGATCTCTACTACTTGGTCATAGTGCGAAAGATCTACGAGTATTTCTTCTGCGATTGCAATCGCGGTGAAACTATGCCCCGACCCAACGGCTTTTATGCGAGTATTGTTGGCAGTCGCGTGACGCACTATCTGTTGCAGTTCAAGTTCTGTTTTCGGTAGATACCGCGAAGCATGCTCGACTCTTTGGTTTCCTGCCCAATTTGACCAACTCACCGTTTGCGCGGCGACCTCGGCAACAGTGTTCATGAAATAGAACGGGCGATTCGAAGGTTGGTCAATCTTCGAATTCCGATTACGACAAGAACCAAGGCCAACACCGTTCCCAAGTTGCTAAGCATGTGAAAGCCGAAAGCCTTTCGAATGAATCCACTCGAGAAGCCTGCCAAACCACCGCAGAAACTCATCAACAAATCAGCAGCGCCTTGAACAGTCACGCGAGATGAATCTGGTACAGACTCAACCAAAAGACTCGACCCGCCGATCAAACCAAAACTCCAGCCAATTCCCAACAGCCACAGCGAAGGCCACAGCAAGGTCGCTGCTTCACCCGCGAGTGCGGCCGTAACTGTTGCCATTACAAGCAAGACTCCGCCCACCGAAATTGAAAGCAACTTTCCATGTCGGTCTGTGAACTTTCCTACTAACGGGCTGAACGCGTACATACCTGCGATATGCAGCGAGATGACATACGGGCTCACGTCTTCATGACCGTGCAGTTTTAGGTGTACAGGTGTCATTGTCATCACAGCAACCATCGTGACTTGCGAAATCACCATTGAAGCCAGCGCGACTCGCGCGTTTCGTATGCTCTTTATCGTTCGAAGCGCAGCACCAAGATTCGGCGTTACCACACCAACGCCTTGTTGAGAGTTCAGCCCTCCGCTTACTTCAAGCGGATCTGGTCGCAGCCGAACTGCAACATTGATCAGCGCGAACACAAAAAAACAAGCCGAGGCGATCCATGGGCCGGTGTACTTTGACCACCCAAAGAAATCGACTCCAAAATCTTGAGCAGGTTTTATCAGCACCGGACCAAACACGGCGCCGAAGGTTGAGCCAAACAAAATGTAACTCATCGCCTGGCTGCGTTCGTCGGGTGCAGCTAAATCCATCGCTGCATACCTAGAAAGAAGATTTGACGCTTGTCCTGAACCATAGAGAAATAATCCCAAAATGAAAAGAGGCAGCGAACCGCGATTGACGGCGAATCCGGCAAGCAATCCGCCCGCAATAGCGAGCGAATAGCCATATTGAAGACCAACTCTTCGACCCTTGCGGCTCATTCTTCGCGCAAGTACTTGCGACATGAATGCGGAACCCATCGTAAAAGTTGCGCTCGAAATACCGCCCCATGGCGTTTCTTGCCCGAGAATGTCTTGAATGACAAATGCACCAACAGTTACTGCTGCCGACAACGCTGCGGCTGCAACAACTTGACCAACAACCAAAACTCTCAGAGTCCGTTTCTGTAACGCAACTTGATCAAGGTTTTGATGCGTCACGAAAGAACTTCCACTTACAAAAGATTACTCTTCAAGGCAAAAGCCCTTGCTGATCACCCCGTGTTACTTGCGACCACTTATTTGTGTCGAAGGTGGGACTTGAACCCACACGCCCTTACGAGCGCCAGCCCCTTAAGCTGGTGCGTCTGCCAATTTCGCCACTCCGACTTGCACTAAAAATCTATCTAGTTTGTAAGCAACAACCCCAACGCGATAACAGTTATCACCCAAACAAGCGCCAAAACAGTCGTAATTCTGTTGAGGTTTCGTTCGGCAGCTGCTGAACCGAGCGCTGCTCCACCACCGCCACCAAACATGTCCGACAAGCCACCGCCACGACCGCTATGCAACAGAACGCCGACAATCATCGCCAGCATTGCCACCACGTTGATCACGATTGTGATGTAAGTAACTATATTTCGCACGCCGAAATTCTACCTTTAAGACTCTGGAAAATGGCACGCCGACATCTGACCGCTAGGTCGAATCGTGAGCATTGGCTCTTCTTGAGCACACACATCTTGAGCCTTCCAACAGCGGGTTCGAAAACGACATCCTGACGGCGGATTTACTGGCGAAGGCACATCTCCTTCGAGCATGATGCGATGACGCGATCTTTCTGTTTTCGGATCAGGCAATGGCACCGCCGATAACAGCGCCTTCGTATACGGATGAGTCGGATGTTCGTAGACGGCTTGTTGTTCACCAATCTCGACAATCTTGCCGAGATACATGACTGCCACACGATCAGCAATATGACGCACGACCGATAGATCGTGAGCAATAAAGATATAACTCATGCCGAGTCTTGATTGCAGGTCTTCGAAGAGATTGATTACGCCTGCCTGAATACTTACGTCGAGTGCCGAAACCGGCTCGTCCAAAACAATCAAAGCTGGATTAAGCGCCAGCGCTCGAGCCACACCAATCCGCTGTCGCTGACCCCCGGAGAACTCATGCGGAAATCGCTGCGCATGGTCTGCAGATAGCCCAACCAACTCGAGTAACTCGATCACTTTGTCGGAGTGGTCGCCCGGAACATTCTGCACAATGAGCGGTTCTGAAATAGACGATCCAATTGTCATCTTTGGGTCAAGCGAAGCAAACGGGTCTTGAAACACAATTTGCATTTTTCGGCGAAGCGCTCGCAATTCTTCAAATTTAAGTGAACCGAGATCTTGTCCGTCAAATTCAACACTGCCTGAAGTTGGTTCGATCAAGCGCAAGATGCATCGACCGACGGTCGTCTTGCCTGAGCCTGATTCGCCGACAAGCCCGAGAGTTTGACCCTTGCCGACAGAAAACGAAACATTCGTAACGGCTTGCACGATTCGCTTCTTACGACGTGCGCCATTATTGACTCGCAGTTCAAAATTTTTGACGAGATTCGTAACTTTAAGAAGTTCTTCGCTCATGCGAAACTCTCACTTTTTGGCAAATCACGTGCCCGAACGCATGCAGTCTCAAGATCACCAAAAGACACAAGGCTTGGCAATTCACCTTGGCAAATATCAGCCGCAAATTCGCAACGAGTATGAAACGCACAACCAGTGGGCGGATTCAGCATGTTCGGCGGAAATCCAGTAATCGGTTTCAAGCGCTGCTTACCAGGTCGCGGTAACGACGCTAACAATCCGCGTGTATATGGGTGGCTCGGGTGATCGAAAAGACTGTCAATCGTGCCCTGTTCGACATTTCGCCCCGCGTACATGACATTTACCCGATCGGCCACTCGAGCAATAACGCCAAGGTCATGGGTAATCAAAACGACGGCGGTACCAAAGCGCTCTTGTACTCGTTCAATAACCTCAAGAATTTGAGCTTGTACCGTCACATCAAGTGCGGTAGTCGGTTCGTCTGCGATTAGTACCTTGGGGTTGTTCGCAATTGCAATAGCGATAACAACTCGTTGTCTCATGCCTCCCGAAAATTCATGCGGATATTGTCGCGCTCGGTCACTAGGTTGCGGAATACCAACGATGTCGAGCAATTCAATTGCACGCTTTTCAGCATCGCTTGCCGAAAGGTTTTGGTGCGAACGCAGCATCTCAGAAATCTGATCTCCGATTCGGTGCACGGGGTTCAAGGCCGAAAGTGGATCTTGGAAAATCATCGACAACAGACGACCACGAACTGATCTCAATTGTTTTGGTGAGGCGCCAATCAACTGTTCACCAGCAAGTATCACCGAGCCGGTAACTCTTGCGCGGGCAGGCAACAGACCCATCGTTGCCAAGAAAGTGACAGATTTACCTGAACCCGACTCGCCCACAACACCGAGCAATTCTCCAGATGAGACATCGAGGTCGACACCACGAACTGCTTCAAGCGGGCCAGAAGGAGTATCAAATGTGACGTGCAGGTCGCGAATCTCTAGAACCTTTTCAGCCATCAAACTCCCCGATCAAGGCGAGGGTCAGTGGCATCACGAAGCGCATCTCCAATGAAATTGATGCTGAGAGCAATGACGATCAACATCAAGCACGGAAAAACTGCCAGCCACCAATAGCCAGTTTGCACTGCACCCTTTGCGGCTCCGACCAAAATACCCAGAGATGTCGCACCATCGCCCGCTTGTGGTCCGTAACCAAAGAAAGCAAGAGTCGACTCGCCGATGATCGCACCAACTACAGAAAATGTAAGTGCAACCATGATCGGTCCGACCGAGTTCGGCAAAAGGTGACGAGCAATTATGTAGCGACGAGACGCACCTACTGCGCGTGCCGCCTCAACGAATTCTCTTTCTTTAAGCGATAAAACTTGACCACGAACAATGCGCGCAACGCCCATCCAACCAAATAAACCAAACAAGACAATGATGAATCGAACTGAACTCATGTCGCCAGTAATTGGTCGTAACCATGGCAATGCACCAAGAACATTTCTGACAACAAGAAGAGTCACCAAGAACGGAAAAGCCAAAAACAGGTCAGTTACTCGCATCATGATGTCATCGAATTTGCCACCTCGAAAGCCAGCAACCGCACCAACGAGAGCACCGAGCGTCACCGAGATAATTGCGCTTGCTAATCCGATCAAAAGTGAAACTCGAACACCGTAAATCAATCGACTGTAAAGGTCTCGACCAATGTCATCTGTACCCAGCCATGCATTAGCGCGTGGGTTCAAAAACGAGTTCGGTGGACCCTGCACAGATTGGTTGACTCCGTAGCGCGCTGTGAATGGTGCCAGAATCACAAAAAGTGTCAATAATGCGATGATTGCGCAACTCACGACTGCCGCACGATGAGAAACGAACCGCCGAAAGGCCATCTGACGAGGCGAAAGAATATTGGGGCTTTGCTTACTCAAGACGAATCCTCGGATCTAGCCAGGCATAAGAAATATCTGCAATCAAATTGAAAAAGAGAACTGAAGCCACGATTACAACCATCCACGGCATCAAAAGCGGAAAATCACCTTCACCAAACGACTTCAGGAAATAAAGACCCATACCTGGATACGAGAAAATGTTCTCCGTGATAATGAGACCACCAACAATTGAGCCGACGTCTAGCGCCGCGATTGTAACAACCGGAATCAAGGCATTTCGCATGCCGTGCTTAATCAAAACTCTGCGTTCGCTAATGCCTTTTGAACGCGCAGTGCGCATGTAATCAGAATTCAAAACATCAAGCAAAGATGAGCGCATATAGCGGCTGTATGTCGCAATGATTTGAATCGCTACGACCAAAGTTGGTAGAGCCATGAACTTCAACATCAAAAAAAGATCAAAACCGGTGTGGCCGGCTGGGTAAACACCCGACGTCGGAAACAAACTCTCACCGAACCACTTTTGCCAATAAACCGCAAACAAAAGCTGAAACATAATCGCACTAATGAATGGCGGTACCGAAATGCCGACAAAGGCACTGGTGTTGATGAACACGTCTCGCTTGCCACCTGGGCGCAGCGCCGCCATTACACCTGCAATCAAACCAAAGAAAATACCGACAACGGTTGCCGCTGTACCGAGGCGCAGCGTATTGGCCATCGCGTCTTTGAGCGCCGGCCAAACTTCACGACGACCTTTAATACTTCGTGGCCATTCACCGGTTATAAAATTTCGTAACCATTTGAAATAACCCTGAACAAAATTCGGATCTAAGCCATTGACGTCGATGTATTCAGCGACTTTCGCACGCGTAGCACGAGGATTAACCCGCTTATAACTGGCTACAGGATCAGTACCGATTCGCAATGCTAGATAAACAAGAAACGTGACTATCAGCAATGTCGGGATTGACCAAGCTAATCGCCGAAGAATATAACGAAGCATCGCCTACAGCCTTACCGATCGGCGCCCGCAATAAAAATCACAACACCCCAAAAATTCTAAGAAACTACACGAAAGGTGCGCCGACCCGGACGAAACCGAGTCGACGCACCTATCTGTTAATACTTATTAATTAAGAGCAATTAGCTCTTGATTTCAACCTTTGCCTCACCAGCAAGCAGGTTTGTAACTACGTACTTACCATCGTTGGTAGTTGCGTAGGCACCTGGCAATACCTGGAATGCAGTTGTCCAAACCATCCACGAAGAGTTTGCACACTCAGTGATTGGGTTGAGACACTCTGGCCATTGCTCAGCGGCAATGACAATTTGTCCATCGCCGTCGAGATCTTCCCATAGGTGAATGTTGTTGAACGCAGCGTAGTTATTAAGTTCAGCGTTCCATGGACCGCCAACTTTGTCTGTACGTGCGAAACCCGACTTAGGGAACTGCATCAAAGGCAACATCACATGATCTTTCGCCATAAGCGCAAGAACTTGTTTTACCTTGTCTGCACGAGTCACTGCATCAGCATCAACATCTGCTGCATAGAGCAAATCTGATGCCTCTGTGTTGCACCAACCCTGGCTGTTTTGACCAATGTTGCCATTGGCTTCAGTTGGGATGAGGTCACAAGCAAAGCTCGCTGTCACGTAGGCAGGATCTGGTGGTGCTGTACTGATGTACATCGCCATGTCGTAATCCAATGCCGGGAGACGTTGCTGGAAGTAACAAGCCGCATCGCAGTTGTCTGCGCGCACTTTGAAACCTGCTGCGTTAAGCAACGGAATCAAATAAGCCTGAGTACTTTCACGGCGTGTGTTGCCCGTGTTGATGATCCAACGAACATCTGGAACATTGCCACTTGGGTCAATCCAGTATCCGTCGGCACCCTTTGTCCAACCGTTCTCTGTCAGAATCGCCTCTGCACCTGCTGGGTCATAGCTATTGGCAAACTCGTCGCCATTGCAATATGGTCCAGGCACCATCGGACCGCACTGAAGCAACTCTTTACCACCAAGTGGAATGTAGATCTGCTGGAACAATGCGTCACGATCGATTGACATCGAGAATGCTGCACGGAAGTTTGGATCTGCGAATGGTCCGCACTTCTGTTGGAAGTAGAAACCTTCGTAGTCGCCGCCGTAGTCGATCTGCGACTGAATGTTGTCTTGCTTCACCGCTTCTTCGATACCTGCAAAGAATTGTGGGTAAATGAAGTCAACTTCGCCAGCTTTGATTGCTGCGATTTCAGTGTCGCTGTCTGCCTTCGGAACCATTACAAACTTCTTGGTGACAGCCTTGTCGGTGCCCCAGTAATTTGCATTTGGCTCGAACACGATTTGATCTGGGCTCCAAGACTTAATCTTGTATGGACGACCCGAGAACGGAATGTTGTCTGCATAGTCAGCAGAAACATCTTTTGTGTTCTTGACTGAAGCGGCTTTGATAATGCCACCGAACAAGCCACGCCACGGTGCGTAAACCGATTTCAAGGTGACGACAACTTGCTTGTCACTTGCACCAGCTTCTACCGCTGTCACTTGATCATAACCAGAGGTCGAAATCGAACCTGGTGTGTTCAATGAGGCTTCCCAAGTAGCGGCAAAGTCAGCCACTGTGATTGGAGAACCGTCATCCCATACGGCATCAGGATTGATGTCGTATGTAATCGTCATGCCACCAGTTGTTGCTGGCTTGGCATAGTCGTATGTAACGTTTGCGCAGTCATCCAAACTTGTTGGATAGCTAACAGCCGTAGTTTCCTCGACTGGCGCTTCTTCTGTGGCTTCGTCGTCACTGCTACCGCATGCTGCGCCAATTAATGACACAGTTATGAGTGCTGCAGCAAGACGAGCCACTTTTGTGGTTTTTCTCACTCTCCGACCTCCCCGTCGAATTAGGTAAAGACCAGAATGGCCTTTAATACCCAAATCTTAACACTTCTAGTTCATATGTGAACTAGTTATTCGACTTCAGTCGATACTGACAAATTCGGGCGAACTCGGCTGCATCAAGGCTGGCACCACCCACGAGGACACCGTCAATATCGGGCTGAGACATAATCTCCGAAATGTTGCTCGCTTTCACGCTGCCGCCGTATTGCAGTCGAACCGAACTCGCAACTGACGCTGAACTGATCTTGGCGATCTCTTCACGAATAGCGCTGATCACCCGCTGAGCGTCGTCGGCTGTTGCAGTTTTTCCAGTTCCGATCGCCCAAATTGGTTCGTAGGCGATGACCATTGATTTAACTTGCTCAGAAGTGCGCTTTTCAAGAGCACTACGTAATTGTCCCAAAACTTTGTCATAAGTCTTACCAGCCTCACGCTCGGCCAAGGTTTCGCCAACGCAGATGATCGGCGTCATTTTATTTTTTTGAATCGCAACGATCTTGCTTTGAATGAGTTCGTTAGTTTCGCCGTAGATTTCACGACGCTCGCTGTGACCAACTAAAACATAATTAACGTTTAGCTTTGCAAGAAATGCTGCAGAGACTTCGCCAGTAAACGCACCAGAGTCTGATTCATGACAGTGCTGTGCCCCAAGTATAAATTTAAGTTCATCTGCGTCAATCAAAGTTTGTACGCTGCGCAAATCTGTGAAAGGTGGATGTATCGTCACGTCAACCGCAGCGAAGTCGTCTTTGGTCAAAAGATATGCAAGTTTTTGCACGCACTGAATCGCTTCAAAGTGATTGTGATTCATTTTCCAATTGCCGCTGATTATCGGCTTGCGAGTCTCATTTGACATTCGGTGCTCCTCTTAAGGCGACAAGGCCGGGCAAGTCGCCAAGCTCAAGAAACTCTAACGATGCTCCGCCACCAGTTGAGACATGGTCTACTTCGCTTTCTAACTTGAACTGCGCTAATGCCGCTGCTGAATCTCCGCCACCGACAACCGTGAAGGCTTTCGTGTCTGCCATTGCTTGCGCGATTGTTCGTGTACCAGATGCAAAACGAGGGTCTTCAAACATTCCCATTGGTCCATTCCAAAAAACGCTTCGGGCATTCATGATTATGTCGGCGAATGCGGCAGCGCTACCCGGACCTATGTCTAGACCTTTCGCGCCGTCGGGCAGCCGTACTCCAAATGTTGCGAACTCGCCGCGACCATCGAGACCAACAATATCTTCGGGCAAATGAATTGGTGTATCGCCAGACATCAATCTTCTACACGCTTCAATCTGATCTCGCTCACAAAGCGAATCTCCGATCGGGAGGTTTTTTGCAGCAAGAAATGTAAAGCACATTCCACCTCCGATAACGAGTTCGTCAACAACTTTCATCAAGGCTTCAATGACTCCTAATTTGTCGCTGATTTTCGCTCCCCCAAGCACTGCAACAAATGGACGTTTCGGATTGGAGCGCATTTGAGACAAGATCTCGAGTTCGCGTTGCAACAAGCGACCTGCCGCAGACGGAAGCGACTTCGGTGGACCGACTATCGATGCATGCGCTCGATGTGTTGCACCGAATGCATCATTGACATATACGTCTATACCTTGAATGAGCTTTTCGACAAACTTCGGATCATTTGATTCTTCGCCTTCATCAAAACGTAAGTTCTCGAGGAGAGTCACATCTGGCACGAGCTCATTAAGTCGCTTGCGAATTGGGTCAAGCGAATATTTTGCAACTGGCTTACCTTTTGGTCGCCCGAGGTGAGTTGCACAAACAACTTTTGCACCTTTTGATATCAGCCAATTCAAGGTTTCAAGAGAACTTTGAATTCGAAAATCGTCGACAATTGTTCGATTGTCGTCTGGCCCCGACATCGGCACATTGAAGTCAGTGCGAACGAGCACAGTCTTGCCGTGCAAATCGCCAAGATCTTCCAATTGCGCAATCATCTAGCGGTTAAGTGCGGCCCCGATATGCGACGTCAAATCAACTAAACGATTTGAATAACCCCACTCGTTGTCGTACCAACCCAAAACTTTGACCAGAGAGCCCATGCTCATCGTCAAATCTTTATCGAAAATGCAACTATGAGGATTTGTAACAACATCACTTGAAACAATTGGATCACTGCAATATTCAAGAATTCCTTTAAGCGAACCATCGGCAGCCGATTTGAAGGCTGCATTAATTTCGTCAACTGTGGCGGGTTTCTTGAGATTGGCAACGAAATCGGTGATCGAACCCGTCGGGACAGGCACGCGTAGCGAAGTGCCATCAAGCTTGCCTTTCATTGATTGCATAACCAGACTCGTTGCTCGAGCGGCGCCAGTGCTTGTCGGAATGATGTTTATCGCTGCCGCTCTTGCTCGACGCAAATCGCTGTGAGGCCCGTCGACGATTGACTGATCGCCGGTGTAAGCGTGAATGGTCGTCATCAGACCATTTTCAACACCGAATGCGTCGTCCAAGACTTTGACTAGTGGCACAAAGCAGTTGGTCGTGCAACTTGCGTTAGAAACGACCTTATGTTTTTTGGGGTCGAAGTCTTTGTGGTTTACGCCGTAAACAAAGGTGGCATCTGCATTTGTCGCAGGTGCAGACACAACCACACACTTCGCGCCCGCGTCTAAGTGAGCCGCCGCCTTGTCGCGGTCAGTGAAAAAACCAGTTGATTCAATTACGACGTCTACTCCGAGTGAACCCCAGCCCAATTCTTTTGGGTCGCGCTTTGATAAGACCTTAAGAATTTTTGAATCAATGCTGATGCCTTCATCGGTTGCTTCGATTTTGTTCGGCAATACTCCGAGCACCGAGTCATATTTCAAAAGATGTGCCATCGTCTTGATAGCGCCAAGGTCATTAACTGCGACTATTTCAATGTCAGAACTCGACTGCTTTACTGCTCGATAGAAGTTGCGTCCGATACGACCAAAACCGTTAATACCAACTCGTATTGTCATGCTCGAATCTTAGTCAGATCGACGTTTTAGCGAGAAATGTCGCGGTGCGTCACTCGCGGATTTTGACCACTTTGGATCAGCCAACTCTTCAATTGCTCGGCGATAACCACCGAGCGATGACGACCACCTGTGCATCCAATTGCAACAGTCAGATAGCTCTTTCCCTCTGCCTTGTACGCCGGCAATAGCAATGTCAACATTTGCGCAAGTTGACCAAGAAATTTACCTGAGAGTTCTTGAGCCATTACATAGTTTTGTACCGGTTCGTCAAGACCCGAAAGTGGTCGAAGGTTTTCGTCCCAGTGAGGATTCGGCAAAAACCTCACATCAAACACAAGATCGACATCAAGTGGTAAGCCGTGTTTGTATCCAAATGAGACAACTGATACTTGCATTGCATCAAGTACGCCGTCTTGAGTAAACAATTCACTTAACTGTGACTTCAACTGATGAATCGTAAGGTTTGTCGTATCGATGACTAGATCTGCTTCAGCTTTTACAGGTTCGAGCATGGAGCGCTCTTTGGCGATGGCTTCTTCTACGCCAGACTTTCCTTCGGCAAGTGGATGCTTACGTCTCGTTGCGCCATAACGCTTAATCAGTTCGATGTTCGTAGCGTCCAAAAACAACATTCGAACTCGATGTCCAGATGTTCGCATTCGTTTCAGCACAGCAATTGCGCCTACTTGCGCAGTTGGTGTGCCAACCACAAGGGCTAACTTTGACAGCGACTCGCCTGCTGACGCAATCTCCACGACCTTGTCAATCAACTCGGTAGGCATATTGTCAACAACGAACCAACCCAAATCTTCTAAATCATCTGCAGCCTGCGACCGCCCTGCTCCAGAAAGGCCTGCAATTAAAAGTATGTCAGCCACTGCTATTCAGGCTATCTAGGTCTCGTTATTCGACGTTGAATGAAACTGCTCATATACAGCGTCAGCCGTATTTTTAGGCAACCATTTCAACTCATACAACTGTTCGCGAGAGGCTTTCTTGACTTCCTTAACTCCTCCTAGAGCGGTGACCAGTTTTTTGATCCTCGCAGGTCCGAGACCTGATATGCCGTCAAGTTCGCTCTTAGTCATTCGTTTGCCCCGCAGTTCGCGATGAAACCGGTTGGCAAACCTGTGCGCCTCGTCACGAATTACCTGCAACATAAATAACGCATCACTTCCTCGTGGTACCTCTACTGGCTCGCTTCGACCAGGGATAAACACCTCTTCAAGTTTTTTCGCCAACGATGCAACAGGTATCTCGTGTTCAAGACCAAGTTCGCGAACGACCTGCTCAGCAACACTCAGCTGACCCTTGCCACCGTCGACCAAGAGTAGTTGTGGCGCATAAGAAAATTTGCCCGGGCGCTCACCACGTTCGCTTATCGGTTGGTCACGTTCCTTTATATATGCGCTGAGACGTCGAGTTAGTACTTCGCGCATTGCCGCATAGTCGTCGTTACCTTGCCCACTCTTAATTTTGAACTTTCGATAATCACGCTTGAGCGGAAGGCCATCTTCGAGCACAACCATCGAGCCCACATAATCGGTGCCTTGCAAATGAGCCATGTCATAACACTCGATACGAAGAGGCGCCTCAGGTAAACCGAGCAAATCTTGCAACTCACTCAATGCACGCGACCGCGCCGTATGGTCTGCCGCACGACGGAGACGGTGGCGATTTAATTCTTGCTTCGCATTCACTGTCACTAACTCGTGTAACTCACGCTTGTCGCCTCTATGAGGCACTCGAATCTCAACTTTGGTGCTCTTGGTCTGTGTTAGCCACTGCTCTAATAATTCTTTACGGTCCGGTTCGATCGGTAAGACCACGATCTTTGGCAGACCCAAAATTGGAGCATCGTCATAAAGTCGTTCAATCACGAGTGCTGCCAGACCCGAACTGGTCACGTCTTCAACTTTGTCGACGATAAAACCTTTGCGCCCGACGACTCGACCTTTACGTACATAAAAAATCTGAACCGCAGCCTCGAATTCATCTTCAGCAACGCCAATTATGTCGAGATCTTCATCGCGCTCTCCGACCATTTGCTGGCGCTCGAGAGCAAGTTTGATCGCTTCAAGTTGATCTCGATATTTTGCTGCGCGCTCATAGTCTTGCGCACGAGAACTTTCGCCCATTTGCTTTTCGAGGCGCGACACAACGGAATCACTTTCACCGTCCATTACATTTAGAAAATCGCTTACTAAATTGCCATAAGTTTCAGCCGTCACCGAACCAATGCATGGGCCTGAGCACTTTTCAATATGAAACAGCAAACATGGTCTTCCGAGTCTTTCGTGCTGTTTAAAAGTTGCCGATGAGCATGTTCGAATCGGAAACGTCTTTAATAGCAAGTCGAGAGTCTCGTGAATCGCCCACGGGTGCGGATAAGGACCGAAATATTTTGTACCTTTGCGCTTGCGACCTCGCATCACCATTGCACGCGGCCATTGCTCATCTATCGTGACAGCCAAGAATGGATAACTCTTATCATCGCGAAGACGGATGTTAAATCGCGGCGAATATCGGTTAATCAAACTGTGTTCAAGAATCAGTGCTTCTACTTCATTGCGCACTTCTATCCATTCGACGCTGCGAGCCGCTTCGACCATGTTGCTTGTTCGCGGATGCAGACTGTCGGCCTTGGCGAAATAACTGTTTATACGGGCGCGCAGATTGTTGGCCTTGCCAACGTAAATTACTCGACCTGCTCCGTCCTTAAATTGATACGAACCTGGTGTCTCAGGTATTACACCCGATGGGCGTTGCATGATCGAAAACTATTTCTTTGCAATCTTTTTAGGCTTCACGGTCTTCGACTCATTCAAGATTGGTAACAAATATCGACCCGTATGTGACCCTTTCACTTTCGCTACATCCTCCGGCGACCCTTCGGCAACAACCAAGCCTCCCCCGCTGCCACCTTCGGGACCAAGATCAATCACCCAATCGGCAGATTTAATGACGTCCAAATTGTGCTCAATTACTAAGACTGTGTTGCCTGAATCGACCAGTCTCGCTAGAACAATCAACAATCGACGAACATCTTCGAAGTGCAAGCCAGTCGTCGGCTCATCGAGCAGATAGATCGTGCGTCCCGTGCTTCGCTTTGAAAGTTCGCTTGCAAGCTTCACGCGCTGCGCCTCGCCACCTGAAAGAGTTGGGGCCGACTGGCCAAGTCGAACATACGCCAAACCAACATCGACAAAAGTTTGCATATGGCGCGCGATACGAGGTTGATTCGCAAAGAATTCAACAGCGTCGCCGATCGGCATATCTAAAATCTCTGCGATATTTTTTCCTTTGAAGGTGATGTCCAGGGTGTCTCGGTTGTATCGAGCACCTTTGCAAACTTCACAGGGCACATAAACATCTGGCAAGAAGTGCATTTCAATTTTGATTGTTCCGTCACCAGAACACGCCTCGCATCGTCCACCCGGCACATTAAAACTGAAACGACCCGGCTGATATCCACGAACCTTTGCTTCTGGCGTCGACGCAAATAATTTTCGAATATCGTCGAAGACACCTGTATATGTTGCTGGGTTTGAACGAGGGGTTCGACCAATTGGTGATTGGTCCATGTCGATCACTTTGTCAAGGTGCATAACACCATCAACACCTGTGTGCCGACCAGGTGCGTCTTTTGACTTATAGATCTTTTGCATCAGTGATGGCAACAAGATGTCACGAATCAGCGTGCTCTTACCGCTGCCTGAAACGCCGGTTACTGCAACGAAACATCCGAGCGGTATTTTCACGTTCAAGTTTTTTAAATTATGTTCGCGGGCACCGCGAATCGTCAGAAAGTCTTTACCTGGTTTACGGCGCATTGCAGGCACATCAACACTTCGTTCTCCCGAAAGATATTGGCCTGTAATCGAATCTTTAACTTTGAGTACACCTTTAACTGGACCGCTGTAGACGACCTGCCCGCCATGCTCGCCCGCCCCTGGGCCAATGTCTACTAACCAGTCGCTTGACCTGATCGTGTCTTCGTCGTGCTCAACGACAATCACGGTGTTGCCGAGATCACGCAATCTCTGCAACGTTTCAATCAACCGATGATTGTCTCGCTGGTGCAAACCGATACTTGGCTCGTCTAATACATAGAGCGTGCCGACAAGTCCTGAGCCGATCTGACTTGCCAACCGAATTCGCTGAGCTTCTCCTCCCGCGAGAGTGCCGGCGGCTCGAGAAAGTGTCAGATAATCAAGACCGACATCTAACAAAAATCCAAGTCGAGCATTGATTTCTTTTGTGATTCGTTCGGCGATCATCGAATCGCGATCTGAAAGTTCAAGATCTGCGAGAAACTTTGCCGATTCGCCAATCGACAAGTCGCAAACCTCTGAGATGTGCCTTCCTTCAACCAAAACAGCCAAGGATTCTGGTTTTAGTCGTGCACCTTTGCACGATGGGCACGGCACTTCCCGCATATAACTCTCAAATTGTTCACGAGCGTTATCGCTTTCAGCACTTTCATGTCGTCGCTTAATCCACGGAATTACACCTTCATACGAAGTGCTGTATTCGCGAGTGCGACCATAACGATTGCGATATTTAACCATCATGTTGTCATCCACACCGGTCATCACTATCTTCTGTGCCTTTGGTGAGAGCTTCGACCACTTCTTGTCGAGATCAATGTCAAATCTGTCGGCAACAGCCTCAAGCATTCGCGTGAAATATTGCGTGTGAGCAGATCGCCACGGCGCAATTGCACCTTCATTAATACTCAGGTTTGGGTCGGGCACAACGAGTTCGACATCAACCTCATATTTCGTGCCGAGACCCAAGCAGTTAGCGCACGCACCGAAGGGCGAATTAAACGAAAAATTTCTCGGCGCTAATTCTTCGTAACTATCACCGCACTTCGGACAGGCCAAGTGCTGACTAAAAGTGATCGGCTCTCCACCATCGACAATCTCAATCTCGGCCACACCGTTTGCCAAGCGCAATGCGGTTTCAAGCGAGTCGGTTAACCGGCGCGTAATACCGTCGCGGCGAACCAAGCGGTCAACAACAATATCGATCTGATGCTGTTCATATTTCGCCAATCTTGTTGGCTTTTTAAGAAACTCGCTGATCTCAACCACTTCGCCGTCAACTCGAGCACGAGAAAAGCCCTGCGATGCGAGTTCTTGCAACAAAGTGTCGTACTCGCCTTTTCTGCCGCGAACTACCGGCGCCAATATCTGAAAGCGAGTGCCCTCGTCGAACTTCATAATTCGATCAACAATCTGTTGAGGGGTCTGCCGCGAAAGTCGCGTCATGTCACGCGAGCAATGCTGAACTCCGATGCGTGCATACAAAAGCCGCAAATAGTCGTAGACCTCAGTAATCGTGCCAACTGTTGATCGCGGATTGCGAGAAGATGACTTTTGATCGATTGAAATCGCTGGCGACAAACCGTCAATCAAATCAACATCAGGCTTGTCCATTTGTCCTAGAAATTGACGCGCATAAGAACTAAGCGACTCGACATATCGACGTTGACCTTCGGCATAAATCGTGTCGAATGCCAGGCTCGATTTACCCGAACCCGAGAGCCCAGTCAACACGATTAACTTGTCGCGAGGTAGCTCGACACTTATGTTCTTTAGATTGTGCTCGCGAGCACCACGCACAACTATCTGATTTGCCATCACAGGCAGGCTACAAAGTGTTAGTGGGCATCTCGTAACTCGCGCTTGAGTTCTTTTATTTCGTCCCTGAGACGTGCGGCATACTCAAATTTCAGTTCTTCGGCAGCCAAATTCATTTCTTCTTCAAGGGTCATTATTAGGCGTGCCAGTTCACTTTCTGGAAGAGCCCGAAGCTCGCGAACAACCTTGTCGCGTTCGTGGTCTTTTCGCTTTCCTTTACCGGGCATTGGTGCGGTGTTGCTCGGTCGCAATACCGACAATATGTCGCCAATCGCCTTGCGCACGGTTTGCGGGTCAATGCCGTGCTTTAAGTTGTAGGCGATCTGCAGTTGTCGGCGCCGTGCAGTCTCAGAGATCGCATACTCCATTGCATCTGTTCGGTTATCGGCATACATAATTACCTGACCGTCGACATTTCGAGCCGCGCGTCCAATCATCTGGATCAAAGACGTCTGACTACGAAGGAAACCCTGCTTGTCGGCATCGAGAATGGCAACAAGGGAAACCTCTGGTAGGTCGAGACCTTCGCGCAATAGATTGATGCCAACCAAAACGTCAAACTCGCCCAGCCGCAACGCTCTCAAGATCTCAATTCGCTCGATGGTGTCGATATTCGAGTGCAAATACCTGACTCGAAGACCTTGTTCAATTAGATATTCAGACAGGTCTTCGGACATCTTTTTTGTCAAGGTAGTCACGAGAGTTCGGTCACCTTGAGCTGTCTTTGACTTAATCATTTCAATCAAGTCATCGATCTGACCTTTTGTTGGTCTAACGATTACTTCTGGGTCGATTAGCCCCGTCGGACGAACAATCTGTTCAACAACCTGGTCACTGAGTTCAATTTCAAATTTCGCAGGTGTCGCCGAGAGAAAAATACATTGATTCAAACGCTCCATCGTTTCTTCAAACCGCAACGGACGATTATCCATTGCCGATGGAAGTCGAAAGCCATGTTCAACCAATGTCTGTTTTCGACTCCTATCACCAGCAAACTGCCCATGAAGTTGCGGAACTGCGACATGGCTCTCGTCAATGACAAGTAAATAATCTTTCGGAAAGTAGTCGAGCAGAGTAAACGGCGGCTCTCCTGGTTGTCGGCCGTCAATATGCATCGAATAGTTCTCGATGCCGTTGCAATAACCCACTTCTTTCATCATCTCGAGGTCGAACATCGTTCTCATGCGAATGCGCTGAGCCTCTAAGAGCTTGTTTTGCGATTCGAATATTTTCAATTGTGCAGCAAGTTCTATTTCTATGTTCGCCATAGCGACGCGCATTCGCTCTTCGCCAGCAACGTAGTGTGTCGCCGGAAAGATCACTACTTCACTCAAGTCACGAAGTGTCTCGCCAGTAACCGGGTCAACCACGGTGATTCTCTCAACCGTGTCGCCGAACATCTCAAACCGTGTCACGGTTTCGTCGTATGCCGGATGCACCTCAATCGTGTCGCCCCGCACTCGAAAGTTTCCTCGACCAAGTGTCATGTCATTGCGGTCATATTGAAGTTCTACGAGTCGTGCCAAAATACTTCTCTGGTCGTAATCAACGCCGGTGTGCAGTTCAAGAAGATTTCCGCGATACTCGCCAGGGTCACCCATGCCGTAAATACAGCTGACCGAAGCGACAACAATTGTGTCGCGTCGAGTCAACAACGCTGCGGTTGCCGAATGTCTTAGGCGATCAATCTCATCGTTGATCGATGAATCTTTTTCAATAAATGTGTCGCTCGACGCGATATACGCCTCAGGCTGGTAGTAGTCGTAATAACTAACGAAGTATTCAACTCTGTTGTTTGGAAAAAATTCTCGCATCTCTTGGGCTAACTGTGCCGCGAGAGATTTATTCGGTGCCAAGATCAATGTCGGTCGTTGTACCTGCTCGATCGTCCATGCGATCGTTGCTGATTTACCTGAGCCGGTAATGCCCAACAATGTTTGAAATCGGTCACCGCGATTAACGCCGGCGGCGAGCTTTGCAATCGCCTCGGGTTGATCACCTGCTGGCTTAAACGGAGATTCAACGACAAATTTGCGGTCGATCATTTCAGCGATTTGATCCACGACCATGCAAGATCAACTTTTCGCGATAACTCATCGCGATCACCCGAGTTATCAATGACATGATTTGCTAAAGCTAAACGTTGCTCGCGTGTCGCCTGTTTGGCAATTCGTGCTCGAGCGTCGTCGGCATTCATGTTTCGTTGCTCAACTAAACGCCTAACGGCAAGTTCACTATCAAGATCGACAACGAGCACGCCATCGAGTCCTTCGCGTGGATTTTCGACAAGCAACGGAATATCAAGAACGACTACCTTGTCTGTGCTGCGAAAGCTTTCGACTCTTTCGTTCATAACACGACGAACAATCGGATGAATCAATTGATTAAGGGTTTTCAACAATGATTCATCGGTAAAAACTTTTTTGGCAATTGCTGCACGGTCCAAAGCACGGTCTGCACCAACCACCTCCGGGCCGAACAGCTCAACCATCTTCTCGTAAACTTCAGCGCCAGGCTGTTGCAATTCGCGCACGATTAAGTCGGCATCGATCACCTCGGCTCCACGAGCTGTCAGTAGACGGGCAACCTCAGATTTACCCGAACCAATGCCACCGGTTAGTCCAATGAGAATCATCAGATACTCACCGTATCTAAAACTGAATTTTTAATCAGCCAGCGCTTGGTTCTTCAGTTGTCTTGGTTGCGTCTGCAGGTGCAGCATTTGGATCAAAGAACTCGGCCCATGCCGACTCTCGCGTTGAATCATCACCGCTGACCCAGTTGCCCTGATCGTCGGTCTGAAACTGACCGCGATATTCTTCGGCAAGTTCTCCGCCTTCAGCAGCTTGCTTGATTGACAAGCTAATTCGACGACGAGCAAGGTCAAGATCAATAATCTTCACCCAAAGCTCTTCACCTGGTGTGACAACCTGCTCAGGGGCCTCAACATGATGTGTCGACATTTCTGAGATATGAACGAGACCTTCAATGCCGTCACCAACTTGCACGAAACCACCGAATGGCACAAGTTTTGTAACTCGACCGTAAACCAACTGACCAACTTGGTGACTTGATGCAAACTCTTGCCACGGATCTTGCTGCGTCGCTTTCAACGAGAGTGAGATTCGATCTCGTTCACGATCGATTTCAAGAACTTTGACCGAGACTTCATCGCCAATCTTGACGACTGCGCCCGGATTGTCGACGTGCTTCCATGAAAGCTCAGAAACATGGATCAATCCGTCCATGCCCCCGAGATCAACAAACGCTCCGAATGCGACGACGCTCGAGATTCGACCCGTGCGAACTTCGCCAACCGCGATATTTTCGAGGAAATCTGTCTGTGTACCTTTTTGACTCTCCTCAAGCAATGCACGACGCGAAAGCACGACGTTGTTGCGTTGACGATCAAGTTCAAGAATTTTTGCAGTGATTCGCTGACCAAGATACGGCGCAAGATCGCGCACGCGACGCAATTCAACAAGCGAAGCTGGCAAAAAGCCGCGCAAACCGATATCTACGATCAAGCCGCCCTTAACTGCTTCGATGACGAGGCCTTCAACTGTGCCATCAGCATTTTTGATTGCTTCAATGTCGCCCCAAGCACGCTCATATTGCGCGCGCTTCTTTGAAAGCAAAAGACGGCCTTCTTTGTCTTCGAGTGTGAGAATAAGGGTTTCGATCTTGTCGCCCAATTTGACGATCGTATTTGGGTCTGCATCGTGGCGAATCGAAAGTTCACGATTCAAAATGACGCCTTCGGTCTTGTAACCGATTTCGACTAAAACTTCATCGCGGGTAATGCGCACGACGGTGCCGGTGACTAGCTTTCCTTCTTTGAGCTCGACAATCGTTTCGTTGATCGAGTCTGCGAACGAAACATCTCGTTCTGTAACTTTGCGCGGGGTGTAATTGCCTTCTGCGTCGAATGTTCCCATTTCTGGGCTCGACATCATTTGAGTTGTTGACACTGTTATTACTTTCGGTGGATAGGAGAGGTGGATAGGACGCTTCAGCCTATCTGCGACGGTGGTTTTCTGGCCGGAAAATCAGGCTTTCGCCGACGCCCAACTGTCACCCCAAGCCAAATTGACTTCGAGAGGCACCGCCAATTTGGCCGCCTTCATCATTGAATCTCGCACCAGCGCCTCAACTCTTTCGTGCTCTGACCTAACTGCTTCAACGATCACCTCGTCGTGGACCTGCAAGACCAATCGCGAGTCAAAACCGCCCTCTTCTAGCGCCTGATCGAGCCGAACAATTGCAACCTTGAAAATATCGGCTGCCAAGCCTTGAATGCCCGAGTTCATTGCTTGTCGCTCACCTATCTGCCGAATTCGGAAATTGGGATTTTGTAATTCAGGGATAGATCGTCTGCGACCAAACAAAGTTTCTGTGTAACCACGTTTTCGTGCTTCTTCAACTGTCTCATCCATATATTTCTTGACTCGTGGAAACGCAGCAAAGTAGGCGTCCAGAATTTCGCTCGCTTCACTTACGCCAATTGCAAGTCTTTGTGCAAGGCCATAGGCCTCCATGCCATATGCCAAACCATACGAAATCATTTTCGCTTTAGATCGTTGATCACTCGTGACCTTGTCAGTTGCAACGCCGAATACATTTGCAGCCGTGACGTTATGAATGTCGATGTTTTTATTGAACGCGTCAATCAATCCGGGGTCGTTAGCGAGATGCGCGATACACCGCAATTCAATTTGGTTGTAGTCGGCTACTAAAAAGTCGCAACCCTTGCGGGGAACGAATGCAGTCCTGAAAACTTTTCCTTGTTCGCTTCGTACAGGAATGTTGTGAAGGTTTGGCTGATCACTGCTCAAACGACCTGTTCGTGCAACGGTCTGATTGAAAGTTGCGTGAATTCGGCTGTCAGCTTCAACAACACTTAATAGACCTTCACCGTACGTCGATCGCAACTTCTCGACTTCGCGATACTCAAGTAACGGCTCGATAAATTCGGGCCATTGATCCTTGATCTTTTCAAGTGTTGCTGCATCGGTGCTTGGTCCGGTTTTGTTTTTCTTTCCAGGTGTCAACTTCTTGTCTTCGTAAAGAATCTTTCGCAATTGCAGGGGCGAATTCAAATTGAATTCTTGGTTGGCCACAGCATGCAGCTTTTTCGTTAGTGCCGTGCATTCGGCTGTCAAACGATTGTTTATCTCGCTCAACTGCTTTTTGTCCACCTCAACGCCAAGAAATTCCATCCGTGCTAAAACTCGTACCAATGGGTGTTCAATTTCCGAATAGAGACTCATCAACTTTTGACTTTCAAGGGCTTTCAGCATCACCGACGCAACAAGACCAACGCCAATCGACTCTGTCGCAGCGACAGAACTAGCAACGCTTGTCGAATCGGGCTCGTCAAAATTGAGTTGGCCATCTTGCGACTTCGAATCGGTCGAAGCGATGTCAATACCGAGATACCTAGAGACAACCTGCTTGATCTCGTAGCGCGATTCTGATGGGTCGAGAAGGTAAGCGGCAATCGCAGTATCAAGAACCATTTCTTTAAGGTCAATACCCAAGTTCAAAAGACTTCGCAATATCGGCTTAACGTTGTGACCCCGAAACTTAAAACCGCCGGCGATAACTTTCTTTACATCAGGCAACACCAAAATTTTTGTGGGGATCCAAAAAACTTTGTTCTGCTTTATATCGTCAACCACAGCAAGACCCAAAAGCTCAGATCTCCCTGGATCACCAATCCAAGCCGCAGCCAAATCTGATATTTCGTTTTTTTGCAACGCAGCGATGGCTTGCTTGGCGGTTTCGCAAGTTTCAATCGTCGCAACTATCTCAGATTGCGCCTCTGATTCGCCAGCAGTGTTCAAACTTGACGATTCAACAGAAGCAAAGTTGATATCTGCAAAGTGTTTAAGCGCTTCCGTGAATCTAGAGAACATAGTTTTGAATTCGAAGAGAGCAAAGATTTCTTTAACTTCTGTAATGTTTGGCTTTGGGGATAGCGAGTGAAGATCAATCGACACTGGCGCATCGCGTCGCAACACCATGAGTTTTGCATTACGCAAAACTCGCTCGCGACTCTCAAGCAAAGCTTGTTTCAGCTTTGGTGTCTGCTCTTCGGCGTTATCAAAAATTGCCTCAATTGTTTTGTATTTGGCGATCAGCTTTGCCGCGGTTTTTTCACCAACCCCTGGCACCCCTTCTAAATTGTCACTCGGGTCGCCGCGCAATGCCGCATATTCGGCGTACTGCTTTGGCGTCACACCCGTTCGTTCGAAAATGCCTGCTTCGTCGTAAAGCGCATAGTCGCTAACACCACGCTTGTTGTAGAGCACACGAATGTGTGGGTCGGCAACTAACTGATAATTATCGCGATCTCCAGTCACAATGATCAGATCGTCACCTGCCTTTTGAGCCCTGTCGGCAATAGTGGCAATCAAGTCGTCGCCTTCAAAACCGGCGGCATCAATTGCTTCAATTCCCATTTTCGTCAACATCTCTCGAATTAAATCGAGTTGCTGATAAAGAATGTCGGGTTGAGTTTCGCGTTGCGCCTTGTATTCGGGTGCTGCCACATGACGAAAAGTTGGTTCTTTGCGATCGAACACTACGACGACACCATCTGGCTTGTGGTCGCGCATCAGAGTCAGCAGCATCGACGTAAAGCCATAAATCGCGTTGGTTACTTGACCGTTGGCTGTGACCATGTCGGTCGGCAATGCAAAGAAAGCGCGATAGGCCAAAGAGTTTCCGTCCAAGGCCATTAGTTTCATGATTAGAAACTAGTCGTCAGTGCGTCGTCACAATTGACGTTCGCGTGAGACGTCTTTGGCGGTACTTATGGATGCAATTTGCCAGCGATAATTTGCTCAGCAATATCGCCCATCTTCATACGCTGCGACATTGCCATACTTTGTATGAACGAGAATGCGTCTGACTCAGACATCTGATGCTTGTCGATCAGCACACCTTTGGCGCGATCGACCAACTTACGAATCTCAAGTTGTGCTCCAAGCGCGGCGACTTCACCACTCAGGCTTTTCAATTCGGCAAATCTCGCTATCGCAAGTTCTATTGCTGGCACCAGATCTGTTTTCTGAAATGGTTTGACCAAATATGCAAGTGCACCAGCATCACGGGCTTGTTCGATGATTTCGCGTTGACTAAATGCGGTCAGCATTACAACTGGGCAAATCTTTTTATCGGAAACTATTTTTGCTGCTTCCAAACCTGACATTCCAGGCATCTTGATGTCGAAAATTGCGACGTCTGGCCGCAATTCATCAACCATCTCGACTGCTTTGTCGCCACGACCCACATCGCCGACCACTTCGTATCCCTCTTCTTGAAGGCTCTCGCGCAAATCAAGACGGATAATCGCTTCATCTTCGGCCAAGACGATTCGAACTGCCATGACTTGAAGCGCTTAGTTTCCGAGTTTGTCGAGTAGACGATCTTGAAGCAATTCAGTTTCGGCGATCGAGTCAAGCAGGTGGCGATGATATTTCTGAATTGCCTCGAGAGTCCGCTGCGCTTCGTGATGCTCAAGTGCAGCATCTGCAGTCTCGGCGACCATCGCTCGCATCTCTTTTTCTTGCGCTTCACCCTCTACGAATTCGAGTTGCTCTGACGTAATACGAAGTTCTTCACGCAACTCGCGCATCGTCTGAGAACCGCGCCGCAAGCGACGTTCTACGAATACATCACTGAAGTTTTTCATTGTCATTAAGTGCCCGAGGCGGGAGTCGAACCCGCACGCCCTTTCAGACAACGGATTTTGAGTCCGTCGCGTCTGCCATTCCGCCACTCGGGCTTGCCCGCTAAGCGTATCTACCAATGTTCAACGCCCACACTGAGTTTCAACTGCACAATCACTCATATTTCTTCTACGATGTAGACAACACGAAAGGCACTCCTTAGAAGATGCTCGCATTCACCTTTCCTGGTCAAGGATCACAACGACCAGGCATGGGCCAACCTTGGGTAGACCACGAAAGTTGGGAGTTGGTAACCGAGGCATCCGAAATCGCCGATCGCGATGTCGCCGACCTACTACTTAACGCCGATGCGGAAACACTCAAAGACACTCGCAATGCCCAATTGACAACTTTCGTTTCGAGCCTGATGGTGCTCGACGCAGTTGAGCGTCTTGGATTCGAACCGAGCCTTTGCGCCGGACATTCACTCGGTGAGTACACGGCGTTGACTGCCAACGGTGCACTGAGTTTCGAAGACGGCGTGCGATTAGTTGTTGAACGAGCGGCTGCAATGCACGAGGCTGGCTCACAAACTCCGGGTGTAATGTCTGCAGTTCTGGGCCTCGACGACGATCAAGTTGAAACTGCTTGCCGGCGAGCTGACAGCGATGTTTGGGTTGCCAACTTCAACGCACCTGGACAAGTCGTCATCGCCGGTACAACTGCAGGCGTTCAACTTGCTTCTGAACACGCAAAAGAACTCGGCGCTAAGCGCGTGATGGCGCTGCCGGTATCCGGCGCATTTCATACTCCGTTAATGGCGCCTGCTCGCGACAGACTGCGTGAGGCAATTGCTCTTGCCAAGCCACGAGACACAGATGTACCAATCGTTTCAAACGTGGACGCCAAAGCACACGACCAAGGCAACGAATGGACAACACTTCTTTCGGCTCAGCTATCAAGTCCGGTGCGTTGGAAACAGTGTTTGCAAACAATGTCAGAAAGCGGAATCAACAACTTCGTAGAACTCGGACCAGGCGGAGTGCTCACAGGCATGGCCAAGCGCACAATCGAGTCTGCGCGAACTCTCAGTATCAGCACCCCAGATGAACTCGACAAGCTCATCGAATGGATCGGGGCTTCTTCTCTGCCCGCTCAGCAACTTCACGAAGGCGAACATCTTTTTGCAGTTGAGCGACTTGTTGTTAGCCCAGGCGCCGGCGTGTTTGCGCCGAATAAGGCGATTGCAAACGGCGCGCGCATTAGCGTTGGAGATGTGCTCGGCATGGTCGGCGAACAAGAGGTTCGTTCACTTTTTGATGGAGTACTTCAGAGTTTCATCAGCGTCGATGGTGAACGACTGACTGCACATCAGCCAGTTGCATGGCTCCGCACAATATGACAGTGAACATGACAGTGAACGATTCATGCCTGTAATACCTAAAAACGCCGTTGGTGCAAAAATTATTGGCTGGGGCACCGCGCTACCTGGAAAAGTCGTCACCAATGAAGATCTATCAAAGACGATGGACACATCAGACGAATGGATCCGCGAGCGCACAGGTATTGAACGCCGACACATCGGTGGCAGCACAGCGAGTCTCTCGATTGAATCTGGTCGCAAAGCAATCGAGATGGCAGGCGTCGATCCGCTGTCGATTGACGCGCTAGTTCTTTCGACTACAACACCCGATCGCACAGTGCCAGCAACTAGTGCTGCAGTTCAACATGGGCTTGGTCTGCGATGTGGTGCATTCGATGTGAACGCCGCCTGTTCGGGTTTCGTCTATGCGCTCATAACTGGACACGGACTTGTCGCCATGGGTATGCGACGCATTTTGGTTATTGGCACCGACACACTTTCAAGAATCACTGATTGGACAGATCGCAACACTGCAATTTTGTTCGCCGACGGATCTGGCGCAGCAGTAATTGAAGCCACCACCGGACCTGGTCAATTGCTTGGTTGGGACTTTGACGCTGATGGCTCACTTGAAGAACTGCTTTATGCCGAGATTGGCGGAACCTTACATATGGAAGGCAAAGAAGTTTTTCGTCGCGCCGTACGCATCATGGTTGACTCGGCAGAAAAATCAATAAAGGCTGCGGGTCTGACCACAAACGAAATAAGCCTTGTTGTGCCACACCAAGCAAATATTCGAATCATTGAAGCCGCATGCAAGCGACTTGATATCTCAATGGATAAAGCAGCGATTGTTCTTCATGAAACCGGCAACACATCATCGGCGTCAATACCCTTGGCACTGTTTGACGCAGTCGACAACTCACGTGTAAAGACAGGCGACAATATTTTGTTAGTTGGGTTTGGCGCAGGAATGACCGCGGCCAGTGCCGTCATAAAATGGAATCAATCATGAGCAGAGTCGTACTTATTACCGGTGGAGCAAAAGGTATTGGCTTGGCGTGTGCCCAGCATTTCGCAAAACTTGGCGACAAAGTTGCGATCACTTACAACACCACAAAACCAACAGGTGATTTTTTTGCCGTCAAGTGTGATGTCACCTCTCAATCAGAAGTCGACGCGGCGTTCACCGCAATTGAAGAGAAACTAGGGCCAGTTCAAGTACTTGTTTCAAACGCGGGAATAACAAAAGATTTGCTGTTGCTGCGTATGAATGAATCTGACTTCGCTTCAGTGATCGACGCCAATCTCACCGGCGCCTATCGCGTTTGCAAGCGCGCAACTCAAGGCATGCTGCGCGCACGATCAGGTCGCATCATCTTGATGTCTTCGGTGGTCGGCCTACTTGGTTCGGCTGGTCAAGCAAACTATGCAGCATCAAAGGCAGGTCTAGTTGGTCTGGCACGTTCACTTGCGCGTGAACTCGGTTCGCGATCAATCACAGTTAACGTTGTTGCGCCTGGCCCGGTCGAAACCGACATGACAGCGGCACTAACTCAAGAACAAAGAGACAAAATGCTTGACGCTGTTCCGCTTGCACGAATGGCAAGCACACAAGAAGTCGCTTCTGTCGTCGCCTTTCTCGCCTCCCAAGATGCTGGCTATATAACTGGTGCAGTTATCCCAGTCGATGGTGGCCTTGGCATGGGGCACTAGACTTATCGCATGGACCAACAACTTTTCGATCGTTTTAAAAAATGCGCAGTAGATGTTTTGGCTGTAGATGCCGCCAAAATCACCATGGAAGCCAGTTTCAAAGATGACCTCGGCTCAGACAGCCTCGACTTGGTCGAATTCGTCATGGCACTTGAGGAAGAGTTCGGCATTAGCGTGCCCGAAAGCGAACTCGAAGGTGTCGACACTGTCGGCAAGGCCTTCAACCTCGTTTCTGCAAAAGTTTCTTAAGTTTTAACTTCCGCTAACTTCCATGCAGGGTGCGGGTCATCGAGTTGCAATAACCGGATACGGAGTCGTTGCTCCTTGTGGCATCGGCAAGCAAAACTTTTGGCAAGGTCTTTTAGGACCTGGGGTAGCTGGTAGCCACTCAGTTGAAATTGAGAACTGGGATCCGTCACCATATTTTGCCGGTCCTAAAGAAGCTCGTCGCGCCGACCGCTGCGAACAATATGCGTTGGCTGCGGCCTCAGAAGCAATTTCGCAATCTGGACCACTGCCCTATGACGCACCTCGTATCGGCACAATATTTGGCACGGGCATTGGTGGTCTTCGAACCTTAGAAGAACAAGTCATTGTTCGTGTCGAAAAAGGCGAACGACGCGTTTCACCATTTTTGGTGCCGATGATGATGTCAAATGCTTCTGGTGCAGCCATTTCAATGCGGTACGGATATCAAGGACCGGCCGAAACGATCTGCACTGCATGCGCCGCAGCCACACACGCCCTTGGTTATGCCGCTCGACTTGTTGCATGGGGACGTTGCGACGCAGTGATTTCGGGCGGTGCCGAATCTGCGGCCACGATTACTGCTGTTGCTGGCTTTGCAAACATGACCGCTCTTTCAACAACAAAAGTAAGCAAACCATTTGATGCCACTCGAGATGGTTTCATCTTCGGCGAAGGTGCTGCGGTATTCGTTCTTGAACGTCTCGATCTCGCACTTGCCCGAAACGCAAAAATTTATGGAGAAGTCTTGGGTGCGGGCAGTAACGCCGACGCACACCACATCACCGCACCGTCACCAGGTGGAGTTGGTGCGATCGCTTGCATGAGACTCGCACTCGACGACGCGGGGCTTTCGCCGAGCGATATTAAACAAGTGAACGCTCACGGTACATCGACGCCCCTTAACGACGCCGCCGAGGCAAGCGCGGTCGCTGAAGTTTTTGGTTCAACCAAACCACCGATGACTTCGATTAAAGGTGTGACTGGTCACCCTCTCGGTGCTGCTGGCGCCCTAGAAGCAGCTGCTGTTCTACTTTCATTCGAACACAAACTTATTCCGCCGACGGCAAACACTTCGGCTGTCGACCCGCAGATGTTGAACGTCGATATCGTCACTGGTGCACCTCGCCCTTGGCAACCAGGACCGACTATTTCGAATAATTTTGGTTTCGGCGGCCACAACGGCTCGATTATTCTCGCGCCGTACGCCTAAGCGTCGACAATTACAAACAGCAATTCGCATTCGCAGGCGATTTCGCCGTTTACTTTTGCAACACCCGAACCTTTTCCTGCACGCGCCGACATACGACCGAGACTTACTGACATTTCAAGCACATCACCAGGCACAACCTGACGACGAAAGCGTGCTGCATCAAGGCCGCCAAACAATGGCAACTTACCCTTGAATTTTTCTTCGCTTAAAATTGCGCAGGCGCCAACTTGGGCAATTGCCTCACACATCAACACACCAGGCAGAGTTGGACGACCCGGAAAGTGCCCAACAAAGAAATTTTCATCGCCAGTCAAACGCCACAGACCTGTCGCGCTTTGCCCTGGTACCAGCTCGATCAATTCATCAACGAACAAGAATGGCGCGCGATGAGGTAGCAACTCACTCGGTAGAGGCAACGAACTCACTTCTCGAGTGCCTCAAGCAGAAAGAGAGGCGTATCTTTCGGTGAAATTTTGTACCATGCGTTCAAAATCTTGCCTTTCTCGTCAATCAAAAACGCTGATCGCTCGACACCCATGTATTCGCGCCCGTACATCGATTTTTTCTTCCACACTTTGTAGGCCTTCGAAACCTTTTTCTCGGTGTCAGCCAAAAGCGTAAAGCCAAGTTCATATTTCTCGTCAAACTTCAATTGCTTTGCGGGCTCGTCTGGACTGACACCGATAATTACAGTTTTGCCAATACTCTTTCGAATGTCCCGCAACAAGCAAGACTGAGCCGTGCAACCAGGTGTGTCGGCTTTCGGATAAAAATAAAGCAATACTTTCTTTTTTGCAAAGTCTTTGAGCGAAACCTTTTTCCCGTGTTGGTCAAGCAGCATGATCGCTGGCGCTTTATCTCCAGTTTTCAACATGGAAACAATTTAGCGGTTAGATGCAATCGGACTGTCAATAGCTGCGCGCACCTGCGCAACATATGTCGCGACAGCATCAGGGCCGTCTTCCAGCAATCGACGCACAACCGAAGCACCTTGAATAACACCGTCGGCAACGGTGCAAGCTTGCATGGCTTGCTCAGCATTCGAAATACCTACACCTACTAACACTGGCATGTCAGTGATCTTCTTCAATCGAGTTGCCATCGCGACAGCGGTTGTCGCTAATTCTGCACGTTCGCCAGTTACACCGAGCAAGCCCACTGCGTATACAAAACCACGGGCTCGATCAATGACTCGAGGCAGTCTTTCATCGGGCGCAGTTGGGGCTGCCAACATGACAGTTTCAATGTGTGACTTATCTGCAGCACTCGCCCATTGTGTCGACTCTTCTAATGGAAGATCAGGAACGATGGCGCCAACAACCCCAGAGTCACGCAGTGTGCTCGCAAAACGATCGTGGCCTGCTCTGAATACGGTGTTGTAATAACACATCACAATTAGCGGCACTGCAACATCAATCGTTCGCAGTTCATGCAATATTGAATTCGGTGTTGCCCCGTCACGCAGCGCTTTCTCGGACGCCATCTGAATGATCGGACCATCCATCACCGGATCAGAAAACGGAATTCCGATCTCAATTGCGTCAGCGCCATTTGCGGCTGCGCCACGAACAGCATCAACCCAACCCGTTAGACCACCCGTAATGTAAGGCACAAGAATTTTTCGACCCTCGGTGCGGATGTTTCGCAATCGTGCTTCAAGCACACCAGGAGAATGTGTCGCAATTTTCATCGGCGATATAGCTCAATCCAACTTGTCACCGAGGATTGTCATCATTTGGGCAACATCTTTGTCACCACGACCCGACAGATTCATGAGCACCGTCTGACCTTGAATTTTTGGTGCCTCTTTTGCGATCCACGCAACAGCATGCGCACATTCAAGAGCAGGAATGATGCCCTCGGTTCGAGCGAGCAATTTAAAACCCTCAATAACTTCTTGATCATTGACGCTCGGGTATTCGGCGCGACCAACTGAAGCAAGGTACGAGTGCTCTGGACCTACACCGGGATAATCAAGCCCTGCACTTATTGAATGTGCTTCTTGCACTTGACCATATTCGTCTTGCATCAAATAGCTCTTCATCCCATGAACTACCCCAGGTGTGCCTCTACCAACTGCTGCACCACCTGCTGGTTCAACGCCGACTAGTCGAGTTTTTGCATCGATGAACCCTGAGAAAATGCCCATCGCATTCGAACCCCCGCCGACGCAGGCGACAACAACATTTGGGTCTGCACCATCGCACAGTGCTTGAAACTGTTTACGAGCCTCTTTACCGATAACGCTTTGAAACTGACGGACCATAAATGGATACGGATGCGGGCCCATCACCGATCCGATGCAGTAGTAACTTGTCTCAACACTTGCGACCCAATCGCGCATAGCTTCATTGACTGCATCTTTGAGAGTGCGACTTCCTGAATTCGCAGCCTCAACAGTCGCGCCAAGAAGTTTCATGCGAAACACGTTTAGTGATTGACGCTCGACATCTACCGCACCCATATAAACCTTGCACTCAAGACCAAGCAGTGCAGCCGCGGTTGCTGAAGCAACACCGTGTTGCCCAGCACCAGTCTCGGCAATTATTCGCTTCTTTCCCATTCGCTTTGCAAGTAATGCTTGACCAAGAACGCTATTTATTTTGTGCGAGCCCGTGTGATTCAGGTCTTCGCGTTTAAGAATTAAACGAATGCCGAGTTGAGCACCAAGATTATGACATTCAGTCAGAATCGATGGTCGACCTGCATACTCGGCAAGCAAGTCATCAAGTTCACTTCGAAATAGTGAATCGTTCCAGGCATCGTTGAATGCTCGTTCTAACTCTTCACACGCCGGTACAAGAGTCTCGGGCACAAACCGCCCACCAAAATCACCAAAACGACCGTCGGCACCTGGCGTCAACAATTCAGTCGGCACGGGTTTCGCGTTCATGCAGACTAAATGTACCCCGAACTACAACTATTAGTTCTCCCAATTAAACGGACGATCATCCCCGTTTCTGAGTTCACTCTCAGCAATTCGGTCTAGATCTTCAAATGCTGCCCGTGCATTTTCGATAAATTTCTTCAATTTGATTGGATCTTTATATCCATGACTTTTCTCGACACCCGAAGCAACATCAACTCCCCACGGTGCAACTTGAGCGATCGCCGTGCCCACACTCTCGTCGGTTAGTCCACCAGCAAGCAGAACTCTTACAGTGCTCGGCATCTGATTCACAAGTTCATAATCGTAAGCAACACCCGAGCCAGGATTTGGTGAATCGACCAAAATCAAATTAGTTAGGTAATCATCGGCTTTTTGTGCCTCAATCGAACCCGCCACTACTGCCTTGATAACCCAATTAATTTCAACCATCACTTCAGCAACATTCGCTGGCGACTCATGCCCATGAAGTTGCGCACCAAAAACCCCAGATTCTCGAACCGTGTCGATAACTCTTTGCGGATGTTCGTCACGAAATACACCAACAGTTAAGACGCTCTGCGGCAATCGTCGAACTATTTCTCGAACACGTTGCGGTGCGACCTGGCGGGGCGACGGCGCAAAAACAAAACCAAGTGCATCTGCGCCCAAAGCAACGGCCAGCAATGCATCTTGTTCGTTAGTTATGCCGCAGATCTTTATAAACATCAGACTCTCAATTCATTAAGTGTCATTGCAATGTTCTTTGAAGTCACAAGTGTCTCGCCGACCAAAACTGCATGGTAGCCAGCGTCGCGAAGCTGTAATGCATCGTCTCGTGTTCTTACGCCAGATTCGGCGACCCGCACAACACTGCCAGGAATCTTCTTTGCAATTCGAACGGCACGCTGTTGATCAACTTCGAACGTTCTAAGATTTCGCTGATTCACACCAATCATTTTTGCGCCAACTTCAAGTGCTAGATCAAGCTCAGGCTCATCGTGAATCTCGACTAAGACATCAAGACCAAGTTCTAAAGCAAAGTTGTGAAACTCGGCGAGTTCGACTTTGTTGAGAGCGGCCACAATCAACAAAATGCAATCAGCGTTCATCAGTTTCGCATCACAAATATCGTTGAGCGAGACCGTAAAGTCTTTTCGCAACACCGGAAGATCGACTGCCCCTCGGGCACTTTTTAAATCGTCGGCAGAGCCACCAAAAAAATCAGAGTCAGTCAATACTGAAATGCAACTTGCTCCCGCATTTTTATACTGCTCGGCAATGACTTTGGGTTCTAGGTCGTGGCTAAGCAACCCTCGCGAGGGCGAACGTCGTTTGATCTCGGCAATTACCGCTAAGGCATTTTTTGAATCTTCAATCAGACGCTTCGCGAAACCCCGGCTATTCGATATAGTCCGTGTTGCTTCAATTAAACCTGATAACGACCTCGAGTCACGCGACGCGACTTCGCGATGCTGAGCAAGAATCCCGTCGAGATACAAAAATTAAAGTCCTTTGCCACCCATCGGCGTCAAGAATGAAATCTCGGGTGCGCTCGCGGCGAAAGGTGCGAGTGTTTTCGACCAAGACTTAAAAGCCTCTGAACTCATATGCGCATTTGCTGCATCTTGATTTGCATAAAGCTCGTAGAACCAAACCGTATTTGGCTCGACAGCATCGTGATGAAAAACGTAGAAGCGCGTACCTTGCTCGCCAATCGCGGTTTCAATGCCGGGCTTGACCGCCTCTGTCATCGCGTCGCGTTGGCCCTCTAATACTTTCAGCTTCACTACAACTGCTACTTGCGACATTTGATCTCCTCAGTTATGGGCCTGCGATTTGCAAGCCAAGATTTCGTAATTTCTTAGTAGCCGAGCCTATGCGAAAGCTCAGACATCAACGAGTCGATCTTCACTCGATTTTGGGCGGTTGAATCTCGTTCGCGAATAGTCACTGAGTTATCGTCTAGCGAATCGAAATCAACAGTCACGCAGAACGGGGTGCCAATCTCGTCTTGACGGCGATAACGACGACCGATCGCTTGGGTCTCATCGAAATCACACATATAACGCGCACCCAACATCGAGTGAATCTGCTTTGCGAGTGGCATCAGAGTTTCTTTTTTAGAAAGAGGTAGCACCGCTACCTGAAATGGTGCCAACCGCGGGTGCAAGCGCAACACTGTGCGTGGCTCATCATTGACTACGTCTTCGTCATAAGCAGCAAGCAAGAAAGCCGCCATCGTACGATTGGCACCTGCGGCCGGCTCAACAACATAGGGCACGTATCTCTCGTTGGTCGCTTGATCGAAATATTCAAGCTTCTGCCTTGAATGCTCGGCATGTTGCTTCAGGTCATAGTCGGTGCGCTGCGCAATGCCCTCAAGCTCACCCCAACCCCATGGAAACAAAAATTCAATATCGCTTGTGCCTGCCGAATAGTGCGAGAGTTCATCTTTGGCATGCTCACGAATTCGCAACATATCAGCCGGAATGCCGTAGTCGATATACCACTGCAACCGAGACTTACACCAGTAGTCGTACCACTGAGCACTTTCACTTGGTGGCACGAAAAATTCAAGTTCCATTTGTTCGAATTCTCGAGTTCGAAAAATGAAATTGCCGGGAGTAATTTCGTTTCTAAAACTCTTGCCCACTTGCGCAATACCAAAGGGCGGTTTTTTGCGACTGGTTTGCAAAACATTTGCGAAATTTACGAACATCCCTTGGGCGGTCTCAGGGCGAAGATAAACCGTCGCACCCTCACCTTCAACAGGACCAGCATGAGTCTTGAACATCAAGTTAAAAGCGCGTGCGTCTGTGAACTCACAACCTTTCTTCGACTGTGGGCAATCTCGGTCTTCAATCTGGTCTTGACGAAAACGTCGCTTACAAACCGTGCAGTCCACAAGTGGGTCACTGAAGTTGCTGAGATGTCCACTGGCTTCAAACACCTGCGGCGCGCCCAAAATTGCCGCATCGATAAGCACGACGTCATCACGTTGTTGCACCATCGTGCGAACCCAAGCCTCTTTGACGTTGCGAAGCATCAATGACCCCAGTGGACCATAGTCATACGACGATCTAAATCCGCCATAAATCTCGCCGCTCGGATAAACGAAACCCCGACGCTTGCAAAGGTTGACGACTTGATCTAAATCTTTCGCTGGCACTACTTCAGACTATTACAAAAAGGTGCTGAATTCTGTTCAGGTTTTTGTTCAGCGCTCAGGGCGCTCAAAAACTGCGACCGACTTGAGACGACGCTCTAGATGATGCTCCATGCATTTAGTTGCGAGATCCGATACCTCTCGGGTGGCAGCACTCTCTGGCAACGAGAGAGCCAAATTTAATTGCCCGCCAACGATGTTTTGAATGATCTTTATCGCAGCACCTGAAATAGAAGCTCCGCTGCGACAACTTTGGCATTGACCGCCACCGCGAAATATGTCGAACGCAACAATCTGCTCGCCCGGTGCCCCGCAACCCACACACTTCTCAACATGGGCACCTACTCCTTCGACGACAAGCAACTTGAAATAAAACGCCGCGAGCACCAACGCCGAATCGTTTTCGGACAACCACTGCAATGCGCCAACCAACATTTTGTAAAGATGCTGTGTCGGCTCTCCTTCCATTCCGAGTTGATCTACAGCTTCGAGCATTGCCAACCCTCTAGTCAACCTGTCTAAATCTGTGTATAAACCCCTAGCGCTCGTTACAAGTTCAACTTGACTAACTGTGTCTAGGTCCTTGCCTTTGTTTAATAAAACATCAATATGACTAAGGGGCTCTAGGCGCGCACCGAAACGTGACGACATTTTTCGCACACCATTAGCGACGGCACGAACTTTGCCATGCTCTTCGGTCATCATCACAATTATTCGATCTGCTTCCTTTAAGTCATATGTACGCAAGACAATCGCCTTGTCGCGATACAAACTCATGAATCAACTCCGCCGAAGCGACGATCGCGGCGTTGAAAGTCATCGATCGCCATTTGAATGTGTTCAACATCGCATTCAAGCCATGGAACATTCAAAAAAACAAGTTCGCTATATGCAAGTTCCCACATCAGCGATTCTGGAACTTGTGTTGGTGAACCCAAGACCAAAACCAAATCTGGTTCGCCTGAGGCGGGTGCGAGCAATGTCGCGGCAAGTTTGTCTTCGTCAATTTCTTGACTACTACTCAATTGAGCAACTGCGTTGACAAATCGCTCTTGCCCGTTTGCACAAGTATCGACAACAACTATCAAGCCATGTTCGCCGATCACCGAAACTCGATCTCCCGAGCGCTGACCGCCAAATACAGAGATGATTGAATTACAAATCGCCGTTCGCTCTGTCGCACTTGCGTGCCCAGAATATGGATAGATCGACAACCATCGAACTCCGACCCCACCTACCGATTTAACGAGTGCGTCAATTTGAGCCTTCCACTCATTTGGTGTTGTCTTGAGCCATTCGGCGATAGTGCCGGCACACACTAAGACATGAGCCAAATCTCCAGTTGTGTCGCGAGAGCTCTTAACCACCGTGACATTCTCTCACTTTCAAACAACCTGACTCGATAACCAGAGTTGTTAGCGTTGAATTAATGAGTTCAAAACCGCTACATGTCGCCTGCATTATGGACGGCAACGGCAGATGGGCTCGAAAGCGGGGCTTGCCGAGAACTGCAGGACACACTGCAGGAGAAGAGTCACTTGCCGATGTTGTACGCGCTGCATCCAAACGCGAAGTCGCATATCTGACAGTCTTTGGTTTCTCCACCGAAAACTGGGTGCGACCACGGGCGGAGGTTCGCCATATTCTTGGCTTGCACAAAAAACTTTTCGGCCGCATCGCCGAACTAAACGAAAATAATGTTCGGGTCAATTGGATAGGTCGCCCATTCGATGAACCAGGCTCGCGCACCCCTTTATATGTGCAACGAGCAATTCGAAAAGCAATCGACGAAACCAAGACGAATACTGGCATGGTGCTGACCGTCGCGTTTGACTACGGCTCACGTAGCGAGTTGACCCGAGCAGCCAAGCGAATTGTGGCCAGTCAAACCGAACTTACGCCCGCGAATCTTCAGCTCTATCTATACGACGCCTCCCTGCCGCCAGTTGACGTGCTTGTTCGTACCTCAGGAGAATCAAGAATTTCAAATTTCTTGCTTTGGCAAATCAATGCAGCGAAAATTTATTTCACTGACCGACCTTGGCCCGACTTTGATGCTGTCGAGCTTGATGCAGCAATTGCATTAGCGAAGAATTAAATCAACAAGATCACGACGGCAAACGAGACTTAAGTGCCACTAAATATTGCTGACCAAGAAATTCTCGACGCGCTACGGCAAGTGACAACCGCACTTGCTAACGCCGAAGAAAGACAAGGGCAAGATGAGATGGCAGTTCTAGTCGGGCGCGCTTTACGCAAGAATCGACATCTCATCGTTCAAGCCGGCACGGGCACTGGCAAAACTCTGGGTTATTTAGTGCCGGCGATCGTTTCGGGTCGACGTGTCGTCGTATCGACCGTTACAAAAGCACTCCAAGATCAGATTTCGCAAAATGATTTGCCACTACTAGCCAAGGCGTTGAACCCGACTCTTGACCACGAGTTGACCTGGACAGTTCTTAAGGGTCGTAGCAATTACCTTTGTCGACAACGTATTGCCGAACTCGCTGACCGCGCGCAATCGCGTCTCGAACTCGACGATGTTTCTGCGCGGACTAAAGCAGATGTTAAAAAACTTTGTGAGTGGGCCGGCACAACAGAAACTGGTGACGAAGGCGAACTTGATTGGCAGCCTCAACGAAATGCTTGGTCAATGGTCAGCGTGACAAGCGAGGAGTGCCCTGGGGCTTCTCGATGTCCGCATGGCGAAAGTTGTTTTGCCGAACGGGCGCGAACAGAGAGTCAATCGTCAGACATCGTCATCGTTAACGGTTGGCTGTACGCACTAGATATTGTCACCGAAGGCACGATTATCGGCGAACACGATGTCGTAATTTTCGATGAGGCTCACGAATTAGAAGACGTTGTGACTGATTCGGCAGGTCTTGCACTTTCGCCTAGTCGCATCACGACTATTGGTTCGGCAATGCGATCGATCATCCGCGACGACGCCATGTCAGGAGGCTTTGCAAAAAGTGCAGCCAGATTGCGAGATGCACTCGTGCCGTACATCAACAAGCGTGTCGTTCTGCCCCTAGATAATGAATCGCGCGAAACTCTCGTCGAAGTGCGAGGTCGCGCCAATGAGGCACTTGAGTCTTTGCGAACTATTGCCACCAACGATGAATCTGCCAAACAACGCAAACTGCGTGCGCAGTCTCTGTGCACGCGTTTCATCGAAGAAATCGATCTTGCCCTTACTGACCGCAGTGGCTATGTCGCGTATGTTGCCGGCACACCTGATCGTTGTTCGCTCGAGATGCGACCATTAAACATCGGTGCAACATTGCACGAAGCAGTCTGGTCACAACGCACAGCAATTCTGACTAGTGCGACCATACCTACAAACCTGCCCGAGCGAATTGGGCTCGTGCCTGAGAGTTTCGATGCTTGCCATGTAGCCAGTCCGTTTGATTACGAAAATAATTCACTTTTGTATTGCGCCTCACATTTGCCCGACCCGGCGCAAGGCCCGCGAGACAAGGCAGTTCACCGCGAGATTGAAGAATTGATTAATGCTGCGGGTGGAAGAACTCTCGCTTTGTTCACTAGCTACGCTCGCCTAAACGCTGCGTATAGCGACCTGGAAAGCAAACTTGATTTCAAAGTTTTCAAGCAAGATGATTTTCCGAAAATGGAACTTTTGAGAAAGTTCGCCGAAGACGAGTCAACTTGTTTGTTTGCAACACAAAGTTTCTTTCAAGGTGTAGACGTACCAGGGCAAACTCTCAGTCTCGTAATTATCGATCGTCTGCCGTTTCCTGTTCCGACTGATCCTTTGATGAGTGCGCGACGCGACGCTTATGGTAAATCGGCGTTTACTGCAATCGACATACCGATTGCTGCTACAAAGTTGGCGCAGGCTGCAGGTCGACTAATTCGAACACAAACAGATTTGGGTGTGGTCGCAGTGCTTGACCCTCGTCTCGTCACAAAGGGTTACGGCAAATCGATAATTGAAATGTTGCCGCCGATGGAATTCACGAACAAACTCGAGCGGGCAAAAGAATTTTTGGCCTACGCGGTTAAAAGTCGATAACCCATTCCACGGACAGTCACAATTATTCTTGGCTCGTCCGGGACATCTTCTATTTTCAATCGCAAGCGTCTGATATGCGCATCGACAAGCCGGCTGTCTCCGAGATATTCATAACCCCAAACAAGTTCTAGTAACTGGTCTCGCGACAAAACTTTGTTCGCGTTCTCCATGAAGATATGCAAAAGTCGATATTCGGTTTTTGTGAGCGGAAGTTCGATACCACCCTTCAAGACAATCCCTTGATCGCTGCGCATCTCTACGTCGCGCACCGTGAAACGGTCGATTGTGGCTGAACTTGTCGACAATAAAGTTGTTCGACGCAATGCTGCGCGAATTCGTGCTGCAAGTTCTTTTGCGACGACTGGCTTTGTCACATAGTCATCGGCACCGGCTTCGAGACCTGCAACTAAATCGTGAGTGTCAGTTTGCGCTGTGACCATAATTATCGGAACCAAACTTTTACTTCGTAGTTCGCGACAAACATCAAAGCCCGACATATCTGGCAATCTCAGGTCAAGTAACACAAGGTCAACATTCTCAGAAGCAAAGGTCTTTAAACCAGACTGACCATCAGGCGACTCGAGAACTTTGTAACCCTCATCTTCGAGTGCGAGTCGCAATGCTGCACGAATGTCGCGATCATCTTCGATGAAAAGCAAAGTCTGCACGGTGCTCTATTCTGCCCTGAAGTTCAAATTTGTTACCAGAAAGTCACATAATTATCGGGGTTCCGTCAAACAGGCCATGCATTATTGGGTTGTCACACCGGCGGGAAGTCATGCTCCCCCTTGACTCCCGCCGGTGGGGGTTGGCAAAAATCCCGCAATGCTTGAGGTGTGCAGGGTCAATCTGAACCACTCAAGTCAGACCGAGCAAAAGTGCCGTCAGGTTTCGGCGCATTCAGACATAACCTTCGCGGTCTTCGTGGGCGCATGGTGCTCTATTTCAGTCTCAGCGCATTCGCAGCCGCCGTCTCTTTGAGCATCGTTACTTACGCATCGACACGCGCATATCTGCTTGATCAACGGTCAGAGCTGGCGACAAGCCAAGCGATCAATAACGCGCAGCTTTTGCGAACACTTGTCGGTGTCAGTCCACAAGATGCAGGCGACATAGTTACCAACATTCGCACCGAAAGCGGAGGCTATGCAGTTCTTTACTTGGACGATCAAGATTCGTTTTTCGCACAAGAGCCGCTGAGATTTACCCAATCGAATTTGCCGACCGACTTACTGACAAAAACTCTTGATGGTAAGAGTTCTCGACAGCGCTTTGAATTTAACGGTCAGCCATACGAAGCCCTCGGAATATCAATCTCGGCAATTTCGGGACATTACTTTGAGGCCTTTCCGCTGACTGATGTTGAGCGCACACTCAACACGATTCGGACAACACTTACATTCGGCATCATCTTGATCACTATTGCCGGCGGCATCTTTGGTTTTTCAAGCAGCAGTAGCGTGCTGAGACCGTTGCGCCGAGTCGCATCAGTTGCGACAGATATTGCATCGGGCGGTTTAGATGTTCGACTCGAAGATGAACGTGATCCCGAACTATCAAGACTCGCCGACTCTTTTAACAATATGGTCGACGCCGTACAAACTCGGATTCAACGAGAAACAAGATTCGCTAGCGACGTTAGTCATGAACTTCGCTCGCCTATCACAGCACTTGCAGCTTCTGTCGAAGTAATGCAGAGTCGGCGTGATGACCTAAGTGATCGCAACAAGCAGGCATTCGACATCATTGCCAGTCAAGTTCGTCGCTTTGATCGTACTGTGATGGACCTGCTCGAACTTTCTCGTCTTGACGCAGGCTCTGGCAAAACCCAAGAAGAAATCGTCAATCTTGCTGATCTTGTAAAACGAGTTGCACAGCGTCATGGTTTTGCTGATGTTCCATTTGCGACGACTCTCAATAACGACGATGAGACCGCTCTTGACAAGCGGCGAATCGAGCGCATCGTTCTGAACCTTTTAGAAAATGCTCGGGATCATGCAGGTGGCGCCACTTCAATCTCGGTCACAGGCGATGAACGCGAATTGCGAATAGCCGTCGAAGATGCTGGTGCGGGTGTCGCACAAAGTGAACGCGAAAGAATATTTGAGCGGTTCGCCCGCGGAACTGCCTCGAAAAATGGCACTGGCAGTGGACTTGGGCTCGCAATCGTGCAAGAACACGCACGCGCTCTCGGTGGCAGGGCTTGGGTCGAGACAAGCACCAGCGGAGGCGCGAGGTTCATAGTTTCAATTCTGCGACAGAGTTCAACCGAGTTGACGAAGCCAATGTTATGAGACGAGTGATTGGCCTTTTACTTGTTCTATCAATTTCTAGTTGCGGCGTACCACGCACCAGCAAAGTTATTGAGATATCGAGTGCAGAGTTGCCGCTAGAGCTAAACCAGCAGCCGACTACTACGACGACTACGACAACAATCGATGAGAATGCTTCGGCCAAAGAAACACAACAACCTTCAACCGAAGTGCTCTCTGAGCCAGTTGAGCTTTACTACATCAGCGATGATCGCCTTGTCGCGACCACCCAATCGATTGTTAGCCCGGCAACAATCTCGCAAGTATTGGCCGCACTTATCGCCGGGCCACCAACCGGCAACAATGGTCTCGGTTTACGAAGCGCACTACCGACAGCTCTGAACGCTGAGATTGACATTTCCAAAGGCGTGGCTCAGATCAATACGACTGCAGAGTTTTTGACTGAGCTCTCACCAATAGATCAACGTCTAGCTATCGCCCAACTTGTTTTAACATTCACCCGTCGCCCTGGAGTCGGACAGGTTATTTTTACAGTTGACGATCAAAATGTCGCCGTGCCACGCGGTCGCGGTGATCTCGCCAAACCCGGATCAACTGTAAGTTTCGACGATTACTCTTCGCTAATAGTCGCCCTCGCCGGCTAACTATTCAGCAAACGAAACACTTTCAGGTCTTCATTTCGACAGGTCGGGTTGTCAAACAAACCTGTTCGAAGTTTAATTTTTGCAGCAAAAATTTTGTCAAAGACTAAACCAGTCAAAAAGCCATTGGCTCGAACAACTTTCGCCTCAGCAATACCCTCGCCTTTCGAATCAATCCTCCAACAGTTGCTGAATTCAATTGGCAACAAGATCATTGAGCGACCAGAAGACTTGGCAGATACAAACACATCGCCATCTGAAATTTCGAATTTAGTCACATCTGCACCTATCAAATCTGCAGGCGCATCACCCTGAACAATTACATTACTTGTCGGATCAAATGAATCGCCGTTAATAATTTCAAAAGTAGCGGCCAAAGAATCTGCGCTCTCAACAGAGGCTGGTGAGTAGGTAGCGAGATTCGGTGCACCCAAATCAATCAACACATTTTCATCATCAAGTTCACTAATTAGAACATCTTCATCTACAAGAGTTTGCTTTCGTGAATCAAAGCTGCTCTTTGGCACAACAAGATAACGCACACCAACCATTCGATAGATGTCGAAATTCTGAAGACCGAGAACAAATCGGTTGCGTAACTGAGGTGAATCTTCGTCAAGAAGAAACTTCTCGTAAAATTTAAACGCCAAAGGGGTCAATGTGTGTGAATACTCATTTAGAAGTGGGATCCGTCCCGAAATATTCAATGGGTAGTCAGGTTCTTGAAGGACGTAGGCCACACGACCGCGAAATTCTCCACCATCCAGAAGCGAAACACGGTTTAAAAGCTCGGGCATCACGCTGAGTTCATCAAGCGAGCGCGGCAGGGGTTCTTTAAGAGAGAATCTGAGTGACGTAAGTGGCGACATAAATAGTGCGATCAAGATGAGTGAAGTCAGTGCTACAACAAGCAAATTGCTTTTCAGTTTGAGATTTCTGTAAGCATTTTGAAAATTTCTCTGAGCAAATTCAAAAACGAACGAAGTAATTGCGATTGCATAAAGCGGGCTAAGCATCCAAATGAAGTAACTGATTCGTGGACCGCTTTCAAACTCCCAAGTTGATTGCCAGACGCGATATGCCAATAAAAATGTGGCGGCGGCAACTGACATCACCCAAACTTGACTGCGCCTAGTTGGCCTTACGACACCTCGAATCAAAAACACAGAAAGCATCAGAAAACAAACTATTTGAAACACATGGTTACCCTCAGCAGAAGGTGTTGGAAAGAAGGCCTCAAAGACAAACTTATGAAGTGGCCAAATCTGTGGCTGGTTATAAGCACTTAGTGGCATCTCTGACGCCGCTGTATATCGATAGAAACCATTTAGAAAAATCGGCGCTTTCAGCAAAAGCAAAATTACGGTTGAAAGCATTACCAGCACAAGTCGACTTATGAAAGCCCCACGCTCGCGCTGAAAGAGCAGCTTTGACATTGACAAAACACCGACAATTATCAGTAGCGGTAATGAAGTAACTAAAAGATGTGGCAACACAACAAATAGAAATAAAACTGAAATCACGAAACCGAGACCAAAAGCCAGATCTCGCACACGGCTCTTTCCATAAACTCGCAAAAAGCAATTTAAGATCGCTAGCGAGACGATTAGTAACGAAGCATATTGAGGCACATGGCCAAACAGTTCGTTGTCAACAAGAGCAACCGAGTAGCCCCACAGTGTGGCGATCGAAGAAAACGCCGCCGCAGATACCCCAACGGGCCTAGCAATGTCAAAGGCGTCAAATAATTTTGCCGCTAAAACAAAGACAAGAATCGATGAAACCAGGGCCACTAAGAAGTGGTTATAGGTCGAACTACCAATTGATCCGATCACTGAGACAGGATCGAGCCAAAACAAGAAGCCACCTTGCAAACCGCCGGCACCAAAAAGCAAGTCCGAACGCAAACTGAGGGTTTTCCCAAAGTCTGAAATCTGGTAGTTAGACAACATCGCCGAAAGTTGAGCGTCACCACTCATCACGTCGGTTCGCCGTGAGAACAAGGCGATATAAACAACTGATGCGAGCCCGAACCAAACTGTTGAAATCAACAGTCGTGGTTTGGATTTCATAGTAAAAATCTAGTAGCCGAGGCGTTCGACACGGTCGGCACGATGTTGCCAGTCTTTATCGACAACAACAAATAGTTCAAGAAATGCGCCTTCGGGCATCTGCTTGCGCACCTCGATGCCAACCGACTTGAGAACACTGCCCGACTTGCCGATCACCATACCCTTTTGACTTTCGCGCTCGACAACGATTTCGCAGCGTACGCGTGGCCACTCCCACTCGGTGACGCGTGTGGCGATCGAATACGGCAATTCATCTCGGGTGACCGCTAACAATTGTTCTCGCACGAGTTCTGCAACCCACTGCGCCTGAGGTGTTTCAGATGTCATCTCAGGTGGATACATCGCTTGACCAAGTGGCGCTCGCTTGACAAGTTCGGCGACCAACCGGTCGACACCTTCTCCGGTCTTAGCCGAAACCGGAAAATACTCGGCGGCGCCCAAAGAAGAAATTGCACTTAATTGAGCAAGCAGCTTGGCTGGCGAGACTGCATCGATCTTGTTGATTACAACGATTGCATTTTTGATATTGAGTTGCTCACTAACCCACTTGTCGCCGGTGCCAAATGTTTGCGTCGCGTCAATCAACAGGCAAACAATGTCAACATCGCGCATCGACTCGAGCGCTGTGGCATTAACTCGTTCGCCTAATGCAGTTGTTGCCTTGTGCAGCCCAGGCGTGTCTACAAAAACCAACTGCGCGTCGTCTTTATTTAGAATTCCGCGCACGCGAGTTCGCGTGGTTTGAGGCTTGTTAGAGACGATGCTGACTTTCTTGCCAACCAATGCGTTTAGCAAAGTTGATTTACCAACGTTCGGTCGACCAACTAGAGAAACAAAGGCGCTACGCACGAAAGAAGGCTACCGAGACGAGATGGGTTGATCTGCCACAATTGAATAATGTTAAACATTGATTGGCGCAAATGGTTTGACCGAATGCAACCTCAAACACTGCAAATCGCAGCGATGTTGCTCTATCTAAATGGCTTTTTCGCTTTGATCAGCGTCATTGATACCACCGACTATCTGGGCTACATCCGCAGTCGTTTTACACTCGGCTTGATAATTGGTCTGGCCGTAGTCGCCTTGCACGCTTTATCGGGGTTATTTATGGCCAATGACCTGAAACTTGGCTACAAGTTCGCGATCGCCGCAGCATTCTCGCCATTCGTACTTCGTTTTTGGGCTTATACAGATCTCGAAAACACAAGCGGAATCAGCACAACGCTTTATCGCAAGTTGAGTGGCGGAAGCACCTTGAGTCTCATCTTTGAGGTTGCTCTGTGTGCTCTTATTCTGCATCCGCAAAGCCGAAGTCACCAAAAGATTTGGTATCGCTAGTTCATTTCGTCACGAAGCTCAACGACCTGCCACACTTGAACTATGCCAAAACTAATTATTAAGAGTGTTGACGAACTAAAAAGCTTGATCGGAAAGCACCTCGGATTTTCTGATTACCGAACGATCACCCAAGAGCAAGTAAATATTTTCGCCGATGCGACTGGCGACCATCAATGGATCCACATCGATGTTGAGCGTGCCAAGGCCGGCCCATTCGGCGGACCCATTGCCCACGGCTATCTGACACTCTCGCTCGGTCCGGTTTTTCTGCCGCAAATCTTTGGCGTCGAAGGTGTGGCAATGGGCGTAAATTATGGAACAAATAAAGTTCGCTTTCCATCGCCAGTGCCAGTCGGTTCAAATCTTCGTGCTGGCGTGAAACTTCTAAACGTTGAAGATGTAACTGGCGGTGTTCAAGTGACACTCGAGACGACTTTCGAGGTCGAAGGCGCAAAGAAGCCTTCGTGTGTCGCTGAAGTAGTCTTCCGTTACTACCTGTAAGTTCGAACTAATTATCTGAAGTTTTTCATTACTTCAGCAAAGAGTTCGACCGTCTCAGAACTCGGATAATCGGCACACCACGGAATAAAGCCGCTGCAACCCAGATCAATATATTTTTGAACTTTCTCAGTCACCTGTTCGACGGTGCCGACAAGATTGTTCGCTTGCCATTGATCAACTGGATCGGCACGCAGACTCAGAGAACCCGCTGCCTTGATCTCTTTTTCAGTTCGACGAATGAAGATATCTGGCGACCAGGTCTTGCGAATTTCTGATTCGTCTCGCCCAACTGCAGCACAATGCCCCTTGAGAATCTCACGCTTACGAGCAAACTCTTCTGGGGTGCCACCAAAATTCGAGTAATCGGCATACCGCGCGACGACACGAAGTGTTAACTGCTCACCACCACCGCCAATCCAAATTGGTGGATGGGGTTTTTGTAACGGTTTTGGATCACAGTTGCCACGCACCAAGTTGTAGTACTTGCCGCTGTAATTGGTTTCTTCTTGCGTCCACATTGAACGAACAATCTCGACGCATTCGCGCAACATCGCAATACGAACCTTGGGCTCAGGAAAGTCGTAGCCGTAACCGCGGCATTCGTTCTCGTACCAACCCGCGCCAATACCCCAATCGAGTCGACCACCCGAGATGACGTCAAGTGTCGATGTGATTTTTGCGAGCAAGCTTGGTTCGCGATACAAGTTGCAACCGACCATTTGACCAAGTCTGATTTTTGTCGTGCGCTGACTGATCGCCGCCATCGTTGTCCAGCATTCGAAAACTGCCTCGTGAGCCGGTCGCGGAACATTATGAAAATGGTCGTAGACCCAAATTGAATCAAAGCCGAGTCTTTCGGCTAACTGGGCAATTTCTACAGTCTTGTTCCACTTGGCGACCGGATCAGGAATCGAAACAAGTTCCATTTTCCATCCCTGTGGAATAAAAACACCGAAGATTGTTTGTTGTTTAGTCGTCATAATGGCAGATCTCCAGTCGCAGATTTCGTTGAACCATGATCTTTGTATGCAGCGATCGTGCGCTGAGCGATGCGCATCTGATGAATTTCATCAGCGCCATCGGCGAAACGACTCCATCGTGCTTGCTGCAACATATGCGCTAGCGGTGTGTCAGTCGAATAACCGAGCGCACCGTGAACCTGAATTGCGCGATCAATAATTCTCCACAAACTGTTGGCTACAAAGTGCTTCGCCATAGAAACTTCAGAAGTAAAACTCTGCCCGTTTTCAATTTTGTATGCCGCATGCAACACCATCAATTTGCATTGATAAAGCTCCATCGAAGAGTCAGCGATCAACCATTGAATGCCTTGTTTCTCAGCGAGTATTGAGCCATGCGAATATCTCTGTAACGCTCGGTCGACCATCATGTCAAGAGCGATTTCTGCTTGGCCAATCCAGCGCATGCAGTGCGCGAGTCGCGCAGGCCCGAGTCGATACTGACCAAGCAAGTGACCCTGCCCACGACCACCCAACATATTTTTCGCCGGAACTCGAAGGTCCTGAATCAAAATCTCGCAGTGATTGTGACCACCAGACATTGTTTCGACATCGCGAACAATATTGAAACCCTCGCTCGGTATGTCGACGATGAAACACGAGTTTGCAGCCTGTGGTAGATCGGGATTGTCTTCTGTACGTGCAACAAGTAAGGCGAATTGCGCACCACGCGCACCCGAGATGAACCACTTGTGGCCATTGATAACCCACTCGTCGCCATCTTGGTAAGCCTGAGTTTTGATAAGAGTAGGGTCGCTGCCCGCAACTTCTGGCTCTGTCATTGCAAAGCAACTTCTCGCTTTACCTTCGCAAAGCGGACGCAAGTATTTTTCTTTTTGCTCATCAGTTGCCCAATGCAAAAGCGTGTGTTGATTGCCCTCATCAGGAGCTTGCGCATTCAAAACGAACGGACCAATACTGACCTTGGCCGCTTCGGCGGATACTGCAGCCATTGCAGTTGGGCCAAGACCCATGCCACCCCATTCAGCGGGCATATGTGGCAGCCAAAGATTCCAATGGTCGCGTGCTCGACCACGCAACTTAACAATTGAGCGAACGACTTGCGAGCGGTCTTTTTGATCGATCGCATCCCACTCTGGTCGCACCTCGGTATCCATGAACTCGCGTACCTTTAAGCGAACAGATTCAACTTCTGGTGAAAATGAAAAATCAATCAAGGTGAAATTCTCCCTTGAGTAGTTTGGCAGACTTGTGTCACAATCCCCTTACTAGGGCGACCATAACTGATTTGCCCTAGCCTGAATTGCGTGACAGCAAAAACTGGCAAGCGCGACAAATGGGACCGCGAAGATCTGCCTAAGGGTGCTGAAAAAGTAGAAGCAGTTCGCGAAATGTTCGATGCAATTGCTCCTCGATACGACTTCGTCAATCGCCTAATGACTTTTAGATTGGATACACGCTGGCGCAAAAAAACAGTGTCCGCGCTTAACCTACCGAAGGGCTCACGGGTTCTCGACTTAGCAAGCGGCACTGGCGACCTGTGCATCGAACTCAAGCAAAACGGATATCAGCCGATCTCGATGGACTTGTCATTTGGCATGTTGAGCGCCGATCGCAGTGGTGCGCCAAGAACCCAAGTTGATATTTTGAAGCTACCGATACCCAATATGTGCGTAGACGGCATAACTTGCGG